>Ga0302279_10005125_pt1 | contig 14842 bp, 16 predicted proteins | sample III_Bog_N3_3_FD_194541 | JGI IMG/M metagenome (GOLD analysis project Ga0302279, IMG submission 194541) | Peat permafrost microbial communities from Stordalen Mire near Abisko, Sweden - III_Bog_N3_3 | ecosystem: Environmental > Terrestrial > Soil > Wetlands > Peat | place: Sweden: Abisko...
CATCGCTGGCCCGCGCCGTTCGGGGGTGTCGAGGCGGCCAGTTAGGCCGACTTCGCCATGATCTCGTCGGCGATGTTACGCGGCACCGGGTCGTAGTGGTGGAACTGCATGGTGAACGACGCGCGGCCCTTGGTCATGCTGCGGAGATGAGAAATGTAGCCGAACATCTCCTTCAGCGGCACCTGCGCGCGCACCATGATCGTCGAGCCGCTGCTCTCCTGGTTCTGGATCATGCCGCGGCGGCGGTTGAGGTCGCCGACCACGTCGCCGACATGGTCCTGCGGCGTGGTCACTTCCACGTCCATGATCGGCTCCAGGATCTGCGGGCCGGCCTTCTTCATGCCCTCGCGGAAGCACGCTTTGGCCGCGATTTCGAACGCCAGCGCGCTGGAGTCGACGTCGTGGTACTTGCCGTCGATCAGCGTGTATTTGAAGTCGACCGTCGGGAAGCCCGCCAGCACGCCGGTATCGGCCTGAATGCGGATGCCCTTTTCCACCGCCGGGATGAATTCCTTCGGCACCGTGCCGCCGACCACCTTGTTCTCGAACAGGACGCCCTGGTTGCGCTCCTGCGGTTCGAACACGATCTTGACCTCGGCGTACTGGCCGGAGCCGCCCGACTGCTTCTTATGCGTGTAGGTCTCGGTGTGCGACTTGCTGATGGTTTCGCGATACGCCACCTGCGGCGCGCCGATGTTCGCCTCCACGCCGTATTCGCGGCGCAGCCGGTCGATGATGATTTCCAGGTGCAGTTCGCCCATGCCGGACAAGATGGTCTGGCCGGTTTCCTGGTCGGTCTTCAGCCGCAGGCTGGGGTCTTCGCCAGCCAGCTTTTGCAGGCCGAGCGTCATCTTCTCGACCGAATCCTTGGTCTTCGGCTCGACCGAGATGTCGATCACCGGCACCGGGAAGGCCATGCGCTCCAGCACCACCGGATCATCCGCCGAGGCGAGCGTGTCGCCGGTGCCGGTGTCCTTCAGGCCGACGAAGGCCGCGATGTCGCCGGCCGCGACTTCCTTGATCTCGGCGCGCTTGTCGGCATGCATCTGGAACATGCGGCCGACGCGTTCCTTGTGGTCCTTGGTCGTGTTCAGCACGGTGTCGCCGCTTTTCAGCGTGCCGGCGTAAACGCGGACAAACGTCAGCGTACCGTATTTGTCGTTGATGATCTTGAACGCGAGGCCGGCGAACGGCGCGTCCGGGTTCGCCTTGATGCGGCGGCGGTCGCTGTATTCGCCGTCTTCCTCGCCTTCCTCGGCGGCGATCGAGATGCCCGGCACGTCGATCGGCGACGGCAGGTAGTCGAGCACCGCGTCGAGCAGCGGCTGTACGCCCTTGTTCTTGAACGCGGTGCCGCACAGCACCGGGCGGAAGGCACCGCTGATCGTGCCGGTCTTGATGGCGCGCTTGAGGGTGGCGACGGCGACGTCGCCGTGCTCGAAATACTCTTCCATGCCGGCGTCGTCGACCGACAGCGCGGTGTCGAGCAGCAGCTGGCGGTATTCCGCCGCCTGCTCCTTCAGGTTGTCCGGGATCGGCGCGTCGTGGTACTTGGCGCCCAGCTCGCCGCCTTCCCAGATGATCGCCTTCATCTCGACGAGGTCGACCACGCCGATGAACTGGTCCTCGGTGCCGATCGGCAGTTGCAGTGGCAGTGCCACGATGTCGAGCTTTTCCTTCAGCGTCGCGAACGCGCGGAAGAAGTCGGCACCGGTGCGGTCCAGCTTGTTGATGAAGATGATGCGCGGCACGTTGTAGCGGTCGGCGAGGCGCCAGTTGGTCTCGGACTGCGGCTGCACGCCGGCCACGCCCTCGATGATGAACACGGCGCCGTCGAGCACGCGCAAGGAGCGGTTCACTTCGATGTTGAAGTCGATGTGGCCGGGCGTGTCGATGATGTTGATGCGGTGGTCCTTCCACTCGCACGTGACCGCGGCGGAGGTGATGGTGATGCCGCGCTCGCGCTCCTGCTCCATGTAGTCGGTCGTGGTGTTGCCGTCGTGTACCTCGCCGATCTTGTGCGACACGCCCGTGTAATACAGGATCCGCTCCGTCGTGGTGGTCTTGCCGGCATCGATATGCGCGGTGATGCCGATATTGCGGATCTTGTCGAGCGGCGTTGCGGACACGGTGGCCTCCAATAGCTCTTTGGGCAAACAACAGGCGGGCGCCGCGCCCCAACCCGGTCGCGCACCCACCCACACGCCCGGCCAAAGGCCGGATGGCGGCTGACATGCCTTCACGGCGCCGCAAATGCAAGCCCGGCCTGCGCCAAAGGGCGCCCCTGGGGCGGCATGGCAGTGTCGCGGCGCGCTCTGGCCAAGGTTCGCGCATGTGCGGCTGCGCCATGACCTGATCGTGGCGACCGACATCCGCACCGTGGGCCACCATCAGCGCGACGCGACCGGCGCGACCTGTTCGGCCGACCCGGCCGCATAGCAGCCCCCGGTAGCGGCTCGCCGCACGGCACCCTATCTTGCGGCCATGCAGAAGACCCCGGCCTTCCTGGATAGCGGGCGCCCCGATGTGCCGGACCTCGTGGTGCCGCGCGGCGTCACGCCGTTCTACCTGCCGCGCCGACCGGTGCGCGGCCGGCTGATCCGGCTCGGCCCGCTTGCCGACGCGCTGCTGAACCGCCACGACAACCACAAGGTCGTCACCCGCCTGACCGGCGAGGCGCTGGCGCTGGTCGCGGCGCTGGCCTCGGCGCTGAAATTCCGCGGCTCTTTCAGCCTGCAAGCCAAGGGCGACGGTGCGGTCGGCATGCTGCTGGCCGACTGCACCGACACCGGCGCGCTGCGCGGCTATGCCAGCGCCGACCCGAAACGGCTGGCCACCCTGCTCGCCATCGACCCTGACCCGCCCGCCGCGGCACTGCTGGGCGTCGGCTTCCTGGCGTTCACCATCGACCAGGGGCCGGACACCGAGCGCTACCAGGGCATCGTCAGCATCACCGGGCTGTCGCTGGCGGATATGGCGCTGCACTATTTCGAGACCAGCGAACAGCTCAGCTACGCCGTCCGCCTGACCTGCGCGCATGGCGACGAGGGCTGGCGCGCCTCGGCACTGGTGCTGGAAAAGGTGGCGGGCGAGGGCGGCGTCGATCCCGACCTCGATGCCGCGACGCTGGCGGAAAGCTGGCGCACCGCGACCATCCTCGCCAGCACCGTCACCGACGGCGAACTGCTCGACGACACGCTGCCGCCGGACCGGCTGCTATACCGGCTGTTCCACACCGAGGGCGTCGTCGCCGACCGGCCGCGCGCGCTGGCGTACGGCTGCCGCTGCTCGCGCCAGCGCCTGTCCGGCATCCTGGAGGGGTTCGGCGCCGACGATCTCGACCACATGGCGATCGACGGTGCCATCGTGATGAATTGCGAGTTCTGCAACTGCGCGTTCAGCTTCGCGCGCGGCGAGGTGCGCGGCCAGGCGGCGGGTGCGGCCGGCTGACCGGCGCGGCAGCGCATTGACCCCGCCGCCGCGCGTGCTAGGCGTAGTATCCCGATTTGCGCAACGAGACGTCATCAAAGGACATGCTCTTTCCATGACCGCCCGCGCCGACGGCCGCAAGCTGCCACATCTCCGCCTGTCCCGCCGCCATGTGCTGGCGGCGCTGCCGCTGCTGCTGGCGGCCTGCTACGAACCGTCGCCGCCGCACCCGGACTTCACGCCGCTGTCCTTCGATTACCTCAGCAAGCTGAAACTGCTGGTCGCGACCATCGACATCGACAACGAATTCGCCAAGCAGGACACCGCCGAAACCCAGCATGTCGAGCAGTTGTCGCCGACGCAGCCGCAGGACGCGCTGACGCGCATGGCGCAGGACCGGCTGATCCCGGCCGGCAACAACGGCCACGCCGTGTTCACCATCATCGATGCCTCGATCGTGCGCGTCCCCGGCGGGTTCGAGGGGTCCATGCATGTCCGCCTCGACATCACCACCTCGGACGGCGCCAAGAGCGGCTTCACGGAAGCCAAGGCCAGCCGCACCTATCACCCGGCCGACACCTCGGACGACGCGACCAGGGCGGCGCTGTACGAGCTGACCAAGTTGATGATGAGCGACATCAACGTCGAGCTCGAATACCAGGTGAAGCAGAAGCTGCGCGACTACCTGCAGACCGGCGACGAGACGGCGCCGCCGCCGCCGCCGGTGCAGACGCAGGACCTGAACACCGGCACGCCGATGCCGGGCACCGACCAGGTTCCGGCGCAACCGCAGCCGGCGCAATAGCGGGGCGGCGCAATAGCGGGGCGGGGCTACTTCTCGCTGCGCAGCATCTGCCAGGCGCGGCGCAGCCGCACCAGGCCGCCGCGGATCAGGCCGGTGGCACACATCCTGTGGCCTTCCGCGGCCAGTTCCTCGGCTTGCTGCGGCGCGTTCGGCCGCGCCTGCTCGGCGCGCGCCACCCGCTCGGCCAGCGAGTTGCAGTATTCCGGCGTGTCGGTGGTGATGCGCACCGGCGCGCCGTACGGTGCCGGCGGAATGGCCGGCTGTTCGCCCAGGCCGCGCCCCGGCGCCAGCATGCCCGGCGGACCGCCGGGCGCGCCCGGCGGCGCCGGCTGCGACGCCGCCACGCCGACGCCAAGGGCGAGCGCCAGACACGCGACGACAAGGCGGGCAATCAGCATGGCGCCATTATGCCGCGTGTGCCGGTTCGCTGCGCTGGGGATCGGATGAAGTTGCGTTCACCCGGGCCGCGCTGACCCGCGTGTTCAGCGCCAGTGTGGCGCGCAGCCCCGGCTGGTTGTCCTCCAGCCGCAACAGGCCGCCATGCAGCGTTGCCACCGCCTGCACCAGCGCCAGTCCCAGGCCACTGCCCGCCGTGCTGCGGGCAGTCTCGCCACGGAAAAACCGCTCGGTCGCCCGCGCCCGGTCCGCCTCCGGAATGCCCGGCCCGCTGTCCGCCACCGTCACGCGCGGCCCCTGGCCCGGCACCACCGCGACCGACAGCTCGATCACGCCGCCGTCGGGCGAGAATTTCAGCGCGTTGTCGAGCAGGTTGGCCACCGCCTGCTGGATCATCTCACGGTCGCCATAGGCCGGCACGCGCGGCGGGATGGTGGCGCGCAGCACCAGCCCGCGCTCCTCCGCCACCGCGCCGTACAAATCGGCGAGATCGAGCAGCAGCGGCGCCAGATCGATGTCGGCGAAGGCCGAGCGGCGCGCCCCGGCCTCGATCTCGGCGATGCGCAGCAGCGCGTTGAAGATGCCGACCACGCCGTCCAGATCCGCCTCCGCCCGCTCGATGGCGGCGCGCAGATCGGCCTCGCTGGCGGCGTGCCCGGCGGCATCCTCCAGCCGCGCACGGGCGCGCGCGATCGGCGTGCGCAGATCGTGCGCGATGGCGTTGGAGACCTGCCGCACCCCGTCCATCAGCCGGCTGATGCGCCCCAGCATGTCGTTGATGGTCTCGGCCAGCCGGTCGAACTCGTCGCCGCGGCCGGACACCCGCACCCGCCGCGTCAGGTCGCCGGCGCTGATCGCCGCCGCCGTCGCCGAGACGTCGGCCAGCGTGATGCGGAACAGCCCGCGCACGGCGAGCGCGCCGACCGTGCCGAGCAGCATCGCCACACCGGCCGCCCACAGCAGCGCGTCGGTGAGCAGCCGCGCCATCTGGGTGTGTACCTCGACATCGCGGCCGACCAACAGGTGAAAGCCGCCCGGCAGCTCGAAATGCTGCACCTGGGCGACGCCGCGATGGCCGGCGCGCTCGATGGTCAGCTGATAGGCGCCCTGGTCCTGCAACACCCGCACCGGCAGCCGCTCCAGATTGCCGGCCAGCTTGTGCAGCGCCGGGTCGGTCAGCAGATACAGCGCGTCGTCATCGACATTGCCCATCAGGCGTTGCTCGATGGTGTCCTCCAGCGCCAGCAGCCCGCCATCGGCATAGCGCTCGCGCAACCCCTGCGTGTCGGCGTTGATCGCGGCCTCGGTCTGCCGGTCGAGCAGGCCGGCGGTGGACCACCACAGGAACACCGCCAGCGCCAGCGTGCTGAGCGCGAACACGCCGGCATAGATGATGCCGAACCGCACCCCGGCCGACAGCACCAGCATGCGCGGCCAGCGCAGGCGCCGGCGCAGGCGGCGCAGGCGGCGCAGCAGGGGAAATTCATGCACGCCCGCGTCTCACCTCACGGCGCCTCGGCGCGCAGCATGTAGCCGGCGTTGCGCACGGTGTGGATCAGCGCAGTCGGGAACGGTTTGTCGACTTTCTGGCGCAGCCGGGAGACATGCACGTCGATCACGTTGGTCTGCGGATCGAAATGATAGTCCCAGACCCCTTCCAGCAGCATCGTGCGTGTCACCACCTGCCCGGTGTGGCGCATCAGGTATTCCAGCAGGCGGAATTCGCGCGGTTGCAGGTCGATCTTCTGGCCGGCGCGACGCACGCCGCGCGACAACAAATCCATCTCCAGGTCGCCGGTGAGCAGCTTGGTCTGCGGCCCCTCGCCCTTGCCGCGCCGCGCCATCGCCTCGACGCGGGCCAGCAGTTCGGCGAACGCGAACGGCTTGGTCAGGTAGTCGTCGCCGCCCGCCTTCAGGCCGCGCACCCGGTCGTCCACCTGCGCCAGCGCCGACAAAAACAGCACCGGCGTGTTGTTGCTCTGCGCCCGCAGCGTCTCCAGCAGGCGCAGCCCGTCGATGCCGCCCGGCAGCATCCGGTCCAGCACGATCGCATCGAAATTCTCGCTCGCCGCCATGAACAGCCCGTCGCGGCCGTTGTCGGCGTGCTCGACCACGTGCCCCGCCTCGCGCAGGCCTTTCTGCACGAAGCCGGCGACGTCCTTGTCGTCTTCCACCACCAGGATGCGCATTGGTCCGTCCCTTCAGCCCTGGCCGTTCGGGCGGCGCCCGACGACCACGTTCAGTTCCATCTCGCGCCCCTGCCGCCGCAGGCCCATGCGCACCGTCGCGCCCGGCGGCGTGGCCGCCACCGCGCGGATCAGGCTGCGCGCCGAATCGGCCGGCTGGCCGTTCACCGCCGTGACGATATCGCCCGGCTTCAGGCCGGACCGCTGCCCCGGCCCGTTGCGCTCGACCGCGGTGATGCCGACGCCGAGCACGCCATGCCCCTCGCTGTCCGGCACGTCCTGCAACGTGGCCCCGAGCCAGCCGCGTTCCACCCGCCCCTTGTCGCGCAACTCGGTCACGATGCGGCTGGCGATTTCGGACGGGATGGCGAAACCGATGCCGACCGAGGCGCCGGTCGGCGAGGCGATGGCGGTATCGACGCCGACGACCTTGCCGTCGGCGCTGAACACCGGCCCGCCCGAATTGCCCGGATTGATCGGCGCGTCGATCTGCAGAAAATCGTCGAACGGGCCGGAGCCGATGTCGCGCCCGCGCGCCGAGACGATGCCGGCGGTGATCGAGCCGCCCAGGCCGAACGGGTTGCCGGCGCACACCACCCAGTCGCCCACCTCGACCGCGCGGCTGTCGCCCCAGCTGACAAACGGCAGCGCCGCCGGTGCCTCCACCTTGATCAGCGCCACGTCGGTCAGTTCGTCCACGCCGATCACTTTGGCCGGCAATTCTGTCCCGTCGGACAGCCCGACCACGATCGCGTCGGCGTTGCCGACCACGTGGTTGTTGGTGACGATGTAGCCGGACGGATCGATGATGAAGCCGGAACCGGCGCCCTGCATCTGCTGCTTGCGGCTCTTGAAATGCTGGCGGAACAGTTGCTGCACCTCGGGCGGCAGATCGGCGAACGGGTCCTCGCCGGCGACCGTCTCGGTGGTGCGGATATTGACCACCGCCGGCTGCACGCGGCGCACCAGCGGGGCAAAACTGTTCGGCCCGTCGGCCAGCGCGCGCCCGGCCGCGCCGGGTGCCGCGACCAGCAGCGCCGCCACCGCAAGCATCCCCCGGCGCGGCAGCTTGCGCGACGTCGCGGCGGGCGCGGGCGGATCGGCAGACATCGGCGTGGCTCCGTCAGGCGGCGGGGACTGGTGCCTGCACAAGATGGAACCGCGCCGGGCCGGCAACAAGCGCGACTTGGATAGGTGACGGTCGTTTAAGGTTTTGGCCGGAATGGGTTTACGCCGGCCGAAGTGAGGGCGTTCGACCGCTAGCCAAGAACGCAGGAGCGTCCATCGCCGCGACGAAGCCGACCGCATCGCGTGCCGCCAGCAGCATATCGAGCAGCAGCGCTTCGTCGCGCTCGAACGTCTCAGGCGGCATAGACCGGCTCGGCCTCGGCCAGGATGCGGCGGCGACGCAGATAGTTGCGGCTCGCTTCGACGGCCGGCCGCTCGACCAGATCGACAGGACGGCCGAGCAGCGCCTCCAGCGCCGTCTTGAACTCCTGGAAGACGACGAGATCGTCGCGAACCGCGGCGGCGAACGTGACCAGAAAATCCGCGTCGCTGCGCACAAGATCGAAATCCCCGCTCCGCGCAGCCGAGCCGAACACCTCCAGCCGCGTGACGCCGTAGCGGCGACACAGGGCGATCAACGCATCGTGCCGTTCCGCAAGGGCGGGATGCATGTGGACCTCCGGCAGACAGATTCGGCGTGGCTGCTGCGCTTGCAAAAATTTCATACAGCCAGACGCGAGCCGGGTCATGCGTTATGGCTCCGTCCGGCGTCGGGATAGGTGCCTGCACCAGCTGCAACCGCGCCCTGGCCGGACACCGCCGCCGTCAGACCGAGTCGTCGTAGAAATGAAATTCCAGCAACAGGCACCCGGTGGCGGAGCGGAACGGCCCATGGTGGATGCCCGGCGGCCGGCAGGCGTAGGTGTTGACGCCAAAACTTTCGGCGGTTTCGGTGCCGCCGACGATCAGGTCGCCCGCGATCACATAGACTTCTTCCCAGTAATCGTGAACGAACGGCACCGTGGTGTAGGCGCCTGGAAGGAAGCGCAGCAGCCGGGTACGGCTGCCGGACTTGGCCGCCTCGTCAAGGCGCCCGGCCAGAATCTTCTGCTCGATCCCCTCGGGATAGCCCGGCGGCCGTTGCCATCCGTCGCCCGCCATGGCCACGGCGTGGAATTCCGTGTGGTCCTTGCGAATGGTCATCGTCGCGCCTCACGCGGCCGCTTGCTGGCGCGGTGCCACTTCGTCGTGCAGCGCGTAGCTGTCCAGCATGTCGTCCACCAGGCGCGTGCAGCGATCCCACTCGAACGTGCGGAAACTGTGCCCCCTGGTGACGAAGGTCGCGCCCGAATAGAACATCTCGTACTGCGCGTGCCGCGACGCAAACTCCGAGCCGACGGCGTCCCAGGCGAGCTTGAAGAATTTCACCCGGTGTTCCGATGACGCGACTGGCGACTGCTGCGTCTTGCCGATCAGATCGCGCAGCCTGTCGTCGGCAAAGTCGGCGACCGACGATGGCAGCATGATCATGCCGCCGCCCGCCAACTCGCGCAGCGTGGTGATGACCTGCCCGTACAGCTGCTGCGTGAGCACCTGTGCTGAATACAGCGTATTCGCGTCGGGAACGAAGTATCCGCCGTGCATGCGGCCCTTCACTTCCATCGCATGCACGAGCGCGTCGACCAGCGTGTTCTGCGCCGCGAGCGCGCCGAGCGTCTCCCTGACCTGCGGGAAGCCGATCACGCCGTTGGTCTCGGCGATGCGGCGCCCGACGCCAACCAGGAAGCGCATTTTCACCATCAGGCGGATCTGCGCCTGATAGTTCTGGTAAACATGCGCCGGCGTGGCATGGAATTGCTTCTGGCACATGGCGATGTCCTGGTTGACGAACACCCGCTCCCACGGCACCTTGACGTCGTCGAAATACAGCACCGCGTCGTTCTCGTCGAAGCGGCTGGCGAGCGGATTGTCGAACACGCTGGTCGCCGCTTCTTCGTAGGATTTGCGGGACATGATTTTCAGGCCCTTCGCATTCATCGGCACCGCGAACGACACGGCGTAGCGCTCATCGCCGTCGCGCAGCGGCTGGATGCAGGTCACCAGCACCTCGTTTGCCATGATGCCGCCGGTCGCCAGCATCTTCGCGCCGCGCACCGTGATGCCCGCGCCATCCTGGTCGACCACGCCCGCCGTCAGGAACGGGTCCTGCTGCTCGCTGGCACCCTTTGAACGATCCGCTTGCGGATTGATAGTGACGTAGGTCAGATAAAGCTCGTTGTCGCGCGCGTAGCGATAGTAGTCGGCCAGCGCCGCGGCGCGCGCCGTGTCGTGCGCCTGGAATGTCTCGATGCCCATGAACATGCCGGACAGACACGAGGCGACATGGTCCGGCGCGCGGCCGAGGAACCCGCAATGCAACTCCGTCCAGGCTTCCAGCGCCCGGCGCCGCTCGACAAGATCGGCGTGGCTGCGCGGCAATTGCCAGATCCGGTTGGCCCGTGCGCCACCGCCGCCCGGCACCTCGAAGGTCATCAATTGCTGGTTGTCCGGCTGCGCCTGGAAGTCGTAGAGCTGGCCGACCGTCTGGATGGTTCGCCGAAACGCGGGATGCAGCGTCACATCGCCGGCGAGGTGACCGTTGATGTAGACCTGCCGATCATCGTTCAGCGACTGGATATGTTGAGCGCCGGTCTTGATCATGATCCCCTCCACCATCAGTAGTGAATGTCCAGCGGCCACAGCGGCGCCGGAGACTCGGTCGGCTGCAGCGATGCGTAGCGTCCCATGCAAAAGACCAGCGGCTTGCGGTCGTTGTTGGACACGAAGCGAATGACTTCGGCGATGAACAGGCGATGATCGCCGCCGTCGTGCTTGGCCCAGACGGCGCATTCGAACACCGCGGCGGTGCCGGCGAGGGCCGGCGCCTCCGCATGTCCCGGTCGTAGCCGCATGCCTTCCCACTTGTTGGACTGCGACTTGGCGAACCGGTTGGAAATGTCTTTCTGGTTCTCGGCCAAAACGTTGATCGTGCAGCGCGTCGCCTGCTCCCACAGCGGCAAGCCGGCGGCGCGTCGGTCGATGCTGAACAACACCAGCGGCGGGTCGAGTGACAGCGAATTGAACGAGGACATGGTCATGCCAAGCCGCTCGCCCGCGACGCTCGCGGTCACCACGCAGACACCGGTCGGAAACTGGCCAAGGGCCTGCCGGAACAAACGAGGATCGTGGACGGACTGCGTCGCGACGGTCATCTGCCGGTCCTTTCTGTGGCCGTCAAAGCGTCAGGGCTGTCGTGGCTCCATCGGGGGCATGTGAAAGCCCCCGCCGTTGCGCTGTCGCGCGACGCGGCTCGGCGATCGCAGGGCCGCGAGCGTCTTCGCAAGGTGCAACGCAATCGCACCGGCCGCCGCGTCGGGGTTCATGGCATCCACCGCGTCCACGATCGCCAGATGCTCGGCCAGGACAACGTCTATGCGTTCGGCGACCGCGACGATCGCGTGCAGTCCCATGCGCAACTGGCGATCCCGCAGGCTGTCGTAAAAATCGACCAGCAACGGATTGTTGGCCGCGAGCACCAGCAAGCGATGGAACTCCCTGTCGCATTCGATGAATGCAACGGGGTCATGCCGCAGCGTACTCTGTTGCTGCACGAGCCGCCGCAACGCGTCGGCCAACCGATCGTTCGACAGCGCCGCCTGCCGCGCGCACCATTCCTCGACCAACCCCCTGGCCTGCATCACCGCCTCGACGTCGGCCTCGGTGATCGGGGGCACATAGGCGCCCTTTTTCGGCAGGATCCGCAGCAGGCCCTCGGACTCCAGGCGCAGCAGGGCTTCCCGCACCGGCGTCCTGGACGTCCCGGTCGAGCGGCAAACCTCAGCTTCGGTCAGGAACGTGGTCTCGTGGCGCGGCAGCGTCAGCACACGTTGCTTCAGCCACCGATAGACGGCGTCCTGCGCGGCTTCGATGCGCTCGCCGGACGCAGGATGATCGGAATCGATGCCCGTGCTGCTCATAGGCATGATGTATACAACATGCCGACATGCCGCGCAAGCGCACGATGCGCGGCACCCGCAAAACATTGCTTAATGCCAGCAATCGTCGCACGACGCGTCATCGGTCCGGTCGCGGTCAAAGGACGCCCGCATGCGCAGCCGCCGCATTTGCCGCTCTTGTCGCCGCCCACGCCCTGGCCCTGCCGGCCCGCGCCGACCCCACGTGGACCCCGTTCCAGCAGGCGGCCACCGCCGACACCGCGAATTGCCACGCCGGCAGCGGCTGATTCGCGATGTTTGCCCAAACCACGGCCGCGACGACGATTATCCGCCACGTCTCCTGCGCCATCGAGACGACGGGCCCGATCTATCTGGTCCAGCTGCGAGTCGGCACGATAGACGACACATTGCCCGTCTTCGCGTTCAGCACGGACAATGGCGTGACCATGTATGCGGTCAACACCCAAACCTATCTGGTGGCGCACGGCAATCTGGCGGTGCTGGTGAGTGCCGTGATTTCCAGCGGGGTTGTCAAATCGCTCGCCTGCATCGTTGCGGGGGACACGCAGTAGCCCGTTCACCCCGGCCAACTGTGCGGACCAAGGCTGACGGAGGGGTACGTGGTCAGCGAACCGTTGCACGGTCGCCCGCTCTCCGGCCATGGCGGTCGTTCGGGCAGGCGATATCGGCGACCCGAAGCAGCGCGCCCTGCCGGCACGAAGTTTTCGACTGTCGCGCCAAAACTAGGGCACTGATAACAAGGGGCTTTTCCGGTACATAGAACCGGCGCATGTTCGTATCATGATGTCTGGCTACGCACGAGTCTCGACGGACGGCCAGAGCGTGGACGCGCGGGAGCGCCGGCTCACCCGCGCCGGATGTGCGAAAGTGTTCCGCGAGGCAGAGACGTTACGCCATGCGAAGCGTCACACCCCAGCATGACTGAGGCAGCGGCCCCGGCCCACAAACTCCCGCTGCCAAGGCTTGCGCTGTGCACGATGGTGCGCAACGAAGCCAAGGCGTTGCCGGAATGGCTCGCCTTCCACGAACTGTGCGGCGTTACTCTGTTCCGTATCTTCGACGACAACAGTGACGACGGGACTTCGGCGCTTATCGACGCGTTGGCTCGGTGGTTTCCCATCGAGCGGGTGCCCTGCCGGACTTTGCCCCACGCGCCGCCGTTCGCCCGCCAGGGTGCGACCTTCGAACACGGCGCGCGGGCGCTAAGCGGGCGCGTGGATTTCGTGGGCTTCATCGACGTGGACGCGTTCCTGTTCGATCCCGACTTCCGCCCGCTGCCGTTGGCGCTAGCGGAATTTTCCGCCGACATCGGCGCCATCGCGGTCAACCAGCACATGTTCGGCTCCTCCGGGCACGCAACGGCGACGTTCGAGCCGGTGATCCAGCGCTTCACCCGCCGCGCCGCGGACGACTACCTCGAACATGAGTGGATCAAGACCATCGCGCGCCCGGAGGCCGTCGCCGGGTTCAACACCTGCCACGCCGTGCGGCTCAGCGCCGGGCGCTACGTGATGGGCGACGGCGAACCATATGCGGCGGTTGGGTGGCATGCCGGGCACACCGACCGAATCGCCCGGCGCGGGCTGCGGCTGCGTCACTACGCACTGAAATCGCGCGAGGAGTTCCGAATGAAACAGCGGCGCGGCGCCATCGACGATCAACCGGACCTCATTTCGCGGCGTTTCATCGACAGCTACTTCACCGAGCGCGAAGTGGCGACCAACGCGGTGGAGGATCGCACCTTGCTTGGCATGCTCGAGCCGCTTCAACGGCGGATGACGGAGGCTCTGTCGACGAGCTACAGGTATTTCACCGAGCGCGAAGAGTTAGCGGCCTGCACCACAGTCCGTGTGTAATGGCCATCCACACCGCCTCCCCCCGCAGTCACACCAGGCAAGAGCTGAATACGCCTAAAATTCCGGGACCGCCGCGTTTCCATAAAGCGCGTCATGCGACTCGCCGCCAAACACGGCGATGAGTGGCGGGATCGGCTCTCTTATGCGCTGATCGCGCTGATCATCGGCCGCGTCCGCACCGTCAACCAGAGCTTTGCCCGCCTCGCCGCCCGCACCGCCGCCGGCCCGCGCCCGCGGGCCACCGCGTCCGGCCTGAACGGTGCTGCCGCGCAACCACGCCCATATTGTTCCGTTTCGTAATACTTAGCCGGGCACCTCCGGCCAGTCGTGCTTCGGATACCGTCCGCGCATGTCTTTGCGCACCTCGGCCCACGCCCCGCGCCAGAACCCGGCCAGATCGCCGGTGATGGCGACCGGGCGGCCGGCGGGGGAGAGCAGGGCCAGCCGTAGCTCGATCCGCCCGCCCGCCAGTTTCGGCGTTTCGGTCAACCCATAAAAAGCCTGCGCCCGCGCCTCGGCGACCGGGACCGGCTGGAGGTAGTCCACCGCCGCGCGGCCGCCAGGGAGCGACAGATGGGTCGGTAGCTCGCGGTCCAGTCGGCTCGCCTGCTCCCAGGTCAGCGTCGCGCGCAGCACGGCGAGCAGGTCGAGTTTTTGCAGGTCGGCGAGGCGCGACGCGCCGTGCAGATGGCCGGCCAGCCACGCCCGGTCGGCGGCGAGCGCCGGGTCGGACAGGTCGGGCCAGAGGTCGGGTTCGAGCGCGAACAGCAGCGCCACGCGCGCCTGCAACTGGCGGGCGGCGTCGCTCCAGGGCAGCGCCGCGAGCGAGGCGGCGGCGGCGAGGGCCGCGGCGGTCTCCGCCGGGTCCGCCGGTTCGGTGCGGTCCTCCAGCACCAGCGCGCCGAGGCGGCGGCGGCGGCGGGCGAGGACGGAGCCGGTGACCGGGTCGAGCCCGCTCTCCACCACCTCGGTCACCGTTTGCGCCACCGATGCCGGCAGTTTTGCCGGGTCGAGCACGGCGGCCAGCCGGATGCGCCCGCCACCGCCGTCGAGGTTGGCGACCACCAGGAATTTCGCCTGCGCCAGCCTGTCGGTGGTCGGCATTTTCGCGCCGCCGCCGCCGGAGAGGCGAAAACTGCCGGGTTC
>Ga0302279_10005127_pt1 | contig 14841 bp, 43 predicted proteins | sample III_Bog_N3_3_FD_194541 | JGI IMG/M metagenome (GOLD analysis project Ga0302279, IMG submission 194541) | Peat permafrost microbial communities from Stordalen Mire near Abisko, Sweden - III_Bog_N3_3 | ecosystem: Environmental > Terrestrial > Soil > Wetlands > Peat | place: Sweden: Abisko...
CGTCGTCAAGATAGTATGGGACGTAAGCCCCATTCCTATCTTGGACAAATTTTGCTACGCAAGGAAAACCCATTACACGTCCCCGTCGCTCTCTTCGAACGTGACGGCGGGACGACCGACCTTGCGATATTCGGTTTCGATTTCGTTTAGCTCTTCCGACGTAGCCGCCTTCATACCGACCACGAGAACACCGCCCGTAACATTCAGATCGAGAGCAGCTCGCTTGCCATATTCCTTCGGCTTGCGGTTTTCGAGCAGCCACCGGAGCATATCCGGGTCCTGCTTGAAGATTGTCTCGGGGACTGGAGCCCCAACTTCATCGCGAAGCCATAGGCTCGGGTTGCGCTCGTCAATGGGGTCGCCGAGCAGAACGAACAGATCGTACTTCTCCGGGTCAATTCGGTATTGGACACGACCCTTGTGAGCTTGGATTTCGTTGAAGCCGACCCCGAGAGCCCACGCGGCCGTCTCTGCTTTGCCGAGGCCTTCACTCATCGCATCTTCCCACACGACGTGAAACCGTTCGGTGTTATCGGGGGTGCCGTTATCTTCGCCTTCCGGAAGGGCCACGTCATACCCGTCCCCGGAGCGACCCTCCTTGGATTTTTGCAGCATATACTTGAGCTGGGACAGGCTAATGCCGGCGCGGCGCGCGGCGTCCGTTGCGATCGGGATTTCAGAGATGTTCTTGAGCAGACGGCTGAGGCGGTCAGGGAGCCTTGCTCGGGCGGCAGCGTTGACGGGGTAGCTGCGCGATCGTTCTAGGACGCCTCGGCTCGCTGCGCCCATGGGACGCGATTTCGGCGGGGTCACATCAACTAGAATTTCTTCGGCTTCGGCACCGAGTGGATCGGGGCCGAGAAGATCAGCGAGATCGGTGTCATCAATGCCGCTCATGCGGATATCCTCCAATAGTCGTGCATCGGCCCAGCCGATGGGAGGCGCACATGCGCGCTCGCGTAATTCTGATACGAAACGTCGGGTGCAGCTCAGCTACATCCGAGGTTCTGTATCACTTGCTCAGGAAGCCCCACTTCGGCGTGACGGTGACCGTGAACGAATTCACTGACGTACCGTCGCCGACATCGGACTGACTTCCGCTTGCGGAAATCTCGACCGGCATATCATCCGGCATGTCGCGGAGCGCGAGCTTGATCGCGCCGACGACGAGGTCTCTGACGAGCTGTTCGGGCTCGCTCATCTCCGTAGTGGCGCGCTCTTTCTTGATCGCGGCGAGGACGGGCTTCGAGAGCCCCATTTTTGAGATCGACCAACTCATTTTGATAGCTCCGATCGGATTGTAGCTGCGCGCATCTGGCTCAGCTTGTCATTCGGGAAATTTTCCAGATGCTTCTCGATACCCGCGAGCTGCCGCTGGAGGCGCTTCTCGTAACTCGACGGAGCGCACGTGTTATTTTTCTCGGCCATCTCAGATCGCTCCATCATCGGCGGGTTTCAGCCCGAGGGGAGCGAGCTGCCCGAAGCCGACCGCGCAGCCGTTGACGAAGGCGACGGCGACGGGAGCGGTCTTGAGCAGAAGCACGAGATCGACTTGATCCGGGAGCCCGCGAGCGATCTCTCGGAGCTTGACGAGAGCGGCGCCTTCGACGCGGATGGTGTCTGGAAACTTGGTCGGTGCGATGCACTTCGCCGTGGGCGGCGCAGCGATCGGGGGCTTGGCGAGGACGGGGGAAGCGACGGAGAGAAGCGCAGCGAGGGACAGCGATGCGAGTTTCAACACTTTGGGCTCTCCATGGTCGGGACTGTTGAAACCGAGGCGCGTAGCGCCCCGGAAGGGTTACCGTTGGAACGAACGATTGGGCGCGGGCTTGGCCGCACGCCGGGTATTGGCGGCCGGGATCACTCCGCCTTCGCCACTACGCGAGCGCATGCCCTTCGTGGTCGGCACCTTCTGCTCGGCGGACATGGGGCGCGTCTGGCCCCAGTCGGCTGGCACAGTGGCCTGCGGCAGAAAGCCGGAGGTAGTGTGCTGGCCGGGGAGATCGCTCGAACTTCCACTATAGCCGTTCTGGCCATAGCCATTGTCCGACTTCATTTTGCTTCCGACTACATCAATCGCCATGGTCGTCTCTTTTCAGGTTAGGCCGAACAGCCGCACGATGGCTCGCGTGACTTGGGCCACAACGAAGAGGCCCATCCCCCAACCTGTCGCGGCCCCGAATGCGGCGAGAAAGAAGCCGCAGAAGGTTTGCCACGAGCATGCGGGGGTTGGCATGGGTTAGCGGCCGAGGCGGCCGGCTTCGTCGAGGATGGCCTTGCCGAGGTTGCCATTGACCGACTGACCGTTGGCGTCCACCATGCCCCACGAGGACTTGATCTCCTGCGGCTGCCGACGCAAAATCTTGTCGGTCGGCGACGGGTCAAGCGGATTGGAGCTGGAGGCATCCGGGCCGACGCCCGGGTTCTTCGGGCCGGCGAACGATGACACGGAGCCCTTGACCATATCGGTCATGCCCGGCTTGACCGGAAACTTGGTCTGGGTCCGCTTGGCGGCGCCAGCGCGCGGATCGACGGGGCTGTTGGAGATGCGATCCTGCATCGGGGGATCGATGGTCTTTGCTACAACGCCTGAGCCACGAAGTGCCATGTGCATAATCCTTGCGATAGTTGGAATTTCTTTCGCAAGCATACGCGGAGAGCTTCTCCGGGACAACTGGGAATTAGATCGAACCCAATGGCCCGCCCGGACCTACCGACGCGCCTGTCGTAGGCGGGCCGTTCGCGCCCGGAGCCGCGCCAGCGCCCGGCGCGCCCGGCAGAACTTTAGCGGGCTCAGGAAAACTCGGCGGACCACTCTTCGGATGGCCATTTGCAAGAACGTCAGCAGCTTCGTCATCGGTCACACTCCGATTGCCGCGATCCCACTTCACGTGGCTCTTCGTTGCACTGATCATGCCGCGTCTCCCGTGCCGCCCGTGCCGATGAACTTCTTGCGGGCAACATCCCAGATACCCTGTTGATTGCGACGACGCCCCTCTTGGACAGCAGTCGCGCGATCAGGGATGTTCTGCGACACGTCGAGATGCGTGCGACCGGTTTCGTCGGCCCAGCTCCCGATGTGCATGTCAGGCTTCTGCAACAGATCGGAGTTGTTGCGCGCGTAGTCGCGAATGATGCTCGCACCCTGCGGACCGGCGAGCGCCGCCGAGGTCGGGCTCTGAGTGCGGCCCTGTATCGAAACCATGTACCCGGTCGTCGGCGAGACACCGGTCTGCGGCTTCACGCTCGCGCCCCATGGGTTCTTCTGGATCGTGCGCAGCGCGTTCGGGTGGACCGGGAGATTGCCGATCTTGTTGACGCCGCCCGCGTGCAGGCCGTTGCTTCCGTGTCCGAGTGCGTCTTTCATCTGATCCTGATCCTTGAGTTCGGGTTGTCAATTCGCGCGCCCATCGCGATCTTCTCCGCGACCGCGCGCCGCTTGCCGCCAGCGACCTTGCCCCAGACGTTGCCGGTCGCGAGGTTGCGCTGGCCGGCGGCCGTTCTGCCGGAGAACGCGAGATGCTTCTCGACCTTGAAGCCGATCGCCTTACGCACTCCCGTTTGGTGCGCGACCATCAAGCCTTGCGGGTTGCTGCCGTGTCCCAGAGCGTCCTTCATTGACCTAGCCCCTTCCACGCTTCGCCCAACTGTTGCGAAGCTGCTTTCCGTCTAACGTTCTCATACGCGCGGCGTTCGAGCCGCGATATTTCGAGTGCAGTGTCCTCGCTCATACTAGCATGGACTGGAACGATCGCCGACTTCGCGCCGCTCGCAAGCGCATTCGCCGCGTCCGCATTGCTCACGCTCCCGTGCCCCAGAGCGTCCTTCATTTTCCCGCCCCACGCATGGTGTCGATTTGAGCGACGGTTTCTTTGACTGCATGCATCTCGCCATCGACGCGAAAAACCGCCTTCGCTCCCGGCGCGTACATGCCCGGCTGAGCCGGCTCAAGGACGCTGATCTTCTCGGGGTCGATCTCGAACCTGACCCCGTTCGGCGCTGTTACCCAAATCATGTTCATGACCCATATCCCCGTTCCCATTCTTTTGCAAGCTCGCCCACTTCATTGTCCGTGTGCGGGTTCTCCGCCGGACGGCCGAGGCGCTTAGCCTCTTGTCCCTTCCGGAACGCGATCTCCAGCGGCGACATATTCGGCGTCGGCGCGAACCGCGTATGCGGGACGGCGATCGTGACCCCGACCGAGTGGGTCGGCTTGGAAATCCGTTGCATTGGTGCCATTATGATGCCGCCTGATATCCGCGCTGCCGCGCCATGTCCTGAATGTTATCGCTCGGGACCGGCACGCCGTTGTAGCCGCTCATGCTGTCGTGAACCGGTACCATGCGCGACTTCGGGCCGCTGGCCAGCTCGTTGGCCGCGTCGGTGTTCTGTGTGGACGTGGCGAAGCCGCGCACTCCGGGAGCCGTCACAAAGCCGCGCGCCCCCTCGTCAGCGAGCCGGTTCGTCCCCGATGTACCGCGAACGTTTTTCATCTCGTGCTGCCCCTACGTGAGCTTGTGCCGTCCGGAACCGAACACGGCGTCATTCGCCTTTGCGTTCCCGACGTTAGCATACGAGCCCCACTTTTCGTTATTCTTGTCCGAGAACGCGCGAGACGCGGATTGCATGCTGTCGTGGATCGGAACCGCCGCCGACTTCGGGCCGCCGCTGCTCAGCATGCGGCCGGCGGCGATATCGTCGGAAAGCTTGGCCTTCATGGCCCCCATCATGCCACCGCCGCCATCTTGATCATCCCAGCGCTTCAACTGCGATTGCGCGGTCGCATGCGCGTCCGCGAGATCGTCGGTGTGATAGTCGTTCTTCGACTGATAGACGCCGTTGCGGAACGTCTGCACGACCTTCTCACCCCACTCGGGATTGTTGTAGACCTTCGCTGAGTGCGGCCCGAGCACATGGGTCTTGATGAGCCGCATGCCCTTTGCGTTCGGCTTGGTGCCGCCGCGCTCATTGCTGCCGTGACCTTTTGCGTCTTTCATGTCACTTGCTCCGTTATTTCCCGGGTTTGCCGCGAAGGGTGCCGTTGCGAATGCGGTAGCCCGTGCTCTCATTGAGAGCCTTGACGTTTCGCTCGGACGGGGTCCGAGGCGGGATGTCGCCGTGCGTCATCCGACCCTCTTTGAAATCCTTGACCGCTTGGTCGTGCGCGCCCAGCCCCGACCGCTCGCGCGGTCCGTCGAACTGCGACACGTTCGCGCCGACCATGCTGTCATGGACCGGAGACGCTACCGACTTCGGACCGCCGCTCGAAAGCTCGTGAGCTGCGTTGGCGTTGCCAGAGACCGGCTGACCGCCCGCTTGAAGAGCGTCCAGATTGAGCGACTTGCGGAGACCTTCGAAGCCTGTGATAGCTGGATAGGTCTTGACGCCGCTATAGTCGTGGCTGTTGGACCCGTGGCCTTTTGCGTCTTTCGCCATGTCACTTCCCCTGCTTGCGGAGACGGTTGATCTCGCCCTTGGCACTGCGGAACGCTTTGCCTTCTGCCCGGTTCTTCGCGTTGCCCTCGGCACGGCCCCGGTTGTATTTGTCCTTGAAGTCTTTCAGCGCCTCGGGCGATCCCCATGCGTGACCGTTCTCGTTGTGCGTCGCGTTGCCCAGCCCCGACCGCTCGCGCGGTCCGTCGAACTGTGACGTGGTGACCGGCTCGTGCGTCTTGTATCGGTCTTCGTCGGCAACGCGGCTCTCGACGGTCGCCTTGGCGTCGGCCACGCTGTTGGCGTAGCCATACTGATTTCCATGCTGCCAGAGATGTCCGGCTGGCATACGCTCGGTCCGGACGACGGCGTCCTTGCGTCCGTTGAACGACTGATACTTCGAAGCGGTCTTCAGCTTTCCGGTGGCGGGATGCTGGCCCCAGCCGCCGTTGCTTCCGTGTCCGAGTGCGTCTTTCATGTGCCCGATCCTATCGCTGATCCGATGCCATAGCCCAGAGTTGAGCCGACTTCGAGTTTGTTCTGCCCTTTGCCGATCATCGCAGGATGGATCGGCGCCTCGTGAGATTTGCCGCCGCCGAGCGCGAGATGGACCTTCACGTCCTGATCAGTCACTTCCGCCTTGGTCGTCCGTGTCATCCGATGCATCCGTTGCGTTTGCAGCCGGGTCCTTGTCCGCCGCGTAGACCGTCGCCATGGAAACCATTGCGGGGTGAACCGGGGCCGGGCCGTAGCCGCTCGAAAGCTCTCTCGCCGCGTCTTTGTTCGTGACCCGCTTGTGCCGTTTCATTTCAGTCCGTTCCATGCGGCGAACGCCGCGCGATCTTCCGAGTTCGATCCGCGCCCTACAGCGGACCTGATCCGGTTGCCCAGATCAGTCGGCCCGCGTTGCGAGGTCGGGTTCGATGCGCGGCCGGCCATGCTGTCGTGCACGGGGACCATGGTGGACTTCAAGCTGCCCATGAGCGATTGCGCGGCCTGCGCGTTCGACGTGTTGTCGCGCAGGAGCGTCGGACGGGGTCCGCCGAACATATGCCGATCCGCATCGATCCGCTGCCGAAGCTGCGCGCCGACGCCGTTACTTCCGTGTCCGAGTGCGTCCTTCATGGCTCACATCCCCGCGAATTTCTTCGCCCTGCTCACTTTCGACGCGAAGCCCGGTTTCGTCGCCGATCGCTCGCGCGATTTGTTATTGTACGCGCCGCCCGGCGTCGCCGCCTTGACGAAGAAATCTCGGCGGAAGCCCGGGTTGGTCATCGCGAGCTTGTCCGCGACATCATTGACTTTGGCCATGTGTGCGCCGTTCGCGTCCGAGTTCGCCTTGGAGCTGTTGTCGCCCCACGACTTTGGAGCCTGCGCCTTCAGATCGGCTGCGATGGCTTCGAAGTGCCGACGCTGCAACTGCGGGGTGCTCTGCACTCCAGCGGAGTGGAGCCCCTTGGTGCCGTCAAACGCCGCGTCTTCCGCGCCCGACTTTCGCTGTTGGGTGGCTGTCATCTTGAGGTTGGCAGGATTGCGTGGATCGTTAGGATCAAGATACGATTTCCCCGGAAGCCGAGACTTGAACGGAGCGTTCTCCTGTTGCACGGGCGTCTGTGCGCCGCCCTTGCCATTTGATCCGTGTCCGAGTGCGTCCTTCATGTCATGTACCCCTTACTGAGTGAAACCGCGTGCGTGCGGTGCCGATCCGCATTCCAGCGGCGGCGTAGTGCGCGAACGCTGCGCTCATGTGTTTGCCGGAGCCGACAGCCAAGCTGCGCAGCGAGTTCTTGTCGCCGGCCGAGAACTTGTCCGAGACGATGCCGGAGATCAGCGGGCCGGGGTCGCGCCCTTGAAGGCTATGCATCGCCCTGTCAACGACATCGCCATGGGCACTTCGAAGTGATGCCGATTGCTGGGCGTGTTGATCGCCCGCAGCCATGTGCTCATCCTTTGTCATGCCACTCGTGCGATCCCGCAGCATCTTGCCGCCCGTGCTGTAGTCAGCATTGAGCGGCGAGATCGGGCCGTTGTAGCCGCGCATCTTCTGCGCCGTGTTGTAGATCGGGTGGTCGGGATTTTGCAAGCCGACACGTGCGACCGCGCCCGCATGCGCGCCGCGTCCTTCGCTACCGTGTCCGAGGGCGTCTTTTGCCATGGCGCGTTCCGATCAACAGTTGTGATACTTGCAGTCGTGCTTGCCGAGGACCGCTTCAGCTTTGTGCTTGATCTTCGAGGCCTGCTCGGGAGACAGCTTGCCCTTCGCGACCATCTGGGTCGCCCGGCCCTCGGCGTCCGCCGCATGGGCCTTGTCGGGCATCGGGTATTTGCCCTTGGCTTTGCCTTTGCCCTTGGCACCGGGCAGGCCGAACTTCGAGGCGGGGAGCTTGTTGCGGGTCTTGGCTTTGAGGCGGGCCATGGGCGTGTCTCCGGGTGGCGATTGGGCGTTGAACTTAGCGCGCAACGTTCCCGGAGACAACTGGGAATTAGCCCCCGACTACATCAAGTCGCTGAGGGGGTCGATCGCCTGCCCCGTGCTCCAGTCGATCGTGACGCCGCCATCAACATTGGCCGGCGGCGCGATCGGGTTTCCCGGGGCGGGTCCATCCGCATCGTTGGTGTCGCTCGCGTCAACCGGCTCAGGCTCCGGTTTCAGGTTGAGCGTGGCCCGAGGCTTCTTGAGCTTCGCGCTCGTGAACGCGAGCATGAGCGCTTCGACCGGGTCCTTGTCCTCGGCGAAGCTGACGCCAAAGTGCGAGCACATCGTGAACGATGCGCGCCACATCCTGCCCCCCTGCGATGGGGTAAGCGAGATATGCGAAATCTCCCCTCGGGCAGCGAGACTGCGGATGGTATCTTCAAGCGTCGGGGTCGTCATGGTGCTTTGCTCCGGGCAGATCGGTGATGCGCCTGATAGCCGGCGGCGCTTCCGGTGGTAGAGCTTTCCGATCCGCGCGGAATTTCTCCCACGCGGCCTTGCGTTCGTCCTGCGGAATTTTCAGGTACTCCGGGATGCCCTCAAGCGGAGACACGGGCATGCCTCCGCTTTTGATCCTGATGCGCGTTGTAGCGCGTCAACCACTCCTGCATGGTGCGCAGCATCTCGACCTCGGTCAGGCGAGCGGTGTAGCTCGTGTTGCCGCTGATCGTGAGGTCATAGCACATCCCGGGCATGACGCCGCGTTCGGTGACTTCGTTGCGGTCGTAGCTGTTGGCGGTGTAGCATGTGCCGCCGAGGATACGCGGCTTGCGGGCGCCGTCTTTGAGAAGGTCAGCCATTGTGCTGCTCCGGGTAATAGTTCTGCCAAAACTCTTCGTAGGCCTCGCCGAGGTATTTGTCAAAGAGTTCGTCGGCGGCGAAGCTCGACGAACACCACTCCGATTTCTCGGGCTCCGTTTTCGGCGTATCGCCGGGCGAGCACTCGCTCACGCCCGGGAGAAACGATCCGACGCGCACGCTCGCGCCGTAGTGCTGGATACTGACGAAGCCCAGCTCTTCGACAAGCTCTCCGCCGCGTATATCACGCCGGTAGAGCAGGACCTCGCGGACCGCGTCGCCGGGGTATTTGGGTTCTGTCCACAGGCTCATTTCACGCCATGCCCCAGTTGATGGATGCGGCCGGCGAGCATCTCACACAGATTTTCATCCGCTGCAAGCATGCTCATGAGGGTGGCCCGGGTCGTCTCTACCAGCGCGGTGTCCGGATGATTGTTACAGAACAGCTTGGCAGCGTTGGCCACGTAAACCGCTTTGGTCGCCCGGGCCGCGTCCACGATCAGGTCGGTGGATATTTTGATTTTGTCAGCCATCACGCTGCCTCCCGCGCTGCTTCTGCGTAGGCCGAGGGCCGGACTAACTCCGGGTCCTGCGGGCCGACGCCCGGGAACTGTTCGTCGTAGAACTCGCGCCCGTTGATGTACGCGGCGCGCAAGTGCTCGACGCGCGCATCGCAGTCCTGCCAACTGTTCATGTATCCGAGCCAATGGGCCTCCGTGATGGCACGACCGACCCATCGGTCTTTCCATCCCAGAATGAACGCGCCAGTGATCTGCTCGCCCGCGTGAACCCTTGCAGTCTTGGGCGCATGGTAGCTCGGATCAAATTTATCCCGCTCGCGCTCGGCGCGTTCTTGCGCATCGGCGTATTTGGGATAGTCCTGCTTGACCGCATCCCAGAACGCGTTCGCTCCGCGCCGTCGTACCTTGAAGGGCGACAGCGGCTTATGGGGCGCCCGGTTGATCAGCATGTCCGGTGTAAGATGGACGTTCATCACTCGCTCCTGCCAAATTCACATCCCTTGTGCGCGTAGCGCAAACGGATGACACCTTCATCGTCGGGCTGCCTGACCGGCTTGCAGAACGCCAGCCACTTGTCGTCTTCGACCTTGAGCGCAGCGATCTCTTCCTCAGTCAGCTTCTTCGGGTCCTTGATGTCCTCAAGCGAGCAGCCACCGTTGTAGGTGCCGTAGTAGCTCGTGGACCGGCAGTTGAACTGCAACCCCCCGGCAGACGCCGAAGCGGACAGTGCAGTCGCCGCGACAGCGGCGAGCAAGATACGTTTCATTGTGAAATCCTCACTTCGTTGTCGTGCAAGTCCTGCCGAAGGTTCTGCGCTACGCGCTCGGCAACGGCCCGGCGCCCATAGGTGCCGATCGTCTCCCAGACGCGCCCGACCCGAACGCCGCTCGGCAGTTTGCCGGCGAGGGCCACGCACTTTTGAACTTTGAACTTCTTGGTCATGGTGTCGTCTTTCGGTGACATTCCCCGATGTAGCCGTTCGCTGACATCGGGTCAATTCAAACCGTTGATCGTGGTTAAAAGAACTCGATCCGGGTATGGTCATGAAACTTAGGCTCATTGCCGACGAACTCGATCCCGAACGTCTTGCCCGGGGCGACCTTGTCCTTGCTCAGGTAGCCGAAGCCCTTGTACTGATCGGCCTCCATCAAGACGTTCTCGACGAAGTTCTGGATGTGCCGGCGACCGTCCGCATAATCATCTTCGCTTTCGCGGAAGACCTTGTTGGCCTTCGCCTTGAGGTCGGCGATCTGGATCGTTTTGCGCTTGCTCATTTGCTTTCCATTTTCGCGGCGAATTGTTTTCCCTCTTCGACCCACTGCGCGAGCGTGAGATCGTTGAGCCTCGGCACCATGATGGACAGCGTGTCGTAGCGCGTGCCGTCATCGAAGATGAGGTACAGATAGTCCTTGCCCTTGACAAGCTCGATCGGGAGCTTCGAGGCGGAGAACACGTTGTTGACGGTGCGTAAATGCATCACTTAACCACTGTGTAGGTAACACGCCCGTCATTGCGGAGACAGAACCAGCCTTCAAGACGAGCGGTCCGGCGGGCTTTCGATATCGCGTCTTTCGCGGTAGCCGCTTCGATAAAGACGCTATCGGCCTGCGCGTATTGGGTCTTGATGCTCACTTCGTAGGTCACTTGCTTTGCTCCATCTCTTATACCCACCGATGTAGCGCATGCCATCGCGGCTCGCAAGTCAAACCGCTCGCCGTGGTTAACGCTTCGCTAACGCCTATTCTGCAAGGGTCTTCACGGTTCGTAAACCATAAGCATCGGTTTGCCTTGCACGGCCGGGGGCAGCGTGTATGTTGGGGACACAAGAGATCGACGGCCCCATCCCCGGAACGCGGGAAGCGGATGCAAGGCCTACATCGGACACGCCCCGCAGGCGTAGAGGGTTCGATACCCTCCGACCTCTCCACAGTTTCTCTAGCGAACTCTGTTGCCCGCTATCGCAGGCGCCGCCTCAAACTCTGGAGCTGAGCTATGCACGGTCCCGGGGAAGACCCGCATCAATCCCTGATCGACAGCGGCGTCGTCGAGCGCCGGGCCGATGGCGGGCTCTACGTGACGCGCGCTGCTTGGCAGAAGGTCACGCGCGGCACGCCCTACGAAGAGCGCGGTGCGTTTCACTTCGTCGGCTTCAAGGACGATCGCTACTGGAACGCGATCAAGACATGGGGCCGACCCGATTTTATCCATCGCTTCTGGGACCGCCGTGCGGTTGACGAAGTGGCGGAAGGCGACGTTGTCATCTTCGCGGATGGTGACGAAACACAGGACGTTCGGACATTCTCGTTCGACGACAGCGCAAACTTTTAACAGGAGACAGCGATGGCCAAGAGCAAGCCGAAGAAGAGTTGGGAAGTCGTCGCCGGGCTGGAGTGGACGCGCGAGCAGGACGGCACGGATAACTCCGGGCGTCCGATGTACGAATACCATGCCAAGCACGGCAACATCAAGTTCGACATCGTCAAGAGCACGGACGCCGGGTTCGGCATCAGCGTGCATGATGGCGACAAATACCTGACCCACCATAGTATCGAGTGGCGGCGCACGCTTGGCAACTGTCAGGGCCGCGCCGTCGAGATCATGACCATCGTGAGAGCACTGGAGAAGCAAAATGGAAAATGAAATGTTCACCTTCGTCGTGTGCAATCACTTCGCGCATTCGACCGAAAGCGTCTACTGCACGCGGCACGAGGCCAACCGGAAATTCGACCGGCTCTGCGCCGCCACGGAGAAACAGCCGGAGGGCGACTACGTCGCGTACTACGCGGCGTCGGTCGGCGGCCTCATCAACTCGTACCGGAAAGCCTAGTCCGATGTTTGACATCCACGAAGAGATCACGCTGGAGCTTGCAAGGCTCCAGCGGGCGGCGTTCGAGAACGTCCGCAAGCGCACCGCTGAGCAACAGCTCGGGCTCGCATGGGTCGGATTAGATCAGTCCGCTCCGCGTAGCAGCGACCGCGCTGCATTGAGCGAGCGCGTATAGTCCACGATCATCTGCTTGAACATCTTGTCCGATGCAACGGCCTTCGGTGCGCCCGGTATGCGCTCCAGTATCGAGATCGCAGCGGCCAAACTGGCGGTCACTCGGATAAGGACTTCGCGCTCCGTCACTGATCTACTCGCGGGGTCATTTTTCATAATTTCGCCACGTTCTATTCCGGCTTAAATGCGCCGGGGATTTGCATGAGATACTGCTCGCGCCGCGCTCGCGCCACGTCCGGACGGTGCTCGCCCGTGCGCTGGAGATGCGCGGTGTTCACTGGCATGCCGGAGTATTGCTCCGATGCGATGCAGACAACCTCGTCATCCGCATCTGTCGCGTAGCTCATCACGCCGATGATGAAACCAAAACACCCTTCGCTGCCATGGCCCTTGATGAAGCAATAGACTTCGTCGCCGATCTTGAGGGGCTTGCCCTTCGCGTCAACGCTATTCATTGCGGTACCAACCATGTGCTGTCCGCGTATCCATCATTGCCGGGGCGCCAGTAGTGGACCGTGCCCTCGCGATATGAGATCGCGGCTCGCGGCGTCAGCCTCGGCTCGCCGATGCGGCTGCCAATCGGCACGTACCGCGCGGCCTCGGGAAATCTCAGAATGAGCAACTGGATTGCGCGGCGCTCGTCGCCACACGCCTGTAGCCCACGGATCGCGTCAGCGACGCCAATGATGCGATGGCGCTGGTACTCGGTTTCGATAGCCGTCTGCATCACTTGGCTCCGTCCCGGACGACCACGCGCTTGACCGCCTTGGCAGCCCGCGCCATGAGCCCGGCGGGCTTGGGTGCCACGCCGCCGCGCTTCGCGCCGTGCGTCGGGTAGACCTTGCTGCGCGCGATGCCAGTGTACCGGCGCCCCACGAAGATGCCCCGGGGCTTGTTGGTCGGGGCTCCCTCGGCGTCGCGGGCTCTCCCGGTCTTCGCCGCGACTTGCGGCACGACCATGACGGACCGAACCGACGTGACGCGCTTGTCGTTTTCGTCGCGCACGCGCACGACCTTGGTGCGTCCGCGCACGCCGGCCGTGGTGATCATGTCGCCCCTGTCGGCGATGAACGCCTTGGCGTTGCGATACGGACGGCTGGGGGACTTGTTAATCTTCTTGCGGCGGGTTTTGGCCATGAAGGAAACTCCTGTTAAGATGCGCCTGAAAAACTTCTCGGATCACTGCTTCCCGATCGCGAATGAACGCGGTCACGAGAGCAGCGGGCATTGGGCCGTAGACGGTCACGGGGCGATCGGTCTCGCGCTCGACGACATAGGAGCCGTCAGGCGTGTGCTCGATCGCCCATGTGACCCTGTAGGGGTTCACTGTTGCAGGTCGCCGTCTTCGGTCGCCTTCTGGAAATCAACACTCCAATCGACTGCGGGCTTCGCAATCTCTTCGGCGTAGTCCTTGAACCACGGTCCGATGTCCTGCGTCAGCGCGGCGAAGTGCTTCGCCTGCCCAGCGGGATCATTCGGTGAAAAGCTCGCCCGGATCACGAGGTTCAATCCGCGCAGGATCAGTTGTTCGGCTGAGGTCGCCATGGGGGTTCTTCCTTCGTTGAATGGTGCAATAGATCGAGCCGTCTTCGACGCGAGCGTAGGTGATCTCTACTAACTTGGCCTCCACGATGAGGTCAAGCAGTTTTTCACGATCGCTCGCGTCGAGGCATCTCATGAGCCGTCGCCGCCCCGCCAGAAAGCTCTGCCGCTGTCGAAGCTCGGGCTCGGGTCCGGCGAGTAGCTGGGCGACGGGTCCGGCGTATAGCTCGGAGTTGACGGCGCGGGGTCCGGTGTATAGCTCGGAGTTGACGGCGCCGGGTCGGTGAAGTGGTAGCCGTTCCCGGTGATGGCCGGCTCGACGGCGCGCTCAGGCGCATTGTCATCGGTGTATTGCGGGGCGGGGAACGGCGCGCCCCCGTCAGCCGCGATAGCCGCCGCAGCCGCAGCCGTGGATGCGGTCGGGCTCGCCCAGTCACCGGATGCGCCCGCCCCGGCGAACTCGCCCCCGTGCCCGTTGTAGGGGGCCTCGGGGGTGATCGTCAGGCCGGTATCGACGTAGGTCCGGCCCGTCGAGTGGTCATCGAACAGGCATTCGTACAGGATGAGGTACGTCAACCAATCTCCGGTATTGACCGGCTGGCTCTGGCGCGTGGGATGAGTGCTCTCATGTTGGTCCCACGCATGGGCGACCGCGTTGGTGAAGCCCCGCCGGTTGAGCGGCTGGCGCCCCTGAAGCTTGCGCTGAATGTTGACCCGCTCCAACTGGCGCGGGGTCAGGAAGATCGAGGGCTTGCGCTTGCCGAAGCTCGGCGGCACCGGACCCTTCGCCGTGTGATAGGCATTGGCAGCGGCCGGGGGCTCCGCACGCGGGATTGAATGCGCGAGGCCGCCGTCCCGGAAACGATCGCGCATCTTGTCGAGCGCGACGGGGGAGTACGCGGGCGGCGGGAATGGAATATACTCGCCCTTGGCGTTGAAGCCGGGACGTGGAAGGCCAGAGCGGTCTAAGTGCGAACCGTCCCAGAGATCGACCATCTCGCCGTCGCCGGGACGACGCTTGCGTCGCGGCGAGAATGTGAGCGCGAGGATCACGGTCACGAGGACCGCAA
>Ga0302279_10005131_pt1 | contig 14835 bp, 11 predicted proteins | sample III_Bog_N3_3_FD_194541 | JGI IMG/M metagenome (GOLD analysis project Ga0302279, IMG submission 194541) | Peat permafrost microbial communities from Stordalen Mire near Abisko, Sweden - III_Bog_N3_3 | ecosystem: Environmental > Terrestrial > Soil > Wetlands > Peat | place: Sweden: Abisko...
CACGCCGATCGTGGTCTCCGGGCAACCCCCGCTCCACCTCGGTGGGACCACTCCGACAGTCCTCTACTACGGCGCCGAGTACTGCCCCTACTGCGCGGCCGAGCGATGGGCCATCGTCATCGCCCTGTCGCGGTTCGGCACCTGGAGCGGTCTGCAGACGACCGCGTCCGGGCTGCAGGACGGCGACTACTCGACACTGTCGTTCCGGACCGCCCGGTTCACCAGTCCCTACGTGCACTTCGCCTCGATCGAGGCCTGTACCAACGTCGTCGATCCCACCGCATCCGGATGCAGCGGGTACTCCCGCCTCCAGAATCCGACCCCGGCCGAACAGAAGGTCCTGGACACCTACGCGGGCAGCCGGTTCGTCCCCGGGAACACCGAGGGCATCTCGTTCCCGTACATCGACGTCGACAACCAGGTCCTGTTCTCGGGGTCGACGTATCAGCCCGGGATCCTGGCCGGGCTGAGCCAGTCCGACATCGCCGGGGTGCTGACCGACCCGACCGACCCGCTGACCAAGGCGATCATCGGGACGGCCGACTACCTGACCGCCTCGATCTGCCGGGGAACCGGCGGTCAGCCCTCGACCGTGTGCACCAGCCCGGGCGTCGAGGCGGCCGACGCGGCGCTGCGTGCCGTCACACCCACGAGGTGAGGACCGTCGCTCGCTAAGGTGCGGTGCGATGACCGACTGGGCCACCATCGCGTCCTTCGCCACCGCCGGGGGGACCCTGGTACTGGCCGCAGCGACCTTCTCGGCGGTCCGGTCGTCCAGCCGGACAGCCCGGATCGCCGAGGAGGGCCTCCTCGCCAGTCTGCGCCCACTCCTGGTCCCCTCACAGAACGACGACCCCCCGCAGAAGGTCATGTGGAGCGACCTCCACAAGGCGCTGCTGCCCGGGGGGCGCGCCGTCGTCGAAGTCGAGGGGGAGGTCATCTACGTGGCCATCGGACTGCGCAACGCCGGCTCCGGGCTCGCCCTGCTCCACGGGTGGTACCCCTACCCGGGGCGCGCCTTCCGGGACGTGCCACCAGCCGACGTCGACGCCATCCGACGGCTCACCATCGACCTGTACATCCCCGTCGGGGGTTCCGGCTACTTCGAGGCCGCCGTCCGCGACCTCGACGACCCGGTCCGGGAGGGCCTCCTGACCACGATCGCCGCACGGGAACTGTTCACCATCGACCTCCTCTACGGCGACCTCCAGGGCAGGCAGCGGACCATCAGCCGGTTCACCCTGGTGCCCACCGACGACGGCGACGGGTGGTTCTGCCGGGCCAACCGGCACTGGAACCTCGATACCCCCGATCCACGCTGAACCGGCACAGGCCTGATCCCCACCAGCCTGATCCCCGTCCATCGATACGCCCGGTGGCCCACACTGTCGGGCTCGACGGAGGGACGTGCCGTCCTCAGCGGGCGTCCCGCCACATCGTCGTCACCACCGGCCCCCCGCCAGCCAGCGCGAACCGGTCGCGCTCGACGAATCCGACCGACCGGTAGCGCGCCAGGTTGGCCGGATTGGTCGACTCCAGGTAGGCCGGACGGTGCTCGGCGTCCACCAGGGCCAAGTTTTCGGCCAGCAGGGCCATGCCGGTCCCGTGACCACGATGGTCCGGGTGGGTGCCGAACAGGCTCAGGTAGTAGTGGTCGGGTGCGGTCGGACGGGCCAGGGCGAACTGCGCCTCGATCGCCTCCGCCCGGGTCACGTCACCGAGGAGCTCCTGGAAGAGCGGCCCGATCCGGGCCGCATGGGGCTCGGGCAACTCGGGGAGTCCCGGCGGGATCCACACCGTGACCGCACCGGCCCCGTGGGTGGACCACACCCACCGGTAGTCCACCGCACCTTCGAGCAGCAGCATCCACACCTCGGCCAGGTGCCGCTCCCTCGTCCCGCGGTCGACGAAGACCCAGGACCAGACCGGGTCGTCACGAAAGGCGCCGGCCAGCGTCGTCGCCAGGTCGGCCAGTTCGTCAGTCCCCGCCCGGTGAGCGTCCATGGGGAGCATCATGCCCGAGCGGGGCGGTCAGGCGTTGTTGGCGCCGATCACCGTCGGCTGGTGGGTGGTCCCACAGGCCCGCACCGCGGCCAGGTCGGCCGTGGCCAGCCACTGCGCCCCGTCCACCGTCTCCTGGATTCCGTCGGGCTGGACGTAGGTGGACACACTGGCGGCAGGCAGGGTCGCCACGAAGTGGTTCCAGTCGACCACCTTGTAGCGCGTGGGGTCCGAGCGACCGAGGACCGCGATGCGGTGGTTGATCCGGGCGGCGACGTCGTCCCCGCTGTGATGATCGGCGTCCACGTTGATCGTAGTGAGCACCACGCACGAGATCCCGCTGGCGGCGTCCTCGACGGGTGCGAGCGGATCGCCCGCCGTGTCGGTCCCGTTGACGGGGTGCAGCGCGTCGACCGTGCCGACGTTGACGATGGCCACGTCGGGCTGCCCCGTCGACCGCAGCTCGTCGGCCAGTGCGGTGATCCGGCCGCCGGACCGGATGAGGAAGGTCGTGGTGTACGGGGGATCGAGGGCCTGGGCCAGGTCGGCGTGTTCGATGGCGGTGACCGAGTCGCCGATGACCACCACCCGTGACGACGACGAGGTGCTGCCACATGCCGCCAACAGCACGGCGAGCCCGGCCACCGACGCGATCGTCCATCGGCGCCCCCGGCGCATGCGTCGATCCGTCACCTCGTCCATGGAACGTCTCCCTCCCCCGAGAGCCGTCATCATTGCAGTTCCGTGCGGGAGTCGGCTCCCCACGTCACGCTGCGTGACTATCGCAGCGCCAGCTGCCCCGGCGTGATCGGTGCCGGCAACGACGTGTCGCCCATGAGGTGCCGGTCGACGGCGGCGGCCGCCGAACGCCCTTCAGCGATGGCCCACACGATCAGACTCTGACCCCGGGTCATGTCACCGCACACGAACACGTTGTCGACGTTGGTCGACCAGTCCGGGTCCGCGGCCACACTGCCCCGGGCGTCCAGGGCCAGACCGAGGTCGGCCACCACGCCGTCGGGCTCGGCACCGAGGAATCCCATGGCCAGCAGCACCAGCTGGCACGGGAGCTCGAACTCGCTGCCCTCCACCGGGGCGAACGAGGGGCGCCCGTCGTCACCGGTGGTCAGCTCCACCTCGTGGCCCCGCAGTCCGGCCACCTGGCCGGTCCCGTCGTCCAGGAACTCGTCGGTGGTGACCGAGAAGAGCCGCTCCCCGCCCTCTTCGAGGGCGGAGGACGTGCGCAGGATGAGCGGCCAGGTCGGCCACGGGTTGTCCTCGGGCCGCGCGCCCGGGGGTTCCGGCATGATCTCCAGCTGGTGCACGCTCAGCGCACCCTGGCGGTGGGCGGTGCCCAGGCAGTCCGCCCCGGTGTCGCCACCGCCGATGATGACCACGTGCTTGCCCTCGGCGGTGATGGGGGGCGCCGCAAGTGACCCCTCCTGGACCATGTTGGACGGCTTCAGGTAGTCCATGGCCCGGTGGATCCCTCCGAGCACCCGACCCGGGACCGGCAGGTCGCGGGGCAGCGTGGCCCCGCCGGCCAGCACGATGGCGTCGTAGCCGGCGACCAGGTCGGCGGTCGGGAGCACGGTCGCACCGTCGGCGACGGCCCGGGGCACATCAGGGGACGGCGCACCGATCGACACCGAACAGCGGAACTCGACCCCTTCGGCCTCCAGTTGTTCGAGTCGCCGGTCGAGGACGGCCTTCTCCATCTTGAACTCGGGGATGCCGTAGCGGAGGAGACCGCCGGCCCGCTCCGCCCGTTCGTAGACCACGACGTCGTGCCCGGCACGGCACAGCTGCTGGGCGGCGGCCAGGCCGGCCGGCCCGGAGCCGACCACCGCCACCCGCTTGCCCGTCGGGGCACCCGGGCGCACCGGCTCGACCCAGCCCTCGGCCCACGCCCGCTCGATGATCTCGTACTCGATGCGTTCGATGGTGACCGGATCGTCGTTGATCCCGAGCACGCACGACCCTTCGCACGGTGCCGGGCAGAGCCGGCCGGTGAACTCCGGGAAGTTGTTCGTGGCGTGCAGGCGCTCGATGGCCTCGGACCAGTCATCGCGGAAGACGAGGTCGTTCCACTCGGGGATCAGGTTCCCGAGCGGGCAGCCCTCGTGACAGAAGGGGATCCCGCAGTCCATGCACCGCGCACCCTGCTGGGCGGCCGCTTCGGCGCTGAACGGCTCGTAGACCTCCTTCCAGTCGCGCAGGCGCACCGGCACCGGTCGCCGCTCGGGCAGCTCGCGCTGGTACTTGAGGAAACCGGTCACATCACCCACGGGACACCTCCATGACCGCGTCGTCCACCGAGCGACCCTCGGCCACCGCCCGCTCGGTGGCCTCCAGGACCCGTCGGTAGTCGCGCGGCATCACCGTCACGAACTGCTCACACTCGTTGGTCCAGTCGGCCAGGAGGCGGGTCGCCACCTCGGAACCGGTCTCCTGCTCGTGCAGGTGGACCCGGTCCCGGAGCCACAGCCGGTCATCGTGACCGAGGGGCTCCAGGTCGACCATCTCGTTGTTGTAGACCCGCGAGAGCTCGCCGTGCGGGTCGTAGACGTAGGCGATGCCACCCGACATGCCGGCCCCGAAGTTCCGCCCGGTCGGGCCGAGGACGACCACCCGGCCACCGGTCATGTACTCGCAGGCGTGGTCGCCCACACCCTCGACCACGGCGATGGCGCCGGAGTTGCGCACGCAGAACCGCTCCCCCACCTGCCCGCGCAGGAAGACCTCGCCGGACGTCGCCCCGTACAGGATGACGTTGCCGGCGATGATGTTCTCCTCGGCGGCGAAGGGGGCGTCCTCGGCCGGTCGCACGACGATGCGGCCGCCGGACAGTCCCTTGCCCAGATAGTCGTTGGTGTCCCCGTACAGCCGCATGGTCACGCCCTTGGGCACGAACGCACCGAAGCTCTGCCCGGCCGATCCCCGGAACGTGAGGTCGACGGTGCCGTCGGGCAGGCCGGCCCCGCCGTGGCGACGGGTGATCTCGTAGCCGAGCAGGGTGCCCACGGTGCGGTCGACGTTGGTGACGGCCACCTCGGCGGTGACCCGGGTGCCGTCCTCGATCGCCGGACGGCAGGCTTCGAGGAAGGCGTGGTCGAGGGCCTTGTCGAGCCCGTGGTCCTGATCGGCCACCCGGTGGCGGAACGCACCCTCGGGGGCGTCGGGGGTGGCGAGGATCGGAGCGAGGTCCAGACCGGAGGCCTTCCAGTGGTCGATGGCGGCAGTGGCGTCGAGGAGGTCCACCCGGCCGACCGCCTCCTCGATGGAGCGCAGGCCGAGTGCCGCCAGGTACTCCCGGACCTCCTCGGCGATGTACTCGAAGAACGTCTCGACGAACTCCGGCGTGCCGGAGTAGCGCTCACGCAGCACCGGGTTCTGGGTGGCGATCCCCACCGGACAGGTATCGAGGTGACAGACCCGCATCATGATGCAGCCCGACACCACCAGCGGCGCGGTGGCGAAGCCGTACTCCTCGGCGCCGAGCAGCGCGCCGACCACCACGTCGCGACCGGTCTTCATCTGGCCGTCGACCTGGACCACGATCCGGTCTCGCAGGTCGTTGGCCATCAGTGTCTGCTGGGTCTCGGCCAGGCCCAGCTCCCACGGGATCCCGGCGTGCTTCTGGGAGGTGAGCGGTGTCGCCCCCGTGCCCCCGTCGTGGCCCGAGATGAGGACCACGTCGGAATGGGCCTTGGCCACGCCGGCCGCCACCGTGCCCACCCCGACCTCGGCCACCAGCTTCACGTGGACCCGTGCGGTCGGATTGGCCGACTTGAGGTCGTGGATCAGCTGGGCGATGTCCTCGATGGAGTAGATGTCGTGGTGGGGAGGGGGCGAGATGAGCCCGACGCCCGGTGTGGAGAAGCGCGTCTTGGCGATCCACGGGTACACCTTGTGCCCGGGGAGCTGTCCGCCCTCACCGGGCTTGGCGCCCTGGGCGATCTTGATCTGGATGTCGTCGGCATTCACCAGGTACTCCGACGTCACCCCGAACCGCCCCGAGGCCACCTGCTTGATGGCGCTGCGCCGCAGGTCACCGTTGGCGTCGGGGGTGAACCGGTCCGGGTCCTCGCCCCCTTCGCCGGTGTTCGACTTGCCCCCCAGCCGGTTCATGGCGATGGCCAGGGTCTGGTGGGCCTCCGCCGAGATCGAGCCGTAGGACATGGCCCCGGTGGAGAACCGGGACAGGATGGACGACACCGGTTCGACCTCGTCGATCGGCACCGGCGGCTGCACGCCCGTGCGCAACGACATCAGTCCCCGCAGGGTGGCGAGCGCGGTGGACTGGTCGTCGACGGCCTGCGTGTACTCCTTGAACACCCCGTAGCGCTTGGAGCGGGTGGCGTGCTGGAGCTTGAACACCGTCTTGGGATTGAAGAGGTGGATCTCCCCCTCGCGGCGCCACTGGTACTCGCCGCCGACCTCCCGCTCCCGGTGGGCCCGCTCGGTGGGTCGGTCGATGTGGGCGAGCCGGTGGCGGTGGGCCACCTCCCCGGCCAGCACGTCGAGTCCCACGCCGCCGATCCGCGAGACGGTACCGGTGAAGTACTCCTCGACCACGTCGGCGGCCAGGCCGACCGCCTCGAACACCTGGGCCCCGGTGTAGGACGCCACGGTCGAGATGCCCATCTTGGACATCACCTTGACGATGCCCTTGGACGCCGCCTTGATGTAGTTCTTCTGGGCCTGGCGGGGGGTGATGCCGGCCAGCAGACCCGAAGCGATCATGTCGTCGATGCTCTCGAACGCCAGGTACGGGTTGATCGCCGCGGCACCGAACCCCTTGAGCAGCGCCATGTGGTGGACCTCGCGGGCGTCGCCCGACTCCACCACCAGGCCGACCCGGGTCCGGGCCTTGGTGCGCACCAGGTGATGATGGACGGCGGCCACCAACAGCAGCGACGGAATGGGCGCCAGCTCGGTGGTGGAGTTGCGGTCCGACAGGATGATCACGTCGGCACCGTCCTCGATGGCGGCACTGACCTTGGTCCGGACGTCCTCGATGGCCGCCTGCAGCGCGTCGCCACCCCCGGCCACCTCGAACAGTCCGTCGATGGCGAAGGCGCGGAAGCCCGGGGTGCTGCCGTCCTCGTTGACGTAGAGCAGCTTGGCCAGGTCGTCGTTGTCGATGACCGGCATGGGCAGGATGATCTGGCGGCACGACTCGGCCGTGGGCTCGAGCAGGTTCGACTCGGGGCCGAGCGTCGACATGAGCGAGGTGACCAGTTCCTCGCGGATGGCGTCGAGCGGTGGGTTGGTGACCTGGGCGAACAGTTGGGTGAAGTAGTCGTAGAGCAGACGTGACCGGTCGGACAGGACCGCGATGGCGGTGTCGGATCCCATCGATCCGATCGGCTCGGCACCCGTCCGGGCCATGGGGGCCAGGATCAGGCGCAGTTCCTCGTTCGTGTAACCGAACAGTTGCTGGCGGCCGACCACCGAGGCGTGCTGCGGGGTGAGCATGGTCCGGGGCGGCAGGTCGTCGAGGTCGATCTGGCCGTGCTCGAGCCATTCGCCGTAGGGGAGCTCGGCGGCCAGGGCGGACTTGATCTCGTCGTCGTCCACGATCCGGCCGGCCTCGGTGTCGACCAGGAACATCCGGCCGGGCTGGAGGCGGCCCTTGCGGACCACCTTGGACGGGGGAACGTCCAGCACGCCGACCTCGCTGGCCAGCACCACCAGCCCGTCATCGGTCACCCAGTAGCGGGCCGGTCGCAGGCCGTTGCGGTCGAGGACGGCACCGATCACGGCACCGTCGGTGAAGGCCACGGCGGCGGGGCCGTCCCACGGCTCCATCAATGACGCGTGGTAGCGGTAGAACGCCCGTCGGGCGGGGTCCATGGTGCGGTGGTTCTCCCACGCCTCGGGGATCATCATCAGCACGGCGTGCTGGATGGGACGCCCACCCAGGTGGAGGAGCTCGAGCACCTCGTCGAACGAGGCGGAGTCGCTGGCCCCGGGGGTCACGATGGGGAAGGCGCGCTCCAGGCCGGGCATCAGGTCGGTGGCGCACAGCGCCTCACGGGCCCGCATCCAGTTGCGGTTCCCGGCCAGGGTGTTGATCTCACCGTTGTGGGCCATGTACCGGTACGGGTGGGCCAACGGCCACGACGGGAAGGTGTTGGTCGAGAACCGGGAGTGGACCAGCGCCAGACCACTGACCACCCGTTCGTCGGCCAGGTCGGGGTAGAACTCGGCCAGCTGGTGCGACGTCAGCATGCCCTTGTAGGTGATGGTGCGGGCCGACAGGGAGGCGATGTAGCACTCGTCGACCTCGTGCTCGGCCCGCTTGCGCAGGACGAAGGACAGCCGGTCGACGGCCAGGGCCGGCTCACCGGAGCTGAGTGGGGTCCCCTCGGAGGGGGTGACGAACAGCTGGTGCATCGACGGCCGGGCGGCTTCGGCGATCGATCCGAGGGTTTCGTTGGCCACCGGGAGGTCCCGCCAACCGAGGACGTCGAGGCCCTCTTCGGCGGCCAGCTTCCCGATCAGGTCCCGGGACCGGGAGGCCTCGTCCTCGTCTCGGGACAAGAAGGCGATCCCGGTGGCGTAGTGCCCCCGCCCGGGCAGGGGGAAGTCGACGACCTCCCGGTAGAAGGCATCGGGGAGCTGGATGAGGATCCCGGCTCCGTCGCCACTGTCCTCTTCACTGCCGGTGGCCCCCCGGTGGGCCAGGTGTTCGAGCGCGCTGATGGCCTGGAGCACCAGGTGGTGGGACGGGCGACCCTCGAGATCGGCCACCAGGGCGACCCCGCAGGCATCGTGCTCGAACCGCGGATCGTAGAGTCCGGCGGTCGGGGCGGTCGGGATACGCCGGGGCGCGGCACCCAGGGTCACCGGGGTGGAACGCGACGGCTCCGCGGTGTCGCCGTCGGGTGCAGATGCAACTGTCGTCATCGGGTCGCTCCAATTGAGAAGTGGATCCACCCGCGCGGGACGACGTTGGCCCTTGCGTGGTCGCACGAGTGTACACGGTGACCCTGGGGGCCTGGCAAGGACGAGCGTGCGGTCCGAGGGGACAACAGCCAGGTCAGCCACCGTGCGGGTCGCACTCGGGCAGCGCCTCAGGGTGCGGCACCCGGTCAGGCCCCCGGGGCGGATCCAGGTCCACGACGACCGGACACCTCCGGGGGTTCCCACGTCGGGTCGTAGCATGGCCCCATGGGCCCGAGCGGACGCTACGACGTGGTGGTGGTGGGCGGCGGGATCATCGGGTTGGCCACGGCCTGGGAGTGCGCGGAGGCCGGCATGACCGTGGCGGTCGTCGACCCCCGACCCGGTCGGGGCTCGACCTGGGCTGCGGCCGGGATGCTCGCACCGGTGGGCGAGGCCCATTTCGGCGAGGAGACCCTGGCCTCCCTCAACGTGGCCGCCGTGCGGGCATGGCCCGGGTTCGCCACCCGGCTCGAGGCGGCGTCGGACACCCCGGTCCACTTCCGTGCGGACGGGACCCTGTTGGTGGCTGTCGACCCGTCCGATCGGACCTCCACCGACCGGGTACTCGCGTTCCACCAGACCATCGGCCTGTCGGCCACCCGGCTCGGGGCGAGGGCCACCCGGGCGTCCGAGCCCCTGCTCTCCCCCGCCATCGCCGGCGGGGTCGACCTGCCCGAGGACCATCAGGTCGACAACCGCGCCACGGTGGAGGCGCTGCTCGTGGCGTGTGGCCGGGCCGGGGTGGATCGGGTGTCCGACCTGGTCGACCGGGTCGATGTCGTCCACGACCGGGTGACCGGGGTGCAGCTCGCCGATGGCGGGCTGTTGACGGCCGGCACCGTGGTGGTGGCGGCAGGAAGTCGCTCCGGTGACCTCGGTGGGCTCCCCGACGCGGACCGCCCACCGGTACGACCGGTCCGGGGCGTCACCGTGCGGCTGGCCGCAGGTGCAGGTGTCCCCCGGCTCGAACGCACCGTGCGTGCGCTCGTCCACGGACGGAGCTGCTACCTGGTGCCACGCGATGACGGTGGCCTCGTCCTCGGGGCGACCATGGAGGAGCGGGGACCGGACCTGTCGGTGCCGCTCGGCGGATTGGCCGACCTGCTGGCGGACGCACGCCGGGTGGTGCCGGCCCTGGACGAGTACGCCGTCCTGGAGACGGCCTCGGGCCTCCGACCCGGCTCACCCGACAACGGGCCCCTCGTCGGGACCACCGGCACACCGGGACTGGTCGTCGCGACCGGCCACTTCCGCAACGGCGTCCTGCTCGCGCCGCTGACGGCCACCGAGGTGGTCCGGCTCGTGGCCACGCCCCCGGAGGGGGGCCACCCGGGCGGTGGACCCTTTGCCGCGTTCCGTCCCGACCGGTTCGGACCGGCGGGAGGGGTGCTCGGACCGGTGCCGTCGGTGGGGAGCCGGCCATGAGCCACCCGGACCCCACCGACACGACGGACCCCACCGACACGACGGACCCCCCCGACACGACCGTCAACGGTGTCCCCTACGTGGCACCCGAAGGGATCACGGTGGCCGAGCTGGTGGCGGCATGGTGCCCCTCGCCGCGGGGCGTGGCTGTCGCCCTCGACGGTGAGGTGGTCCCCCGCAGTACCTGGGACGTCACGGTGGTGGCGGTGGGTGCATCGGTGGAGATCGTGTCCGCAGCAGCAGGGGGATGACCCGTCCACCGGCCTGTCACCGGGGGCGCCGGGGGTACCGTGGCGTGCGATGACCGCTGACGCCACACCGGACCCGTTCGTGATCGCCGGCACCGAGGTCGCCTCCCGTCTCGTCCTCGGCACCGGGGGGATGACCAGCCCCGAGTCGCTGTCCGGGGCGCTCCGGACATCGGGCACGGCGCTGGCCACGGTGGCCGTGCGACGGGTGGACCCCTCGACCCGGCACTCCCTGGTGGACCTCCTGGACGGACTCGGGATCCGCATCCTGCCCAACACGGCCGGGTGTTTCACCGCGGCCGACGCCGTCCTCACCGCCAAACTGGCCCGGGAGGCGTTCGCCACCGACTGGGTGAAGCTGGAGGTCATCGGCGATGACCGGACCCTCCTACCCGATCCGATCGAGCTGATCGACGCAGCCGAGCAGCTGGTCGACGACGGGTTCGTGGTCCTCCCCTACTGCGGCGACGACCCGGTGGTGGCCCGTCGCCTGGAGCAGGTCGGCTGCGCCGCGGTCATGCCGCTCGGCGCTCCGATCGGCAGCGGGCTCGGCATCCGCAATCCCCACAACATCGAACTCATCGTCGAACAGGCCGGCGTACCGGTGGTGCTCGATGCCGGGATCGGCACGGCATCGGATGCGTGCCTGGCCATGGAGCTCGGATGCAGTGCCGTCCTGGTCGCCTCCGCCGTGACCCGCGCCGCGGACCCCTCGCTGATGGCGGCGGCCATGCGGGACGCGGTGACCGCCGGGCGCGCTGCCCGCCTGGCCGGGCGGATCACCCGACGCTATGTCGCCGAGGCCTCATCGTCCTTCGAGGGCATGGTCGGCACGTGAGCGGCCAGGGGGTCACCCCCGGTCCACCGGTCGCCCTCACCATCGCCGGATCCGACTCGGGGGCAGGGGCGGGCCTCCAGGCCGATCTGAAGGCGATGAGCGCGCTCGGGGTGTTCGCCACCACCGTGGTCACCGCCGTCACCGCCCAGAACACCGCGGCGGTCACCGCCGTCCATCCGGTGCCCACTGACATCGTCGCCGCACAGCTGGATGCGGTGCTCGGCGACTTCGCCGTCGTCGCCGTCAAGACCGGCATGCTCGCCACCACCGGGACCGTCCAGCTGGTGGCCGACCGGGCGGCCGCCGGCGAACTCCCGTCGCTCGTCGTCGACCCGGTCATGGTGGCGTCCACCGGGCGGCGCCTGCTGGACGACGACGCGGTGGCCGCCTACCGCACCCGGTTGGTCCCCCACGCGCTGGTGGTCACCCCCAACCTGTACGAGGCGGCCATCCTGGCCGGGGTGGAACCGGTCGAGGGCGCCGACGTCGACACCATGATCGAGCTCGGACGTCGGATCCACGACTACGGACCGACCTGGGTGCTGGTCAAAGGCGGCCACCTGCCCGGCGTGCACGACGGGGACGGCCCCGGCCCCGACCGGGTGGCGGACGTCCTGGTGGGACCGACGGGGATCGACATGTTGGACGGGCCCCGGGTGAGCACCCGAAACAACCACGGGACCGGGTGCAGCCTGGCATCCGCCACCGCGGCGCTCCTGGCCCGCGGCATGGATGTGCCCGATGCGGTCGCCGGTGCCAAACAATTCGTGCACGGGGCACTGGTGGGGGCCGCCGGGTGGGAGCTCGGACGGGGGCACGGCCCGCTCGATCCGTTCGGATGGTCGCCCCGGTAGGTTCCGAGCCGGTGACGAGGTAGGTGCCGGCCGGGCACCTGTTCCGCCGGCCGGTCCAGGCGCGCCAGAGGCCGGGTCTTTCGACCCGGCCTCTGCCTCCCCCGGAATCCCCCGGACCTACAGGCACTGCCCGACCGTATGTGGTCGAGCGACCCCCTCCTCGTGACGACGGCAGATCGCCGTCATCGACCTGCGCATTGTGAGGGATCGCGGCCCCAATGTAAACATCTCGTAAACGATTTTCACTATTTGTGGTGGTGAGGGTGCCCAGCGTGACAATCGGCTGCTCAACACGCCATACGAGCTCGCCCGAACCGTTCCGGCCGACCGGGACGGGTCGCCCGGTACCGTTGACCCATGACACCGACCGTGCCCCATCGGCTCGCCCAGTTGGTCGCGCTGGGCAGGATCGGGATCGGCTGCACCGCTCTGGTCGCACCCACGCTGATGACCCGCCCGTGGATCGGCGACGCCGCCGAGTCCCCCGACGCCCGGCTGCTGGCACGCACCATGGGTGGTCGGGACCTGGCGCTCGGGATCGGCACCCTGCGGGCGCTCGAGGTCTCCCCCGCCGAGGCCCGACCCTGGGTGGCACTGGCCGGGATGGCGGACGCCGTCGACGCCACGGTGACCGTCCTCGCCTTCCGACGACTGCCCCCGTTGACCCGCTGGGCCATCCTGGCGTCCACCGTGGGCGCCGCGGTGGTGTCGTTCCGGGTGGCGGTAGCCCTCGACCCCGATCCGCTCGGTGGCCAGGTCGGCCCAGTGGCCGGTACTCCCGTCGGCCCACGGGCGGGCGATCTCGGAGCCGGCTGACCGACCGGTCCCTGACCGGGAGGCTCCGACCGGGACCCGGCCGGGACCGCCGGTAACATGCAGCCATGACGACGAGCCCGGGAACCATCGAGTCCGGGGGTCGCGGCTCGGCCGGCGACGAGCCCGTCCCGCATGGCGAGGACGTCAGCGGCACCGACGACACCGTCTCGTCCGGAGCGGGCTACGAGCCCATGTCGATCCGGGGTCCCGCGTTCATCGTGCTGGGACTGGCGGTGGTCATCCTGATCGGCGGCGTGGTGGCCTCCGCCATCAGCAGCGGGTCCGATCCGACCTTCGTCCTGCGCAAGGTCACCCTGTCCGACGGCACGCCCGTGGCCCTGGCTCCGGCGACCAGCAAGCTCCACGCCATCATCAGCAACGACGAGCCACCCGCCGACATCATCGGCAATCTGGGCATACTCAAGGCCTCCACGGTCACCGGTGTGCTCAACTCCGACCAGAACGCCTCCCAGTTCGACCGGACCGTCGATCTGCACAGCGAGTTGGCCCAGGGCCAGGTCAACGAGGCCTACGCCCTGATGCTCAAGCACGTCGGCTGGCAGGTCATCTACAACGGTCCCGCCCCCCAGGGGGTCTCCGGGACGACCGAGGTCCTGGCCAAGCGGGGTAGCGGCGACGGTTTCTACTGGGAGACCGGCATCGTCGTCTCCCCCACCACCCCGGCCGGGGTGACCCCGTACTCCGTCGAGGTGTTCGAGACACCGGACGGGAACTGACCGTCGCGTCCGGGCGGCTCCGCATCGTCATCGCCCTCGTCACCCGACGGCGGGACGGGGACGGCCGGGTCGTCTGAGCGCCGGAACATCCAGCTCCACACGAACAGGTTGATCGGGTAGAGCAGGTACCCCACCCGGGTGGCCGGTGCCAGCAGGATGGCCACCAGCATCACCCACCCGGTCAGCTGGGCGACGGCGGCCGCGTCCCTCGGGGGATGGCGCCGCAACCGCCAGGCCAGCACCGCCAGTCCCAGGATCCCGACCACGATGACGTAGGGCCGGTGGATCCCCGGCGCCAGCGACACCAGGATGTGCCCGGGCAGTGCACTGGCGGCCGGCGATGCCACACCGGCCAGGCCCAGCGGGAACCGGACGACGTTGTCGACGAAGGCCGACGGGTTGTGGATGGCCACCGGGAACACCACGGGCACCACCAGCGCGGCCACGGCGATGACGTAGCGCCCGATGGCGCGCCGTTGCTCGCGGTCGGTGGCGGCGAACATGGCCAGGAACACGACCGGCCAGGCGGTGAACTTGAGGGTGCTGGCGGCCCCGAGTGCCAGGCCGGCCAGCACCGGTCGTCGTCGCTGCAGTGCCACCAGACCGAGGAGCATGAGTGCCACCACCGGCATGTCGTCGCCGCCCGTGGCCAACGGCAGGGCGGCGGTGGGCAGGACCGTCAGCACCTGGAGGGACCGGGTCCGGGCATCGGTCGATGGTCGGACCCTGCTGAGGGCCAGGCAGGTCACGATCACGGTGAACAGCAGGAATTGGAGCCGGGCATCGGTCAGCTGGGCCTCGACCTTGCTGCCGCTCGAGAACCCGAACACCACCATCCCGGGCAGGTAGGGGTAGTAGAGCTCGTAGACGGGAATGGCACTCTGGCGGATCAGGATGCGGCCGTTGCGGTCCACCACCCGGTAGGGGTCCATCCCGTGGGCGGCACGGATACCGGCCCGTTC
>Ga0302279_10005132_pt1 | contig 14831 bp, 12 predicted proteins | sample III_Bog_N3_3_FD_194541 | JGI IMG/M metagenome (GOLD analysis project Ga0302279, IMG submission 194541) | Peat permafrost microbial communities from Stordalen Mire near Abisko, Sweden - III_Bog_N3_3 | ecosystem: Environmental > Terrestrial > Soil > Wetlands > Peat | place: Sweden: Abisko...
CGACCCGACCCCGGACGCGACGCAGCCCCGAGTAACCGGACGGCCGAAACCGGACCAGCTCCTCGGGGCCACGCACACGGTGGCTCGGCTCCACCTGGAACCCGACCGTGTCGGACGGCCGTGTCCCAGGCACCGCACCGGACCACCCCCGGAGGGGTACCCCGGCCCGTCCCCGGACCACCTGTCGGTCACCTACGGCCCATCCGACACTCCGAGCCTCGTCCTGCGGTACCGCCTTGCGGCTGCACCCCGGACCGTCTCTGGAGCCTCTCAGGGCTTCGGCTTCCCGAACTGGAGACACTGTGAACCGAGCCCGTCCAAGGGTCAAGAGCGCCGCGCGAAATCCTGAGCTTTTCCTCTACATTTCCCGGTCCGTCCCCAGGATCGCCCAAGATCTCCACCGGTACTCCCCAGGCCCACACCGGCTCCGGCACCGGTTCCGACGCCGGAACGGACGCCCCCGACGGGTGCCGTCGGACCGATAGCCTGGGCAGCCGCAGGCCCCAGTGCGAGGCGGTGCCGGGGGGCACGGGTAGGAGAGGCAGAGGGCGCGTGCGTCGATGAGCACCACCGGGGGCGAGGGACGGACGGACGGAGACGTCCGTCCCCACATGAGGCGCCGGGGAGTCCGGCGAACCCTGTCGGTAACGACAGTGGCGCTGGCCGTCCTGGTCGTCCTGGTCGCCGTCCCGTTCAACCCGATCGCCGCTCACGCAGCCGCCGACGAACAGCCGACGGTCAGCTCCCACCGTCCGACGTCGCCGGCCACGTCGGGGTCGGTCACCGCTCCGCCGCCCGACCGGATCCCGATCGCCCCCGGCACCGAGGTGCCGGCGGGGCTCGACGAGTCCGATCCGTTCCTCACCGTGGCCGCGGGCCGTTACGTGCTCGTCACCAGCGGTGGTACCGCCGGGGACCCGGTGAACGTGCCCCTGGCCACCAGTACCGATTTCGTGCACTGGTCGACCCCGGTCGATGCCCTGCCGGTCCTGCCCGGATGGGCGAGCCCCGGGTTCACCTGGGCACCCGACCTGCACCGGTTCGGCTCCACCTATGCGCTCTACTTCACGGCCATGCTCGCCCACTACGAGCCGGACACCGAGTGCATCGGGAGCGCGTTCTCCGCGTCCCCCACCGGCCCGTTCACCGCCTCGCCGACCCCACTGATCTGCCAGCTCGACCAGGGTGGCTCCATCGACCCTCGGGTCTTCGTGGACAGCGACGGCACCCCGTGGATGCTGTGGAAGTCCGACCAGAACATCGGTGGGGCGACCACCCCCACCAAGATGTGGTCGCAGCAGTTGGCGGCCGACGGCACCCACCTGCTGGGGACCCCGTCGTTCCTGCTCTCCCCCGATCGGGCCTGGCAGGGCACCATCGTCGAGGCGCCGGACATGGTCGAGGTCGACGGCGCCTACTGGGTCGTGTATTCGGCCAATTGGTACAACAGCCCCGACTACGCCATCGGGGCGGCCCGGTGCCAGAGCCCGGCCGGACCGTGCGCCGACACCACTCCCGGCCCGCTGCTGGCGTCCAACTTCCAGGGCCTCGGACCCGGTGAGGCGTCGGTCTTCCACGATCCCGCCGGGATCTGGATGCTCTACAGCCCCCGACGGTCACTTGCCCCCCAGCCCGACATCCCGGCACGGCCCGTCTACATCACCCGGCTGGGAGTCACCTCCCGCGGGCCCTACCTGGCGGACGGCCCCCTGCCGGATGCGGCGGACCTGTTGCAGCTGCCCATCTGGGCGCCCACACCCTGAACCCCGGCGCGGACGTGGGCGCGGACGTGGCCGCGCCCCGATCAGCCCCGCAGACGCCGCAGTTCGGCGGCCACGGCCTTGCCGTTGGCCTGGCCGCGGGTGGCCTTCATGACCAGACCGGTGAAGAACCCGGCCAGCTTGTCGTCGCCGTCGAGGAAGCGTCCCCACTCGTCGGGATGGTCGGCGACCGCCTGGGCCACGGTGGCCGCCAACGAGTCCTCCGACATGGCCTCGAATCCCTTGTCCCGGGCGATGGCCGCCGGATCTCCGCCACCCTGGGCGAACAACTCGGCGAGCACCGCCTTGGCCTGGGTGGCCGACAGCGATCCTGATGCCTCCAGGCTGAGGAGCTCCACGAACGTCTTCGGATCCAGCGCCCGGGCCGCGTCGGCATCGGTCGCCGCCTCGTTGGCCGTGCGGGCCAGAGCCAACGCGGAACCCACCCCGCCGGCCACCGCCTCCACCACCAGGTCGTCGAGTCCCAGGTCGACCACGGTGGTCACCTGGTCACGCTGCGCGTCGGTGGCGCCACCGGACCCCTCGAACAGGGCGACCAGGCGGGCACGACGCTCGGCCGGCATCATCCCCAGGGTGTCCCCCACCGCCCGGATCCATTCGGGATCGGGCACCAACGGCACCAGGTCGGGCTCGAGGAAGTACCGGTAGTCGTAGGCGTCCTCCTTCGACCGGAGCGTCTGGGTGCGCCCGGCACCCTCGTCCCAGTGGCGGGTCTGCTGGACAACCGCCTCGCCGGACTCGATCAGTGCGATCTGCCGTTCGGCCTCGTACTCGATGGCCCGACCGAGGGAGCGCACCGAGTTCAGGTTCTTGATCTCGCACCGGGTGCCGAACGGGTCGTCGACGGTGCGGCGGACCGACACGTTGGCGTCGACCCGCATCGAACCCTCCTCCATCTTGCCGTCGGAGGCTCCCGAGGCGACGAGGATGGCCCGGAGCTCGGTCACGTAGGCACGGGCCTGGTCGGCGGTGCGCATGTCGGGGGCGCTCACGATCTCGACCAGCGGTACCCCGGAGCGGTTGTAGTCCACCAGCGAGTAGTCGGCGCCGTGGATCCGCCCCGACGTGCCGGCGTGGGTGGTCTTGCCGGTGTCCTCTTCCATGTGGGCGCGTTCGATGCCGACCCGGAACCCGTCGGGGAGGTCGAGGTAGCCGTTCACGTTCAGGGGCTCGTCGTACTGGCTGATCTGGTAGTCCTTGGCCTGGTCCGGATAGAAGTAGTTCTTCCGGTGGAACGTCGACGGTCGGATCTCGCAGTGCAGGGCCGTGCCGATGGCCATGGCCAGCTCCACCGCCTGCTGGTTGAGCACGGGGAGCGAGCCGGGCAGGCCCAGACAGTTGGGACACACGTTGGTGTTGGGCTCGTCGCCGAACATGTTGGGACAGCCGCAGAACAGCTTGGTGGCCGTGCGCAACTCGCAATGGACCTCGAGTCCGATCACCATCTGCCAGCTCATGACGCCGCTCCGGCGGGGATCCTCGGGGCGGGAAGCTCGGGAGCCGCCGCCTCGACCACGGCCGCCACCTTGAACAGCGTGCCCTCCGACAGGGCCGGACCCAGCAGCTGGACACCGACGGGCAGTCCGTCGGCACCCGGCCCGAAGGGGACACTGACCGCCGGATGGCCGGCCAGGTTCGACGGGATGGTGCAGACATCGGAGAGGTACATGGTCAGCGGGTCGTCGACCTTGGCGCCGATGGCGAACGCCGTGGTGGGGGCCGTCGGGCCGAGCAGCACGTCACAACGCGCATACGCGGTGGCGAATCCCTCGATGATCCGGGTGCGGACCCGCAGGGCCTGGTTGTAATAGGCGTCCATGTACCCGGCCGACAGCACGTAGGTCCCGAGCATGATGCGGCGCTTGACCTCGGCACCGAACCCCTCGGAGCGGGTGGCGGTGTTCATCGCCACCGTGTCCTCGGCGTCGACCCGCAGGCCGTAGCGCACGCCGTCGTAGCGGGCCAGGTTGGACGACGCCTCGCCCGGGGCGATCAGGTAGTACGCAGAGAGCCCGAGGGCGACCTCGGGGACCGAGACCTCCTCGACCCGGGCGCCGGCCGCAGCCAGCGCGTCGGCCGCCTGGTGCACGCGGGCCACCACGTCGGGGGCGGCACCGTCGAGGAACTCGGTGAGGACGCCGACGGTCACCCCGTCGACACCGTCGTCCAGGACCGAGAGCACCCGGGGGGTCGGCCGGTGCAACGACGTCGAGTCGAGTGGGTCGTGTCCCCCGATGACGTCGAACAGCAGCGCGGCATCGGCCACCGATCCGGCGAACGGCCCGATCTGGTCGAGGGAGGAGGCGAAGGCCACCAGGCCATAGCGCGACACGGTGCCGTAGGTGGGCTTCATGCCCACGACGCCGCACAGGGCCGCCGGCTGGCGGATCGACCCACCGGTGTCGGAGCCGAGTGCCAGGGGCGCGAACCCGGCGGCCACGGCAGCGGCCGACCCCCCCGACGACCCGCCCGGGACACGGGTGAGGTCATGGGGGTTGCGGGTGACACCGAAGGCCGAGGTCTCGGTCGACGAGCCCATGGCGAACTCGTCCATGTTGGTCTTGCCGATCACCACGGCACCGGCGTCGGCCAGCCTGGTCACCACGGTGGCGTCATAGGGCGGACGCCACCCGTCCAGGATGCGTGACGAGCAGGTGGTCGGCACACCACGGGTGCAGAGGTTGTCCTTCAGGGCGACGGGTACCCCGGCCAGCAGGCCGGGGTCGCCTCCGGCGGCCACGGTGGCGTCGATCTCCTGGGCCCGCGCCCGGGCGGCGTCAGCCAGGACCAGGTTGAAGGCGTGGATCGACTCCTCGCCGGCCTCGATGACCGCCAGGTGGTGTTCGAGGACGTCGACGGCGGACACCTCCCCGGCACGGACCATGGCTGCGGTCTCCAGGGCGGGGCGGGGCGCGCTCACGGTGCCTCCCCGAGGATCCGGGGGACCCGGAACCGGTGGTCCTCGACGGACGGTGCCTGCCCGAGCACCTCGTCGCGGTCCAGGCACGGCACCGGCTCGTCGGTACGCAGCACGTTGGTGACGGCCATGGCGTGGGCGGTGGGCTCCACCCCGGCCAGGTCCAACGAGGCGACGTCGGCGGCGTGATCGAGCACCTCGGCGAGCTGACCGGTGAACAGGTCGAGCTCCTCCTCGCTCAGGTGCAGGCGGGCCAGGTCGGCCACGTGGGCGACGTCCTCGCGGGTGAGTCGGGCGGGTTCGGCCATCAGGCCGGTGCCTCGCCGGGACCACCGAGCACGGCGTTGGCGAATGCCACGACCTTCTCCTCGATGAGCGGGGCGTCGTTGTCCAAGGTGGCCACGTGGTAGCTGTCCTCCAACCAGATGCGCTCGACGGGCCCGCTGACCCCTGCCTCGACGACATCGCCGGACACCGGCTCGACCACGTGGTCCTCCCGGCTGGACAGCAGGAGGACCGGGCAGTGGATGTCGGCCAGTGCGGCCTCGACGCCGTCCGCCCCCTCGAACAGCGACAGCACCGCGGCCAGCGGCGTGCCGGGGTAGGCGGCCTCCACCGTCCCTTCCTTCTTGATGTCGGAGCCGATGGCGTCGAAGGACTCGGTGCCGGTGTCGAGCAGGGCCTGGACCCCGGCACGGAACTCGGCGTCGGGGGCGTGCACGAGCGGATTCACCAGGGCGATGCCGGCCAGGTGTGGATGGCGCTCGGCCAACCAGCAGGTCAGCGTGCCGCCCATGGAGAGGCCGGCCACGGCCACGTGGTCGCACCGGGAAGCCAGGGCCTGGAAGTGGGCCTCCGCCGCACCGGACCAGTCGTCGAACCGGGTCGGGACCATGTCCTCCAGTGCGGTGCCGTGTCCCGGCAGGAGAGGGAGGTCGACGGTGAACCCGGCAGCGGCCAGGGCTTCGGCCAGCGGCCGCATGGACTGGGGGTTGCCGGTGAACCCGTGGAGGACGAGGACGCCGTTGGACCCGCCCTCGGCGGACCACGGCTCGCACCCTTGCATGATCTGTGCAGTCACGACCCGGATGCTAACGGGTCGGCGGAGGCCCACCTGCCCGCACGGGACCAGCGCACCCGCAGGGACGGGTCCGGTGGAGCGAAGGGTAGAGTTGCGGACCGGACGACCGACCCGAGGGGCGAGGAGCAGCACACCGATGGCCACCTATCTGTTTCTGAGTGACGAGTGGCTCGACGAGGCACGGGCCATCCGGGCCGAGTACGAGGGCCGGGGTGGCGGGATCGAGCATGCCGTCCGGGTCAATCTGGTGGTCATCGAGGTGCCGTTCGGCGAGGGCTCGGTCCACGCCCATGCCGACACCAGCACCGGCGAACTGGTACTCGACCTGGGACACATCGACCCGGCCGACCTGACGGTCACCATCGGCTACGACATCGCCCGGGCGCTGCTGGTGGAGGGCAACCCCCAGGCGGGTCTCCAGGCCTTCATGCAGGGGAAGATCAAGGTCGAAGGGGACATCGCCAAGCTCATGGCCCTGCAGTCGGTCTCCCCGGACCCGACCGCCGCCGAGATCGCCGCCCGCATCCAGGCCATGACCGAGTAGCACCACTGCGATCGCCACCCGGTCCACGACCGGGTACGCAGCAATGCGTCCGGACACACAGGGGTGCAACCACTAGTGCAGAGCCACTTCCTGTGGTGCACCGCGTGACCCGCGTGGGGTGTTCTTGACGAAGAATCCGCAGACGCAGGCGGCCAGGGCCACCATGGCGCCCACCGCGTACGCTTTGTGGAACGACGCGAGGGTGCCGGCCCCGCCCTGGGCCGACGCCTGGACGGTGACCATCACCTGGATACCGGCCACGATCCCGATCTGGGTGATGAGCAGCTGTGCGGCGCTCATCACCCCGAGTTCGTCCTCCGCCACCTCGTTGGCCGCCGACGAGGCCGTCGACGGGGTGGACACCCCGTTGCCGAGGCCGGACAGTGCCAGGGCCACGATGATCAGCACCACCGACGGGTCGGCCCCGACCTGGGTGAAGACCAACATGGACACGAACAGCGCAAAGGCGCCGACCACCACCGACCACCGCTCCCCGACCTTGATGGCGGCGTACCCGGCGATGGGTGCCGACAGCGAGAACATCAGCGGGCGGGCGGTGGAGAGCAGCCCGGCGCTCGTCTCGCTGTAGCCGTAGACCCGCTCCATCAGGATCGGGAACAGGAAGAACCCTCCCATGTAGGCGAAGTTCACGAACGCCCGGGCCCCGAGTGGGAAGACGAAGTTCCGTTTGCGGAAGTAGTGCAGTGGGATCAACGGGCGCGCCGCCCGGCGCTCGTGGAGGACGAACCCGACGCCGAGGGCGAGGCTGATGGCGAAGAGCACGAGTGTCTTGGCCGAGGCGATCCCCCAGGAGGGCGCCACGTTGAGGGCCAGCAGACCGATCGTGACGGATCCGGACAGGGAGATCGATCCCGCCCAGTCCAACTGGCGCCACGGGCTCTCCGCTGCGGGACTCTCCGCTGCGGGGCTCTCCGCGGTGGGTCTCTCCGGGACGGGATTGCCGGGGAAGGGGCTGCCAGCGACGTGGTGGTCCGGGATCGGGCTCCCGGACAGGCCGGGTCCGCGTGCCGAGCGGAGGTCGTCGTCGAGCTCGGCGTCCTCGGCCATGGCCACGGCGAGCGGCTCCGGACCGGGCGCCGGGGCGACGGCCCTACCGGTGCGTTCCCGGGCGGCCGCGGCTGTCGATGCCGCCAGGTCGTGCGACGGAAGCACGATGACCGCCAGCACCGCGGCGATGGCCATGAGGGGCAGCTCGCCCCAGAACAGTGCCCGCCATCCGTAGTACTGGATGATGGGGGCACCGATGGTCACCCCGAGTACCGGGCCGCCGGCACCGACCAGGGCCCACCAGCCCATCGCCTTCACCCGGTCCTCGTGGGAGAAGGCCTGGAGCACCAGCGCCATCGATGCGGCCCCGGTGGCCGCTCCCTGGACCCCGTCGAACAGGCGGGCGGCGATGAGCACCCCGGCCGTGGGCGCCGACGCGGTCAGGACCACGCTGAGGGCCGCTCCGGACAGCCCCCACAGGTAGAGGCGCCGGTAGCCACGCAGGTCCCCGAGCTTTCCGAGGATCGGCGCGGCCACCCCGAAGGCCAGCAGTGGACCGGTCGAGGTCCAGGTCAGTGTGGTGACCGTCGTGTGGAGCTGGCGGGCCACCTGGGGTAGCGCCACCACGAACACGGTGAAGGTGATGTTGACCGACAACAGGCCGGCCAGCACCGTCCACAGCACCCACCACTGGTAGCGGTCCGAGCGCGCCACCTTGTGGTGCATCCGGTGCCGGAACAGCAGTGGCCACGGGACGGTGATCCCCCCGTCGCCCCCCGATCCGGTGCCGCTGAGGAGGTGCTCGGCCTCCCGCAACTCCTCGGGGTCGAACCGCTCCGCATCCGGCGGCGTGCCGGGCCCGTCGGCCCGGGAGACCACTCAGCCCCCGAGCTTGTGCATTTCGCCCTGGAGCTCCGCCACCGTCCACCGGTCGTCCTTCTCGATGGTGTCGGTGAGCGTCCAGGGCTGGAACAGCCGGATCTGGCCACCCAGGATGAAGTAGACCTTGCCCGTCGCGGGGCATCCCTCGGTGCCCAGATAGGCCACCAGCGGGGCGATGTTGGCCGGGTCCCAGGCGTCGAAGGTGGCGGCGTCCTCGGGGGCGGCCACCAGGTCGGCCAGTCCGGGGGTCTCCACGGTCATCCGGGTGCGGGCGTTGGGGGCGAGTGCGTTGACCCGGACCCCGTAGCGGGACAGCTCGGTGGCGGCGATCGTCGTGAAGGCGGCGATGCCGGCCTTGGCCGCGCCGTAGTTGGTCTGGCCGGGGTTGCCCAGCAGGCCCGACGTGGACGAGGTGTTGATCACCGACGCCTTGACCTCGACCCCGGCCTTGGTCTGCTCACGCCAGTAGGCGGCGGCGTGGCGGGTGGGGACGAAGTGGCCCTTCAGATGGACGTGGATGACCGCGTCCCACTCCTCCTCGGACATGTTGACGAGCACCCGGTCGCGCAGGATGCCGGCGTTGTTGACCAGCACGTGGAGATCGCCGAAGGACTCGATCGCCGTGTCGATCAGGCGCTTGCCGCCGTCCCAGTCGGTCACGTCGTCGTGGTTGGCGACGGCCTCGCCACCTGCGGCGGTGATCTCGTCCACCACCTGCTGGGCGGCGCTGCGGTCGTCCCCGGAACCGTCGAGTGACCCGCCGAGGTCGTTGACGACGACCTTGGCCCCCTCGGCCGCGAACAGCAGCGCGTACTCGCGGCCGATGCCGCGCCCCGCTCCGGTGATGATGGCGATCCGTCCGTCCAGTGCTCCCATGTCCTCAGCTTCTCTCGTGTCGGCCTCCCGCACGGGCGGCGGGCGGCGGTGAATGCACGCCGGGTGGGGCGCAGTGGCGGTCGTCCGACCGCGCCCGACCAGGAGGCCTTCGACGGGGGACGTACCATCCACACGTTCCCATCGGCCCACGGCTGCGGTCAAGCCGTCCGGCCCCCGGTGCGGGGACGCGGGCCATGAGACGGGCCAGGCGACGGGCCAGGCGGCGGGTCAGGCGGCGGGGACCGGCACCGGGCGGTCCACCCGGACACCCAGACCGAGGGTCTCGACGGCACCGGCCATGGCTCGCACCCGTGGCCGTGGTCCACACACCACCACGTACTCGGTGTTGCGGAGGTGGGACACCGTGCCCACCTTGCGGCCCTTCGGGTCGTGGATCCCGATACGGGCCCCGACGTAGCGGGCCGAATCGAAGGCCAGCACCTCGACGTGGCCGCGGGCCCGGCACAGTTGGTGGAGTTCGTCGTAGGTGAGCCACGACTCGTTGTTGTACGAGAGCACGACCACGTCTGCCGCCACCCGGCTCACCACGTCGGCCAGCGCCGACGGCATGGTGCGGCGGCTGTTGAAGGCGCTCCGGGTGGCCGGGTCGCGTAGTTCGGTCCGCTTGCAGGCGACGCCGTAGTGCTCGGGCGCGTCCCAGGCCACCAGGGTCTCCCACACGTGGTAGTTCGAGTCGTACCGGTGCTGGTTGTACGGAGGGTCCAGATAGGCGAGATCCACGTCGCCCAGGGCCGGTGTGCCGGCCAGTGCGCAGGCGTCGCCCCGGACGGCCCGACCGGGCCCGGACAGCAGGTCCGGCACCCGCAGGGCCAGGGGCTGGTCGGCCCGGGACGCCCACTGCTTCAGATAGGCCATCTGGAGACCCGTGGTCGAGTCGACCCGGTCGGCCGCCTCCAGGAGGCTGGTGAGCAGCACCGGCCACAGCGGGGTGTCGGCGTAGTCGGCCTCGATCACCTCGCGCACGGCATCGATCCGGGCCCCGTTGACCGGACGGAAGAACCGGGCGTCGGTGCAGAAGGTCTCCGTCACGTAGCCGGGCTCGCCGGGTACCGCGTTGAGCCGGTCCACCGCTTCGGCCACCTCGGCCCGGAACCCCGGATCGGCGTCCGCATCGGTGGCCACGTAGCAGCGGGCCAGCACGTGTGCGCACCGGGCGCTGTCCACCGCGGTCATCTCCAGACCCTGGGCCTTGAACGCCTGGGAGACCCGGGTGGTGCCGCAGAACAGGTCCAGCCCGGTCCGGGCGCCGGATGCCTCCGCCATGGCGGCCAGGGCCGGGACCAGACGTCGTTTGGACCCCAGGTACTTGATCATCCGTGCCCGTCCATCGGTGCGGTCAGGACCGCCCGAAGCGCCGGAACCACCAGTTGGGGTCGCGGGCGTGCGCGTGGAAGTGGTCGGGTATCTGGCGCATCACCCGGTCGTAGGACCACCCGCCGGACCCGAGCACCCGATCGGCGACCGTCCCGAGCTCGGCCAGCATGTGCTCGACGTCGGCCTCGGGAGGCTCGTTGCCGTGCTGCTTCCACACCACCATGGGGACACCGCAGACCTCGCAGTCGGCCACCCAGCAGATGTCGTCCTCATGGTGCCACTCGGTGATCCTGGCGGCCTCGCACAGCTCGCAGGAACGGGCGGGGGCGGTCAACTGGTGTACACGTTCACGACCGACCCCACCGGCACCGAGGTGCCCGCGGCCGGATCGGTCGAGACCACGGTGGTGGCCCCCGACGGCCCGTAGGGACCGCCGACCACCAGACCGAGCGCGGTCAGCGAGGCGGCTGCCGCCGAAGGTGACTGGCCGCCCAGCGACGGCACGGTGACCGGCTTCGGCCCGAGCGACACCTGGACCGTGACCGGGGATCCGAACGGCTCCACCGCGGCAGCGCCGGGCACGGTGGCGACCACCTGGCCCACGGGCACCGTCGAGTCGTAGATCTTGGACTCCTGCGGCACGAATCCGGCCGCGGTCAGCGCGGCGGCGGCCGAGGTGTAGCTGGTACCGGTCCCGGCCACGGTGGGAACCGCCACCGGTGCGTGTCCCTTCGACGTGATGATGGTGACCGACGAGCCGTACGGGGCGCTGGTGGCCGGGGTGGTACCGAGGATCGCGCCGGTCGCCACGGTCGAGCTGTACTGGGCCGCGGTCGGTGGGCACACCCCGACCAGGTGGACGGCGGCCAGGGCCTGGATGGCGTCATGGCAGTCGGTGAACGACGCCAGGTCGGGGATGGTCACCGACGGGAGCCCGGTGGACACCACGACGGCGATGGACGAGCCCTGCTTGAGGGTCGCCCGCCCACCCCCCGAACGGGCGGTGGGCCGCTGGCTGATCACCACGCCGGCCGGCACCGAGATCGAGGTGACCCGCGCCGAGACCCGGACGTCGAGGTGCCCGGCGGCGGCCGCGGCGGTGGCGGACGGCAGCGTGCGCCCCACCAGCACGGGGACCGGGCTCGACGGCGTGAACACCTTGGACTGGGCCGCCCAGGCCACGCCGGCGGCCAGGAGGGCGACGACCAGCACGCACAACGTGACCACCCAGGGCCAGCGTCGACGGGCCCGGGTCGGCACCGGCTCTGCGGGCGGGACCACACCGGGTGCCACCGCAGTTGCCGCCGACGGTAGACCGAGCTCGGTCAGGTCGCCCGCGTGCGGGGTTGCCCGCACCCCGGTCCGTTGCGGTCGTTCGGTCACCGAGGTCAGTCCCACGGCGGCGGCCAGCACGAAGGGGTCTTCGTCCGGGGTCTCCGGGGTGACCAGCGCCAGCGGTTCGGGTGCGGGGAGGGTGCCGGCCAGTTCCGCCAGTTTGACGCCGAACTGGGCGGCGTCGTAGCGCTCGACCGGGTCGGGGGCGGCCGCCCACAGCAGCACCTCGCCCAGCGGGCCGAGTGCCTCGTGCTCGGGGAGCAGGGCCCCGATCCTGGCCATCAGCGTGGCCACCGTGGTGTCGCCGATGAAGGGGGACTCGCCGGTGACGCCCTCGTAGAGGACCAGGGCCAAGCCGTAGACGTCCGCCTTGCCGTCGAGGACGAAGCCCTCGACCTGCTCGGGAGCCGCGTACCGGGCGGTACCCAGGATGGCGCCGTCCGGCTCGGTCCACGCCGCCTCGGCCAACGCCCGGGCCAGACCGAAGTCGGCGATGCGCAGGCGTCCGTCCGCGTCGAACAGCAGGTTGGCCGGCTTGATGTCCCGGTGGATCAGGCCCCTGCGGTGGGCGTAGTCCAGACCGGCGCAGGCCTCGATGCCGATGCGCACGGCCTGCTCGGGGGTGAGCAGCTCCCCGGTGTCGTAGATCTGGCGCAGACTGCCTCCGGCGAGGTACTCGAGCACCAGGTACGGCTCACCCGACTCCTCACCCCAGTCGTAGACACGCAGGATGTTCGGGTGGTTGAGGGCGGCCACCGCCCGGGCCTCGGCACGGAACCGCTTGAGAAAGGCCTTGTCGCCCGCCAGGGCCGGGTGGAGGACCTTGATGGCCACCTGGCGGTGCAGCGACACGTCGTCGGCCAGGTAGACGTGTGCGGACGCACCGGTACCCACGGCGGTGACAAGTCGGTAACGGTCGCCGAGGACGCGTCCGATGGAGTCGGTGAGACTCGGCATGGCTCCGCTCAGGCTACCGACCGCACCGCCCGGAACGGTGGAGGGTCGCGCCCTACCGTCCTCGACCGGAGGACGTCACCCCGGGATACCGGTGTTCCCTGGGTGGACCCCCGTGGGACGCGACGGAGGCGGGGCCGAAGCCCCGCCTCCCTTCGCAGACTCGTTCACCCCTAAGGGGTGGCGAGGTGGATCAGCTGAAGACCAGCTGGCTTCCGGCGCCGAGGGTGGCTCCGGCGATGGTGACCGTGGTGTTGCCACCAGCGGCGGAAAGGTAGTCGGGGAAGAACGAACCCGAGGTACCCGAGCCGCTGTCACCGGTCAGGCAGATGGTCAGCGAGTAGCTCGACACGGCGGTCCCACCGTTGGTGACCGCACCCGTGAGGGCGAAGCCGGTCGTCGAACCGCAGGCGCCACCGGGCAGCACTGCGCCCGTGCCACCGGAGGTGACCTGGAGGGTGACCTTGGTGCCGTTGTCAACAGCCGGGATGCCCGCGGCCAACGACGTCACGATCTGCGACACGCCGGAGGTGGCGAGCGACGATGCGGTGTCGTAGTAGTCGGGGTCCTTGGCCAGCGTCTTGGCCGTGGCGAGCCCACAGGCCGGAGCAGGCGACGCAGTGGCGCAGGCGGTGGGCGTCGAGTTGATCTTGCTCTTGATCGCCTTGGTCCCACAGATGCCGCTCGGCGTGATGGCCGTCTTGGTGGTCTCGACCGACTTGTTGGTGAGCGTCCCGTCGTAGGAGAGACCCGGCTTGGCGAAGGTCACGGTACCCGTCAGGGCGCACGTCCCCGTCAGGGGCGGCAGGGCCTTGGCCGAGGCGATCCCGGCTCCACCGATGGCGGTCATGCCGGCCACGGCAGCCGCCGGCATTGCGACCGCAGCCGCAATCACAAGCATCTTGCGAATCATATGAGTTGCTCCTTGATTTCCCCCGCGTCACCACGGGCTCGAAGTCAGGCGACGGTCGCCCCCCGACGTGTGTCCAACCACCGGGCCGCAGACGATGGGCAGCAGGCGTGGGAGGCGACAGACGATGCCCCCATGCCGCACCGAGAACGAGAAGTTGTCCGCCCCCCAGGCCTCGTGGCATCAGAACCGTCGTAGCGACGCCCCCCTGATGCCCCGGTTGCTGTGAAACGGAAAGCCCCCTGCCCCCGTTACTGCCGGAACCCCCATGGACCGGTACTGGCACAGTAACGATGAAACCTGGAATTGACAAGCATCTCTTGACCGGAAGTCATCTTCCGGGCACTCTCCGTGGTCGGACCACCCGGGTCGGTCCGGGTCGATCCGGAGCGCCCGGTCGCCGCCCGGTCGCCGTCCGGTCACCTGTGGCCGGACGCGACGAAGGCGGGGCCGGAGCCCCGCCTTCGTGCGGTACCGCTGTCCACTCAGGATCGAGTGGGACGATGACTCAGCTGAAGACCAGCGAGCTGGACGAGCCGAGGATGCCCGAGGCGATGGTGACGGTGGTCGAACCACCGGCAGCAGCGAGGTAGTCGGGGAAGAACGAACCCGAGGATCCCGTGCCGGTGTCACCGGTCAGGCAGATGTCCAGCGCGTAGTTCAGGCCGGTCGAGCCACCCGCAGCCAGGTCGACGGCCCCGGTCAGGCTGAAGCCGATGTTGGTGCCGCACGCCCCACCCGGGAGGATGGAGGTCACGTTCGGCGCGGTGACCTCGAGGACCACCTTGGTGCCGTTGTTGGTGGTGGCGATGCCCCCGGCCAGCGACGCGGCGATGTTGGCGGTACCGGCCGAGGCCAGCGACGATGCCGTGTCGTAGTAGAAGGGGTCCTTGGCCAGGGTCTTGGCCGTGGCCAGGGTGCAGGCCGGAGCCGGCGACGCGGTGGCGCAGGCCGTCGTGTCAGTGACGATCTTCTCCTTGATGGCCTTGGTCGGGCATGCGCCGCCGCCACCGGGGGTGATGTCGGTCTTGCTGTCCTCGACGGACTTGTTGGTCAGGCTGCCGTTGTACGACAGGCCCGGCTTGGCGAAGGTGACGTTGCCGGTGAGGGTGCAGGTCGCAGCGACCGGGGTCAGCGCCTTGGCCGAGGCGATCCCGGCACCACCGATGGCGGTCACGCCGGCCATGGCGGCAGCAGGCATTGCGACA
>Ga0302279_10005137_pt1 | contig 14826 bp, 18 predicted proteins | sample III_Bog_N3_3_FD_194541 | JGI IMG/M metagenome (GOLD analysis project Ga0302279, IMG submission 194541) | Peat permafrost microbial communities from Stordalen Mire near Abisko, Sweden - III_Bog_N3_3 | ecosystem: Environmental > Terrestrial > Soil > Wetlands > Peat | place: Sweden: Abisko...
GGGCGAGGCGAGGGCGCACATCGGCGAGCTCCGGCGAGCGAACCACGCGGCCGCCCAGAGTCTCGCCCTCGATGAACTCCATGATGAAGCCGTGGCCCAGCCCATCCTCGGGCCGCAGTACGTGGCGCACTCCGGGCGCCGGGGCGCCGGCCGCGCCGGCGAGGCCCAGCAGCAGCGCCTCGGTCTCCAATCCCACCGCCGTCGCCGAGACCCGCTCGCCGCCCGGCGCCCGGCGCAGGATCAGCGGCGTGGCGACCTCGCCGCAGACAATCTCGAAGCGCCAGATCTCCTGGGTCGCGCCCGCGGTCAGCCGGCGCACCTCGCCCATCCGGGTGAACCCGGGGAACCAGCGCTCGGCGACGCCCTGCAGTTTCTCGGCGAGATCGTCCACGTGGTTTCCTGCCCTTGGGCGGAACCTAGCCGACCCCGTGGCGGTGTTCCACGATCACGCGGGGGAAGGTGCGGCGGCTATTTTCGGGCCTCAAGCCTCGGTCACGCCCAGTCCCCGGGCCAGCAGGCCGGAGGCCGCCTTCAGCGTCGCAGTCTGGTCCTGTGTGGAAGCCGCATTCAGCGCCGCCTCGAGTATCTGCAGGTGCAGGTCGATCCGGGCGGTCAGGTCCGTCGGTTCCGGGTGGCCGGTCAGGCGACAATGCCGGGCGACAGCCGTGTCCAGGTCGATCAGCGCCGCCGCCGCTGCGGACTTTCGCGGCCGGGAGACGGCGCGGGCGCGTATTCCCAGCCGTGCTTCGGCCCGGGCCAGCCAGGCGTCGTAGCGCTTGGACGCGGCGATGAAGGCCTCCGCGTCCTGGGCGTCCAGAAACGCGCCGATCGTGCCCTCGTCGCTGACCTTGCCGAGCTTTCCCAACGGCAATTCGGCGCGAACGAAGGCTTCGGTTCCGTCCGGGCGCAGGACCAGGCCAAGGGGATAGAGCCGGCAGGTCAGCGGCCGGGCCGGCCAGACGCTGCAGGCGTTGTCTTTCAGGAATACGCAGGCGCCGTCCGGCTGCCGGGCGAGGACGGTCCCGCCGCCACCTTGGGTGAAGCGCGCGGCCATGTCGCCGGTCGTCAGCCCCAGCTGCCGCGCCAGGCGGGCGATCTCATGCGGGTCGGTGCGCACGGTCTTGTGGCGGCAGCAGAGGGTGCAGCGGCCGCAGACGTGGCTGAAGGGCTCGTCCCGGGGATCGGGCCGAGTGCGGCCGTTCACCGCCGTCACCAAGCCCAGCCGCGCCATTCGGGCCAGCTCCGCCGTCAGGTCCAAGCCTTCATCCAGTGCCGCGGCCGCACCTGCCGCAGCGCCCAGCCCCTGGCCGTCGGCGAGCGCCTCCAGAAGCGCGTAGGCGCCCGCGGTGAGCCGCTCGAAGCGCACCTCGCCCTCGCAGCGCGCCACCAGGATCAGGTCATCGTCCGGCGTCGGCTCGGGCGGCGCAGACCCGCCCAACACGGCGGCGTACCAGTCCAGCACCCGCCACTCGGTGTCGAGCAACAGCGCCCAGGGCGCGACACTCAACACCGACGCGTCGTCCACGCGCATCGCCGCCAGCATCTCTGCGTCGAGACCCGCGCCCTCCGGTGCCTGGCGGCAGATCAGCGCCGCCAGTTCGAGCATGGCGAGGCTGGCGATCCAGTCCTCGGGCGCGCTCTCGGCGATATGCAGCGCCAGGCCGATGGCGCTGTCCTCATGGTTCGCGGCAGCATAGGTCGCAGCCTCGGCGTCGAAACGCGCCGGTCCCAACGCCTTCCGCAGCCCTGGTAGCTGCTCCACGAGGCCGTTCCTGTTCATGCGCCAAGGGTAGCACCGCGGCGCAGGACGCGGCCAAGGCTGCTTGATCGGCTCCGCACCATCTGCTATTTCTGAAATTACAGAAATCAGAGACGCGGCCATGCTGCTCACCCCGCCCATGCGCAAATACGTGCTCCACTGGGGCGAGATGGGCCAGCGATGGGGGGTGAGCCGGTCGGTGGCGCAACTGCACGCGCTGCTCTACCTGGCCGACGAGCCGCTGCCGGCAGACGAGATCGCCGAGACCCTGGGGCTGGCGCGGTCCAACGTCTCCACCGGCCTGCGCGAGCTGATGGGCTGGGACTTGGTCAAGCTGGTCCACCTGGAGGGCGACCGACGCGACCATTTCGAGGCCCGGCAGGACCCCTGGGACATGCTGGTGACCATCGCCGAGGGCCGCAAGCGCCGGGAGATCGACCCGACCATCGCCATTCTGGCCGACTGCGTCCGTGACGCCCGCGCCGACAAGGCGACGCCGCCGTCCACCATCGCCAAGCTGGAGCGACTGAAGGCGCTGACCGAGCAGCTGAGCGGCTGGTATGAGCAGATGCGGCACGTGCCCCGGCCGGTGCTGATGAAACTGGTCGGGCTCGGCGCCCGGATCGCCGGCCTGGTGGCGAGGTAGGACGCCGTGGGTCGCTCCCGCGCCAGCCTCCACTCCAGCCGCACGCCGGACTTCCGCGGCCTGCTGGGCGATGACGCGTGGGACCGGCTCTGCGCGGCGGTGCAGTTCAGATTCGGACCGGAGTCGCACCGAGATCCGCGGGTCTATCCGGGGCGGATGGAGGTGCGCGCGACCTGGCTCGGCCGCGCCTTCGCCCAGATGTGCCGGCTGTTCGGCACGCCGATCGCGCCATGGCAGGGCGCCGGAGTGCCGGTGAGCGTGCTGGTGTGGACGTCGGCTGACGGCGCCCTCGTCTGGGACCGCACCTATGAGTTCGAGGGGCGCCGCCCGATCACCGTGTCGTCAGAAAAAGCCACGGCGCGGGACGGCGGCCTGCTCGAGGTCGCTCAGGGCGGCCTTGGCATGCGGCTCAAGGCGAGCGTCGAGGAGGGCGCCCTGGTCTTCCGCAGCCTCGGCTACTTCTGGCGACTGGGTGCGCTCAGTCTGCCGATCCCGCTCCTGCTCACCCCGGGCCGAGCGCTGATCGTGCACCGCGACGAGGGGGCTGGCCGCTTCACCTTCTCAATGCGCTTCGTCCACCCCCTCGCCGGCGAGACGCTCTATCAGCGGGGCCTGTTCAAGGATGCCTCATCGCGGCTGCTGGGCGATGGGCTGGGCGGGGGCGCTGAGCCGGAGGACATCCGTCTGGGCCGCGCGGCATGATCTTCACCAAGCGGCTTCGCGAGCCGGTGATGGCCGGCGAGATCACCTGCAGCGTGCGCATCTGGCAGCGGCCGCATGTGAAGGTCGGTGGCCGCTACCCTTTGGGACCCGGCGCGATCGAGGTGACCGCCCTGCGCGAGATCGACCTCAGCGACATCACCCCCGAGCTCGCCCGCCGTTCGGGCTTCGCCGGGGTCGTCGACCTGCTGAAAATGGCCAAGCACGGCCGTGGCGAGCGGGTGTTCCTGGTGGAATTCGAGTACCGGTCGGACGTCAGCTCGTCTTGGTCATCGGGCCGCTGAGAACCGGCGCCGGTTCGGCGAGCAGCGGCGTCACCAACGCCGCGAATTCCGCGTCGCCGAAGGCGCCCGCGCCGGCGTGGCGAAGCACGCCCGACCGGTCGATCACATAGGTGGTCGGCAGCTCGTTGTTGATCAGCCCGTAGTCCCAGCTGCTGAACTGGACGACCAGGGGGAAGGACAGGATCGACGCCAGCGGCTTCAGCTTGGCGTTGGGGACATCGGAGTCGGTGGTGACGCCGAAAACCTTCAGGTCCGAGCCCGGGTGGGTGCGCAGGTAGTTCTCGATCACCACCAGCTGCAGCTTGCAGGGCCCGCACCAGGTCGCCCAATAGTCCAGCACCACCACCTGGCCCTTGAGGTCATTCAGCGCCACCTTGCGGCGGTCCATGGTGGTCAACGAGAAGCCGGGCGCCGGGCGGCCGACGCGCATGGCCAACGCCGGCCCGGCGACCAGGGCGCCCGCCATGCCACCCAAAATCGCCCGCCGCCCGAGCCTCGCCATCCGTCGCCCCCTCGCTACCGGACGTTGCGGAGGCGCGTGCGGCTTGTCAACGTTCGGCCGGGCGCTGAAGCCGTCGGTCAGGCGACGGTCGCCTCCGCCGGCTCTTCGGCGGCGACGAAGCCCTTCCAGTTGTTCATATATTCGACGAACGACGGCGATAGCCCTTCGGCGCGCAGATAGGCGCGGGTGACCGGCAACGCCGCGGCGTGGAAGTCCGGATCGGCGGCGTAGCGCTGTGGATAGTCGTGGTGCAGCACCGCCGCGCGGCCGAGGATCGGGAAATCCGCGCCGGCGTCCATCAGCCGGCGGATATCGGCGGCGCTGGTGACCTTGCCCGCGGCGCCCAGGCGGGTCTCGCCCCGGGGCAGGTCGGTGAACCAGTCGATCAGCGGCTTGTGCGAGAACTCGGCCTCTGCCGGCGGCTTGAAGCAATCCCATAGCGACATGTCGAGGTAGTCGAGGTCGCCACAGGTGAGCATTTCGCCCGCCAGCGCGCGCTGGTCCGCAAACTTCAGCCCGAACCGTTCGGGCGAGAGCCGCAGGCCGAGCTGGAAGTCCGGCCGGATGCGCGAACGAATACCGGCGATGATGTCGCGCACGATCCGCGCCCGGTTTTCCAGCGACCCGCCGTAGCGGTCGTCGCGGCGGTTGGTCTCCGGGCTGAGGAAGGCGCAGAGGATGTAGCCGTGGGCGCCGTGCAGCTCGACGCCGTCGAAACCGGCCTTTTCGGCCCGGACGGCGGCGGCGATGAAGTCCTCGGTCAGCGCCTCGACCTCGCCGGTGGAGAGAGCGCGCGCGTTGGTCTCGGCGTCCTCGCTGGGGCCGACCGGCCGCTCGCCGATCAGCGCCTCGGGCGAGCGCAGGCCGGCGTGGTGCAATTGGACCGAGCTCACCGCGCCCGCGGCCTTGATCGCCGCGGCCAGCCGGGTGAGGCCGGGCAGATGATCGTCGGAGAAGCAGCCGAGCTGGCCGGGAAAGCCCTGGCCGATCCGTTGCACGTGCGAGGCGCAGGTCATCACCAGGCCGAAGCCGCCCTCGGCCCGCATCGTCAACCAGTGAAACTCCTCGTCGGACAGCCGCCCGTCGGGATGGCTCTGGCAGTTGGTCAGCGGCGCCAGCATGAAGCGGTTGCGCCACGCGGGGCCGCGCTTGAGGTGCAGGGGTGAGAGGGGATCGGTGGTCATGGATGTCCTGAACGAATGAGAGCGGCCCGGAGCCGATATGGGTTTGGCGCGGGCCTAGGTCTAGGTTTCGACGGTGAAGGTCACGCCGGCGTTGGCTTGCAGGCGGCGGATCAGCGCGTCGCCCATGGCCGATGCGGTGGTCCAGCAGCCGCCTGGCGTCTGCGATCGCGGGACATCGCGGACCAGGCACACCGCGCTTTCGCCCAGCATCTTCGAGGTCGAACCGTAGCCCGGGTCCATGTCGCCTTTCACCGAGACGCGGACGGAGCGTCCGTCGGGGAACTCGGCGATCACCACCTGGTCGAAGAACCCCTTCTCGCGCTCGTCCTTGCTCGGGCCCTCGCCCGGCTTGGGCATCGAGCCGCCGCCGAAGCTGAAGCCCGCGGCCGGCGGCGCGTTGGGATCGGGCGGACCGGGGATCATCAGCATCTCGTCGTACTGGAAATCCCGACCCCACGGGTGGCCCAGCAGGAAGTTGGAGCGGTGCACCGCCTTGGTGTTGATCCCGGCCATCATGAACGGCGCCACCCAGGAGCCGGCGGCCTTGTCCTCGTAGGTGGTCTCGCCGTCCGGCTGGGCCGGGCCGGTGAAGCCGGGGGTGAGGGCGAAGGGGTTGGCCAGCACCGCGCCGATGCTGGGATCGGCCTGCTGCGCCGCCATAGTGGCCATGCCGCTGGCCAGGGTGCCGCCGGAGAAGCCGCCCTGCATCGCCCGCATCCGGCCGCGCGCCCGGGGCGCATAGGCGCCGAATTTCTTCTTGGCCGTCTCCTCGGCGAAGAACACGCCGAGATCGAAGGGAATGGAGTCGAAGCCGCAGGAAAACACGATCCGCGCGCCGGACTTCTTCGCCGCCGCCTCGTGGGCGGGGATCATCTTGGCGATCCAGTGGCTCTCGCCGGTCAGGTCCACGTAGTCGACGCCGGCGGTCGCGCAGGCCTCGACCAGCGGCGAGCCGTAGAGCTGATAGGGGCCGACGGTGGTGATGATCGCCTTGGTCCGCGCGACCATGGCCGCCAGCGACTTCGGGTCGGAGGCGTCGGCGACCACCAGCGGCAGGCTGTCAGACGCGCCGATCTCGGCACGGACCTCGGCCAGCTTGCCCGCGTTGCGCCCGGCGATCGCCCAGGCGAGGTCCTTGCCCACGCCATAGGTCTTCAGCAGGTGCTCGGCGACCAGCCGGCCGGTGTAGCCGGTGGCGCCATAGACGATGATATCGAAGTCGCTCAAAGATCAGCCTCCAGGTCGGAGCCGCACCCTTGAGCCTCGCCGGGAGCCGGTCAAGCCGGCCCTGGCGTCAACCCCAACGGCCTCAACCCTTGACGCTGCGCGGGTCCATCGGGATCGGGCGCCAGCTGCCGCGGGTCGAGCGGGGATCGCGGACGGTCTTTGGGCCGCCAGGCAGAGTGCCGGTGAAGCGCTTCATGCCGGCACCGCCGGAGCGGTCTCGAGGTGGCGCAGGGTGGCGTAGTGGCCGCGCTCCTGCCGGGCCGAGCGGCGGCGGGCGACGGAATGGAACGTCGAGCGCATGATGCCGAACAGCCAGGCGCGGGTGTCGGCGTCCGGCGCGTCGCGGGTTTCGCCGGCGGCGAACGCCTCGACCATGGTCAGATGCACCAGATGATGGGCCTCGTTCTCGTCCCGCGACATACGGGTGGCGCAATCCATTAAGGCCGGCTGCAGCGCCAGGATTTCCTGGCGAAGTCTCGCGACTTGAGGGGTCATGAACGCCTTTCGCCTCGGAGAGGCAGGATTGCGGGAAGGTGTTCTTCTAGCATCTATTCGTCCTGAAAGGGGATAAATATTCAATCCGGCCTGTGTTTTATTTGAAATTAACGCTGCAACAGCTGAACGCGGCCGCGCAAAACAGTGTCAGGCCGCCGGCGTCGTTTCCGGTGAGCTTGGCGGCCTTCTCATGCTAGGGTGCGCGCTTCCGCTCCCGTGCAGCCTCCGAGAGACCCCAATGCCGCCGAAAGATGTCGCCGCCCCGCCCAAGCCGCGCCAACGCGTCGCGACGAAGTTTCGGGAAGCCATCGCCAAGGCCGAGGCCGAGGGCGTCAAGAAGAAGAAGATGACCCTGCACCTGACCCTGGCCGACGACGCCGACCTGCGCCGCGACCAGTCACTGCCGCTGGAAGAGATCCGCTTCACCGATGGGGTGATGCACTACCTGGACGTCAAGGTGGTCCGTGGCGGCGTCACCGTCAGCGCCCTGCAGACCGACGGCTGAACGCCCGGCTGCGAATTGGCTCCCAAAGGATTGCGCCGCGCCGCGACCATGCCTTAGGGTTCCTCCAGACTGAACGTCGATAAGGAATACGACGGCAGGCCGGAGGACGCGCGATGAAGTTCACTTGGTTCAATCTGATGCCGTGGCCCTATCTGCCGGATGATTTCCGGGAGAAGCACCGTTCGGTGTGGGTGGATATCGACCAGCGCCTGTTCGACCCGGAGAAGTCGAATGCGGTCTACAACACCTACATGGACCTGCTCGAATACGCCGACACCCTCGGCTTCGACGGGATCGGGGTGAACGAGCATCACCAGAACGGCTACGGCATCATGCCCAGCCCCAATATCATCGCCGCGGGGCTGGCGCGCCGGACCAAGAACGCCGCCCTGGTCGTGCTGGGCAACTCCATCGCGCTCTACAATCCGCCGGTCCGGGTGGCCGAGGAATTCGCCATGCTCGACTGCATTTCCGGCGGTCGGCTGGTGGCGGGCTTCCCGGTCGGCACCTCGATGGACACCAACTACTGCTATGGCCAGATTCCGGCGCTGACGCGGGAGAAGTATGCCGAGGCGCACGAGCTGATCAAACGCGCCTGGACCGAGCGCGACCCGTTCGCCTTCAACGGCCGCTACAATAAGCTGCGGCACGTCAACATCTGGCCGCGGCCGATCCAGCAGCCCATGCCCCCGGTGCACATTCCCGGCGGCGGCTCGGTGGAGACCTACGACTTCTGCATCGACAACACCTACAGCTACTCGTACCTCAGCTTCTCCGGCTACCTGCGAGCCCAGGCGCTGATGGACGGCTACTGGCGGCGGGTGGAAGAGCGCGGCGCGCCGGACAAGAGCCCCTACCGGGCCGGCTTCGCCCAGACCATCTGCGTCGCCGAGACCGACGAGGAGGCCGAGCGGCTCTATTGGCCGCACGTCAGCTACTTCTATAACCGCTGCCTGCACGTCTATCCGGGCTTCGCCGATGCGCCCGGCTACCGGACTATCAAGACGATCCAGACCGGCGCGCTCAGCCAGTACGCCCCGCCGCGCGGCGGCTACACCCAGCTCACCTGGAAGGACTTGGTCGAGGGCGGCCACGTGATCGCCGGCAGCCCGGAAACGGTGCGTCAGCGGCTGGAGGAACTGGCCAAGGGCCTGCACGTGGGCAACATCTTCTGCCTGATGCACGTCGGCGACATGCCGGCCGAGAAGTGCATGTACTCGACCAAGCTGTTCGCCGAGAAGGTGATGCCGAAGCTGCGAAACGTATTCCCGGAATTCGCCGACGACGGCCGCTTCTGGATCCATCCGATGAACAAGCGGGCGGTTCCAGGCTCCCTCGGCCCGGAAGTGACCACCGCCCCCGGCGCTCCGGCGCGTACCCCCATTCCGGCCGAGTAGAGGACGCATCCCATGCAATCCAAGACCGTCCAGACGCGGCATGCCCCCGTGCGCTACCTTGAAGGCGGCGCCGGCGAGCCGCTGGTGTTCTTCCACGGCGCGGGCGGGATGACCGAGAACGACCCGATCCTCGCCGAGCTGTCGTCGCGCTTCCACGTCTACGCCCCCTTCATTCCGGGCTACGGCGAGACCGAGGAGTGCGAGAGCATGCGCGACATGCTCGATTTCGCCCTGCACGGCTGGGACGTGGTCGAAGCGTTGGGGCTGAAAAATCCGATCCTGGTCGGCCACTCGATGGGCGGGATGATCGCCGCCGAGATGGCCGCGCTGGCGCCCAACGATGTCTCACGCCTGGCGCTGATCTGCCCGGCGGGGCTCTGGCTCGACGACCATCCGATCGTCGATATGTTCTCGCTGATGCCCTACGAGATGCCCAAGTACCTGTTCCACGACCCGGAAAAAGGCGCGGCGGCGATGACCTCGGGCCTCGATATGAGCGACCCGAAGTTCCTGCAGACCTATCTGGTGCGCAACGCCCGCCAGCTCGGCATGGCCGGCAAGCTGTTGTTCCCGATCCCCGATCGGGGCCTCGCCGAACGGCTCTACCGGGTGAAGGCCAAGACGGTGATCGTCTGGGGTGAGAGCGACAAGATGATCCCGCCGGTCTACGGCCCCGCCTTCCAGAAGGCCATCGCCGGGTCCAAACTGGTGAACGTGCCCGAGGCCGGGCACATGGTGGTGATGGAACAGCCGGGCGCCGTGCTGAAGGCGGTCGAGAGCGTGGCGTAAGGAGCCTGCGTGGTTCGAGACGCGCCCGCTGGGCGCTCCTCACCATGACGCAGTTTGCGGGAACGCACCCCTCATCGTCATCCTGAGGAGCCCGCGCAGCGGGTGTCTCGAAGGACGCAGGGTGCGGGCGAAAAAGGGGAGGCAGCCATGCCGATCGCGGCGGTCAACGGCCAGAAGCTTTACTACGAGGATACCGGCGGCTCGGGGCCGGCGGTGATCTTCTCGCATGGTCTGTTCATGGACCACGAGATGTTCGCGCCCCAGGTCGAGGCGCTGAGGTCGAAATACCGATGCATCACCTGGGATGAGCGCGGCCATGCGGGCACGGCGTCCGATGCGCTGGCGCCGTTCAGCTACTACGCTCCGCCGACGACCTGGCGGCGCTGCTGGCGCACCTGGGCATCAGCCAAGCGGTGCTCGCCGGCATGAGTCAGGGCGGCTTCCTGTCGCTGCGCTGTGCGCTCACCCACCCCGAGATCGTCCGCGCGCTGATCCTGATCGACACCCAGGCCGGCCAGGAAGACCCGGCGACGCTCGAGGGCCACATGCAGCTGGCCAACGCCTGGGCCGAGCACGGGCTCAGCGACGACATGGCCGGGATCATCGAGGGCATCATCTTAGGCGACGACTGGGCCGGCGCCGCCGCCTGGAAAGCCAAGTGGAAGACCATCGAGCCGGTCAACATGCTGGGCTGCATGAACACCCTGGCCGGCCGCGACGACATCACCGGCAAGCTGGGCGCGATCAAGGTCCCGGCCCTGGTGGTGCACGGTGACGCGGACGCCGCGATCTCCCTCGACCTCGGCCGCGCCCTGGCGAGCGGTCTTGCCGACGCCAAGCTGGTGGTGGTTCCCGGGGGCGGCCACGCGGCCAACCTCACCCACCCGGCGGTGGTCAATCCGGCGATCGAGGCGTTCCTGGACGCTCTGCCGGCCTAGGACGCGTACGGTCTCGACATCTCCGACCAGGCTGACAATCTGGTTCGGTGAACGATCTCCTCCGATTTTCCGGCGCCGTTCGGCGAGACCCCGACGGCGACGCCTGGTTCGACGCGGACGACGGACTGAGGGCCATCGCGCGGCCCTGGTTCGAGCAGATGCGCGGCTGCGGCGACGACGTGCGCGAACTGATGGCCGACGGTGCTCCGACAGCCTGTGTGGGCGACGCGCCGTTCGGCTACGTCAACGCCTTTAGCGCGCATGTGAATGTCGGTTTCTTCTATGGCGCCATGCTGGACGATCCGGCCGGCCTGCTGGAGGGGGCCGGCAAACGCATGCGACACGTCAAGCTGCGCTGGGGCCGACCGATCAACGACGCCGCACTGAGTGAACTGATCGCCGCCGCCTACCGGGACATCGGCGTGCGCCTCGGCGAGGTCGCTCGGCAAGGCGGTCCGAAGACACTGCTTTAGGGCTCGTCCCGCCAGAGCCATTCCAGCGCGGCCGGCAGGGTGTGCTCCAGCACCCGGGGATCGGCGTGCCGTCCGTCCAGGGAGAAGGTGAAGCGGTAGGCGTAGCCTTTGGCCGCCAGCACCGCCGCCATCCGCCGGTTGGCGAGCGGCCAGTTGTGCCAGGTCTCTTCCGGATCGTCGGCGTGCAGGTCCTTCTCGCCGACCTCCAGCCACAGGCGCAGCGGCTTGCGTGGCGTGGCCGGGATCAGCGTCGCGTGGTACTCCCAGGCGCCGCGCGGGGTCTCTGGATTCGGCGGCGACTGCTGGTTCACGTAGGTGCCGGAGTAGGAGATCACCCGCCGGTATCGCTCCGGGTGGCGCCAGGCCATGGTGAAGGCGCAGGCCGCGCCGGAGCTGGCGCCCATGGTCGCCCGGCCGTCCGGATCGTCGGTCAGCTTGACCCCGGTCTCGGCGGTCACGCGCGGCAGCACCTCAGTTTCGATGAAGTCGCTGTAGCGGCTGGAGAGGGTGTCGTATTCCAGCCCGCGCTGCGAGCCCTGCGCGTCGCCGCCGCCGTTGTCCACCAGGATGGCGACCATCGCCGGTACGCGGCCATCGGCGATCAGATTGTCCAGCACCCGGGGCAGGCGGTTGAGGTACGCGTAGCCGTCCTGGGCGACGATGAACGGCGCGGCGGTTCCGGGAACGTATTGCGCGGGCACATAGACCCACACCGTCCGGGTGTAGGGCCCCGGGACGGACTGCAGATGCTCCTCGGCGGCAACGCGGTTGCCGTGGGCGTCGCGCCGGGCGGTGATCTCGTTCTCCAGCCGCTTGATCCCCGGATAGATGCGGCTGTCGGCCGATCGCATGGTGAAGGCGTGGATCGCCCCGCGCGGCGCGTCAGCCCGCTCGGCCATCTCCGGCGCCGGCGGGTAGTCCGGCCCGATGACGACGTCGCCGTTCGCCAAGGGGTCGGACTGGGCCATCCCGCGCGGCCGCCTAGATCGACCGCGCCCGACCGGCCCAGAAAGGCTCGCGCACCTTCTTGCGCTGGATCTTGCCGGCCGGGCTGCGCGGCAGTTCGTCGACGAAGTCGATGCTGCGCGGCACCTTGAAGCCGGCCAGATGCGCCCGGGCGAAGGCGATGATGTCCTTGGCCAGGTTCTCGTCGGGGGCGTAGCCGGGGTTGAGGGTCACCACCGCCTTCACCTCTTCGCCCCACTCCTCGTTGGGCACGCCGATGGAGCAGCTGTCCTCCACCGCCGGGTGCTTGATCAGCTCGTTGTCGATCTCCTGCGGATAGATGTTCACCCCGCCGGAGATGATGCACTCGGCCGTGCGGCCGGTGAGGAACAGGTAGTTGTCCTCGTCCAGATAGCCGACGTCGCCGAGGGTGAAGAAGTCGCCCCGGTGCGCCGAAGCGGTCTTGGCCGCGTCCTTGTAGTATTCGAACGGCGCGATCGGCGAGACGCGGAAATAGAGCGTGCCGGACGTGCCCTGCGGCACTTCATTGCCGTCGTCGTCGAGGATTTTCAGCACCTCGGGCGAGGGCAGCTTGCCGACCGTGCCGGGCTTGCTCAGCCACTCCTCGGAGGTGACCACGAAGCCCGCGCCGCCCTCGGAGCCGGCGTAGTACTCGTTGATGATCGGGCCCACCCAATCGATCATCGCCTTCTTCACTTCCGGCGGGCAGGGCGCCGCGCCGTGGATGATGTAGCGCAGCGAGGAGATGTCGTATTTGGCCTTCACCTCGTCGGGCAGCGCCAGCAGGCGCTGGAACATGATCGGCACCAGGTGGGCGCGGGTGATCTTGTACTTCTCGATGACGCGCAGGACGTTTTCGGAGTCCCAGCGGTCGATAAACACCAGCGGATTGCCCTGCATCATCGCCGAGCGGACGTCGAAGGCCAGCGGCGCGGCGTGGTAGGCCGGGCCGGCGCAGAGCTGCACATCGTCGGGCGCGCCCGGCGTCGGGATCATCAGGCCCGCGGTGTTCTTGCGATAGACGCCCTTGGGCCGGCCGGTGGTGCCGGAGGTGTAGAGCATCTGCGAGCCGGGAACCGGGTCGGTGATGTCCGAGGCGTCAAAGGTCGGCAGGATCTTGGCGTAGGATTCGAAGCCCTCGGCGTCCTCGCCGATCGAGACCTTCAAGGTCACCTGCGGCGTCTTGGCGCTCAAGGCCGACGGATAGCGCGTCTCGGCGAACAGCGCCTTGGCGTCGCAATCGTTGATGATGTACTCGACCTCGTCGCCGTTCAGGTGCCAGTTCACCGGCGTGATCCGGTAGCCGCCCCGTAACGACGCGCTCAGCACCTCGACGAATTCGCCGCGATTGCTGCAGAGCAGGGCGATGGCGTCGCCCTCGACAATGCCACGCTCGCGCAGCAGCCGGACGATCCGGTTGGCGTTGTCGTTGATCTTGGCGAACGAGTGGGTCCCCAGGGGATCGTGAACGGCGATCTGGTCGCCCTTGAGATCCGCCCAGAGACTGGCGGACATGCCCTTGGCCGCGGATTCGATGAGACGCTGCTGAATATCCTGCATTCCTATCCTCCCGCGCGACACATCGGAGGGCGCCTTCTGATGGGGCCCGGCCGAGGGTGCGGCGCTTAAAAATCGCTAAGTCAGTGCAAATCCAATGTTGCCTCCGCGCGCGTTCGTCAAGCGCCCCGGTATGCCGGCGGTCCGTCGTGGCCGGACAATGCTGAGGTGAACGGCCACAAATACTAACAGCCGATTCACTGTATTCAGCACGGAGATATCAGTCATCTAGTTGGTAAACACAGATTCACCCTATGCCTTAACGACAAAGCAATCCGAGGAGAGCAGATTTCAGCCAAGGATGCGATGTGTTCGCGGCGAATAAGGGGTGGGTGGCATGCGCACTGGCACCATGGTGAGTCTCGGCGCTTCGGCCCTTCTGGGTTTGGGCGCATTGGTGGTGGCGAAGGTCTGGCTGCCTCAGTCCAGCCACGCGGCGCCGGGCAAGCCGGTCGAGGCGGTGCAGAACACCGCCCCGGTGGTCGTCGCCAGCGGCGACATTCCATACGGAACCAAGCTGGATGCCAGCAAGCTGCTGGTCGAGCGCATGCCGGTCGAGGACGTGCCGCAAGGCGCCTTCTCCGATCCGAAGCAGATCACTGGCCAGACCGGCGGCCCGCCGATCGCGCTGATGCCGATTTCCGCTCGTGAGCCGCTACTGCCCAACCAAATGAGCGGCGCCGGGGCGCGGCCGACGGTGGCGGCGATCATCACCCAGGGCATGCGGGCCTACACCATCGGCGTCACCGACGTCGCCGGCGTCGGCGGCCACGCCCTGCCGGGCGACCGGGTCGACGTGGTGCTGACCCGCGATCTCAACGAAACCAGCGGTGGCGCCACCCAGGGCAAGAAGCTGGTCTCGACGGTGGTGCTGCAGGACGTGCGCGTGCTCGGCATGGACCTCAACGCCGACCCTACCTCCACCACCGCCGCGGTGGCCCATACCGCGACCCTCGAAGTCAATGTGACCGACGCCGAGAAGCTCGCCACCGCCGCCCAGGCCGGCACTCTGTCGCTGGCCCTGCGCCGGACCGGAAGCGCCGAGATGGCGCCGGTGCGCGCCATCACCGTCAGCGACCTCGGCGGCGGCGCCCCGCGTTCGCGCTTCCCCGGCGGGGCCAACATCATCACCGCGGCCCACCGCAAACCGGTCCAGCCGCCCCTCGATCCGGCGATGCTGGTCCGCACCCACTCTGTCGTTGTCGTGCATGGGGACACTTCCTCCAACGTCGACGTTCCCGCGGAACGCTACGGAGCCGGCGCCTAAAGCCGCGCCGCTCCTGGAGATTTTGATCCCATGAAACAGCTTCTCGCCCTTACTGCGTCCGCCATTCTGGCCACCACGGCCCTGATCGCCGCCGCGCCGGCGATGGCCCAGGTGGCC
>Ga0302279_10005138_pt1 | contig 14825 bp, 11 predicted proteins | sample III_Bog_N3_3_FD_194541 | JGI IMG/M metagenome (GOLD analysis project Ga0302279, IMG submission 194541) | Peat permafrost microbial communities from Stordalen Mire near Abisko, Sweden - III_Bog_N3_3 | ecosystem: Environmental > Terrestrial > Soil > Wetlands > Peat | place: Sweden: Abisko...
GACAGTACTGGCGGAGCAGAGCGGTTCGGGCAGGACGGGCTGGACGGGCTGGATGGGCTGGATGGGCTGGTCGGGCTGGACGGGCAAGACAGGCGGCACAGTCGGTCCGGGTGGCGCCGGTGGTCCCGACGACGGGAGCCACCGGGGTCACCCGCGGCACCCGCGGCACCCACGGCACCCACGGCACCCACGGCACCCACGGCACCGGCGGCCCCCGCCCCGGTCCGACCGGGGCCCAGCTGGGGGTACCCCCGACTTTCTGTAACGCGTTGCAATTTAGTCGCTCCGGTGTTACCGTGCCGGACCACCACCGTGACCACCCCTGTGGCCACCCCGGGTGACCACCACCGTGACCACCCCCGTGGAGCGAGAGGAGCACCACCACCATGGAATTCGGCGTCTTCCTGAATGGCTACCTGCCCGGCCCGGCCTCCCGGGACACCGGGGCCGAGCACGCCATGATCGAGCGGGAGCTCGAGTGGGCGGTCGCCGCCGACCGCAACCACTGGAAGTACGCCTGGTTCGGGGAGCACCACGGCCTCACCGAGTACTCGCACATGTCGGCGCCCGAGCCCATCATGGGCTATGTGGCCGCCCGCACCGAGCGGATCCACATCGGCACGGCCATCAACAGCCTGTCGCCCCGCAAGGAGCACCCGGTCCGCTACGCCGAGCGGGCCGCCATGTTGGACCACCTGACCGACAACCGGTTCGAGTGGGGGACCGGCCGGGGGGCGGGCAGCCACGAGCTGGCCAGCTTCAACATCCTGGACAAGGACTCCACCAAGGCCGAGTGGAACGAGGTCGTCCGGGAGATCCCCCGGATGTGGGAGCAGCGCGACTACGAGTTCCACGGCGAGCACTTCACCGTGCCCACCCCGCACAACATCCTCCCGAAGCCCTACGGCAACGGGCACCCGCCGATCTGGGTGGCCTGCGGCAACCCGGGGACCTTCACCACGGCCGGGCAGATGGGCATCGGCGCCATCGCCTTCAACTTCGAGCCCGTGTACTCGCTGAAGGGACGGATCGACGCCTACAAGGAGGGCATCGCCGGCTGCACCGATCCCATCGGGCAGTTCACCAACGACAACGTCATGATCACCAACGCCGTGGTGTGCTTGAGCGACCGGAAGCGGGCCCGGGAGATCGCCCTTCGCCAGTGCCGGGGGTACCTGTACTCGCTGGTCTGCCTATACCACGACACCATCCCCAAGCCCGACTACGTCCCCACCTGGCCGGAGTCCATCCCGGCGGTCGGCGACGAGTCGACGCTGGACCAGCTGATCGCCGAGGGCTGGCTGTTGTGCGGCGAGCCCGACGAGGTGGCCGAGCAGCTGTCCAAGTACGAGTCGGTGGGGGCCGACCAGTTCGTCTTCGGCCTGCCGTCGGACTCGATCAGCCACGAGGAGATCCTGGAGATGCTCGAGGTCTTCGGGTCCAAGGTCATCCCCCAGTTCGACACCGACCCGGTGCACTCGACGACCCGCTACCGCCAGACGGCCCGGCCCAAGTACCCGGAGTTCACCCACCCGGTGCCGGACATCACCATCGACCGGCTGCCCACCAACGCCCTCATCCAGCCGGACGGCTCCCGCACCTTCTGAGCCCAGCCGTCCGGGCCGGCCCAGCCGTCCGGGCCGTCCGGGTCCACCTGGCTGTCCACCCCGGTCCCGCCGGGCCGGCGCTCCGGCGCTCCGGCGCTCGGCCCCCGTGGCCGACGTGGTCGACGTGGCCCCCGCCGCCGCCGTACCGGCAGCCTGCCGCCGCCTCAGGTCGTCCAGGTGCCGATCAGGTTGTCGGCCGTGGTCAGGGTGGCGATGAGCGGGAAGGTGTGGTCCAGCACGTCCCGGGCGTAGTCCGCGGGGATGCCCGAGACCGTGTCGCGGGGCACCACCACCCGGTAGCCGAGGTTGACGGCTTCGATGGCCAGGCCCAGCACGCCCAGGTTCACCGAGACCCCGGTGGCCACCACCGTCCGCACGCCGAGGTTGCGCAGCCACGGGTCGAGCGAGGTCCCGGAGAAGGGCGAGACGCCGTGGTACCGGTTCGACACCAGGTCGTCGGGGAGGGCGCCGAGCCCCGGGACCAGTTCGGTCGGCGGTGTGCCCTCCAGCAGGTGGTCCGGGTTCCGCAGGACGGCCGCCACCAGCTGGCAGTTGACCGTCGTGCCGGCCCGGTCGGCCCGGAAGGCCGCCGTGCAGTGGACCACGGGCACCCCGGCGGCGCGGGCCGCGGTGAGCACCCGGGCCGTGGTGGGCACGATGCCGTCCCGCTCGGCGGCCTCGGCCAGCTGCGGGAACGACGAGAGGTCGCCGACCACGCCCCGCTGGAGCTCCATGGTCACCACGGCGGTGTGGGCCGGGGCCACCAGCTCGGTGAGGTCGACGGGCACGGTGGGTCCCCTGTCCCGGTGTCCCGGAGCCCGCTCGACCCGACGTTCAGCCGGCGCCCGGGGCGTCGGCCGGGGCGTCGCCGGCCTCGTCCTGGGCCGCCGTCCGGGAGCCCCCGGCGTCGGTCTCGGCCGGGGTGCCGCCGACGATGTCGGCCGCCCACCGGTAGTCCGGCTTGCCGCTGGGGGACCGCTGGATCAGCTCGACCACGTGGAGCTCGCGGGGGACCTTGTAGCCGGCGATGTGGCCCCGGCAATGGGCCTGGACGTCCTCCAGGGAGGGGGCCTTGTCCGTGCCGTGGCGGGGCTGGACGATGGCGGCCACCCGCTGGCCCCACCGCTCGTCGGGGGCGCCGACCACGATGGCGTCGAGGACGTCGGGATGGGAGCGGACGGCCGACTCGACCTCCTCGGGGAAGATCTTCTCGCCCCCGGAGTTGATGCACACCGAACCCCGGCCGAGCAGGGTGATGCTCCCGTCGGCCTCGACGGTGGCGAAGTCGCCGGGCATGACGTGGCGGACCCCGTCGATCACCTGGAAGACCTCGGCCGTCTTGACCGGGTCGTTGAAGTAGCCGATCGGGATGTCGCCGGTGCGGGCGATCTTGCCGATGACCCCGGACCCCGGCTCGACGGCCCGGAGGTTCTCGTCCAGGACCACGGTGTTGCCCAGGACGCTGACCGTGGGCCCGCTCTTCATGGCCGTGTGCCCCTTGCCCATGACGGCCAGTCCGTTGTTGCCGCCCTCGGAGGAGCCGATGGCGTCGGTGATGAGGATGTTCGGCAGCAGGCGGAAGAACTCGTCCTTCACCGGCGCCGAGAACAGGGCGGCCGAGGACACCACGGCCAGCAGGGACGAGGTGTCGTAGTCGGCGTCGAGGTCGTCGAGGGCCTCGACCAGGGGCTTGCCCATGGCGTCCCCGGTGATCATCAGGGAGTTGACCTGCTCCGAACCCACCAGGCGCCACACCTCGCAGGGGTCGAACTTGGCCATGAGCACGATGCGGGCGCCCACGAAGCTCTGGCCCATCACCGCCCACTGGGTGGCCCCGTGCATGAGCGGGGCGATGGGGAGGAAGACCATCTGGCCGCCCCGGCCCTTCTCGACCATCTCCTCGGGGGACTGGACCCGGACGTTGGTCATGGGGTCGACCCCGCCGCCGAGGGCGTAGAAGACGTCCTTGTGGGTCCACACCACGCCCTTGGGGAGGCCGGTGGTTCCGCCGGTGTAGAGCACGTAGTGGTCGTCGTCCGACCGGGGCCCGAAGTCCCGCTCGGGGTGTCCGGAGGCCATGGCCTCCTCGTAGGGCACGGCGCCGGCCGGTGCGGCCACACCGCTGCCGTCGTCGATGGTGATGAGGTGGCGGAGGTCCGGGAGGTCGGGGAGGAGGGCCGTGACGTGGGGGCTGAACTCGGCCTGGTGGACCAGGGCCACCAGGTCGGCGTTGGTGAAGAGGTAGCGGAGCTCGTCCTCGACGTAGCGGTAGTTGATGTTGATCCACACCGCCCGGAGCTTGAAGACGGCCCAGGCCGTCTCGACCCACTCCACGCTGTTGAGGGAGTAGATGCCCACGTGGTCGCCGGGGCCCACCCCCACCGAGGCCAGGTGGTGGGCCAGTCGGTTGGCCCGGGCCTCCATCTCGGCGTAGGTCCGGCGGGTGCCGTCGGCGGAGAGGTACTCACGGTCACCGAAGGCGTCGACGGCGGCCTCGAACAGGTCAGCGAGGTTGAAAGTCATCGGTCGAAGAGTAGAACAGGTTTCGGTCCCGGTGCTCACGGCGGCCCGCCGGGTCCGGGTGTTCCCCCGGGCCCCGGTGCCCCGGGGCCCCGGTGACGCCCCGTGTTCTGCTGATCACCTGGTCCGCTGATCACCTGGTCCCCTGATCGCCTGGTCCCCTGATCGCCGTGGCTCCCCCCGACCCCGGGGCCGCGACGGTCACCGACGAGGGTTCAGCGACCGACCTCGCCCGTGGGCTGGTCGGCGGTGGCGTCCACCAGGGTGCGGACCGTGGCGGCCACGCCCGGTCCGTCGAGGCCGAACCCCGCCAGGATCCGGTCGGGTTTGTCCTGGGGGATGAACGTGCGGGGCACGCCGAGCACGGTCACGTGCGGGGCGGTGCCCGGGGGCAGGGAGTCGGCCAGGGCCTCGGCGAGGAACATCCCGGCCCCACCCTGGCGCATGCCGTCCTCCACCGTGACCACGACCCGGTGGCGGGCGGCGTCGGCCAGCATGGCCGGATCGGGCGGCGAGACCACCCGGACGTCCCACACCGTGACGTCGGTGCCCTCGGCGGCCAGTTCCCCGGCCGCGGCCAGGGCCGCCCCGAGGAGCTTCCCCACGGCCAGGATGCACACCGAACCGTCGCCGTGGCGGACCTTGCGGCCGTGGAGGCCCGCTCCCACCTCGTCGGGCCGGGTGGGCGGGGGAGGGGTCTTGGGGAAACGGATCACCGACGGCCCGTCGAGCGTGAGGGCCTCGGTCAGCATGACGCCGACCTCGGGGGCCGACGACGGGGCGAAGACCGTGGTGCCCGGGATGGACAGGGCCAGCACCAGGTCCAGCACGCCGTGGTGGCTCGGGCCGTCGTCGCCGGTGATGCCGGCCCGGTCGAGGACGAACACCACGGGGAGGTGGTGCAGGCCGACGTCCAGGTTGGCCTGGTCGAAGGCCCGGGTGAAGAACGTGGAGTAGACGGCCACGACCGGTCGGAGCCCGCCCATGGCCATGCCGGCCGCCGCCGTGGCCGCGTGCTGTTCGGCGATCCCCACGTCGACGAAGCGGTCGGGGAACCGGGCCTCGAAGGGCAGGAGCCCGGTGGGGCCGGGCATGGCCGCGGTGATGGCCACGATCCGCGGATCGGCCTCGGCCGAGGCCAGCAGGGCCCGGGTGAAGGCGTCGGTGTAGGTGATGGGGGGCACGGTGGCCGCCAGGTCGTCCGCCCCGTCGTCCGGGGGACCGCCCGGCACCGGGACGGTCACGACGGGTGCCTCCCGCCCGCCGGCGGCCGGCGTCACGGCGGCCGGTGCCACCGGGCGTGCCTGGACCTTCACGTCGTGCAACCGCTGGACGTCGTCCTCCTCGGCCGGTGCGTAGCCCCGCCCCTTCTGGGTGAGGACGTGGACCACGATGGGGCCGTCCCACTCCGAGGCGTTGGCCAGGGCCTGCTCGACCTCGGTGATGTCGTTCCCGTCGATCGGCCCGGCGTAGCGGATGCCCAGGGCCTCGAAGAAGGTGTGCGGGGTGACGACCTCCCGGAGGGCGCTGGCCAGCCCGTGGACGCCCGAGTAGGCCATGTCCCCGACGCCGGGGATCTCGCGCAGCAGTTGGCGCAGCCGCTGGCGGGCCTGGACGTAGGTCGGGTTGAGGCGCAGGTGGGTGAGGCTGACCGACAGCCCGGACACGGTGGGGGCGTAGGACCGGCCGTTGTCGTTCAGCACGATGACCACCCGCTTGCCGGAGTGTCCGAGGTTGTTGAGCGCCTCGTAGGCCATGCCGCCGGTCAGGGCGCCGTCGCCCACCACGGCGACGACCCGCCGGTCGGACCCCTGGAGCTCGAAGGCGCTGGCCAGGCCGTGGGCGTAGCTCAGGGCCGTGGAGGCGTGGCTGTTCTCGATCCAGTCGTGCTCGGACTCCGACCGGTTGGGGTAGCCGGACAGCCCGCCGGCCTGGCGGAGGTGGTCGAAGTCCTCGCGGCGGCCGGTGACCAGCTTGTGGACGTAGGCCTGGTGCCCGGTGTCCCACAGGATGACGTCGCGGGGCGAGTCGAACGTGCGGTGGACGGCCAGGGTGAGCTCGACGATCCCCAGGTTGGACCCCAGGTGCCCCCCGGTGGCGGTGACGGCCTCGATGATGAATTCCCGGATCTCGGCGGAGAGGACGACCAGCTCCTCCGGGGACAGGAGGCGCAGGTCAGCGGGGCTGTCGATGTGTTCGAGGATCATGATCACCGATCACGCTACCAGCGTGGGGAGGCCGGGAACGGTCCGGGTCGGGACCGGTCACGGGGGGTGGGAGCGGTCAGTGGGCCGCGGGGTCCAAGCGGCGGAAGACGACCATGGAGACGGCCACGGCGCCGGCCAGGGCGGCGATCACGGCCAGGCCGGCGGCCAGTCCCCAGGCGTCGGCCAGCAGGCCGATGACCGGCGCCCCGGCCACCCAGCCCAGGTAGCCGGCGGCGGTGAACGTGCTCACCGTGGCCGTCGGACGGCTGGCCGCGGTGGTGGCCGTGGCCATCAGCAGGGGCCAGAACACCGCGGCGCCCCCGGCCGCCAGGGCCAGGCCTGCGCCGGCCAATGCCGCCGAGCCCGCCGTGGCCTCCAGGGTCAGCCCCAGGCAGGCGCACCCCGCACCCACCACCACCCCGAGGCGCGGCCCGATCCGGCCCAGGCTCGGCCCGGCCAGGATGCGGGTGGCGATGGCCACGGACTGGCCGGCGGCGTAGGCGGCCGCACCCACCAGGGCGTCGGCGCCGAGGTCGGTGCGGAGGAACAGCACGCCCCAGGTGTCGACCCCGCCCTCCACGATCTCGGCGGCGGCGAAGATGACCAGCAGGCCCACCAGCCCGTCGCTCCGCAGGATGCCCAGCGACCGGAGGAACGGGAGGTGCCCCTCCCCGTCGGTGACCAGCTGGCCGACCAGGGGCTCGGGACCGGTGCGGGCCGCCGCCGCGGCGACGGGGTCGGCCGCCGGCCGCCGGCCGCCGCCGGGGTCGGTCCGGCCCTCGGGGTCGACGTCGGCGCCCCGGAGGCGGACCCAGGCGGCCAGGGGCAGGGCCAGCACGGCGATGGCCGGCCAGGCCCACCGCCACGACCCACCGGCGTCGACCAGCATGCCGAGGAGGACGGCACCGACCAGTGCCCCGATGTTGAAGATGCCGTGGAAGCGGACCAGGGAGCCCGGGGTGCCGGCCAGGCGGGACGCCGAGGCGGCGTTCATCGTCATGTCCACGCACCCCCCGGCGGCCATGGCGGCGATGAAGGCCGGGACGAACTCCCCGGCCGTGCCGGACGCCCCGGCCAGCACCAGCAGGACGGCCCAGACGATCAGGGCCCAGGTGAGGGTCCGGACCGTCCCCCAGCGCTCGGCCCGGTTCCCCACCACGGCACCCCCGATGCCGCTGACGGTGACGGCCCCGGCCAGCAGGAGGCCGAGCTGGGCGTTGGAGAAGCCGTAGGTGGTCCGGACGTCGGCGGTGGCCACGGCCCAGCTGCCCCAGAACATCCCGAAGACCACGAAGGTCCCGGCGACGGGGAGGAGGGGGCGCGGGGGAGGACCGGCCGGGGTGCCCCCGCCGGATCCGGCGGCCCGGCCCCTGGTCTCGTCCACCCCGCCAGTCTGTCAGCCGGCCCGGTCCGCGGTGTGCCCCCGGACGCGGCGTAGGGCGTGCCCGTCGCGGTCCCCGGCACGAGGGGACGCCGTCGGGCATACTGGCGGCAACCGGAGCAGCCCCGGGGTGGCGAGACGGACGCCGCCGGGGTCGAGCCCCGTCCGAACCGTGAACCAGGAGGGGTCCGATGCAGGCAGAGATCAAGGGAACCACGATGCCCATCCTCGAGATGGTCCTCGACGTGGGTGACACCCTCGTCTCCACCCATGCCGAGCTGGCCTGGATGTCGGCCAACATCCAGCTGTCGCAGACCACCAACACCGGCGGCACCAAGGGGATCATGAGCGGCCTGAAGCGGGCCGTGGGCGGTGGCGGGCTCTTCCTCACGCAGTACCAGACGGCGGGCGGCCCGGGCATGGTGGCCTTCGCCGCCAAGCTGCCCGGCCGGATCTTCCCCATCGAGATCGCCCCGAACCAGGGCTACCTGGTCCACCGGCACGGTTGGGTGTGCGGGACCCAGGGCATCGTCCCCACGGTGGGGATGCAGCAGACCTTCCGGGGCGGCATGTACGGCGGCGACGGGTTCGTGCTGCAGAAGCTCGAGGGACAGGGGACGGCGTGGATCGAGCTGTCCGGTGAGATCACCACCTACGCCCTGGCCGAGGGGCAGACCATGCTGGTCCACCCCGGTCACGTCGGCCTGTTCGAGGACCGGGTCAACTTCACCGTCCAGCGGCTCCACGGGATCAAGAACATGGCCTTCGGCGACGACGGCCTGCACCTGGTGGCCCTCACCGGGCCGGGGAACATCTGGCTCCAGAGCCTGACCGTCCCGGTCCTGGCCGACGCCATCCAGCCCTACCTGCGCCACGACGGCGGCGACACGGCCGCCTCGGCGGGCATCGGGGGCCTGCTCGGCGGGGCCATCGGCAAGAGCCTCTGACCCGGCCGCCGTCCTCAGCGGACGTTGCCCAGGAACTCCGCCTCGTCGACGACCACCCGGGCCACCTTCCCGGCCCCCACCAGGCCGGCCCCGTCGGTCACCGAGACGGTGAAGGTCAGCCGGCGTCCCTGGATGCGGTCGAGCATGGCCTCGACCACCACGTCGCGCCCGACGGCCACGGGGACCAGATGGTCGAATTGGACCCGCTTGCCCACACTGGTGGCCCCGGACGGCAGCTGACCGGCCACGGCCTGGCAGCTGGCCTCCTCGCACAGGGCGACCAGGCGGGACGTGGCGAGCACGGGGACGTTGCCCGACCGGAGGGCGTCCGCCGTGTCGGCGTCGGTCACCGTGGCGGTGATGCTGGCCCGCAAACCGGTATGGAGGGTCACGCCGGTACGATACGGGACACCGACCGGTCCCGGCCACCGCATCCGGTGGGACGGGCCCGGCCGACCGACGGCGGAGACGCGGCGGCGACGCCGGCGAGGAGGAGAAATTGATCGAGACCCCGGTCCTCGAGCGTGTGCTCGGTGAGGCCCTCCGGCACGGCGGCGACTTCGCCGAGGTGTTCGCCGAGGACCGTGTCAATTCGTCCGCCGTACTCGACGACGGGCGGATCGAGGAGCTCTCCTCGGGACGCGACCGCGGCGCGGGCATCCGGGTCGTCTCCGGGGAGACCACCGGGTTCGCCCACACGGCCGACCTGAGCGAGCAGGGCCTCCTGCGGGCCGCCGCCGCGGCGTCGGCCGTGGCCCGGGGATCCGGTCCGGGCCCGGGCACGGCGGTGACCCCCGACCGGCTGGGTGACCCGGTCGGCCGGCCGGCGTCGGGCGACGGCCCGGGCACGGTGGCCAAGGCCGACACCCTCGAGCTGCTCCGCCGGGCCGACGAGGCGGCGCGGGCCACCGGTGGGGCGGTCACCCAGGTACAGGCGGGCTACGGCGGGTCCCGCCGCCGGGTGCTGGTGGCCAACTCGGAGGGCGTGCTGGCCGGTGACGAACAGGTCCGCACCCGCTTCTCGGTGTCGTGCGTGGCCGAGGGCGACGCCGGGCTGCAGACCGGGTTCGAGACGGCGGCTCGGACCGTGGGCTTCGAGATGTTCGAGGACGTCTCCGTGGAGGAGCTGGCCGAGCTGGCCGCCCGGCGGGCCCTGGCCAAGCTGTCGGCCCGGCCGGCACCGTCGGGCGAGCTGCCCCTCGTCCTCGCCGGCGGCAGCGGGGGCATCCTCTTCCACGAGGCGTGCGGCCACGGGCTGGAGGCCGACCACATCGTGAAGGACGCCTCGGTCTACGTCGGGCAGGTGGGCCGCCAGGTGGCCAGCCCGCTGGTCACGCTGGTGGACGACGGCGGCGTGGGGACCGAATGGGGGACGTTCGCCGTCGACGACGAGGGCCGCCCGGCCCAGCGGAACGTGCTGATCGACAAGGGGATCCTCACCGACTACCTGTGGGACTACCTGCGGGCCCGCAAGGAGGGCCGGCGGTCGTCGGGCAACGGCCGTCGCCAGAGCTACCAGTGCCTGCCCATGGTGCGGATGACCAACACCTTCCTCCTCCCCGGCGAGGACGACGCCGACGAGATCATCGCCCAGACCCCCCGGGGGGTCTACGTGGCCCGGCTGGGCGGTGGTCAGGTCAACACCACCACCGGCGACTTCGTGTTCGGCACGACGGAGGCCTACCTCATCGAGGACGGGCACCTGACCGAGCCCCTCCGGGACGCCAACCTGATCGGCAACGGCCCCGAGATCCTCACCCGGGTCGACGCCGTGGCCGGCGATTTCGCCATGACCCCGGGGACCTGCGGCAAGGACGGCCAGAGCGTGCCGGTGGGTTGCGGCCAGGCCACGCTCCGGCTGACCGGGGTGACCATCGGGGGGACGGCCCAGTGAGCCGCACCCTGGTGGAGACGTCCACCCCCGGGTCCGACCCCGGGGAGCTGCTGGCCCTGGCCGAGCGCGTGGTGGCCCGGTCGGGCACCGGTGAGGGTGTCGAGGTCTACGTGGCCCGGGGCTCGGACACCGACATCCGGGCCTACGACGGCGAGGTCGAGTCGCTGACGTCGGCCAGCTCGGCGGGGATCGGCATCCGGGTGGTGGCCGACAGCCGCCTCGGGTTCGCCTGGGCCGGGTCGCTCGACGAGCGGGTCATCGCCGAGACCCTGGAGGAGGCCCGGGACAACGCCCGGTTCGCCACCCCCGACGAGCACGTGCAGCTGGCGCGACCCGACGGCGTGCCGGCCGTGCCGGTGGACCTGTGGGACGGGCGCCTGGCCGAGGTCGACACCGCCGACAAGGTCACCGCGGCCCTGGCCCTCGAGCGGAGCGCCCGGGGCGCCGACCCCCGTATCCGCCAGGTGGCCTCGGCCGACTACGGCGACGGCACGGTGGAGGTGGCCCTGGCCTCCACCACGGGGATCCGGGCCGTGAGCCGGCGCACCTCCGGCTACCTGTCGGTGTCGGTGATCGCCGGTGACGGTGAGGCCAGCCAGACCGGTGGTGGCTTCAGCGTCGGCCGGGGCTTCCACGACCTCGATGCCGGCGCCGCCGTCGACGACGCCGTCACCCGGGCCGTGCGCCTGCTGGGGGCCACCAAGGGACCCTCGGGGCGGTCGACCGTGGTGTTCGACCGGCGGGTGGCCACCACCCTCCTGTCGGTGCTGTCGTCGGCCCTGTCGGGGGAGGCCGTGGCCAAGGGCCGGTCGTTCTTCGCCGGCCGGATCGGCGAGACGGTGGGCGACCCCGTCCTCACCCTGGTGGACGATCCCACCGACCCCCGGGCCTACGGGGCCTCGGCCTACGACGCCGAGGGCCTGGCCTGCCGGCGCAACGCCCTGATCGAGCACGGGGTGCTCCGCCAATTCGTCTACGACACCGTCGCCGCCTCGCGCGCCGGGGTCTCGTCGACCGGCTCCGCCGTGCGGGGGGGCTTCTCGGGCACGCCGGGGCCGGGGTGCCGGGCCCTGGCCCTCTCCCCCGGGCCGCAGGGGTTCGACGAGGCCGGGATCCTCGCCGCGGTGGGGGAGGGACTGTTCGTCCAGTCGGTGACGGGGATCCACTCCGGGGTCAACCCGGTCAGCGGCGACTTCTCGGTGGGGGCGGAGGGCCTGATGATCCGCGACGGGGTGCTGGCCGAGCCCGTGCGGGAGATCACCGTGGCCTCGACGCTGCAGCGGATCCTCCACGACGTGGCCTTCGTGGGCGCCGACGTGGAATGGCTACCGGGGATCGCCGCCGGCCAGACGTTGGCCGTCGGCGAGATGCAGATCAGCGGGGTCTGAACGACGGGTTCGACGTGGAGCTACCGGACCACGCCGGGGCCGGTCGGGTCGACGTCCGGTGAACCGGCCCGTCGCCCGACCCGCCGGCTTCAGCTGCCGGATGCCGCGTTGCAGGCTTCGATGGAGTTGGACTGGGTGGTGTAGTAGATCGACCCCTGGATCGACACCGAGTACGGGCCGACGTCCGACGGGGTCGGCGTGCCGCCGATCCACAGGTAGGCCTGCGTGGGTGCAGCCGGTGCCCCGGCGGCGGCCGAGCCCGAGCCGCCGAGCGAGAGGGTGAACGTCTGGATGACGAACAGCCGGGGGAAGTCGTCGAGCCCCTGGACGAAGGCGGTGATCTGTCCGTAGTTACCGGACACGTCCATGGTGACCGGCACGGCCACGACACCCGTCGCTCCCGACGACACGGCCGAGCCCGTCCCGCTGAACCCGAAGGTCGGGATGGCCACGCCGGAGCTCGTGACCAGGGTGGTCAGCTGTCCGTAGAAGCTCGACTCCTCGGCCGACAGGTCGGAGGAGCTCTGCACGCTCGGGATCTGCGTGCTGATCTTCTCGAGCTGGGAGCAGTCGGCCGGGAGCTTCTGCTTCTCCGTCTGCAGCGTGGTCAGCTGGGACTGGAGGCCGGACAGCGTCGACTCGAGGTTGGCCTTGTTGGTGTTGACCGTGTTCAGCTTGGACGACTGCGGCGAGATGAGCCCGACCCAGAGCACGATGGCCACGACGACCGTGATGACCCCGATGAGGATCGGCATGCGGTACTCCTGGACGGTGTTCATTGCAGGCTCGCATTCTTCGCCAGGCTGGCCGCCGGCGTGATCGACACGGTCGAGGGGAACGACACGGATCCGTCAGCGTTCTGGGTGACGGTCGTGGGTACGGCATTGGCGAACAACGTGGACTGCTGTACGGCGTTCAACCAGTTCTGTGGGCTGGTGAGGCCGGGCCCGGGCCCTACGATCGAGGTCGAGATGCTCCCGATGGCCGCCTCCGACGTGCCACCCGACGATGCCGTGGCCACCGTCGTCCCCACGAAGGTCTTGATCTGCAGGTCCGTCGGGGTCATGGCGATGAAGCCGGACAGCGTGGTCGGCCAGTCGACGGCACTGGCCAGGACGCTGGTCCGACGGTGGACCCCGCTGGTGTAGGCGGCCTCGGCGGCCACCACCTTGTTGTACTTCGGGATTTCGGCGTTGGCCGTGGCGATCTGGGAGTTCAACGAGGCGATGTCGCTTTCGGCCGAATGGACCTGGAGGACCTTCCACCCGCCCCAGAGGAGGAGCAGGGCGATGATCGCCACCGCACCGATCAGCATCTGGCGTTCGAGGCGCTTCAGCTTGGCCCGACGGGCCACTTCCGGCGGCAGCAGGTTGAACTTCTTGACCGAAGGATTGGACTCGGGGAGGGCCAGACCGATCGGCGTCGACAGCACCGCGCTGACCTGGGCGGTCTGCTCCGGGGTGAGCTGGATCTTGCTGATGTCGAGGTGGGCCAGGGGCGACACCGGCAGGACGGGCATCCGCACCTGGGCCTCGAGCATGGGGATCAGCCCGTGGAGGTACGAGCCGCCGCCGGTGATGAGCACCCGTGAGATGGGGAGCCGACCGGGGAGTGAGGCGAAGTACTGGATCGAGTTCCGGATCTCACCGACCAGGTCGTTCATCGACGACTGCGCCGACCGCTCGGCCGCCTGCACCTGCGGGGTGGGCTCACCGAAGCGTCGTTTGATGGCTTCGGCGTCGGAGAGCGGCAGGTCCAGGGCGGCGGAGATCGCCGCGGTGGTGGCGTTGCCGCCGGACCCGATGGTGCGGACGAACTGCGGACGACCCTGCTGGTGGATCACCACCACGGTGAGGCCGGCACCGACCGAGACGATGGCCTCGGGCTGCTCGCTCTCACCGCGGTCGGAGATGGCCCGGACGAGTGCCGAGGAGACCAGGTCCACGCCGGTGGCGGTGAGGCCGGCACCCTCGACCGCGGCGATCACGCCGTCGATGAGGTCCCGGTGGGCCGCCGCCACGAGCACCCGCCGCATCTTGTCGCCCTCGGGGGACGTGTAGTCGGCCAGGATCTGCGAGGACAGGATGGTCTGGTCGGGCGGGAAGGGGATGACCTCTTCGGACTGGAACCGGACGGCACTGTCGATCTCGTCGTCGGGGACGAAGGGGAGGTCGATCTCCCGGGTGATGGCCCGGAGGCCGGCGATCCCCACGACCACCGAATTGCTGGAGAACTGCCCGTTCTTCCAGAGGCGCTGGATGGCGTCGGTCACCGCTGAGCTGTCGTGGATCTCCCCGTCGACGATGGCACCCGGGGGGAGCCCGACCTGTCCGTAGGTGAGCAGCACCGGGCGGGCCGGACCGACGTCGAGTTCCGCGGCGCGGACTGCGCTCGTGCCGATGTCCAGACCCACGATCAGCTGTGCCATGCAGAGCTCCCCTCGTACTGCATCGGACGTTCGGCACGACCCCCGTCGGGTCTGGCCAGCCCCCCGTTCCCCACCCACCCTGGGCGAGGAACCGCATCACCATAGCGCGTCGTCGCAGTCCGCAAGGGATTCTTTCTGCGAATTCCGGGAATGGTTCCCGTACGTTCGGCGGCGGTTCGCAGCCGTCGAGCGGACGGCCCCGGGCCGTGCCGACGGCCCGACCGCCGGCACGCGAACCGACGGTCGTCGGCGCTCGGCCGGTTACCGCCCGGTACGCCGGAGGACGGAGTTGGCCGTCCGTCCGATGATCCGCAGATCGAGCCCGAGCGACTGGTGGCGGAGATAGAAGAAGTCGTACTGCAGCTTCTCCAGGGAGTCGAGGGCGCTGGCTCCGTAGGAGTACTTGATCTGGGCCCAACCGGTCATCCCGGGGAGGACCAGGTGGCGGAGGTC
>Ga0302279_10005142_pt1 | contig 14808 bp, 11 predicted proteins | sample III_Bog_N3_3_FD_194541 | JGI IMG/M metagenome (GOLD analysis project Ga0302279, IMG submission 194541) | Peat permafrost microbial communities from Stordalen Mire near Abisko, Sweden - III_Bog_N3_3 | ecosystem: Environmental > Terrestrial > Soil > Wetlands > Peat | place: Sweden: Abisko...
AGCCAGAGAGTTCCAGCACCGCCATCGCCGCATTGTGCCCACCGATACCACTCACTGCTCCGCCGCGCTGCGCGCCCGAACCACACACCAGGATGCGAGGGTGCGCGGTGGACACACCCCAGCGCTCCGCCGCGGTGCCCTGTGGTGCGTCGTCCTCAAGAAATGGCCAGCCCAGCGGCCCGTGGAAGATGTTCCCGCCCGGCATCGCGAGGGCGTGTTCGAGGTCCAGAGTCGTCTTGGTCTCGATGGTGGGCGCGCCGCGGCCGTCGGTGAGCAGCAACGGCTCGATCGGCTCCGCCAGCACGGCGTCCAGTGACGCGAGGACGGCGTCCTGGAGTTCCGCCCGCACGCTGTCGTTGGTCGCCTCCGTGACCAGTCGATCGGGCGTATGAAGGCCGAAAACGGTGAGGGTTTGCGCTCCGCTCGCCCGCAGTTCGGGCGAGAGGATGCTCGGATCGGTGAGCGAGTGGCAATAGATCTCGCAGGGCAACGGTCGGGGAATCTGGCCGGCGGCGGCGGCCCGGTACGCGGAATCCAGCTGGGACCACTGTTCATTGATATGGAAGGTGCCACCGAACGCTGCCGCAGGCTCGACCGAGCCGTCTCGCAGCCGCGGGAGCCGACGGAGCAGCAGGTTGACCTTGACCTGGGCACCCTCCGGCCGCGGTTGCCCGACGATCCCGGTACCCGACGCGGCGGCCACCAGAAGGTCGAGCACCGCGGGCGCGACATTGGCCAGCACAAACGCCGCACCGACCGTGCGTTCGGTGTCGCCGAGCCGATACGTCACGGCGCCGTCCGGATCGACCGCGGTCACCTCCGCGCCCGTCACGATCTCGGCGCCGGCTCGACGGGCGGCATCGAGAAGCGCCGCAGAGACCGCGCCCATGCCGCCGACCGGCACATCCCAGTTGCCGGTCTCGTTCCCGATCACGTGGTACAGGAAGCAGCGGTTGCCGGCGAGGGTCGGATCGACGTTCGGCACAAAGGTTCCGATCAGGGCATCGGTGAGAGCAACTCCCCGAACAAGCTCGTCCGAAAAGGTCTTCTCGATCGTCGAGCCGACCGGGGTCTCGATGAGCGTGGCCCACAGGTGATCGTCGCCGACCGCACGCCGAGCCTCGGAGCGGGTCAGGAGAGGTTCGGTGACCGTGGGGAACAGCGCTCGCGCCAGCCGCGCTGTGTCGTCGTAGAACGACGCCCAGGAGGCGGCATCCGCTCCCAGCGCCGCAGCCGTTCCCGCGGGGTCACCCGCGTCGACAAGCAGTCCGCCTGTCGTTCCCGGGCGCGGCGTATACGACGAGTACCGGCGCCGACGCAGCTCGATCCTGAGCCCGAGTTCGCGGATGATCCGCGCCGGGAGCAACGACACCAGGTAGGAATACCGCGAGAGTTGCGCCTCCACGCCCTCGAACGACTGGGCCGAAACCGCCGCGCCGCCGACAGCGTCAAGCCGCTCGAGCACGATCACCCGCTTGCCGGCCGCGGCCAGGTATGCCGCGGCGGTCAGCCCGTTGTGACCTCCCCCGACGATCACGACGTCGTAGCTCACCCGGCTTCGCTCAGGCATTCATCTGGCGCATCGTCGACACGGTCGCAGCCGGGTGGGTCGATGGCAACGAGAACCCGATTCGAGACATCCTGGAGCACGGTGAGTTCGCTCTCGGTGAGAACGTTGAAGAACAGCCGGCGGATGGTCTGCGCGTGGGCCCGAACCGCGTCGAGGGTGGCCAGCCTGCCCGCCGTGGTCAGTGCGATCCAGGTGCCGCGGGCATCGGTCTCACAGTCGACACGTTCGACGAGCCCGCGCACGGCCATCCGCGTCACCTGGTGTGACAGCCTGGACTTCTCCCAGCCCAGCAGTCCGCCGAGTTCGCGTGCGCGCAACTGCTTTTCGGGCGCTTCGAACAGCGCGATGAGCACATCGTATTCCGGCCCCGAGATCTGGGCGTCGTGATGAAGTTCGCGTTCGAGTGCGAGGTCGAGTTGCCGGCGCATGGTGTGAAACCCGCGCCAGACCGTCCACTCCTCGGTGGTGAGGGTCGGGACCTCAGACATGCACTCATTGTAGGGAGCGTGGCCGCCGGGCGAGAGTGCTGCGCCGGGGGAGATGCGCTAGCCGCGATCCAGCCACAAGGGTTCCACGGCGCGGGCGAGGACCTCGCGGCAGGCGGAAATCGCGGCGCTGGTGCTGCCGGACCTCCGCGCGGACGTGAAAACCTCACGCCGCGGGCGCCCCTCGAGGTCGATGACGCGGATGGTCGGCTCGCGCGCACCCCAGACCAGGTCGGGGAGAAGCGCGGCGGCATGCCCGGACTCGACCAGGCGGATGTGGGCCTGCAGATCGGCGGTTTCGAACCGCACGTCCGGCTCGAAACCGGCGAGACGGCACGTCTGCTCGGCCCAGTGCCGGGAGGCCGTACCTCGGGGTTCCATGACCCAGGCCAGGTCCCGGGCATCCTGGAGGGTGCGCACGTCCGCGTTCGGGGTGCCGAGTCGGATCATGTCCATGCACAGTGGCTCGCGATCGAGTTCCTCGCTTCGGGGTGCCGCGTGCCCCGGATATTGCTCAGCGATCACCAGGTCGAACTCTCGCGCCCACACCGCGGCCAGGGCGCTCTCTGGTTCTCGTTGGGTGATCTCCACGCGCAGTGTCTGATGCTCGAGAGCGAGCAGGGTCAGGGCCTGCGGGATGATTCCCAGGGCGGCAGATTGGAAGACGGCCAGGCGCACTGTGCCTGACGCCTTTCGCCCGAAGGTCGCGAGTTCCGACTCGAGCAGCTCGACCCGTTCGAGTAGACCGCTGGTGTGCTCCACCAGGAGTTCGGCAACCGGGGTGAGGCGCACTCGCCGTCCGGACTTGACGAGCAGCGGCATCCCGACCTCGTTCTCGAGGATCGAGAGCTGCTGGGAAACGGAGGACGGGCTGTAGTTCAGGGACTTCGCGACCTGCGCGATGGTGCCGCGCAGGTGGAGCTCGCGCAGCAGGGCAAGGCGCTTGAGTTCGAGCACTGTCACTCCTGTCTCAACGAGTCGGGTTTACTTCACAGTATTGACCAGAAACCGTCGCTTTTCATGATGGATGAGCGTCAGCCAAGCTGGACACGCAGCCGTCAGCAGCGAGAGAGGCATAGTGTCGTGAGCATGTCGAGTGTCGAACCCGGTATCGATGAGGTACCCGCGGGCCTGGCAGACCAGGCGATTGCGACAGTACGTCGGTGGCTCGCCGAGTCGGCGACTATCGCTCCAGACAAGAGCGCGCAGCGCCTGGCCGGAGTGCTGCGTGACCCGCTGGGCCTAGCCTTCACCCTGGGCTTCGTCGACCGCGTCGTGCGGCCCGAAGACCTCCGGGTGGCGGGAAGAAATCTCGAGACCCTGAGCCGCGCCATCCCCAGGTTCCTGCCCTGGTACCTGCGCATCGCCATCCTGGTCGGTGGCGGGTTCGCTCCCATCCTGCCCTGGCCGATTGTGCCCATCGCGCGGCGCGTGCTCAGGGGAATGGTCGCTCACCTGGTGATCGATGCGACTCCTGCGCGCCTCGACAAGACGCTTCATCGCCTGCGGCGGCAGCGCATCCGCCTCAACATCAACCTGCTGGGTGAAGCCGTACTGGGTGACGCCGAGTCCGACCGCCGCCTCCAGGGAACGCGCACCCTGCTCGAACGCGATGATGTCGACTACGTCTCGATCAAGGTCTCCTCGGTTGCCGCACAGCTATCGATGTGGGCGTTCGATGAGACCGTAACGCGAGTCGTGGAGCGGCTTACCCCGCTGTACGAGCTCGCTGCCGTCTCCGCAAAACCGAAATTCATCAACCTCGACATGGAGGAGTTCCGGGACCTCGACCTGACCACCGCCGTGTTCATGCGCCTGCTCGACCAGCCGCAGCTGCGCAAGCTCGAGGCGGGCATCGTGCTCCAGGCCTACCTTCCGGATGCGCTCGGCGCCCTGCAGGGCCTGACCGCGTGGGCGACCGAGCGCCGCCAGCGCGGCGGAGCCGGCATCAAAGTGCGTGTCGTGAAGGGCGCCAACCTCGCCATGGAACAGGTGGATGCGACCGTGCACGGATGGCCGCTCGCCACGTACGCGCACAAAGTCGAGACCGACACCAACTACAAGCGCGTGCTGCGCTGGGCACTCACCCCCGAGCACACCGACGCCGTGCGAATCGGTGTCGCCGGTCACAACCTGTTCGACATCGCCTACGCGTGGTTGCTCGCAAAGGAGCGTCACGTCGACACAAGAATCGAATTCGAGATGCTCCTGGGGATGGCGACCGGCCAGGCCGAGGTCGTCAAACAGGATGTGGGTGGCCTACTGCTGTACACGCCGGTCGTGCATCCGGCCGAGTTCGACTCGGCCATCAGCTACCTGGTGCGCCGGCTCGAAGAAAACGCGAGCGGCGACAACTTCATGAGCGGCGTCTTTGAGCTGGCGAGCAATCCCGAGATCTTCGGCCGGGAATCCGGGCGATTCCTTGCCTCACTCGACGGTCTCGACGGGGCTGTTCCCGCATCCAACCGGGTACAGGACAGGCTGCGCCCCCAGCGGATGCCCGGCGTTCTTAGTGCATTCGAGAATGAGCCTGACACCGACCCGTCGCGCGCCGGCAACCGGTCGTGGGGCCGTCGCATCCTCGAGCGCAGCGTGAGCTCACACCTCGGCGAGGCGACGATCGAGGCCGCGTCGGTGACCGATGCGGGGCGACTCGAGGAGCTCATCGCCTCGACGGCACAGGCCGGCGAAATCTGGGGCCGACTGCCCGCAACCGACCGGGCCAGGATGCTGCACGACGCCGGTGACGTGCTGTCCGCGTTCCGGGGCCGGCTCATCGAGGTCATGGCGAGCGAGACCGGCAAGACGCTCTCCGAGGGCGACGTCGAGGTGAGTGAAGCGACAGACTTCGCCCACTATTACGCCGAGCGCTCGCTCGACCTCGACCGTGTCGCCGGTGCCGAATTCGTGCCCAGCCGGCTCACCGTCGTGACGCCGCCGTGGAATTTCCCCGTCGCGATTCCCGCCGGATCGGTGCTGTCGGCCCTTGCAGCGGGAAGCGGTGTCGTGCTCAAGCCCGCCCCGCAGGCACGTCGATGTGCGGCAGTTCTCGCCGAAGCGCTCTGGGAGGCGGGGATTCCTCGGGCATTGCTCACGCTCGTCGACATCGAAGAAGGTGAGCTCGGCAGGCAGCTCGTGTCGCACCCGGCCGTTGACCGCGTCATCCTCACCGGGGCCTGGGAAACCGCGAAGCTGTTCCGCAGCTGGCGCTCCGACCTGCCGCTGCTGGCCGAGACGAGCGGAAAGAACGCGATCATCGTGACACCGTCCGCAGACCTGGACCTCGCCGTCGCCGACGTCGTCAAGAGCGCATTCGGGCATGCCGGACAGAAATGCTCCGCAGCCTCGCTCGTCATCCTCGTCGGTTCGGTCGCGACATCGGACCGCTTCAGCCGCCAGCTCGTGGATGCGGTGAAGTCGCTGCGTGTGGGGCTGCCGTCGGACCCCGCCACCCAGATGGGCCCGATCATCGAGCCAGCGTCAGGGAAGCTCTACCAGGCGCTGACCACGCTCGCGGACGGCGAAGAATGGCTGGTCACGCCGCGGCAGCTCGATGAAACCGGCCGTCTCTGGTCGCCGGGCGTTCGTGTGGGTGTTGCCGAGGGAAGCGCGTTCCACCGCACCGAGTACTTCGGGCCCGTACTCGGTGTGATGACGGCGGCGACCCTCGACGAGGCGATCGAGCTGCAGAACGCGACGGACTTCGGACTTACCGCGGGCATCCACTCGCTCGATGCGCGGGAGGTGGCTCGCTGGATCGACCTGGTCGACGCCGGCAACCTGTACGTCAACCGGGGGATCACCGGCGCGATCGTGCGCCGCCAGCCGTTCGGAGGGTGGAAGCGGTCGACCGTCGGAACCTCGGCCAAAGCCGGTGGGCCCAACTATCTGATGACGCTCGGGGCCTGGAAGCCTCTCGAATCCGGTCCCGGCGAGGACCTCGCGCTTGAGGGCATCAGCGATCCTGTTGCCCGGGTCATCACGCGCGCGCAGGCGGGACTCGAGTTCCTCGAATTCGACCGCGTTCGCCTGGCGGCCATTCGCGACGAGAAGGCGTGGCAGTCCGAGTTCGGCGTTGCCCGTGATGTCAGCCAGCTGGGAGTCGAGCGCAACGTTTTCCGCTACCGTCCGGTGCCGGTGACCATTCGCCTGGCAGAGGGCGGGTCGATGGGAGACCTGGTGCGGCTCATCGTTGCGGCCACGCGCGCCGGATCGGCGCTGTTCGTGAGCACCCACATCCCGCTGCCGCAGCAGCTCATCGACCTCTTCGGCGAGTTTGCGTCACCCACCCTGATGCAGTCGTCTGTGGTCGAATCGGATGCCCGCTGGCACGCCCGCCTCATCGCCGGCGAGTTGCAAACCACGCGCATCCGCCTCGCCGCCGGCGACCCGTCGGTGCTTGCCGGGATCGTCAAAGGCAACCCCGACATCGCGATCTACGGCGGCCCGGTCACCACTGCCGGCCGGGTGGAGCTGTTGCCGTTCCTGCACGAGCAGGCCGTGTCGATCACCGCGCACCGGTTCGGCAACCCGGATCGCGCGATGCTGGACCTGCCCCTCTGATCCCCTGCCCCGCCCTTCGCCCACGGTTGCCCCGGCCGCGCCGATCTTCCATCCCGCGCGATGGGTTGTTACCGCGGTGCCCTTCATCGATGGCGAATGGGAACAAAGGAGCGCAGGGTCGGGGGTTAGGGGTTGAGGGCTGCGGTGACGTAGCCGAGCGCCTGTGCGGCAGGGATGCCCAGCTTCTGAATGCGATCGGCGTAGGCCCGCGCGGCCTCCTGCGCCTGGCGCTCTGCGGCATCCCCCTGGGCGCTCACGAACGAGCCGTTTCGCCCGCGAGTCTCGATGAACCCGTCGGCCTCGAGCTCGCGATAAGCCCGCGCGACCGTGTTCGGGGCGAGGCCGAGGTCTTCAGCGAGTTTGCGCACAGTCGGGATGCGGGTGCCCGCGGCGAGGGCGCCCGACGTGACCTCCGCCATGAACTGCACCCGCAGCTGCTCATACGGCGGGGTCGCCGAGCGCGAATCGATCGAGATCACGCGAGCGGCGAGATCGTCAGGGGTGGCTCCATGCCACCGTTCTAGCAATCACACCGCAATGTGTCAATACAAACCGGGCGATCAGTCGTGCGTGCGGTGAATCAAGCGGGACAGCACGATCGCGCTGCGGGTGTGGTCGACGTTCGGAGCGATCCGCACCTTCTCGAGCGCGATCTCGAGCGATGGGATGTCGCGCGAGCGCATGTGCACGATCGCATCCGCAGAACCGGTGACCGTCCCGGCATCCACGACTTCCGGAACTCCGGAGAGGATGCGCTTCAGCTCTTCGGGAGCGACGGTGCCCCGGCAGAACAATTCGACATACGCTTCGGTGGCCATCCCGTCGACGGCCGGGTCGACCTGGATGGTGAACCCGCGGATCACTCCATCAGCAACCAGTCGGTCGACACGGCGCTTGACCGCGGAGGCGGACAAGCCGATGACCTCCCCGATGTCGCCGTATCCGGCGCGGGCATTTTGGCGGAGGAGATCGATGATGCCGTAGTCGAGGCTGTCCATTCGAACACTCTATGGCGAAAAACTGTGCCGAGCTAGCAAAAGACAGCGATTACGTGCGTGTGAAGCTGCCAAATTGACGATAGTGCGTGAAAAGCTGGGGTCATGACGATGACCGAAACTGTTCCAGTCGCGCCACTGCGCAGCGCATCGAAGCGCACCATCCTGATGTGCCGCCCCGACTACTTCACGGTGTCGTACCGGATCAACCCGTGGATGCACCCCGAAGACCCCACCGACACGAGCCTTGCCGTGAAGCAATGGGAGGTGCTGTACCGCACCTACCTCGACCTCGGCTTCGACGTGCAGCTGGTCGACGCGATCCCCGGGCTCCCGGACATGGTTTACGCCGCGAACGGCGGATTCGTGCTCGACAACATCGCCTACGGTGCGAGCTTCACCTACCCCGAGCGGCAGCCGGAAGGTCCCGCCTACATGGAGTGGTTCCGGGCCAATGGCTTTGACGTGCGCGTTCCCGAAAGCGTGAATGAGGGCGAGGGCGACTTCCTGCTCGTCGGCGACGTGCTGCTCGCCGGCCAGGGGTTCCGCAGCGCCTCGAACAGCCACCAGGAGCTCGGCGCGATCTTCGGCCGGCCGGTCATCTCGCTGAACCTGGTCAACCCCAGCTTCTACCACCTCGATACGGCGATCGCCGTACTGGATCCGGAGGGCGGAGCGGAGGCCAACATCGCCTACCTGCCGAGCGCGTTCGATGAGCCCAGCCTCGCCATCCTGCGCGGGCGCTACCCCGATGCGATCATCGTGACCGAAGAGGACGCCGCGGTGCTCGGACTCAACTCGTACAGCGATGGGTACAACGTCGTCATCGCCTCCCGCGCGAAGGACTTCGAGCGCCAGCTGCGCGAGCGCGGGTACAACCCCATCGGTGTCGACCTGTCTGAGCTGCTGCTTGGCGGCGGCGGAGTGAAGTGCTGCACCCTGGAGTTGCGCCGATGACGGTCACAACGAACGCGCACAGCATCGACGCGGCCATAGCCCTCGAGGAGGAGCACGCCGCCCACAACTACCACCCCCTCCAGGTCGTGGTCAGCCACGGCGAAGGCGCCTGGGTGACCGATATCGCCGGCCGCCGGTACCTGGACTGTCTTGCGGCGTATTCGGCGGTCAACTTCGGCCACGGGCATCCGGTACTCATCGAAGCCGCAAAGGCGCAGCTCGACCGCATCACGCTCACCAGCCGCGCCTTCCATAACGACCAGCTCGGGCCGTTCGTCACCGCGCTCGCCGCGCTCGCCGGCAAAGACATGGTGTTACCGATGAACACCGGGGCTGAAGCCGTCGAGTCTGCCATCAAGGTCGCCCGCGCCTGGGGCTACCGGGTCAAGGGCGTCGCCCCCGGCCAGGCGAAGATCATCGTCGCCGACGGCAACTTCCACGGCCGCACCACGACCATCATCAGTTTCTCGGGTGATCCGGATGCGCGGAACGACTTCGGCCCATTCACGCCCGGCTTCGTCAGCGTGCCCTACGGGGATGCGGCGGCGCTGGAGGCAGCAATCGACGAGAACACTGTCGCGGTGCTGATCGAACCCATCCAGGGCGAGGCGGGCATCCTCGTTCCGCCGGCCGACTACCTGCCTGCTGTTCGTGAGGTCACCGCGCGGCACAATGTGCTGTTCATCGCGGATGAGATCCAGTCGGGTCTCGGACGCACCGGAGCAACCTTCCAGTGTGAAAACGCGGGCGTCGTGCCCGACCTGTACCTGCTGGGCAAGGCCCTCGGCGGAGGAATCGTTCCGGTGAGCGCGGTCGTCGGGGATGCGGACATCCTGGGCGTCCTCCGCCCGGGTGAGCACGGCTCCACCTTCGGCGGCAACCCGCTGGCGGCCGCGGTCGGGCTCGCGGTGGTCGGCCTCCTCTCGACCGGTGAGTACCAGGAGCGCGCGCGGGTGCTGGGCGACCGTCTGCACGCAAACCTCTCCCGGTTAGTCGGTTCGGGGGTTGTGACGGTTCGCGGGGTCGGTCTCTGGGCGGGCATCGATATCGATCCGGCCCTCGGCACGGGGCGACAGGTTTGCGAGTTGCTCGTCGAACGCGGCGTGCTCGCGAAGGACACCCACGGCAGCACCATCCGTCTTGCGCCGCCTCTCGTGGTCGAAGCCGCGGAACTCGACTGGGCGGTCGACCAGCTCGAGGCTGTGCTCGCCGACCTCCGCGGCTGACCGGCCCCTGCCATTGCCCTTGTGGCGGGAGAAACTGCACGGGTTGGCGGGAGAAACGTCCCCGCGGAGGGAGTCGTTACTCCCTCCGCGAGCACGTTTCCCCCGCCACCCCACCCGGTTAGCTTCTCCCAGGCGCGGCGCCGGCGCTGGTTAGCTCGACGTTAACCTGGGTCGAGTCAATCGAGCGATTCGCGCCCGGCGCGACACTCTGTCTCCGGGGGTTGGCGGGAGAAACCTCGCCGCGGAGGGAGTAACGACTCCCTCCGCGGGGACGTTCCCCCCGCCGCGGGCTGCAGTTTCTCCCGCCACAGGGTTCTCCCGTCACCAGTACAGGGAGTTAGGCGCGGGCGAGGATGGTCGCAAGGTCCGCGGATGCGGGCAGCTCGCCGTACAGGTGCGAACGATCGGGACCGAGCCGGGATGCCACGAACGCATCGGACACGGCAGCGGGCGCATGCCGGATCAGCAGCGAGGCCTGCAGGCTGAGCGCAAGGTCGGCGACCAGTCGACGTGCCCGACGGGCCGCCGCATCCGGTTCGTCGGCGGCCACGGAACGCGCGAGCGAGCGGGTCGCCGCGAGGTGGGCGTCGAACGTTGCGGACTCCCCCCTCGCCAGGGACACCTCCGCGTCGAACGCTTCGAAACTGTCGGGCTCTCGTGCCAGCGCTCGAAGTACATCGAGGGCGATGACGTTGCCCGACCCCTCCCACACCGCCATGACGGGTTGTTCGCGGTAGCGCCGCGCAAGCGGGAGCGCTTCGGTGTAGCCGTTTCCGCCGAGGCACTCGAGAGCTTCGTAGGCGTGCTCGGGACCGCGCTTGCAGATCCAGTATTTCGAGACCGCCGTCGCGAGTCGTCGGAAGGCAATCTCTGCCGTGGATGCGTCGGCGTCGTGCGCCCGAGCGAGTCGCAGTGCGGTCGCGGTTGCGGCTTCCGATTCGAGCGCAAGATCAGCGACGACGGCTGTCATGGCGGGCTGGTCGGCGAGCAGCCGACCGAAGGCGGCGCGGTGACGCACATGCCAGGCGGCTTCGGCGACGGCCTGGCGCATCCCTGCCGTGGACCCGTAGACGCAGTCGAGCCGGGTGCGCGCGACCATCTCGATGATGGTCCGCACACCGCGGCCCTCCTCGCCGAGGAGCGTACCGAGAGTGCCGTCGAACTCGATCTCGCTGGACGCGTTCGACCGGTTTCCGAGCTTGTCCTTCAGTCGCTGGATGCGGAACACGTTGCGCTCGCCATCCTCGAGAACCCGCGCCACCAGGAAGCAGCTCAGTCCCGCCGGCGCTTGCGCTAGCACCAGGAACCCGTCGGACATCGGGGCACTGCAGAACCACTTGTGTCCTGTGAGCAGGTAGTCGCCGCCACCAACCGGAACCGCGGTGGTGGTGTTGGCGCGGACATCCGACCCGCCCTGCTTCTCGGTCATCGCCATTCCGAAGAGGGCCGACGACTTACCGGCGACCAGCCGTCCGTCGTACTCCCGGCTCAGCAGTCGAGGGAGCCAGCGGCCGGAAAGCGAAGGATTCGCCGCCAGTGCGGGCACGGCGGAATGGGTCATCGAAACCGGGCAGGCGTGCCCGGGTTCGACCTGGGCGAAGAGCATGAAGGTGGCGGCCCTGGCGACGTTCGCGCCCGGCCTCGGGTATGCCCAGGCTGAGGTGTGCGCGCCAGCGGCCACCGCCGCCCGGATGATTCGCTCGTAACTCGAGTCGTATTCGACCTCGTCGATGCGGTTGCCGCGCGCATCGAAGGTGCGAAGCTCCGGCTCGATCCGGTTGGCCCGCTCGGCGTCGTGCTGGAATTCCTCGGTGCCGACATGTCGGCCCACTTCGCCGAGCGCATTCAGGGCCCACGCCGCGTCGTACCGGTGTACTCCCTCGATGAGCGGCGTGTTCGTCCCGAACTCATCGACACCGACCCGCGGCGGCGACTGGTTCACGACCTCGTGTGTGTTCGTCACTGAACCTCCCTGATCAGACTAGAACGCGCGGCTGGTCAATAAGCTCTAGGGATGGCGACCCCGACTCCCCGGTTCAGGATTCGCACGCGGATGTCTGCCCGCGATACGGAGGAGCCGGATCGCTCTTCCAGCCCGCTGGAGGCGCTCTTCGACCTGACCTTCGTTGTCGCGGTGGCCCAGGTGGCGGACCAGCTGGCGAATTCGATCGAGCATGGCCACGCACTTCAGGGGATCGTGCCCTTCATCATGGTGTTCTACGCGATCTGGTGGGCCTGGATGAATTTCACCTGGTTCGCCTCCGCCTACGACACCGACGACGTGCCTTACCGGTTGCTGTCCCTGTTGCAGATGGGCGGCGTGCTGGTGCTGGCGGCGGGTGTTCCCGGTTCCTTCCAGCACCAGGATTTCCTTGGCATTACACTCGGGTACTTCATCATGCGTATCGGCCTTGTCGCGCAGTGGGTTCGCGCGGCGATCGAGAATCCGGATGGCAGAAAGACGGCCCTTCGCTATGCGGTCGGTGTCACGATCGTGCAACTGGGCTGGCTGGCCCGCCTGCTGTTCCCCACGGATGCCGCCGACGAGTGGTGGACGGTGTACCTGGCTTTCGTCGTCCTGGTGGCGCTAGAGTTCCTGGTCCCGTACCTTGCTGAGCGCACCGGCATGACCACCTGGCATCCGCGCCACATCGCGGAACGCTACGGCCTGTTCGCGATCATCCTGCTCGGCGAGACCATCGCGGTTCTCGCTGCAGGCGTCAGCGCGGTGATCGGCGCGGGTAACCATTTCGGCCCGCTGGTGCTTGTCAGTGTTTCGGCGCTCGTGCTCATCTTCGGCCTGTGGTGGTTTTACTTTCTTCAGCCCGCTGGTGATGGCCTCGCGGACAGGCGCGAGGGTGCGTTTTTCTGGGGCTACGGGCACTATTTCATTTTCGCCGGGCTGGGCGCGCTGGGCTCGGGACTCGAGGTGGCCATCGGGTTCGCTGGCGGTCGCCAGACCATTGCGCCTTTCGTCGCGGCGATGTCGGTAGCCATCCCGGTGGCGGTCTTCGTTCTGGCGCTGGTGGTCGCGCATCTGCGCATCCTGCCCGGAATCGTCGCGCATATCTGGATCGCCGTGCCTGTCGCGGTTGTTGTGCTGTTACTGCCGTTGTCGGCCGGTGCCCTGGGCCTGCCCGTTGTGATCGCCTTGATCGCGCTGACGGTCGCGCTCGCCGTGGTGGCCACGATGATCCTGGGACGACGGATGGTGGGTACCTCGTGACGGCGACCGCTGCCGATTGGGGCGCCGCCGATCGGGACGCCGCCGATCCGCTTGCGGAATATCCGGAACGATTCGTGCGCTCCCCGGACGTGATCGCCTACCTCGACGGCAACTCCCTCGGCCGACCCCTGCGTGCGTCGCGTGATCGAATCGCTCGCTTCATCGATGACGAGTGGGCTGCGCGCCTCATCCGTGGCTGGGATGAGGGTTGGCTGGACCTGCCGCTGCGGATCGGCGACGAGCTCTCCCGCGTCGTGCTCGGGGCCGCGCCGGGCCAGGCGACGATCGGTGATTCCACCACCGTGCTGCTTTATAAGCTGGTGCGGGCTGCGGCAGCTGCGCGCCCCGGTCGCCGTGAGATCGTGGTCGACCGCGACAATTTTCCGACTGACCGTTACATTGTCGAGGGTGTAGCCGCAGAGCTTGGGTTGACCGTGGTGTGGATCGACGCGTCAGACGCGGTCACTCCCGATGCCGTCGAAGCGGTGGTGTCCGACCGGACAGCTGTGGTCGTGGTGAGCCACGTCGCCTACCGTTCCGGCTACCTGGCGGATGCCGCGGCGATCACCGCGGTTGCCCACTCGGTCGATGCGCTGGTGTTGCTCGACCTGTGCCACACGGCGGGCTCCGTGCCGATCGAGCTGGACGCGTGGGAGGTTGACCTCGCGGTGGGCTGCACCTACAAATACCTGAATGGCGGGCCGGGTTCACCCGCCTACGCCTATGTGCGTTCCGGGCTGCAGGCTGTGATCCGCCAGCCCATCCAGGGCTGGATCGGGAGCGTCGCTCCGTTCGAGATGGGTCAGGGTTACGAGCCCGCTCCGGGCATCCGCGGCCTGCTCAGCGGCACTCCACCCGTGGTGGGGATGCTCGCAATGCAGGACATGATCGCCCTGATCGACAGCGTGGGGATGCCCGCCGTGCGGGCGAAGTCGATCGAGCTGACCTCGTTCGCGATTTCGCTCGCTGACGAGATGCTGCCTGGGGTTTCGCTGGCGACGCCTCGCGATGCGAGGCTGCGGGGGAGCCACATCACTCTCGATCATCCCCGCTTCGCCGGGCTCGTCGCGCCGCTGTGGGCGCGCGGTGTGATCCCGGACTTCCGCCGTCCATCCGGTTTGCGCCTTGGACTGTCGCCACTGAGCACGAGCTTCACGGAGGTCGAGGCGGGTATTCGTGCCATTGCCCAGGAGTTGGCGCGCTAAGCCGATTCCGCCGCCAGGTCGTACAGGTCGCGGTTGGTGCGGATTTGTTCGCTGTGTTCGAGAGCCCAGGATGCGAGGGCTTTGACGGTGGGAAGAATGGTGCGGCCCAGGTCGGTGACGTCGTATTCGACGCGCGGGGGCACTGCGGCGAAGACTGTGCGCGACACCAGTCCATCCCGCTCCAGGTTTCGAAGGGTGAGCGCGAGCATCCGGTGCGAGATCCCCGGGATGCTGTCGCGGAGCACCGTGAATCGCAGCGGGGCGTCGTCCAGCATTCCGAGGATGAGCAGGCTCCACTTGTCGCCGAGCTTCGCGAAGGTGTCGCGGATGATTTCGGCGGCGCCCTGTTTCAGCTCGCAGAGGTCGTGAACGGTCGCCGCACCCGTCAGATCCGCACCGGTCGGACCGCCACCGGTCGGACCGCCACCGGTCAGATCAGCACCGGTCAGTTCAGCACCGTGCTGGTTCGCGTGAGTGAGGTCGGTGGCGGTCATCCGCTGCTCCTTCGATGGTCACACCGGTGTTACCAGGGCACAGAGAAGTGACCGGTTACCGAGGTGTATACAAGTAACTAATAGTAA
>Ga0302279_10005144_pt1 | contig 14805 bp, 15 predicted proteins | sample III_Bog_N3_3_FD_194541 | JGI IMG/M metagenome (GOLD analysis project Ga0302279, IMG submission 194541) | Peat permafrost microbial communities from Stordalen Mire near Abisko, Sweden - III_Bog_N3_3 | ecosystem: Environmental > Terrestrial > Soil > Wetlands > Peat | place: Sweden: Abisko...
CTTCGGAGGCTTGTCGCCAGCGCGTCAACCGCCTTAGCTAGACCAATGGAAGTCATCTTTCTGGGCACCGGGACATCCCAGGGCGTGCCGCTCATCGGCTGCCCCTGCCGCGTCTGCACTTCCCCGGACCCGCGCAACCGCAGGACCCGCGCCTCCATCCACGTGGTCATGGACGGGCTGCACGTCCAGGTGGACGCGGCGCCCGAACTGCGGCTCCAGTGCGTGCGGGAGAAGGTGGCCCAGGTTGACCTCTTCATCCTCACCCACGGGCACTCCGACCACATCGCCGGGATGGATGACCTGCGCGGGTTCTGCGACCTGCGTGGAGGCGAGGCGCTGCCGGTCTATTCCACTCCCGAGGGCCTGTCCCGGGTCCGGGCGATGTTTCCCTATGCGATCCTCGACCGTCCCCTTGTCCGGGGCTATCCGGCCTTCCGGCTCCTCCCCTTTCCGGCGCTCATCGAACTGCCCCAGGGAAGCATCGCGTCGACGCTGCTTCCCCACGGCGCCACCTCGACCCTGGGCCTCGTGTTTACCGAAAGGAGCAGTGGGCGCTCCTTTGCCTACTACACCGACTGCAAGGAGGTTCCGCAGGAGGCTGTCGAGCTGGCAAGGGGGGCATCCGCCGTCGTTCTCGATGGTCTGCGACCGAATCCCCATCCGTCCCACATGAGCATTGGCGAGGCCGCCGCCGCCGCCCGGCGGATTGGCGCAGCTCCCACCTGGCTCATTCACCTCACCCACCTGACCGACCACGGCGTCGACGAATTGCAGCTCCCTGCGGGGATTAAATTCGCCTATGACGGGTTTAAGCTGTCGATTTAGTTATCTAACCGGTTAGTAGTTGGGCTATTATAAACTATATTAAGGAATAGGAAAAAACCGCTTGCCTAATTCATACTAAGTTAATCTACATTTAGTGTTAGATAAAGAAACCACTTCCCATGACCAACACCAACGCCATGAAACTGTTCAAACTCGCACCGGTCGCCGCCCTGCTCGCCCTCACGGTTACCGCCGGGGCCGCCGACTCCAAACTGGCCACGACCTCCTCCCAGGGGAAGCCGGCCTGGCTTACGGATGCCTCCCTCTCCGTAAATGAGTCCTATGACGACAACGTCCTGGTCGTGTCCGGGCTGGGCCTGCCCACCCAGTCCTCCTGGTTCAACGATGTCTCGCTCAAGCTGGGCGTGGACCTTGCGCCCGCCCTGGCCGAGGGATCGGCGGTCCAATCCCTGACCCTGGCCTACCAGCCGGACCGTTTCACCTACGACAGCGCCTCCCAGGAAAATTACACGTCGCACAAGATAACCGACCTGTTCAAGGGAAAGATCGGGAGCTTCTCTTACAGCCTGGACAACGCCTTCCTCTATGTGGACGGCAGCAAGCTGGCGGAAACCTACGCCTTGAGCCAGGTTACCGGCGCCAACCAATTCGACAAGTACCGGAACAACTTCACCCACTCGGTCCCGCGGGAGCGCCGCAGCCAGTACCAGGACCGTTACACCGCCCAGGTCCAGTGGACCACAGCCCACCTCTACCTCCGGCCGGTCTCGTCGCTGACCTACTACAACCTCAATACCTACCTGTTCAACACGTCCAAGGCCCCCTACCTGGGCTACCAGGACTATGTCGACCGCTGGGACGTCAATGGCGGCGCGGACCTGGGCTACCGGGTAACCTCGGATTTCGCCCTGACAGCGGGATACCGGGACGGATTCCAGCACCAGGATCCCTTCTCGCTGGGGATAAACAGCGACCGGCACTACTCGTCCAACCACTACCAGCGCCTGCTCTTCGGATTCGAGGGCAAGGTCGCATCCTGGCTCAACGTGAAATTTTCGGCCGGCCCCGACTACCGGCAGTTCAACCCGAATGCGGCGATCAGCGACCTGAAGACAACCCGGTACTATGGCGAGGGTCAGGCCGTTGCCACCTTCTCCAAGAGCCAGTCGCTGACCTTCAAGTACAAGCAGCAGATCTTCGTGTCCAGCACCGGGCTGGTCCCCTACGACGACATCTCCTACACGCTGGCCTACCACTGGAACGCGACCAGGAAGCTCGGAATTGACCTGGGCGCAAAGTACCTCGAGTCCAACTACACCCTGGGCAATGACATCGCCGGCTCCGCGCCCAGCCTGCGCGACGACGCCGAGTACGAGGGCTCCGCCGGCGTCAGCTACACTCTCATTCCGCACCTGACCGCCAATGTCGGCTACACGTACGACAAGGGCTTCAACGCGCTGACGACGCTGGCCGCGACCTACGACCCGGCCTACCGCGACTTCAAGCACGGCGTCACCACCTTCGGCCTGAAGTACGCCTTCTGAGGAACCGCAGCGCACCACCCTTCCCGCATCAACCCATGAAAAAAAGCCTGACAGCCACCCTCCTCGCGCTCGCGCTGGCCTCCGCCGCGACCGCCGAAACCATCACGCTGCTCAATGTGTCGTACGATCCGACCCGCGAGCTCTATGCCGACTTCAATCCCGCGTTTGCCCGCTACTGGAAGGCGAAGACCGGGGACGATGTCGTCGTCAAGCAGTCCCACGGCGGCTCGGGCGCCCAGGCCCGCTCCGTGATCGACGGCCTCCAGGCCGACGTCGTCACCCTGGCGCTGGCCGCGGACATCGACGCATTGCACAAGAAGGCCGGCCTGCTTCCCGCCGACTGGCAGAAGCGCCTGCCGGAGCGCTCCACGCCCTACACCAGCACGATCGTACTCCTCGTCCGCAAGGGCAATCCCAAGGGGATCAAGGACTGGGACGACGTGATCAACCCGGGGGTGTCGATCGTGGTGGCCAACCCGAAGACTTCCGGCGGAGCCCGATGGGCGTACCTGGCCGCCTGGGGCTACGCGGAGAGGAAGTACGGGAGCAAGGAAAAGGCCCGCGAGTTCATCACCGCCCTCTACAAGCACGTCCCGGTGCTCGACTCCGGTGCGCGCGGCGCCACGACGACCTTTGTCCAGCGCGGGATTGGCGACGTCCTCCTGGCGTGGGAGAACGAGGCGTTCCTCGCCCTGAAGGAATTCGGCGCCGACAAGTTTGAGATTGTCGTCCCGTCGAGCAGCATCCTCGCGGAGCCGCCGGTCGCCTGGGTGGACAAGGTGGTGGCGCGCAAGGGGACCGAGGCGGTCGCCAAGGCCTACCTCGAGTACCTCTATTCGGACGAGGGCCAGGAGATCGCCGGTCGCAACTTCTACCGGCCGCGCAACCCGGCGGTCGCCGCCAAGTTCGCCGACGTCTTCCCGAAGATCGAGCTCTTCACGATCGACGACGTGTTCGGCGGCTGGACCAAGGCCCAGCACGCGCACTTTGCCGACGGCGGGGTGTTTGACCAGATCTACCAGAAATAGGCCCCGTGGCGACCGCCCGCACCCGACGCTCCGCCCTTCCCGGCTTCGGGATCACGCTGGGTTTCACCCTGGCCTACCTCGGGCTGATCGTCCTCATCCCCCTCTCGGCGACCTTCATCAGGGCGGCGGGCATGGACTGGGGCTCCTTTTGGGCCGCCGTCACCTCCCCGCGGGTCCTCGCCGCCTATCGCCTCAGCTTCGGCGCGTCCCTCGCCGCCGGGGCGGTCAACATGGTCTTCGGGCTCATCGTTGCGTGGGTGCTCACCCGCTACCCGTTTCCGGGCCGGCGGGTCGTGGACGCCCTGGTGGACCTCCCCTTCGCGCTGCCCACTGCGGTGGCGGGCATCGCCCTCACCTCCATCTACGCACCCAACGGCTGGATCGGCCGCTGGCTCGCGCCGCTGGGATTCCCGGTGGCGTTCACCCGCCTCGGGGTCTTCGTGGCTCTCACCTTCATCGGGCTTCCGTTTGTCGTCCGCACCCTCCAGCCGGTGATCCAGGAGCTCCAGCCGGAGATGGAGGAGTCGGCCGCGAGCCTTGGCGCGACCCGCTGGCAGACCTTCCGGCGCGTCCTGCTTCCCGAACTTGTCCCGCCGCTGCTCACCGGTTTCGCCCTGGCCTTCGCGCGCGCCCTGGGCGAGTACGGCTCGGTGGTGTTCATTTCCGGCAACATGCCGATGCGAACCGAAATCGTCCCGCTGCTCATCATCACCAAGCTGGAGCAGTATGACTACAGCGGCGCGACCGCGATCGCCGTCGTGATGCTCGTCTCCTCGTTCCTGCTGCTTCTCCTGATCAACCTGCTCCAGAAGTGGAGCCGCCGGTTCCAGGCGGTTTAGCCCCCATGCCCGCCGCCGTTGCCAGCCCCCTCACAACCGCGGGATCCCGCAACCCCCTGCCCCGGGCCTCCCGGGACGCGGCGTGGGTGCGGTGGACCCTGACGGCGGTCGCGCTGGTCTTCCTCGCCTTCTTCCTCGCCCTGCCGCTGGCCGCCGTGTTTGCCGAGGGCCTCCGCCGCGGTGTCGCCGCCTATTTCGCATCGTTCCGCGACACCGACGCCCTCGCAGCCATCCGCCTGACCCTGCTCACCGCGGCGATCGCGGTGCCGGCCAACGCCGTCTTCGGCGTGGCGGCGGCCTGGGCGATCGCGAAGTTCCCCTTTCGGGGCAAGAGCCTCCTGATCACCCTGATCGACCTGCCCTTCGCCGTTTCCCCGGTGATTGCCGGGCTGGTCTACGTCCTGATCTTCGGGGCCAACGGCTGGTTCGGCTCCTGGCTGATCGACCACGACGTGCGCATCATCTTCGCCGTGCCGGGAATCATCATCGCGACGACCTTTGTCACGTTCCCCTTTGTCGCCCGGGAACTCATCCCCCTGATGCAGGCCCAGGGCAACGACGAGGAGTACGCGGCGGCTACCCTGGGAGCCAGCGGCTGGCAGACGTTCTGGAGGGTCACACTTCCGAACATCAAGTGGGGGCTGCTCTACGGGATCATCCTTTGCAACGCGCGGGCCATGGGGGAATTCGGGGCCGTGTCGGTGGTGAGCGGCCACATCCGCGGCGAGACCGACACCCTGCCCCTGCACGTCGAGATCCTCTACAACGAGTACAACTTTGTCGGATCCTTCGCGGTGGCCTCGCTCCTCACGCTGCTGGCGCTGGTCACCCTCGTGCTGAAGACGATTGTCGAGTGGCGCCATGCGGCAAGCCGTTCGGCCTCCACCTGAGCCATCTGCGCCATGAGCATTGAAGCCCAAAATATCCGCCGCGCCTTCGGCACCTTTGCGGCGCTCGCCGGGGTCGATCTCAAGGTCGAGCCCGGAAAGCTGGTCGCGCTCCTGGGCCCCTCCGGATCGGGCAAGACGACGCTCCTGCGCATCATCGCCGGGCTCGAGTTTGCCGACCCGGGGAGCGGGCGCATCCTCTTCGACGGCGAGGATGTGACCGACCTTCCCCCGGGAAGGCGCAAGGTCGGGTTTGTCTTCCAGCACTACGCCCTTTTCCGGCACCTCACGGTCTTCGAGAACATCGCCTTCGGCCTGCGCGTCCGCCGCCGGCGGGAGCGCCCGCCGGAACGGGAGCTCGCCGACCGTGTCCGGCACCTGCTTGACCTCGTGCAGCTTCCCGGCCTGGAAGCGCGCTACCCGCACCAGCTGTCCGGGGGCCAGCGCCAGCGGGTCGCGCTGGCGCGCGCCCTCGCGGTCGAGCCCCGGGTGCTGCTCCTCGACGAGCCCTTCGGGGCCCTCGATGCCAAGGTCCGCAGGGAACTGCGCCGCTGGCTGCGGCGCTTCCACGACGAGATCAACGTCACCACGCTCTTCGTGACCCACGACCAGGAGGAGGCCCTCGAGATCGCCGACGAGGTCGTGATCATGAACCAGGGCCGGATCGAGCAGGTCGGGACGCCCCAGGAGGTCTACGACCGGCCGGCCACCCCCTTTGTCCACCAGTTTGTCGGCAACGTGAACATCCTGCGCGCCCCGGCCGCGGGGGGTGGCGACGCCTCGTTTGGGAGGGTCATGCGCGACGGCCGGATTTATGTCCGCCCGCAGGACATCGAGATTGTGCCGCACGAGGGTCGCGACGGGCTCTCGGCGATCGTTCGCCACATCCACGCGGCCGGGCCGCAGGCCCGCCTGACGCTCGAGCAGGTCCAGTCGCGCGAGGTCGTCGAGGCGGAAATTTCCCGCCCCGAGCTCGGCGCGCTGAACCTTCGGGTCAACGACCTGGTCCGCCTCCGGCTGCGCCAGGCGCACTCCTTCGACGACAGCTACGCCATTTGAGCGTCGCCACCCCCTGGTCCGGGCTCGGATCCGCAAATCGAAAACAACTTGCGTTTAACGCCTATTCGCTTGCTGTAGATTAGGCCACATCCCCAATGAAAGTTTCCAAGAAAGGCGAATACGCCCTCCGTTCGCTTATAAACCTCGGCTTTGCCGCCGAGGCAAAAAGGAATCTAGTCCAGGTATCAGAACTCGCTGAAAACGAACAACTCCCGATCAAGTTCCTGGAGCAGATTCTCCAGCTGCTGAAGGAGGCGGGCTACGTCGAAAGCGAACGGGGGAAATTCGGCGGGTACCGACTCGCAAAACCCACGCGGAAAATCATCATCGGCGACGTTGTCCGATTGGTCGACGGCCCCCTGGCCCCCATCCGCTGCGTCAGCCAGACGGCTTACGAGAAGTGCACCTGCCCGGATGAGGCGCATTGCGGCCTGCGGATGCTCATGCTCGATGTCCGCAACGCGATCTCGGGAATCCTGGACCGCTACACACTTGCCGACGTCGTCGGGATCACCATCCGTAAGATGCGCCGGGACGGCGTCCCCCTTCCCTTTTCAGCGGACGAGGCCGCCGCCGCCCCGGCCGCGCGGGTTCCGGCCCGCCTTGCCCGGAAGCTCGCCAAGGGCGCCAAGGCGCCAAAGCCCTCGCCAACGGAGGGGATCGTGCAGCAGCTCCTTGGCGAATACACGATCTGACCGCCGATTGCCTTCATGTTCACCCCCGCCCCCCTCCGCCGTCTTCTCGCCCTGCTGCTTGTCGCAGCGGGTGCCTCCGCGCTCCGCGCGGAGGAGCTTGTCCTGCGCGTCGGCTTTTTCCCCAACATCACCCACGCCCAGGGTGTCATCGGCAGCGAGACAACCCGCGAGGGCCACGGCTGGTTTGAGCAGCGGCTCGGGCCGGGGGTATCCGTGCATTGGTTCGCCTTCAACGCGGGCCCGAGCGCAATGGAGGCCCTCTTCGCGAACAGCATCGACCTCACCTATGTCGGGCCGAGCCCGGCCCTGAATGCCTACGTTCGCTCGGCCGGCGACGAGGTCCGGATCCTCGCCGGTTCCGCCGAGGGTGGCGCGGCACTCGTCGTGGCCGCGGACGGGCCCATTCATCAGGCGGCGGATTTCAAGGGGCGCCGGATCGCCACGCCCCAGCTTGGCAACACCCAGGACATCGCCGCGCGCTGCTGGCTGAAGCGCCAGGGATTCAAGGTCACCCTGACCGGGGGCGACGTGACCGTCCTGCCCATCGCCAACGCCGAGCAGCTTCCCCTCTTCAAGAGAGGTTACGTGGACGCCGTGTGGACGGTCGAGCCCTGGGTCTCGCGGCTGGTGAAGGACGGCGGCGGACGGGTCTACCTCGAGCAGAAGGACGCCGTCGCGACCATCCTGGTCGCCTCCGCCGCGTTCCTCAAATTCCACCCCGACCTCGCCGCGCGCTTCCGGGCCGCGCATGTCGAATTGACCGCCTGGGTGAACGCCAACCCGGCGAAGGCCCAGAAACTGGTGGCCGACGGGCTCGGCGCGGCGACCGGCCGGAAGACGCCCGTCGCCTCCGTCGCGGCCGCCTGGGGAAGGGTGCGCTTCACCGACACGGTCGTCCCGGCGCAGCTCACCGCGCTGGTCGCCGACGCCCAGTCCGTCGGCTTCCTCCGCGACGCCATCCCCCTGGACCTGCTTTTTCCACGGGTTCCATGACGCTGCCCGACGAACTTCGGAACGAGGAGCCTTCAAAGCTCTCCGTGCAGGGCGTGAGCAAGCGCTTCCGCTCGCGCGGCCACCTCGTGCAGGCCCTTGACAATGTCTCGCTCGAGGTGGGCGAGGGGGAATTCGTCTGCCTGGTCGGGCCGAGCGGCTGCGGAAAGACGACCCTGCTGAACATCATCGGCGGCCTGGAGCACGCCGACTCCGGGCAGGTCCTCGCCGACGGACAGCCGATCACCTCCCCCGGCCGCGACCGGATGATGATGTTCCAGGAGTCCGCCCTCTTCCCCTGGCTGGACGTCCGCGGAAACCTGCTCTTCGGGCTCAAGCTCAAGCCGGGCCTGCGGCGCAAGGAGCGCCTGGAGATCGCCGACTTTTACCTGCGCTTGGTCGGGCTCGAGCGCTTCCGCAAGGCCCACGTCCACGAGCTGTCCGGCGGGATGAAGCAGCGGGTCGCGCTCGCCCGCTGCCTCGCCCCCAATCCGCGCGTCCTGCTGATGGACGAGCCCTTCGCCGCCCTCGACGCGCTCACCCGCGAGCAGCTCTACGGCGACCTGCAGCACATCTGGCAGGAGCGCAAGAAGACGATCATCTTCGTCACCCACAACGTGCGCGAGGCCGCCTGCCTCGGCGACCGGGTCATCCTTTTTTCGCCCAACCCGGGCCGGATCCGCGAGGAGTTCAAGGTCGGCCTCCCCCGACCCCGGGACATCAACACCGTCGAGCTCGCCCGTTATTCAACGTCGATCACGGCCGCCCTCAAGGGCCACGCCGTGGGCGAACCCCGGGAGGTTGCCGAATGAAGCGCATCGTCAAGGCATCGATCTTCTTCATCGCCCTGGTCCTCATCTGGGAGGGGATCTACGCGGCGCACATCTGGTCGCCGGTGCTCGTGCCCTCCCCGGCCAGCGTCGCCCGCTACCTCATCGACGCCGCCCGCGACGGCACGCTGGCCAGCGCCACGCTGGTCACCGTGCGCCGGCTCGTGACCGGATACGCCTTCGGGATCGCGATCGGTCTTCCCCTGGGCCTGCTGACCGCGCGGTTCAACCTGGTCCGCGACACCCTGGGACTCGCGGCCCTCGGCCTGCAGGGCCTTCCCAGCGTGTGCTGGGTGCCCCTGGCGCTCCTCTGGTTCGGCGAGACCGAGTCGGCCATGTTCTTCGTGGTCGTGATGGGCACCGTGTGGTCGGTGATCATCGCCACCGAGACCGGGGTCCGGAATATTCCGCCCATTTTCGCCCGGGCGGCGCGGACCATGGGCTCGCGCGGCCTCCACACCTGGCTTCGGGTCATCCTGCCCGCGGCGCTCCCGGCGGTCGTCGGTGGAATGAAGCAGGGCTGGGCGTTCGCCTGGCGCTCGCTGATGGCCGCGGAGATCTACGTCACGGTCATGAGCGGATTCGGGCTGGGTTCCCTCCTGCACTACGGTCGCGAGCTGAATGCCATGGACCAGGTGATCGGCATCATGTTCGTCCTTCTCCTGATCGGGCTCCTTGCCGATCGGGTCTTCTTTTCCCCCTGGGAGCGGATGCTCCGCCACCGCTGGGGGACCGCAGCAAAATGACATCCTGCTTCGCCTTGCAGTACACTCCGACTGATGCAATATACTGACACCCGGGACTTTCCCTTTCTGGCCCGAAAAACCAAAACCAACCACTGACATGTCCAAAATATACAACGACATCACGGAAACCATCGGAAACACGCCCCTCGTGCGCCTGAACCGCACGGCCGCAACCCACGGCGCGCAGGCGGAAATCCTGCTCAAGCTGGAGTTCTTCAACCCGCTTTCCAGCGTCAAGGACCGGATCGGCGCGGCCATGATCGACGACGCGCTCAAGAGCGGCCGGATCAACAAGGACACGATCCTGATCGAGCCGACCAGCGGCAACACGGGCATCGCCCTGGCCTTCGTCGCGGCCGCCCGCGGCCTAAAGCTCATCCTCACGATGCCCGAGACGATGACGATGGAGCGGCGCCGGATCCTGAAGGTTCTCGGCGCCCGCCTGGTCCTGACCGAGGGACCCAAGGGAATGAAGGGCGCAATCGCCAAGGCCGAGGAGCTCGCCACGAAGATCCCCAACAGCGTCATCCTCCAGCAGTTCGCCAATCCCTCCAACCCGGCGGTTCACCGCCGCACGACCGCCGAGGAAATCTGGCGCGACACCGACGGCAAGGTCGACATCGTCATCTCCGGCGTCGGCACCGGCGGAACCATCACGGGCATCGGCGAGGTCCTCAAGGCCCGCAAGCCCACGGTCAAGATCATCGCCCTTGAGCCGGCCGGCTCGCCGGTCCTGTCCGGCGGGTCCCCCGGCCCGCACAAGCTTCAGGGAATCGGCGCGGGATTTGTCCCCGGCGTGCTCAACACCAAGATCTACGACGAGGTGATCACGGTCAAGGAGGACGACTCCGGCCCGATCAGCCGCCAGGTGAACAAGCTCGACGGCATCCCGATCGGCATTTCCTCCGGGGCCGCCGTCTGGGCCGCCCTGCAGGTCGCCAAGCGGCCCGAGAACAAGGGCAAGCAGATCGTGGTGATCATTCCTTCCTCGGCCGAACGCTACCTCTCGTCCTGGCTCTTCGCGGACATCAACGTGGAAAGCGACTCGATCGACGACCTGCTCGCGCCGGCCAAGGCCTGATCAGGCGGATCCGACCTGGATTTTCGAGGCCTCGGGCAGCCCAAGCGTCGCCATTCCCACGCCGAGGTCGCAGCGGACGACCCCGCTCGCGGCCTCGCGGGTGCGCACGCTCACGCGCGCGCCCGGCTTGAGCCCGCTGCGCTGCACAAATTCCAGGAAAGGCCCGCTTTGGTCGAGGATCCGCTCGACCCGGAAGGGCTTGTCGGTATCGCAGTTCGCCAGGGTGATGTTCCGCGCCGGGTTGGCCGGGGGCAGCCGCGGGTTTGGGATCGGGTCGCCGTGCGGGTCGGCCGCGGGCCTTCCCAGCAGCTCGTCGATCCGGGCCAGCACGCGGTCGGAGATCGCGTGCTCGAGCTTCTCGGCCTCCTCATGGACCTCCTTCCAGTCCATCTTGAGGACCTGGACGAGGAAGGTCTCGACGAGCCGGTGCTTCCGCAGGACCGCAAGGGCGAGCGCCCGCCCCTCCGCGGTAAGCCGGACGCCCTCGCGCGGCTGGTGGTCGAGGAGCCCCTGGGTCGCCAGTGCCTTCACCATGGTGGTGATCGTGCCCGGCGTGACGCCCAGGTCCTGGGCGATGTCGCCGGTGCTCACGATGGCCTGCCCGGCCGCCGTCCGGTGCAGGATTGCCTTGAGGTAATTCTCGACGGTGCTCGTGGGCATGGGAAGGGATGGACCGGGCCTCTTTTTGACGACAATCGTTTATTATTTTGACTAGTCAAATTAAGTTTTTCTATGATTCACAATAGTGGAATCCGCCCGCCAACCCCCGACGCCCCTCACGACCGAGGACTTCCGACGGGCCGAGGATCGCAGGCGGGTGAACGCCACCCGGTCGGGCCCGCGGAGGAGGCCCTGGATGCTCCTCTGGCTGCTGATCGGCCCCGGTGTACTGGTGATGCTGGGGGAAAACGACGGGCCGAGCATGATTTCCTACGCCCAGACGGGAGCATCCTACGGCATCGGGTTTTTCCTCCCCTTCATCGTCCTGACCTTCATCATGGCCTATATCGTCCAGGAGATGACGGTGCGGCTCGGGGCGGTCACGAAGCTGGGGCACGCCGAGCTCATCTACATGCGCTTCGGGCGCTTTTGGGGATTCTTCGCGATGGCGGACCTGGTGCTGGGCAACCTGCTCACCCTGGTCACCGAGTTCATCGCGGTGCGGGCCGGGCTGGGCTTCTTCGGCGTTCCGCCGGCCCTGGCGGTGCTCGGCGCCTTCCTGGTCGTCGGCGGGGTCGTGCTCTCGCGGCGGTACTGGACCTGGGAGCGGATCACGCTGGGCTTTGCCGTATTCAACCTCATCTTCATTCCCGTGGCCATCATGGCCCATCCGGTGAGCACCCAGGTGGTCCGTGCGTTCTTCACCTGGAGTCCCTTGCCCGGCGGGGTCAATGCGCAGTTCGTCCTGCTCATCATGGCCGACATCGGGGCGACCGTGACCCCGTGGATGCTCTTCTTCCAGCAAAGCGCGGTCGTTGACAAGGGACTCACCGCCGCCGACATCGGCCACGGACGCCTGGACACCGCGGTGGGCGCCGTCGTCGCCGCGGTCGCCGCCGTCGCGACCGTGCTCGCCGCGACGCCGCTCTTTGTCCACCATATAGCAGCCTCCAATTTCCAGGGGGCCGACTTTGCCCAGGCCCTGGCCCCCTTTGTCGGCAATGTCGGGGCGACCCTGTTTGCAGTGGGAATATTCGAGGCGGGCCTGGTGGCCGCCATCACCATTTCATCCTCATCGGCCTACGCCTTCGGCGAGGTGATGGGCCGCCCGCACAGCCTGAACAATTCGCTCCGGGAGGGCTGGCCCTTTTACGCCGCCCTCCTGGCCGCCGCGGCGATCGCCGCCGCGCTGGTCCTCATTCCCAATGCCCCCCTGGTGTACATCGTCCTTGTCGTGAACGTGATTGCGACCCTGTCCATGCCCCCCGCGATCGTCTTCCTGCTGCTCATGGTCAACGACCGGCAGATCATGGGAAAGCACGCGAATTCCCCAATTGAGAACTTCTTTGGCATCAGCGTGACCGTCCTGCTCGTCCTCGCCGGGCTGTTTTACGGGGTAACGTCCATCTTCCCCCACCTGCTGCCGACCTAGGACATCCAACCGACCATGGCCGAAGACAAACCCCCACCCGGGCCAGCAGACGGAGAGATATGGGCGCGCGAGGCGCTGGAGCCCGACCAAATCGCCGCCGGGAAGCACCGGTACGGGCTGGCCCCGCTGTCCCGCGGAAAGATCGTCCTTCTCTGGGCGCTCCGGGTCTACGTCCTGCTCATGATCGCCCTGATCGTCTACCAGATCTGCCAGGCCATGCGCGGCCCCCGTTAGGGCGCGCCGTCATTTCGCGCCCGAGCCCAATTCCTTCTTCAACTTGTCGATCTTCGGCGCGATGACGACGCTGCAGTACCCCTGGTCGGGGTGCTTGTCGAAATAGTCCTGGTGGTAGTCCTCCGCCGGCCAGAACTTCAGCAGGGGGGATATCTCCGTCGTGATCGGATCGCTGAACCGGGGCTGCGCCTCCGCGCGGGACTTCTCTGCGGCGGCCTTCTGGGCGGCGCCGGCATAAAGGATGATCGAGCGGTACTGGGTGCCCGTGTCCGCCCCCTGGCCGCCGACCTGGGTGGGATTGTGCACCTTCCAGAAATATGCCAGGAGCTTGTCCAGGGAGACCCTGGCCGGGTCGAAATCGATCTTGATCACCTCCGCGTGCCCGGTTGTTCCGGTGCAGACATCCTCGTAGCTCGGGCTGGGTGCGGTCCCGCCGGCATAGCCGCAGGTCACATGGGTGACACCCGGCAGCAGCTTGTAGGCGGCGTCCGTGCACCAGAAGCAGCCCCCGCCAACGACAATCGATTCGGTTTTGGTCTCAGCCATCGCGGACGCAATCAAGAGAGGAAGTGCAAAAGCGCAAAGAAGAAACTTCATCCCAGGAAGCTAGCCCTTTCCGCCCAAAATGCCATTTTTCTGTGGCTGCCCTACCCGCGGGTCAGCTTCCTGTACTTCAGCCGGTGGGGCTGGTCGGCGTCCTTGCCGCGGCGGCGGCGGAAGTCCTCGATGTAGCCCGAATAGTTCCCCGCGAACCAATGGACGGTGCTCTCGCCCTCGAAGGCGAGGATGTGCGTGGCCACCCGGTCGAGAAACCACCGGTCGTGGGTCACCACCACCGCGCATCCGGCGAAGTTCTCCAGCCCCTCCTCGAGGGAACGGATTGAATTCACGTCCAGGTCGTTCGTCGGCTCGTCGAGGAGGATCAGGTTCGCGCCGCTTTTCAAAAGCCGCGCCAGGTGGACCCGGTTCCGCTCGCCGCCCGAGAGGATGCCGATCTTCTTCTGCTGGTCGGGGCCGGTGAAGCCGAACTGGGCGCAGTAGGCCCGCGCGTTGATCTCGCGGCCTCCCATGCGGAGGATCTCCTCCCCGCCGCTGATGCCCTGGAACACCGTGTCGCCGTCCGGAAGCGAGTCGCGCGACTGGTCCACGTGGGCGATCTTCACCGTCTCCCCCACCCGCAGCGCGCCGGTGTCGGCCTTTTCCGCGCCGGTGATCAGCCGAAAGAGCGTCGTCTTGCCCGCGCCGTTCGGCCCGATGACCCCCACAATCCCGCCGGGTGGAAGCGAGAAGGTCAGGTTTTCAAAGAGGAGGTTGTCGCCGTACGCCTTCGAGACATCCTTCGCCTCCACGACCAGGGTGCCCAGCCTCGGGCCCGGGGGGATCGCCATCTCGAGCTCGCGCTCCCGCTCGGCCGTGCCGGCCTTGAGCATGCTCTCGTAGGCGGAAATGCGCGCCTGGGACTTGGCCTGGCGGGCGCGGGCCGACTGGCGGATCCACTCCAGCTCGCGGGCCATGGCCTTCTGCCGGCGGTCCTCCGTGCGCTGCTCGACGGCCAGCCGGCGCTGCTTCTGCTCAAGCCACGAGGAGTAGTTTCCCTTCCACGGGATCCCGTGCCCGTGGTCCAGCTCGAGGATCCACTGGGCGACGTTGTCCAGGAAATACCGGTCGTGCGTCACCGCGATCACCGTGCCGTCGTAGCGGGCCAGGTGCTGCTCAAGCCACTGGACGCTCTCCGCATCGAGATGGTTGGTGGGCTCGTCGAGGAGAAGGATCGCCGGCTTTTGGAGAAGGAGCCGCGCGAGCGCAATCCGGCGGCGCTCGCCCCCGGAGAGCTTGTCGACCAGCTGGTCTCCCGGCGGGCAGCGCAGGGCATCCATCGCCATTTCAACATGGGAGGCGACGTCCCAGGCGCCGAGCGCGTCAATCTTCTCCTGAAGTTCCCCCTGGGCCTTCATGATCCGCTCCTTTGCGGCGTCGTCGGCGGCCTCGTTGAG
>Ga0302279_10005148_pt1 | contig 14799 bp, 12 predicted proteins | sample III_Bog_N3_3_FD_194541 | JGI IMG/M metagenome (GOLD analysis project Ga0302279, IMG submission 194541) | Peat permafrost microbial communities from Stordalen Mire near Abisko, Sweden - III_Bog_N3_3 | ecosystem: Environmental > Terrestrial > Soil > Wetlands > Peat | place: Sweden: Abisko...
CAATAGAGCGCGATCAGCCCGAGCGGCAGTTCGACATAGTCGCCCGCTTCGCGCGCCACGTTGGGCGATGAATCGGCGATGCGGGCGATACAGCGCAGCAGCGCCAGCTTGTAGGTGGCGGTTTTTTCCTGCTTGAGAATGACGCCCCGCAGCAGCGGCAGCGCACCGGCGCCGTCGTCGGGCAGGTCGAGCACGACGGTCTGCCACCGCACATCCGCCCGGCCCTGCAGATCCCCGGTCGCCGGCGTGGCGACGCGCAGCGCGAGGCCGACATCAAGGCCAAGGCGCTCGACTTCGTGCTCCGTGACCGGCCACATCGGGCGGTCTTCCGGTGCCGGACCGTGGCGGAGGGTGATGACGATGCGCCCGCCGGGCTTCAGCAGCGTCGCCAGTTTGCGCATCGCGCGGGCGCGGTCATCGGGTGCGACATGCATCCAGACGCCGCTCAGCCAGATCAGGTCGAAGGTGAGGCCGAGCCGATGGACGGTGGACAGCGCCGGCAGGCGATCATCGACCCAGCGAATGCCCGCAGCGGGGTGCAGGCGGGCCGCTTCGGCGCGCAGGGCCGAGGCCGGTTCGACGGCAATGACGTCCCAACTGCGGGTGGCAAACCATTCGGCGTCACGGCCGCTGCCGGCGCCGACATCGAGTAGCAGACCGGGCTGCTGCGGCAGATATGGCAGTGCGCCGCCGTGAACAGCCTCGAAGCCAAACGCCTCATAAGCTGCCGAGAACTCGCGGAAGCCGCGATGATACGGTGAAATCGTGTCCCTGCTCACGATTGACCAACCATCGGCTTTGCCCGCACCGCGATTGGAATTTGCCGCCCATCGCACACGACTGCGCCCGCCCGGACGCCGGAGAACAAGAATGGCAAATCGGCGGTATGGCAAGTGCTGGCGTGGCCGGGCGCCAAACGATCCGGTGGGAAACTTGCGTCGCACGCAACAGCCGGCCCTGCCGTTCGCCAATGCAGCGACGGGTTCGCGGTTGGCGAGGCTCTGGGTGCCGGTTGCGGGCGGGGCGGTTGCCGCCGTGCGGCCGCGAACGAGGTGCTGTATGTGCCGCCAGCCGTCATCGCAACGTGCGCTCGCGTAGCGGCAGGCGGACCTTGCCACCGCGCACCACCGCCCGCTAGCCTGCCGCCATGAGCGACAACATCTATGCCAGCGGCGCCGCCTATATCCGTGGCGGCTTCGTGCCCATCGCGGACGCTTCCATTCCCGTCACCGACTGGGGGTTCACCCGCTCGGACGTGGTCTACGACGTGGTCCACGTGTTCCGCGGCGGGTTCTTCCGGCTCGACGACCATCTGGCGCGGTTTGCCCACTCGATGCAGGCGCGCCGGCTCAAGCCGCCGGAAGACATTGCCGCCATGGAGGGCATCCTGCATCGCTGCGTCGCGCTGACCGGGCTCGCCGATGCTTACGTCGCGATGGTGGCGCTGCGCGGGCGGCCGATGGTGGCGGGGTCGCGGCGGCCGGCGGACTGCGCCAACCATTTTGTCGCTTATGCGGTGCCTTGGATCGACGTGATCCCGCAGGATGTGCAGGCGCGCGGGGCACATTTGTGGATCGCCAGCACGCCGCGCGTGCCGGATGCCTCGGTCGATCCGACGGTGAAGAATTATCAGTGGAGCGACCTGACCAGCGGGCTGTTCGAGGCGCATGACCACGGCTTCGATACCGCCATCCTGTGCGACGCCGACGGGCTGGTGACCGAAGGGCCGGGCTTCAACATCTTTGTCGTCCACAACGGCACGGTGCTGACGCCGGATCGCGGCAGCCTGCACGGCATCACCCGCAAAAGCGTGCTGGAGTTGTGCGCCGAACTCGGCATTCCGGCCGCCGTGGCACCGATCCCGCGCAGCGTGCTGGAGGACGACGCGGACGAGGTGTTTGCCGCCACCACGGCGGGCGGGGTGATGCCGGTGGCGCGCGTCGGCACGCGCATCCTCGGCAACGACCGGCCCGGCCCAATCAGCATGAAGCTGCGCGACGCGTATTGGCGCCGGCACGAGGAAGGCTGGCACCGCACGCCGGTGCGCCCGCTGGACTGAGCCGCATGGCCTGGACCGATGTCGGCGACGCGGCGACGGTGCGGCGCGTCGGCATGGTCGAAGTAGAGGCCGCCGGGCGCGCGCTGCTGCTGCTGATGTTGCGCGGCGCCGTCCACGCCATCGACGCGGTGTGCCCGCATAATCAGGCGTGGTTCGCGATGGGGCGGATCGAGGGCGACTGCATCGCCTGCCCGCGCCACCAGGGGCTGTTCGACATTACGACGGGGGAGCAGCGGCGCGGCCCGGCCTGCCCGACGCTGGGCGTGTATCCGGTGCGGGTCCAAGCCGGGCGGGTGCAGGTGGCGCTAGCGGGCGACCCCGAGCCAGCGCCGCAGCACGGCGCCTAGCAGGCCCAGCAACCCGAGCCGGGCCGGCGCCGGTGGTGGCGCGGTGCCGGACAGGTTGGCGGCGAGGTTGGCGCCGACGGTGGCGGCAATCTCGGCGGCGAAGGCCGACACGACGGACGCCCGCGCAAACTGCGCCAGCGGGCCGCGCAGCGTGTAGCGCACCTGCAATTCCAGCAACGTCGCCTTGCCGTCCGGCCGGACGGCGAAATCGGCCTGCGCGGTCAGGCGCGTGCCGGTGAGCGCGTCGCGGCCCTCGCCGCGAATCTCGCCGGTGCGGTCGGGCGCAAACGTCAGCGTCGCCCGCCCGGCGAAGCGTGCCCGCATCGGGCCGAGCGCCAAGGCCAGTTCGCCCGCGATGTTGTTTCCGTCCTGCTCGGTCAGTGTCGCGCCGGGGACGCAGGCGGCGATGAGGGCCGGGTTCTGCACTGCCTGCCAGACGGCGTCGGCGGGGGCGGCGATGCGCAAGATCTGCGTCATCGCCTCGCCGTCGGGCGTTGGGGCCGGTGCGTCATTCCCGCGAACGCGGGAATCCAGCGGCGGCTGTGGATCCCCGCTTTCGCGGGGATGACGAATTGGCGCCGGAGCGGGGAGGGCGGGCAACTCCGCCAGCACGCGGGCAATCGCGCGGACGATGCCGGCGTAGCCGGTGCAGCGGCACAGATTGCCGGCCAGTTCCAGGCGGATGCGGTCCTCGTCGGCGTGCGGCAGGCGCAGCACGATGTCGCGCGCGGTCACCAGCATGCCCGGCGTGCAGTAGCCGCACTGCAAGGCGTGCTCGGCCGAGAACGCGGCGCGCAGGCGGACCATGACAGAATCGTGCTCCAGCCCCTCGATGGTCTGCACGACCGCGCCGTCGCAGGCGGCGGCGAAGGCGATGCAGGAGCGGGCGGGGGCGCCGTCGAGCAGCAGCGTGCAGGCGCCGCAGACGCCGTGCTCGCAGCCGAGATGCGTGCCGGTGAGAAAACGCTCCTCGCGCAGGAAATCGGCGAGGTGCAGCCGTGGTTCCACCAGCGCATCGACGGTGGCACCGTTCACCGTCAGCCGGATCGCGCGGGTCACGATTCCGCCTCCGTCAGGGCGCGGCGCAGCACCACGCCGGGCAGCCCCGGCGGCGGGCCGAAATTGCCGTCCAGCACGGTCGGCGCGCCGCCGGTGGCGCCGAGCACGGCACGGCGAATGCCGCGTGCCGGGTCGAGCAGCACGGCGGCCATCGCGTGGGCGAACTCGCCGGGCTTGCGGCACGCTTTCACGTAGCCCCAGCGCGCGCCCGCGCCAAGTTTTTGCACGCGCACCGCGACGACGATCTCGCCCGGCTGCAACGCGGTCTGGAACGCGGCGCGGACGAAGCCGGGCAACTTCAGTGTGCGGGAAAAACTGGTCAGCACCTCGGCGCCGAGCGCGGTCAGCATGGTCAGCCAGTCCGCCGCCGGGTCGGCATGGCACAGGCTGCCGCCGATGGTGCCGCGATTGCGCACCGCGCGATAGGCGATGCCCTCGGCCACGCGCGCCAGCACGTTCAGGCCGATGTCCGGCACGCCCCCGTCGGCGATGGCGGCGTGGGTGACGCAGGCGCCGATGGTGATGTCCGTCGCAGTCTCCCGCACCTCGGTCAGCGTCGCGATGCCGGCGATCGGCACCAGCAGCGACGGCCGCACGAGGCGAAAATTCAGCATCGGCCCGAGCGACTGGCCGCCGGCGAGCACGCGCGAGTCCGGTTGCGCCAGCAGCGCCGTCGCCTCCGCCAGATCGGCCGGGCGGGCGAGATCGAACGCCGCCGCCTTCATCGGCCGATTGCTGCCAGCACGCGCGCGGGCGTGATCGGCAACTGCGTCACCACCGCGCCGAGCGGGCGCAGCGCGTCGTTGACGGCGTTGGCGATGGCGGCCGGCGGCCCGATGGCGCCGCCCTCGCCGATGCCTTTCTGGCCGAACGCGCTGTACGGCGACGGGGTCTCCATGTGCAGGATGCGCAGGCGCGGCATCTCGGTGGCGCCGGGCAGGCTGTACTCGGCCAGTGTCGAGGCCAGCGGCTGGCCATGCCAGTCGAACGGCATTTCCTCCAAGAGCGCGGTGCCGATGCCCTGCGCGGTGCCGCCTTCCACCTGACCATCGACGATCATCGGGTTGAGCAGCACGCCGCCGTCCTCGACGATCACGTAATCCAAAATTTTCACGGCACCCAGTTCGGTATCCACCTCCACCACGCAGGCGTGCGCGGCGTAGGAGAACGTGCCGCTGTCGCGCACCGGCTTGTAGCCGGAGGTCACTTCCAGCCCGCTGCCGCTGACGCCCTCCGGCAGATCCTGCGGCCGGCGATACCAGGTGTGCGCGACATCGGCGATGCCGACGCTCGCGGTTGCCGAGGCGACGCGGTTGCCGCCGACGCGCACCGAGTCAGGTGTCGCCTGCAACAGATGCGCGCCGATCACGGCGATGCGCGCGGCGAGGTCGCGGCAGGCCGTCGCCACCGCGCCGCCGGCCATCACCGCACAGCGCGAGCCCCAGGTGCCGGTGGAATACGGCGTGATCGCGGTGTCGCCATGCACCACCATGATTTTTTCCAGTGGCACACCGAGGATTTCGTGGCCGACCTGCGCCAGTGTGGTTTCCAGACCCTGGCCGTGCGACTGGATGCCGACGCGCAATTCGAGGCCGCCGTCCGGCGTCAGCCGCGCCACCGCCTGCTCGAACCCCGGCACCATCGGGATGCCCCAGCCGGCGTAAACCGACGTACCGTGCGCCGCCTGCTCGCAAAAAATCGCCATGCCGAGGCCGAGCAGTTTGCCCGTGCCGACCTGTGCCGCCTGCCGCGCCCGTACCGCCGGCACGTCGATGGCGGCGACGGCGCGGCGCAGGCATTCGGGATAATCGCCGCTGTCGAAATGTTTTTTGGTGATGTTGTCGAACGGCATGGCGTCGGCCGGCACCAGATTGCGCAGGCGGATTTCGTGCGGCTCGACGCCGAGGCGGTTGGCGATGGCGTCCAGCATCGTCTCCAGCGCGAAGCACACGCCGGCGCGGGCGACGCCGCGATACGGCAGGATCGGCGGCTTGTTGGTCGCCACCGACCAGGTGCGGCAGCGATAGCCCTGCATCGTGTACGGGCCGGGCAAAATGCTGGCGATCTGGGCGGCTTCCAGGCAGGCGGAAAACGGATAGATCGAGTAGGCGCCGGCATCGACGGTCGCGTCCGCTTCCACCGCGAGCAAATTCCCCTCGGCGTCGGCATAGGCGAAAATGTCGTAAAAATGTTCGCGGCAGTCGGCGTTGCCGGTCAGTTGCTCGCGCCGGTCCTCGATCCAGCGCACCGGATGGCCGAGTTTGCGGGCGAGCCAGCCGGCGACGACTTCCTCGGGCAGCAGAATGCCCTTGTAGCCGAAGCCGCCGCCGACATCGGGCGCGACCACGCGCACGCGGCCCTGGTCCAGCTCCAGGCATTCCGCCATGCCGGCGCGGACGATATGCGGCATCTGGGTGGAGGTGGTGAGCAGCAACTGCTCCAGCCGCCGGTCCCACACCGCGACCACGCCGCGCCCTTCCAGCGGCGACATGCATTGCCGCGCGGTGCGCAGGCGGCGATGCACCGTCACGGCGGCGTTTTTGCGAATGTCGTCGAGGTCGCCCTCGACCACCGTTTCGAGGAAGACGTTGTCGCCCCAGTGCTCGTGGACCAACGTGGCGCCGGGTTCGCGCGCCGCCAGCATATCGACGACGGCGGGCAGTTCCTCCAGATCGACTTCGACCTGCTCGGCGAGGTCTTCGGCTTGGGCGCGGGTGCGGGCGACGCAGACGGCGAGCGCCTCGCCGACATGCCGCACTTTTTCTCGCGCCAGCACCGGCTGTTCCGAGCGCTTGAACCCCGGCAGCGCCGAATACGCGGCAATCGGCCGCACGTCGGTCAGGTCGGCGGCGGTGAACACGCGTCCGGCGAGGTGCGGCGGTACATGGATGGCGCGGATGCGGGCATGTGCCAGTGGGCTGCGCACGAAGGCCAGTTCCATCATACCCGGCAGGCGGATGTCGGCGACGAACTCGCCCCGCCCGCGCAGATAGCGGTCGTCCTCCTTGCGGAGTACGCGCTGGCCGATGCCCTGGCCGACCGTGTCCTGCATCGTTCCTCCCGTTCGCGGCGCCGGGGCTGCGAGTGCAACCGGCGGGCTATTGGCTTGAGTGTGACGGGTGCGGGGGCGAGCGTCCATGACAGGGCGGCGACGGCAGACGTCAGGGCGGGGCCGCCACCGGCTCGCAGATCAGCACGCGATCCGCATACAGCACCCGCGCGCATTGCGGCGACGTGTTTTCCGGCGTCCGCTCGGAGTCGCCGATGCGGAATTTTATCCCGGCGGCGGTGAAGCGGCGCGCATCCGTCACTTCGAAGGCGCGGTAGGTGATCGGCACGATCAGCACCGGCTCGGGCTGCGCCGCGAGGTCGTGCAGCATGGCGCGCAGGCGGATGTCGCCGAGCACGGTGCGGGCCAGATTGCCGGCGAACGCCATGCCGCCATTGGCCAGCGCGAGCACCAGCACCAGTGCGGTACACCATCGGGTCAGCAGGGTCCGCCCGCCGTCGGCCAGCGCCAAAAAAATCGGCGCGCCCCAGACGAACGGGGCGTAGCGGGCGAGCCAGGGTTCGGGAAACACGGCGCAGATCGCGCCGAGGCCGAGTGCCACGAGCACCGCCGGATCGCGCCGGAGCGCCGTGCCCTGATGCAGCAACGCCAGACCGCCGGCGCACAGCCCGGCCAACAGTTGCAGCGCGAACAGCGGCCCAAAACCGCCGACGCGCGGGTCCGGCACGCCCATGCTCGCCACTTCGCGCAGCCGCAGCGTCACCGGCCATTTCAGGCGTAGATCGGTGCGGCTGTCGGTGCGGGCGAGCAGCGAGGCGGCCAGCATCACCGGCGGCAACGTCGCCTGCAATTCGGGCGGGCGCTGCATGTTGGTGCCGGGGCCAAGCTCGACGAGGTGGCCGTAGTCGCGGATGTTGGTCACGTACGGCCGGAAGCCGATCGCCAGCAGGGCGAGGGCCAGCGTGCCGGCGGCGAGCGCCAGCGGGCGGCCCGACGCGCGAATCGGCTGCCCCGCCGCCAGCAGGCCGAGCGGCACCAGCAGTGCGGCGAAATAGACGCCGCTGAGTTTTGTCCCGGTGAGCACGACGATGCCGGCGCACAGCAGGCCGAGCGCCGCACGATGCCAGCGCGGGCCGGCCAGCATCGCCGCGCCGAGCACGATCAGGCCGCCCTCGTAGACGGTGCCATCGACATAGAAGGTCAACACTTGCCCGAGCGCCACCGGATTGCCGACGGCGGCGTAGAGCAGGGCTAGCTCGCGCGCGCCGAGCGGCCGGCCAAGGCGCAGCGTCCAGGCCGGCACCAGGGTGAACAGCGCGGCGAGCAGGAACAGCAGGTTGAGCGCCTTGGACCCCTCGACGCTGCCGGTCAGCGCGAACAGCGCGGCGCGCAGCGTCCATAGCCCGTTCGCCTGCACATCGGCCGGCGGAATACCGGAGGGTCGCGCAATCGGGTTCCAGCCGTCGGCCAGCGCCAGTTCGGCGGGCAGATGATAGCTGGTGCCGTCCCAGGACGTGTCGAACAGGGCGGCGGCGACCAGCCAGAAGGCCGCGAGCAGGAAGGCGATGAGTGCGAGCAGGCGCGGCGGGATGCGCCCGGTGCCGAGCGGACGCCACCACAGCAGCGCCGCATACAGCAGCACGGCGGCGGCGGCCTGCGCGGCCAGCGGCACCGGCAGGCGCGCCCAGCGCAGTGCCGCGTCGAGCGTCAGGTACAGCGCCGGGAGCACGGTCAGCGCGTGCGCGATCGCCAGTTGCGGCGCGGGATCGGCGTGGCACGCTTGCCAGCACGCCACGGCGCGGCGCATCCGCGTGGAAACTGCCACTGCCATCCGGTCCGTCCGCTCCGGCCGACAGGGAGCGCCGGCGCCGTGGCGCGACCGTAGCGCGGCGGCGGCCGAGGCACTATGTCGGTACGCGTCTTGCAGCCGACGACACCGACCCAGGGGAACGACGATGGACCAGCGTTTTGACCTGTTGCTGCGCGGCGGCCGGGTGATCGACCCGGCGAGCGGGCGCGACGGCCTTTTCGACGTTGCCGTCACCGGCGGGCGCATTGCCGCCGTCGAACCCAACATCCCGGCGGCGACGGCGAGGCAGGTGCTGGACGTGACCGGAAAAATAATCACCGCCGGGCTGATCGACACGCACGCACACGTCTACCAGCACGTCACCGGCCGGTTCGGGCTGGCCGCCGACATGGTGGGCGTCGGCTCGGCGGTGACGACGGTGGTCGATCAGGGCGGGCCGTCCTGCATGACTATTCCGGGCTTTCGCCACTTCATTGCCGAGCCCGCGAAAACCCGCGTGCTGTGCTTCATCTCCGCCTATCTGGTCGGCGGGCTGGAGGGGCATCTGTATCCGGAGCTGTACGGACCGGGACAGGTCGATGTCGCGGCCACCGTCGCGGCGGCGAAGGCGAATGCGGATATCGTGCGCGGCATCAAGGCACATGCCGAAATCGGCGGCGCCTCCCGCTGGGGGCTGGAGGTGGTCAAGCTCGGGGAACAGATCGCCCGCGGCGCTGGCGTGCCGCTGTATATCCATCTGGGACAGTTGTGGCCGGTCGCGGACTCGGCGGTGGTCGATGCCGACGAGGTGGTGCGGGCGCTGCTGCCGATCATGCAGCCGGGCGACGTGCTGGCGCATCCGTTCACGCGCCACCCCGGCGGCTTCATCTCGGCGGAAACCGGCGAGGTGCATCCGCTGGTGTGGGCGGCGCTGGAGCGCGGCGTGACGGTGGATGTCGGCCACGGCTCGCATTTCAGCTTCGCGATGGCGCGCAAGGTGCTGGCCGCCGGCATCAGGCCGACCACGCTGGGGGCCGACATGCACGGCTACAACGTGCGCGTGCCGGATGCGGCGGACGGCGCCGAGCGGGCGCAGAATCCGTTCTTCGGCGTCGCCCCGTTCAGCCTGACGCACGCGATGACCGAGTTGCTGACGCTCGGCCTGACGCTGCCGGAAATCGTGGCGACAGTGACCAGCAACCCCGCACACATGCTCGGCCTGTCGGACAGCCTGGGCAGCCTCGTGCCGGGCCGGGAGGCCGACATTTCCGTGCTGGAAGTGCTGCGCGGGCGGTTCCAGTTGTCCGACAACAGCGGCGAGCGGGTGGAGGCGTCGGAAATGGTGGTGCCGTGCTCCGCGCTGCGCGCCGGCGTGCGCCATGCGCTCGACAGCCCGCTGGTGCCGGCGCCACTGCGTCTGGCCGCCTGACCGGCGCGATTCCCCACATTTTCGGGCCGGCATCGCTTGCGTCCTGCGGCGCGATGTTTGCATCGTGGACGCCGGGGGCCGAACGGAGCGGGGGATCGTGCCAGCCACACCAGTCGGGCCGGCGATCGGGGATATCGAGGTGCGGCTGCTGCGCGTGTTCCGCGCGGTGGTGGAGCGCGGCGGGCTGTCGGCGGCGCAGGTGGAGCTTGGCCTGGGGCTGGCCACCATCAGCAAGCATCTGGCCGACCTGGAGACGCGCCTGGGCATGCGCCTGTGCGCGCGCGGCAACGAGAAATTCCGCCTGACCGAGCAGGGCGAACTGGTCTATCGCGCGGCGCTGGAACTGTTCGTCTCGCTCGAACATCTGCGCCAGCAGGTCGGCGGCGCGCGGCAGGAGATGATGGCCGAGATCACGCTCGGCCTCGTCGACGGCATCGTCACCGACGAGACGCAGCCGGTCACCCGCGCCATCGGCGCGTTGCGGCAGCGGGCACCGCTGGTGCGGCTGCGGCTGATGGCGTCCTCGCCCGATGACATCGAGATGGGGCTGCTGAACGGGCGACTGACGCTGGGCGTGATGCCGGCGTACCGGCAGTTGCCGGGGCTGGATTACACGCCGCTGTACGACGAAACCTCCGACCTGTACTGCGCCGACGGGCATCCGTTCTTCACCCGTGCCGATGGCGGTATCGGCGAGGCGGAACTGGCCGAGCAGGCGTATGTCGATCGCGGCTATGTGGAAAGCCCGACCAAGCTGCGGTTGAGCCGCGGGCTGACGCCGTCGGCGACGGCGTGGCATGTCGAGGCGGTGGCGATCCTGGTGCTGTCGGGCGGCTATATCGGCTTCCTGCCGACGCACTACGCCGCGCGCTGGTGCGCCGCCGGGCGGATGCGGCCGCTGCTGGGCGGGGCGATGCGCTACAGCACGTCGTTCTGCCTGGTACGCCGCCGCGCGCTGAAACTGACGCGCCCGGTCGGCTTCGTCATCGACCTGATCACGGGGACGTGTGCGACCCCGGTGCGGGTGCCGCGACGCATACGCAGCCTCGCCTGACAACGCCTTGCCGGCCCTGCGTGCCCGGTCTGTTCCACCGCCGGTTGCCGTCCACGAAAACCGACTTTGACGAAATGCTATTGGCCATCCACTCTGCGCATGGCTTCCATGCGTCAGCCGCCTCCCGCCCCCACCCTCAGCGATGGAGACCACCATGACGCCAAACCTCTCACGCCGCCGCCTGTTGACCGCGACCGGCCTGCTGGCGCTCGCCGGTCCCGCGCTGTTCGCCCGCCGCGCTGCCGCCGCGACCACGCTGACCGCCGCCGAGTGGGGCGGCGACGTGGTGGAGGCGATGAAGCAGATCGCCGCCGCGCAGCAGAACGAGGCGATGAACTGGGTGCTGTTCCAGGGCGGTGCCGGCTCGATCCTACCGAAGATCAAGGCGGCGTGGCCGACGGTGGATTACGACTACGTCGCCGGCTGGGAAGGCAGCCTGAACAGCATGATCGCCGAAGATTGGCTGGAGACGATCTCGGTCGCCGACATCCCCAACCTCGCCGACATTCCGGCAGCGCTCGTGCTGAAGAACGCCAAGGGCGAGTGGAAGGCGGTGCCGCGCGCGGTCGGCGGCATGTATTTCGGCTACCGCACCGACACCGCGCCGCTGAAGGTGACCAGCATCGACGATCTGTATTCGCCCAAGCTGAAGGGTGCCATCTGTTGGCCCGGGCCGACGCAGAGCATGATGTTGCAGATCGTGGCACTGGCGATCCACGGCGGCGGCGACGAGAGCAACATGGAGCCGGGCTGGAAGCTGATGAAGGATCTGGCGAAGTCCGGCAATATTGGCCGCATCGCCGTCACCGACGTCGATTTCACCAACTCCTTCACCAGCGGCGAGACCTCTGTCGGCTTCTTCGCCGAGCCGAGTTGGGCGGCGGTGGCGAAGAATTTCCCGATCACGCGGCTGACCAAGCAGGCGGGCATGTCGACCTTCCTGTACCAGAGCGCGTTCGCCATCATGAAGAACCGGCCGAACAAGGCGGCGACACTGGATTTCGTGAATTTCGCGATCAGCCCGGCGATGAACACACTGTACGGCAAGGTCGCCGGCGAGGCGCCGCTGAACGCCAAGGCGACGACGCCGGACGCGCTGAAACACCTTTCGTATACGTCCGACGAACTGGCGAAATACGTGCATGTGCCGGACTACAAGGTGGTGCTGACCTCGCAGGATGCCTGGGCCAAGCGCTGGGAAAGCGACATCGCGCCGCTGCTGTAGCCGCCGCAATCGCACGCGGCCGCGCGCCATGCTGCTCGCCCTGTTGCCGGCGCTGCTGATCATGGCGGCGGCCTTCCTGCTGCCGATGGCGGGGCTCGCCGTCGAGAGTTTTCGCCTGTTCGTGCCGGGGCGCGTCGGCGCGGCGGCGGACGCGCCGTTCACGCTGGCCAACTACGGCGATCTGCTGAACCGGCCGTTCGTCGGCCTGTTTGGCGAGACGCTGCGCATCAGCATTCTGGCGACGCTGGCCGGCATGCTGATCGCCTATCCGCTGGCGTGGCACATCGTGCGCCGCTGGTCGCGCCGCGTGCGTACGCTCGCCATCGGGCTGATGGTGATGCTGCTGTTGCTCAGCATGCTGGTGCGCACCTACGCCATCGAACTGACCTTCGGCTCGGTCAGCATTTTCCGCCCGACGCTGAAGCTGCTTGGCATTTCACCGAACAGCGGCTGGTATATCGAATGCCTCGTCGGCGCCGGCCTGCTGCACTACATCGTGCCGGTGGCGACGCTGACGCTGCTCGGCACGGTGCAGAACGTCGATCCGCGACTGGTGGAAGCCGCACAGTCGCTCGGCGCGCCGGCGTGGCGCGCGCATCTGACGGTGACGCTGCCGCTGAGCCGGGCCGGACTGGTCGGCGCGTTCCTGATCGGCCTGACATTTTCCATCAGCGCCTTCGTGATCCCGATGGTGCTCGGCAAGGGCCGCGTGCTGTTCCTGTCCAACAGCATATTCAACCGCTTCAGCGAACTGGCGGACTACCCGAGCGGTGCTGCCATTTCGATTGTCATGCTGGTGGTGTCGCTGCTGCTGGTGGTGGCGGTGTCGCGGCTGGCGGCGCCGCGACGGCGGCCGGCATGAGCGCGCGCCTCGGCGACGAGATTTCGCGTGTGGTGGTCTGGGCGGTGATGCTGCTGGCGCTGCTGTTCCTGCTGGTGCCGCTGCTGGTGACGACGCTGATGGCGTTCGACGCGCGCAGCTATCTGGGCGCGCTGCCGCCGCCGGCATTGTCCTTCCGCTGGTTCGTCAACTGTTTTCGCCAGGACGCGCTGGTGACCGGCTTGCGCATCAGTCTCGCACTCGGCGTCTTGGCGGCGGCGATTTCCTCGGTGGCTGGCGCCGGGGCCGCCATCGCGCTGGACGGGGCAAAATTCCCGGGGCGCGGCTTGCTGCTGGCGCTGTTCGTCTCGCCGCTGGTGGTGCCAGCCGTCGTCACCGGCTTCGCGCTGCTGCTGGCGCTGTCGCAGGCCGGCATCCTGAACGGGTTTGTGCGGCTGCTGTTCGGCCATGTCATCATCACCTTGCCGTACACGGTGCGCGCCACGCTCGCCAGTCTGGCAGGTCGCGACAAGCGATTGGTGGAAGCGGCGCTGGTGCTGGGCGCCACCGAGGCGCAGGCGTTCCGCAGCATCACGCTGCCGCTGATCCGCACCGGCATCGTCACTGGCGCGATCTTCGCCTTCGCCGTCTCGCTTGACGATGTCGCGGTCAGCACGTTTCTCACCGACCCGACCACGTATACGCTGCCGGTGGCGCTGGTGAGCGCGATGCGCGCGAGCTTCGACCTGACCATCGCGGCGGCGGCGGTGTTGCTGATGCTGGTCACCGCACTGCTGATTTTTGTCCTGGACCGCGCGGTCGGCTTCGACCGGCTGATCGGCCAGGGCATGTTCAGGACTTAGCGGCACATGGCCATTCGCGTCGAACTGCAAGGCGTGACCAAGCGATTCGGCAGCATGACCGCTGTCGATGGCGTGTCGTTCAGCATCGCCGACGGCGAGACGGTGGCGCTGCTTGGGCCGAGCGGCTGCGGCAAGACGACGATTTTGCGGCTGATCGCCGGCTTCGAGACGCCGGACGGCGGCACGCTGCGCATCGCCGGCGAGGACATGACGCGCAAGCGCCCGTACGAGCGCAATGTCGGCCTGCTGTTCCAGCATTATGCCTTGTTCCCCCATATGACGGTCGCCGAGAACGTCGCCTACGGCTTGCGCTATCGCGGCTATCCGCGCGCAGACATTCCGGCGCGTGTGAACGAGATGCTGGCACTGGTCAAATTGCCGACGCTGGGCGGGCGGCATCCGGGGCAACTCAGCGGCGGGCAGCAGCAGCGGGTGGCGCTGGCGCGCGCGCTGGCGACGCGGCCGGGCGTGGTGCTGCTCGACGAGCCGCTGTCGGCGCTGGATGCCAAGCTGCGGCAGGAGTTGCGGGCCGAGGTCAAGGAAGTGCTGGCCGCCGTCGGCTCCACCGCCATCGTCGTCACGCACGACCAGGAAGAGGCGATGAGCCTGGGCGAGCGCGTGTTCATCATGAGCCACGGCCGCATTGTGCAGCAGGGCACGCCCGACGACATCTATGCGCGGCCGGCCAGCCGATTCGTCGCCGAGTTCATGGGCCGCTCCAACTGGTTCGCCGGCACGCTGATCGCGCCGACCCGATTCCGTACCGCCGACGACATGGTGCTGGAGATCGCCCCGCACGCCACCGACGGCGCCGGCCATACACTGTGCCTGCGCCCCGAGAGCATCGACGTGCTGCCGGACGGCGGCGATGCGGGACAGAACCGGCTGCCGGCGCGCGTGCTGGAGGTGGTGCTGCTCGGTGCCGCGCGGCAGATCACCGTCGAACTCGACGGCGGCCAGAGATTGCTCGCGTTGCAGGCCAACCGCGAGCACGCGCCGCCGGCGCGCGGCGCGCGCGTTGTGGTCGGCTTCGCACCGTCTGCCTGCATCCTGATTCCGGATGATGTCGTTTAACCGCAAAGGAGAGTCTTGTGTTGTCACCGACCAAACTGACCCGCCGTGCCGCGCTGTTGCTGGGCGGATT
>Ga0302279_10005155_pt1 | contig 14785 bp, 10 predicted proteins | sample III_Bog_N3_3_FD_194541 | JGI IMG/M metagenome (GOLD analysis project Ga0302279, IMG submission 194541) | Peat permafrost microbial communities from Stordalen Mire near Abisko, Sweden - III_Bog_N3_3 | ecosystem: Environmental > Terrestrial > Soil > Wetlands > Peat | place: Sweden: Abisko...
CCGGCACAGACGCCCACCGTGCACGCGGGTCCGTTCGCGCACCCGCCCGGGCACGCCCCGCCCGACGAGGTGCCCGTGGTCGAGGCCGCGCTGGTGCTCGTCGAGGACGATGCGCCGCCGGTCGAGGAGCTGGTGGCGCCCGATACGACGCAGTTCCCCTTGTTGTCGCACACCCCGCCATTGCATGATGTTCCCGCCGCATAAAGGCTCGGATAGGTGCAACCACCCCCCGCGCACGCGCCCGGTGCGTCGTGGCACGGCGGCGGCGAGAGGCACGGCCCACACCCTCCGCTCGAGGACGCGCTGCTGCCGGAGGCGGCGCTGCTGCTGGAGGTGGCGCCGGAGGAGACCGCGCTGCTCGAGGAGGAGGTGCTCGTCGTCGGCGAGGCGCCGCCCGTGCCGCCGGTCATCTGCACGACGCTGCCGGTGCTGCCGGGGGCTCCACCCATGCCCCCGCCGCCACCCGAGCCGACGTCGAGGTCGTGGATGCCGACGATCAGCGAGCACGCGCCGCTGGTGAGCGTCCCGAGGGCCGTGAGCACGGCGACGCGGGCGACGAGCCGAGAGCTTCGCTTCACTGGAACGTTCCTCCGAGGACGAGACCGCCCGGGGTGAGCCCGAAATGCAGGGCCGTCGCTCGACCCGAAAGCGCCCCTGCGGGGGGGGTGAGCCAGACGACGAGCGCCGTGCCGAGCCCCGCCCCGGCGAGGGCGAAGCCGATGTCCGAGGCCGTCGCATAGGTGGTCGCCGTGGCGCCCTGGGCCGGCGCCGCAGCCGAGCAGCGAGGGGTGCAGAGCGCCTCGGCGCTGTGCCACGTGCTGAGCGCTAGACCCCCGAACAGGCTGCCCACGACGACGCCGCCCAGGCCGACCGAGCCAGCCACGACGACGGTGCCCCGGCGCCACGAATCGCGCGGTGGCGTCGGACTCGGCAGGGGTGCCCGACGGTCCACCTCGACGGTCGCGGGCGGCGCCGGCGGTGGGGAGGTCGCGATCGGTGGAGGAGCTGCCAGCGGCGCGACCCGCGCCTCGCGGAGCAAGGGAACCTCGACGCGGCCGCCCGAGGAGGCGAGGTCGAGGGTGACCTCCCACGGCTCCCTGCCGGGCGCCGAGGCGCGGAGCTTGTGCGGCCCGGGATCCACCGGCAGCGGCGTGCCCCACAGGATCGACCCGAGGACCGTGTCGTCTCGCCGGATCTCGAGACCGGGAGTGCCCCGGGCCTCCGCCGCCACGGTCACCACCAGCTTCGACAGCGAGGCCTGCAGGGCGTCGGCGCGCTTGCGGGCGGTCGCGGCGCGGGTGGCGTGGCCGGTCGCCTCGGCCTCCGAGGCGACCGCGAGGAAATTGGACCAGGCGCTCGCGGTCTTGCCCAGATGCTCGTAGCAGTCGGCGAGCCAGAAGCGCGTGCCCATCTGCGCGTCGAGCCGGAGGCTCTCCTCCAGCCTGGCGCACGCGGAGGGGTAGCTGCCCGCCTTGAAGAGCTTCATCCCTTCCTCGAAGGCGGCGCGGGAGAGCGCCCGGCTCATCTCCGGCTGAGCCGTCGCCGGACCGGAGATGGCGCCGATCGCGAGCGCGGCGAGCAGCGCAATCGAACGCGTGCGGAGGAGGGTCATCGTTCTCGGCCTAGAACGGGCTCGTGGGGTCGAAGCCGTTGTTGGTGGGGCGCGACGGAGGGCGCGCGGGGTTGGGATGGAACCGCGGGGGAGAGGCGGAGGGCAACGGAGCGACGGAGGCCGCCACCGAGGCGACCGGAGACAGGGCGGCGGCGGAGGGCAACGGAGCGAGGGCAACGTTGGCCGGAGGCGCGGGAACGGACTGCGGCCCCGGGTGCGGCTCGACGCTCGAAGCCTCCTCGTGCACGGGCGCGGCGGCGGGCGCGCGGGTGCTGGTGACGAAGGCAAACGTGCCCGCGATGCCAAGCAAGCAGGTGCCGATCGCCAGCGCCGCCACTCCGAGGCCGCCCGCGGGTCCGCGCCGGCGGGGCTCGGGGATCGACAGCAGCGCCGGCGCCGGCGCCACGGCTCCCGCGCCCGACCGCGCCGTCACCGACATGGCGCCCTCCGCGCTCGGCGGCCCCTCGGTTGCCGACAGCACCAGTCGAGGCGCGACGCGCGCGCGGATCGCGGTGTCGAGCGGCACCAGCATCTCCTCCGAGAGCCGCGTGCCGTCGAGCAGGATCGGCCGGAGGGCATCGAGCATCGCGTCAGCGCTCGGATAACGCTCGTCGACCGCGATGCGCAGCGCGCGGTCGACGATGGTCGCCGCCTCGGGAGGGACCCAGGGGGCAAGGTCCTGGATGGGGCGCGGGGGGTCGGAGCAGATCCGCATGATCAGCTCGACCAGCGAGGGCGCCGCCTCGTGCGGCGTCTGTCCGGACAGGGCTCGATAGAGGACCACCCCGAGCGACCAGAGGTCGGCGCGGGCGTCCATGCTCTTGCTGGCCCGGGCCTGCTCGGGCGCGAGGTAGCGCGGCGATCCGAGCATGCTCCCGGTCTCGGTGAGGTTGCCGGTCTCGACGGCCCCCACCAGCCCCCGCTGGATCTTGGCGATGCCGAAGTCGAGGATCTTCACCACGATCTCGCCCTCTTCCCGCCGCGTCAGGAAAATGTTGGCCGGCTTGATGTCGCGGTGCACGACCCCCGCCGCGTGGGCCCGCGAGAGGCCGCGGCAGACCTGCGCCGCGATTCGCAGCACGGTGTCGGGCGAGAGGATGCGGACGCGGGCGAGCAGGTGCTCGAGGTCCTCGCCGTCGAGGTACTCCATGACCATGTAGGGCGCGTGCGTCCCCGGGTCGGTCCCGGAGTCGAGCACCTGGACGATGTGTTGCGTCTCGATCGCGCCCGCCACCCGGGCCTCGCGCTCGAAGCGAGCGACGCTCTCGGGGGCCTGATCGGCGCCCGCGCCCGCGATGACCTTGATCGCGACCCGGCGCTCGGTGCCGGTGTGCTGCGCCTCGTAGACCGCCCCCATCCCGCCGCGCCCGAGCAGGCGGCGGATCTGGTAGCGTCCGTCGAGGATCTCGCCGATCACGATCCCCGAGCCTACCCCATCCGCCCGCCTCTTCGCGGAAGACATCCCTGGTCGCCCGGGCGACCAGGGCCGGCGCCTGCCCCGAAGCAGGGGCGAAACGAGCCGGACACCTCTCCGGCGACCTCCTCGGAGCCTTCCACGCCGGTGGCCCTGTTCTCCCTTTCTGCCGCCTCTGGATCTCGGGTAGCCTCCGAGGCGGTGCTCCCCGAGTTCAGCCCGCCCAGCGATCGCTTCACGATCGAGGCCCGCGTCGGCAGCGGAGGCATGGGGGACGTCTTCCGCGGCGTCGATCGCGAGACGGGGCAGCAGATCGCGGTCAAGCTGCTCCGGGCCACCGCGTCGGCGCACGAGCGGACCAGGTTCGCGCGCGAGATCGCCATCCTCGCGGACCTGCGACACCCCAACATCGTCCAGTACATCGGGCATGGCACCTGGCACGACGGGCGCCTGTTCCTGGCGATGGAATGGCTCGAAGGGGAGGACCTGGGCCAGCGCCAGCGGCGGGCGCCGCTCGGGATGCGCGACGCCGTGGAGGTGGTTCGGCGCTCGGCCGCGGCGATGGCTGCCGTCCACGCGCGCGGGGTGATCCACCGCGACCTCAAGCTCTCCAACATCTTCCTCATCCACGGGCGCGGCACGGCCATCAAGCTGATCGACTTCGGCGTGGTCAAGCCGGCCGTCGCCGACGACTTCCCCACCGAGCGCGGGCAGATCATCGGCACGCCGCACTTCATGGCCCCCGAGCAGGCTCGCGGCGAGGCCATCGACACGCGGGCCGACGTCTACTCGCTGGGGTCGGTGCTGTTCCGCCTGGTCACCGGGCGCAACGTCTTCGAGACCGAGCACATCATCGCCCTGCTGGGGCGCCTCGTCATCGAGGAGCCGCCCACCGCCTCCAGCGTGCGCTTCGACGTGCCGGAGGCGCTCGACGAGGTCATCCGCCGGACCATCGCCCGCAAGCGCGACGAGCGCTACGAAAACGGCGGCGAGCTGGCCCGCGCCCTCGCCCGCGTGGGCGTCCTCAACAACGACCCGCCCGCCACCGACAAGAGCGCGTCGGCCATCCGCAAGGCGGTGCCCGATCTCTCCCCGCCGAGCAGCGGCGCCGCCGGCCGCGACGGGGGCGGCGGGGCGGTGCAGGCCCGGCCGGGCACCAGCGAGCGGCGCGTGGTGGCGGTGGTGCTCTACGATCTCGGCGACGCCAAGCTCACCCCGGAGGTGGACACGGCGGTGCGCGAGGCGCTCGGCGACGACACCCGCTTCGAGGCGCTCGCTGGCGGGCGGATGGTGGCGGTGCTGGGCGTCGAGCGGTCCAAGGGCGACGAGGCCATCCGCGCGGCGCGGGCGGCCCTCATCGTCTCGCGCGCCCTCGGCTCCCAGGCCCGGGAGTCGACCGCTCCCGGCGCCAAGCCCGAGGCGGCGCGGGTCGCCATCGCCGTCGGGCACGCCGTCCGCGGCCGCGCCAACCTGGCCGGCGAGGCGCTCGACCGGGCCGCGCGCCAGCTCGACATGGCGGCCCCGGGCGCGGTGCGCATCGACGTCCACGCGGCCGCCGCGATCGAGGGGCGCTTCGTCGTCCAGGCGGACGCGCAGGGCGGCATGCTGGTGCGCGAGGACTCGAGCGGCTTCGGCGCCCGCCAGCTCCTCGGGCGCACCACCCCGACGGTCGGGCGCGACAAGGAGATCGCGCTCCTCCTCGGCATCTACAACGAGATGGCCGACGATGGCACCCCGCGCGCCGCTCTGGTGAGCGGGCCCGCGGGCATCGGCAAGAGCCGCGTCCGCGCCGAGATGATGGCCCGCCTGGAGACGGCGCCGCGCCGGCCCGAGGTTCTCCTCTGCCGCGGCGACGCGATGAGCCGCGGGTCGAGCCTCTCGGCGCTGGGCCGGGCGCTGCGCGCGCTGATGGGCGTGCACGACGGCGAGCAACCCCACGAGCAGATCACCAAGGTCAAGAACCACGTCGCGGTCCGCCTGCCGCGCACGCTGCGCTTCCTCGCGGCCTTCCTCGGCGAGCTGATCGGCGTCCCGTTCCCCGACGAGAGCGACGAGCCGCTCCGGGCCGCCCGCGCCAGCGCCCAGCTCATGCAGTCGCGCATGCGCTCCGCCCTGGAGGCGTTCGCGCGCGCCCAGCCGACGCCGCTGGTGCTCTTCATCGAGGACCTGCACTGGGCCGACGACACCACCGTCGACCTCGTCGACTGGCTCCTGGGCTGCCCGGACCTGCGCTTCGCCGTCTTCGCCTTCGCCCGGCCCGAGGTGCAGAGCCGGCTGCCGCAGCTCTGGGAGCGCCGCAACCTCACCCGCCTGACGCTCTCCCCGCTCTCGCCGCTGGCCGCCGAGCGCCTGGTCGCCGCCGCCCTCCCTCAGGCGGAGCCCTCCGTCCGCGCCAGCGTGGTGCGCCGCGCGGGGGGCAACGCGCTCTTCCTGGAAGAGCTGATCCGCTACGCCGCCGAGGGCCGCGAGGAGCTCCCGCTCACCGTGCAGGCCCTGGTGCAGGCGCGGCTGGACCGGATGTCGCCCGCGCTCCGCCAGGTGCTGCGCGCGGCGGCGGTGTTCGGCCAGTCGTTCTGGACCGGCGGCGTGGAGGCGCTCCTCGAGCGCCCCGCCGGGATGGACCTGTCGGAGCTGATGGTCGCCGAGATCATCACCCGGCAGAACGAGTCGCGCATCGCCGGGGAGGACGAGTGGATGTTCCGCCAGGCGCTGGTGCGCGACGCGGCCTACGCGTCCATCCTCGAGGAGGATCGTGCCGCCATGCACCTCGACGCCGGGGCGTGGCTCGAGTCGGTGGGTGACGTCGACGTCGGCCTGATCGCGCGCCACGCGGACGCCGGCGGCGATCTCCCCCGCGCCGCCGCCCTTTACGCCCGCGCCACTCGCCAGGCCATCACCAACGGCGCCCAGCTCGAGACGGCGCTCGAGCTCGCCGATCGCGGCCTGGCTTGCCGAGCAGAGGGCGCCGTCCGGGCGCAGCTCCTCCTCGCCAAGGCGCAGGTCTCGTCGTTCCTCGGGCGCCTCCCGGAGGCGGTCGCCGCCGCCGAGGAGTCGGCCCGCATCGCGCCCCCCTGCTCGGACCTGTGGGGCGAGTCCCAGCGCATCGTCGCCACCGCCCTCATCGAAGCGGGGCGCAGCGCCGACGGGGACGCCCGCGCCGCCTGGGCCCTCGGCCCCGACTTCGCTGCGCTCTCGCTGTCCATCCGCGCCGCCATCATGGCCGCGCGCGTCCGCGGCCTCATCGATCTCGGGGCCCCTGGTCACGCGCTCGCGCTCTCCGAGCAGGCGATCGCGGCGGCGCAGGCGTCCGGCGCCCTCGAGGCCACCGTGCGCGCCCTCGACGCGCGCACCTTCGCGCTGATGAGCGTGGGAGATCTCTCCCAGGCCGTCACCGCGGGCACCGCCCTGATCGAGACCGCCGACAGCGCCGGCGACGTGGTCCTCGCCACCCGCGGCCGCTGCAACACCGCGTCGGTGCTCAACCACCTCGGCATGTTCGAGGAGGCGCAGGCCATGCTGGACCGCGCCCTCCACGACGCCCGCGCCCGTCGCATGCGCATCCTCGAGGCGTTCGCGCTGCACAACGGGGGCATGTCGTACGCGCGCCTCGGCAACCTCGACGAGGGCATCAGCTGCCAGCGCCACGCCGCCCGCATCGCCGACGAGACGGGCGCCGCCCGGCTACGCATCCACACCCGCTGCTACGAGGCCATCCTCCTGGTCTGGCGCGGCGCCCCGGGCGACCTCAGCGCGGCCTACACGCTGGCGTGCACCGTCTGCGACGAGACCCGCACCAACCCCAGCCTCTACTGGGCCGGCCTCTTCGTCATGTCCCGGGTCCAGCTCGCGCGGCGCTACCTCGACAGCGCCGTGGACGCCGCGCGCGAGGTCGACAAGCGCCTCACCGCCGGCCCCGTCGAGGAGTGGGACGAGTACATGAGGCTCACCCTGATCGAGGCGCTCCTCGCCCTCGATCAGAAGGCCGAGGCCGACGCCGCCCTCGACCGCGCCTTCCGGGTGGTGGTCGATCACGCCGCCGCCATCGGCCGCCTCGACCACCGCCGCGCCTTCCTCACCCGCAACGAAGAGGTGCGCCGGATCGTCGAGCTCGCCCGGGAGCGCCTGGGGAGGTCCCTGCCCGAGATCGCCGAGCCGCGCCGCGATCCCCCGCCGCCCGCGCCACCCGTGACGCCTCCCGGCGCTCCGCCGGTCCCGCCCACCCGCAAGCCCACGATGCAGTAGGGCACCAAGCCTATGCGCGCTCGTCTCTTCACCCTGGTCTCGGTCGCGACGCTCGCGGCGTGCGTCGCCGGCTGCAAGACTCCCGCCGAGCGCCTGCGCGCGCGGTGCGAGAGCGGGCGCGCCCAGAGCTGCTTCGATCTGGCGCTCCTGTACGTTCACGGGACCGGCGTGGCCCAGGACGAGGCCTACGCCGCCGAGCTCTACCAGAAGAGCTGCGACGGAGCCTACGTGGACGGCTGCTACAACCTCGCGCTCCTCTATGCGCACGGCACCGGCGTGATCAAGGACGAGGCCCACGCCGCGGAGCTCTACCAGAAGAGCTGCGACGCCGGGCAGCTCGGTGGCTGCTACAACCTCGGGCTGTCCTACGCCCACGGGACCGGCGTGGCCCCGGACGACGCGCGCGCGGTGGCGCTCTACCAGAAGAGCTGCGACGGAGGGCACGCCGACGGCTGCAACAACGTCGGCTTCATGGTCGACGCCGGGCGAGGCGCCGCCAAGGACCCGGCCCGCGCCGCCGAGCTCTACCGCAAGAGCTGCGACGGGGGCTTCGCGGCCGGCTGCAACAACCTCGGGCTGATGCACGCCCACGGGACGGGCGTGCCCAGGGACGACACCCGCGCCGCCGAGCTCTACCTGAAGAGCTGCGACACCGGCAGCTTCGACGGCTGCAACAACCTCGGCATCATGGTCGACGCCGGGCGAGGCGCCCCCAAGGACCCGGCCCGCGCCGCGGAGCTCTACCGCAAGAGCTGCGACGGAGGGCAGGCGGTCGGCTGCCACAACCTCGGGGTCATGTACGAGAACGGGACCGGCGTCGCCAAGGACCCGGCCCGCGCCGCGCAGCTCTACCAGCAGAGCTGCGACGGGGGCGACGCGGACGGCTGCTACAACCTCGCCCTCCTGCTCGACGCCGGAACCGGCGTCACCAAGGACCAGGCCCGCGCCGCGCAGCTCTACCAGAAGAGCTGCGACGGCGGGCAGATGGGCGGCTGCTACAACCTCGCGCTCCAGTGTGCCCACGGCACGGGCGTTCCCAGGGACGATGCGCGCGCCCTGCCGCTCTACCAGAAGAGCTGCGACGGGGGCCGCGCGGACGCTTGCAGCAACCTCGGCTTCATGATCGACAGCGGGCGCGGCGCGACCGCGGACCCGGCGCGCGCGGCCGAGCTCTACCGGAAGGCCTGCGACGCCAGCTACGCCACCGGCTGCCACAACCTCGGGCGCGCGTACTCTCTCGGGCGGGGCGTCGCCCGGGACCGCGCGCGGGCGACGGAGCTCTCCAAGAAGGCCTGCGCCGGCGGCTACAAGGACGATTGCCCGGCGCCCCCGCGCTGAAGATGTGAGGGGAAAGCGCGGGAGCCCTACTCCACGCGCTGCACCCCCGCCCGCCCTGCTCGGGTGCTCGTCGCCTTGACGGGCCGCGCGACCACGGGCGCGGAGGGCAGGTCGGATCGCTCCTGGGCGGGCTCCGCCGACGCGTGCCCGGAGCCGAGCGGCCTGGTGATCGGGGGCCCCGGCTCGTGCGGCTTCTTCGGGGCGGGCTTGGTGTCCTCGTCGAAGCGCCTCTTCTCCTCCTGGGCCAGCAGCGACTGCCGGATGTCCTCGACCAGCCCGTTGGTGCGGCGAAAGTCTTGCGGCGGCTTCCACGGGCTGTCGCCGAAGACGAAGTAGCGATCGATGATCGCCTGCCGCTCCTGCATCTTGCGCTCGAAGATGGCGCGGAGATCCTCCGGATCGCGGATGATGTAGGGGGTGAGGATGAGCAGGAGGTTCGACTTCTGCATCGTCTTGCTGGTCTGCTTGAAGAGAGCCCCGAGGACGGGGATGTCGCCGAGGAGCGGGATCTTGGTCTCGGCGTTGGTCGTGGCCTCGCGCACCAGGCCGCCGATGACCACGGTCTGCTGATCGCGCACCGTCAGGGTGGTGTTCGCCGTGCGCTTGTTGATGGGGATCGCGCCGAGGCTGCCCTGAGCGGCACCTGCCTCGGAGATCTCCTCGGCCAGCTCGAGGCGGACCTGGTCCGAGTCGTTGATGTGCGGCGTCACGGTGATCTTTGTGCCCACGTCCTGACGCTGGGCCGTGGTCCCCGCCCCGCTGAGCGCCGCCAGCGCGCCCGATCCCGTCGCTCCCGCCAGGGCCCCGAGCGAGCCCAGCGCGCTGACGTTGGTCTGGAGCGGGATGTTCTGCCCGATGGAGATCTCCGCCTTGATGTTGTCGGTGGCGAGGATGTGGGGCGTGGCCAGGACGTTGGCGTCGCCGTCCTTGGCCATGGCGCTGAGCACCGCGCCGAACGCCGGGATGGAGAGCCCCGTCCCCAGCAGGTTCGCGGTGCCAGGGATGACCGGCCCGATCACCCCGAGCGCCAGGCCTTCCAGGCTGGAGGGGACGCCCGACAGCGAGGTCGCGATGTCGCTGCCCCCGTAGACCGTGGCGTTGCCCGCGGAGCCCGCGCCGACCGACGATCCCATGTGGTACGACACGCCGAACTGGCTGGAGCGGTCGACGGTGACATCCATGATGGTCGCCTCGATGAACACCTGGCGCCGCGGCTGATCCAGCTTGTCGATGACGGTGCGGAGCTGGGCATAGTCGCGGAGCGACGAGGTGGTGAGGAGCGCGTTGGTCGACTCGTCGCAGGTCACCCGCACCCGGCCCTCGAACACGTCCTCCAGCCCCGAGCCGGCCGCGCCCGGCGTCCGTGACGGCGCCGCCGACGCGCCCGCCGGCGTCCCCGGCGCCCGCGCCGCGGTGCCCTGCGAGCCCGACCCGAGGAGCTGGTTGAGTGTCACCGAGAGCTCCTTGCACATGGAGTGCTGGAGCATGCGCACCCGGATCTCCCCGTCCGCCGACGGCTTCACGTCGAAGCGCTTGATGAGCTCGAAGATCCGCAGGTAGTCCGGCTCGGTGGCGGCGATGACCAGCGCGTTGCCCCGCTCGTCGGCGACGATGCGCGCGCCGCCGCTGCTCTTGGCGGCGGCGCTCGGCCCCGCGCCGGTGGCCGCGGCGCTCCGGCTCTTGAGGTCGAGGATGTCGCTGAGCTTGCCCGCCAGCTCGGCGGCCCCCGCGTAGTTGAGGGTCTCCACCCAGATCTGCTCTCCCGCGCCCCCGGTGTCGATCTCCTCCAGGATCTTGATCATGCGGCGCACGTTGGCGCCCGTCTCGGTGACGATGAGCAGGTTGCCCGGCGCGTGGACGGTGATGTCACCATCCTTGGACTTGAACTTGAGGAGCACCGCGGCCGCGTCGGTCGCGTCGAGGTGGGCGAGGCGGTAGAGCCGGGTGACGTAGCGCTCCTCGTCGGGGACGGGCGCGCTCGGGGCGTAGACCTCGGTGACCTCGGAGGCGACGCCGGCGCTCTCGACGATCTTGAAGAACCGGCCGTGCTGGATCACCGTCATCCCGTTGGTCTGGAGGATCGAGAGGAAGGCCTGGTAGGCCTCGCCGACGGACACCTTGCCAGGCGAGTGCACCGTGGCCTTGATCTGCCGCAGCTTGCCGCCGAAGATGAAGTGCTTGCCAGTGACCGCGCTGATGGCTTTCACCAGCTCCGGCAGCTCGGCGTCCTCCAGGTTGAACTCGACCTGATAGCCGTCCGGCCGGGACCGCGAGTCGATGTCCCTGGCGACCGCGCCCTTGACCGCAGCGACGGGATCCGCGCCCGCCTCGGCGGCGGGCTTCGGCGCGGGGGTGCGCAGCACGGGCCCCCCCGGGGTGGGGTCGGCGCTCGCCGCGGCGGGGATCGTCAGCAGGGCGGCCGCCATCACGACGCGATGAAGCCGCGCTCTCTCGGGACGTTGGATCATGACTCTCCGTGGGATCGAGCCGCGGCCACTGCCGCTCCGGCGCCCGCCTCCCGGCTGCGGCGATTAGCCAGGTCCGTGCCAACCCGGATTGCCCGGTCCAGCCGGCCACTGGCAGCGATGGAGCCGCCGCCTCGCGACGGATCTGACGAGACGGCGCCCATTTCCTGGACCGAGCTGCCGAATTGACAACGGGGCTGTCAGTGGTCGGGCGGGGGCGGCATGTCCCTGGGCATGCACGAGAGCCGGCTCTCGCCCGGAGGCGCGCCGCAGGTCCCGCTCACGGCGTTGCCGTGGAAGCTCACCGAGCAAGCGTCTCCGCTGGCCTTGCCGTCGCACGCGGCGAACGCCTCCGGAGGGGGCGGCGGCGGATGATCGGGGCGGCAAGCGAGCCGGCTCTCCCCCGGAGGCGCGTCGCACGTCCCGCTCACGTCGGTGCCGTGGAAGCTCACCGAGCACGCGTCGCCGTGGGCCTTGCCGTCGCACGCGGTGAAGGCCTGGGGAGGAGGCCCGTGGTGCGGAGGCGGATCGGCGACGGCGCGGCCGGCGACCGCGAGGAGGGCGAGGCCGAAGGCGAGGCCGGCGGTCTTCACAGTGCGGGAGGCCCAGGGTCGGTTTTCACGGCAGTTCATGGTGCACCTTTCTCCGGCGACGATTCGCCTGGAGAGCAAGGTGGACCGGCCCCATGAACCGCCCGCGAAGAGCGCGTTAGCGAATGTGAAGCTCGGCAGCGGGCAAGAGGACCACGGCCCGAGTCCCCTCCCCGAGGCGGCTCTCGAGCGCGAGCGTGCCGTGGTGCGCCTCGACGATGCGCCGCGCCAGCGCGAGCCCGAGGCCGAGCCCGCCGGTGGCCCGGTTGCGGCTGCGGTCGGCGCGAAAGAAGGGGCGGAACACGTGGGGCAGGTCCTCGGGGGCGATGCCGATACCGTGGTCGCGGATCTCGATGCGCACGGACCCCCTTGCGCCCGGCGCCGCGTGGAGCTCCACCTCGTCCGCGCTGCCCTTGGCATACCGGTGGGCGTTCTCCAGCAGGTTGTCGAGGACGCGCCGGAGCAGCACCGGATCGCCCTCCACCGCGGGCAGCTCGGCGGCGACCGCGACCACCAGCGGGCGCTCCGGGTGCGCGGCCTGGAGGCGGGCGGCGGCGCGCGCGCAGAGCTCGCCCAGGTCCACGCGCTCCAGGCGGAGAGGGGGGATCCCCCCTACCCCCGTGCCGAGGTCGAGACGGGCCGCCGTGAGCACGTCGCTGATGAGCCGCTCCAGCTCGGCGAGGTCCTCGGTGATCTCGCCGAGCGCCTCGCGCGCGGTGCCCGCGTCGCCCTCCGCGGCGAGGTCGAGCGCGACGCGGATCCGGGCGAGCGGCGTGCGCAGCTCGTGGGAGACGTTGGCGAGCAGCTCCTTCTCGGCGCGGAGCAGGGCGGTCACGCGGTCGGCCATCTCGTCGAAGGCGGAGGCCACGTCGCCGATCTCGTCGGAGCGGGCCATGCCCGCGCGCGCGTCGAGCCTTCCCTTGCCGAACTCTCGCGCGGCGCCCGAGAGCCGGGCCAGCGGCCGCGCCAGGGACCGGGCGGTGAGCCACGACGCGATCCCGACCACGCCGAGCACCAGCGCGAGGACGGCCAGCGCTTCGCGCGGCAACGAGCGCGCCGTCCGCAAGGCGTACACGGCGCGGCCGATGCGCCCGTCCGGCAGCCGCACCGGGAGCATGAACGCCGGCACCGGCGGGGGGCCGGGCGGCGGCGGGAACATCGCGAGGTCGGGGGGCGGCCCCGGTGGCGGCCCCGGCGGCGCCTCGCCTTCGCGCCGGTTGGTCGCCAGGATCTGCCCGCGGTCGTCGTAGATCACGAGGGTGGCGTCCTCCGTGCTCTGGACGCGGTCGAGCTCGCGCGCGAGCGCGGTCGCGTCGCCCAGCCGGGCGACCACCGCCTCCACGGAGGCGCGCGCCTCGCGCCCGGCCTGGCGGTCGCCCGCCTGGCGCATCCGCACGAAGAGCGTGAAGCCGAGCAGCACGGCGGCGAACTGCAAGAGCCCGGCGAGGTAGATGCGCAATGCCAGGCGCGAGCGCGGGCGGCGCACGATCAGCCCTGCCCGTCCGCCAGCAAATAGCCGACGCCGCGCACCGTCTTGAGGAGGCGGGGGCTGCGCGGATCGTCGCCGAGCTTGTGCCGGAGGTGGGAGACGTGGACGTCGATCGACCGCTCGAAGGCCTCGTCGGCGTTGCCCCGGACCAGGTCCACGAGCTGCTCGCGGGTGAGCACGCGGCCGGCCCTCTCCACCAGCGCGCGCAGCAGCATGAACTCGTACGTCGTCAGGGCGAGCTCCCGGCCCTCGAGGGTCGCCCGCATCGCCGCGACGTCGACGACCAGCGCCCCCACCCGGAGCAAGCTCGACGCGGGACCCGAGAGGCCGCGCGCCCGCCGCACCTGAGCGCGCACACGCGCCAGGAGCTCGCGCGAGGAGAAGGGCTTGGGGATGTAGTCGTCCGCGCCGCCCTCGAGACCCATGACGCGATCGACCTCCTCGCCGCGAGCGGTCACCATGAGGATGGGCGTGTCAACGCGGGATCGCAGCTGGCGGCACGCCTCGAGTCCGTCGAGGCCGGGGAGCATCAGGTCGAGGAGGATGGCGTCGGGGCGCTCCCGGAGGACCTTCGCGATCCCGTCGCGCGCGTCCGTGGCCAGCGTGACGCGCACGCCGTGCGACTCGAGGTAGCGCGCGGTGAGGCTGGCGAGGCGCTCGTCGTCCTCGATGTAGACGACGGAGATGGACTCGCTGTCCGGGGAGGCCGACGTGAGCATCGCTCATCCTACCGCCGGAGAGGAGGTGACCCCTCCCGCTTAACAATCGCTAACACAGGGCGACGACGACGCCCCGAGCGGCGCCGCCTGCTTAACATTCGAACACCGCTACGCAACACGCGACCAACACCGCGAGGCCAGGCTCCTCTCCCACATGCTCCGCACGAGCGATGGGGCAGCGGCCCGCCTCGGGTAACGCCGAGCTGGGGCTCCACCGCGGAGGACCGGCCATCGTTCAGCTCGGGGCGAAAGGCTCTCGACATGAAACATCGGTATTGCGCCGCCATGATGGCGGCGTCCGCGTTCGGGCTCCTCGGCTGCAACGCGACCAGCAGCTCCGTGGAGACGGTGACCTTGAGCACCGTCTCGGGCAGCGGGGAGGCGGGGACGGCGACGCTGACCAGCATCAGCACCAGCTCGACCCAGATTGCCATCACCATCAGCGGAGGGACCGACACGGGCGTGCAGTCGGCCGCCATGCGCTCCGGCACCTGCGGGAGCGACGGCACGATCTTCGCGCAGCTGAACAACCTCCAGGGGGACTCCAGCGTCACCACCGTCGACAGCGAGCTGTCGTCGCTGACGGGCGACCAGTATTACATCGACGTGCAGAGCTCGACCAACGTCGACGTCATCGTCGCCTGCGGGGAGGTGCCGTAGCCGCTCGGCTCCCGCGCGGTCGGCTCGGGACCCCAGACCTCAGCGCGAAGCCCACATCTCGAGGAGGATCGGGTTCTGGACGAGCTTGGCCATGATGGTCACCTCGAGCTGCCGCACGCGCTCGCGGGTGATGTTCATCAGGTCGCCGACGCGCTCGATGGTGTGCCTCCCCTCGTCGCCGACGTCGAGCGCGCACGACGCCGGCATGGCCGCGAAGTCGATGGCGCCGTCCTCGCCGACCAGATCGGGGAAGTTC
>Ga0302279_10005158_pt1 | contig 14779 bp, 11 predicted proteins | sample III_Bog_N3_3_FD_194541 | JGI IMG/M metagenome (GOLD analysis project Ga0302279, IMG submission 194541) | Peat permafrost microbial communities from Stordalen Mire near Abisko, Sweden - III_Bog_N3_3 | ecosystem: Environmental > Terrestrial > Soil > Wetlands > Peat | place: Sweden: Abisko...
CGTCCGTGCGGTGTCACCGCCGCAACCGCCGCATCGGCGATGACTACATCGTCTCGCGAACGGCAGTGCCAACGCCGTGGGGCATCGACTCGCCGTTCTTCGTGCGGTCATCCATCTCGTACTTGCTGGGGCACTTCGCGAGGACACTAGTGGCCTCGAACGTATTGTCCGCCTGGAGCTCCCCTTCGACGGTCACGCCGACGTCCATCCCCGGAACGTCGCGGAACGTGTCGGGCACGATGCACTGCGCGAAGCGCACCGGGACCTCCGCGCCGTTCTTGGTGATGGTGAAGCGGTACTCGCAAGGCGTTTCGCGTTTCGCAAGGCTTCCGTGGACAAGGTTTCCCTCGGCGCGCACCGGTCGACCGGCGAACTTCGCGTGCTGCGCCAGCAGCTCGTCCACGGGCTTCGAGTAGATCGCGTTGTCCTTGAGCCCCGTGAGAACGATCCCCGCAATCCCGCCCCCGAGCATCACGAGCGGCACGACGATGTAGAGGCCGTTGCGTCTCCCTTTCGGCAACGCGTTCAGCTCCGCGCGCGAGCGCGCTTCGGGGACGACAGCGACTACCGCCTCGGAAGCGGTGTCGCGCGACGGGGTCTCGGACGTGGGCTCGCTCATCGACGAATTACAGTCTACTGCAGCATACGAGGCTTGGCCATCCGGCGAGTGCGGCGGAGCGGCGCGCGGCACGATGGACGAGCGTTCCGCGCGGCCGGTGTTACTTTTAGGGAGGGTCTCGCATGATGGATGTGCTTGCGCTTCCGGTCCTCGTTCTGAATCGTCATTTCCAGCCCGTCCAGGTTACGACGGCGAAGCGCGCGATGGTTTTGCTTTACGGCGGCGCGGCGCAGGCGCTGGACGATGAAGGGGGGGCTTACGACTTCGACGTCTGGCGCCAGCTCCCCGTCCGCGCCGGGGACGACTCGATCCCCATCGTCGGCGGCTCGCTACGGGTCCCGCGCATCATGCACCTGAAGCGCTACGAACGGATGCCTCGCGCCGCGGTGCGACTCACGCGTAGAAACCTGATGTTTCGTGACGGGCACGAGTGCCAGTATTGCGGCCGGCGACCGCCACTTCGGGACCTCAACATCGACCACGTGATGCCCCGTTCGCGCGGCGGCGGTGACTCATGGGAGAACCTCGTGACGGCGTGCCGCCCGTGCAACCTCCGGAAGGGGTGGAAGACGCCGGAGGAGGCGAACATGCGGCTCGCGCGCGTGCCGTCTCGCCCGCGCTGGTCCACGGCGGCACAGCTCCTCATGGGGGCAGGCGAGCGATTCAAAGAGTGGGACGCGTTCCTGCAGGCGAGCTGAAGCCTCCACCCGCGGCCCCGCCGGCCGCGGCGGTCAGTGCGACTCGCTGACGACGGCCCCCGCCTCGTTGCACTCTCCCCACAGGTTCCAGCCGCCGTCGCTGCAGACGTAGAGGTCCTCGCAGCCACAGCAGAACGTGCCGCACTGGAGCGCGTCCTTGAGCGAGCAGTCGGGGCTTTCGAGGTCGGGGCACCCGGGGCCGCCGCCCGCCCCCTCCGGGAGAACGAACCCCGCGTCCCGGACCGGTGCGTCGACTGGGCTTTCGCCGTCGTCGAATCCGGCGTCGGACGTGGCCTCGTGACCGGCGTCGTGCGGGGGGACATAGTCAGGGCACTTCTGCACGAAGGTCCAAGTCGTGCCCCCCTGGCAGCTGTAAATGGCGGAGCAGCTTGGGCAGGCGCAGTTCGTGTCGTCGACCCCCGCGCACCCCGTGGCCACCGGAATGTCCGTGCAATAGGTGCTCAGGATGGTGTCGGAGCAAGCCGCCGCGATCGTGAGCGCGGCGACCGAGAGAGCCAGTGCGAGGGTGTACGCGCGTCTCATCGAAGGCGGCGAAGCCTGCCCCAGAGGTCGCGTCGGCGCCACGATTCTCGTCAGGGCGTCTCCGTGTCGCGGCGGGGCGGCGTCGAAGATCGAAGCCCCTACCCACGGACTTCGAGTAGAAACGGTGCTGGAGGTACCTCGATGCGTTCCGCAACGTTGGCAGTCGTCGCCGTGACCGCAAGTCTCTCCCTGGCCCTCGCATGCGGCGGCTCGGCCCCTCCCGCGCAGGCGCCGCTTCCCGCAGGCGCACCGCAAGCCGGCGATGCCGGCGCCCCACCCCCGGCCGGAGACGCAGGGCCCACGTCGACCACGACGCAGACCCTCGGTGGCGGAGTGGCCGGGGGAACCAAGCTCACTCCCCTTGCGGCGGCGGCGCCCGACCCGAGCGGCGCGGTGACACCGCCGAAGCACCATGGTGAGGTCGGGCGAACGATCGCCGATCTGCAAGCTATCGTGGCGTCTCACCGCGACGAAGCCCGTGCGTGCTACGACACGGCGCTCGCCGCCCACCCGGGCATCGAGGGGAGCATCGACATTCGCTGGACGATCGACCCGGCGGGGGCGGTCAGCGACGCGGACGTCGACACGTCCCACAGCGAGATCGTCGAGCCGTCGGTCGGCAACTGCATCATCGCGATCGTGAAGAAGATTCACTTCAACGCGAGCGCGAAGGGCTTCGAGACGAAGGCCCACTACCCGTTCAACTTTCATCCGCACGCGCGCCACGTGGTCAACACGCCGCAGTGAGCTCGCGCGGCGCGCGTCACGTCGTGATGGCGCTGATCCAGCCGTAGGCTGCCCAGAACTGGAACCAGCCGCCAACCTTCTCTTCGAGCTCGGCCTCGAGCCCTTCCCCCACAGCGACGGCCTCGCACGCGTCGCCGAGCGTCTCGCCCCGCGCGAGATGGTCGAGGAGCTCGAACGCGAGCGGCTCGATGTCGATGTATTGCAGCGTCTCCGGCCCTCGGTAGACGACGACGTGTGTTGGCACGGCATCCGGACGCGGCGGGTCGCTGCCGGCGCGGACGGCCGCGCGGTAGTCGTGCGTCGGGTGAGCGAGCGCGACCCGCTGGACGGAGGGGTGAAGCGTGAGCCGCGCCCCCGACCACGCGTCCTCGGGAATCGACGTGAGCGCCGCCGCGTCGAGGGGGGGTGCATCGGCGGCGTCGAACGCTTCCACGAAGGCCCACTCGAGCCGCGCGCAGTCGACGAGCAGTGGGTCGCCCGAATAGTCAGGATGAGACGCCACGAACGACCCCATGTCCGCCCCCAGGTCGCGGAGCGAGAACGCGGTCGGCGGATGCGCCTCGAGGTAGCGCTCCGCGAGCGCATGAAAGCGGTCGTGCCCGAGCAGATGCACCAGCGTGACGAAGTCTTCTTCGAGCGCTCCGACGTGGCGCAGCCAGAACTGCTCGCGGTACACCTCGAGCTGGGCGGTCGGCGATAAGCGCGCGTTGCCGGCGGCGATGTCTCCCGCGAGAGTCGGTCCACCCGGTTGGTCTGCGACGGCGACCGACCGCCGGATGGACGCCGCGAAGCTTGATTGGAGCGCGTCGAGCGGCGGCATCAGACGGCGACGCTCGAGGGCTCGGCGACAGTGCTCGTTCGAGACGGAGCACCCCCGAAGATCTCGCTCCGAATCGTGCGCGCGCGCTGGGCTTCCGCGGCGAGCACGTCCCAGCTCGGGATGTCGTCGTCCCACTCGATGAGGACGGACGTTGGTCCGACGCGGCGAAGCGCCCGCCGGTAGAGATCCCACGTGGCGTCGTTGACGTGGTCAGAGTGCGTGTCGAGAAGGTAGGCCCCCTTGTCGGTGTGCCCTGCGAGGTGCATCTGCACGACGCGATCGGCGTCAACCGCGTCGATGTAGGCGTTCGCTTCGAAGTCGTGGTTCCGCGAGCTGACGTAGATGTTGTTGCAGTCGAGCAAGACACCGCAATCCGCCTTCTCGGCAATCTCCGACACGAACTCCCACTCGGGCATCGTGCTCGACGTAAACGTCAGGTAGCTCGACACGTTCTCGACAATGAACGGGCGCTCGAGAATGTCCTGCGTCTGCCGAATGCGGGCGGCGACGTGGTCGATGGCCTCCCGCGTGAAAGGCATCGGCAGCAGATCATGAAGGTGGACCCCCGCGGCGCCTGACCAGCACAGGTGATCCGAGAACCAGGGCGGGTCGATGCGATCGACGAGCGCCTTGAGGCGCTTCAAGTACGAAAGGTCGAGCGGTGCGGGCCCGCCAATCGAGAGGGAGACGCCATGAGGAATCACCCGGTAGTGGGCACGAAGCTTCTCCAGGTTCGAGAGCGGCATCCCGCCGCGGACCATGAAGTTCTCGCTGATGACCTCGAACCAGTCCATCGGCGGATGCTCGGTCAGCACGTGCGGATAATGCGGCACGCGGAAACCCACGCCGACGCCTAGGTCGGGGATCGAGTGCCGTTGACGAAAGCCCATGCGAGCACCTGTCCTTTAAGAAACCTCGCCGGGCCGAGCGTAAACCCGGTCCGGCGAGAACAACCCATCGAAGAGCTGTTTTGGGTCAGCTCGGCTTCGGGCAGGACGTGCCGTGGCCCTTGCAGTCGTTGTGACCGGCGCAGGTCGCGTTGTCGCCAGCCTTGCAGCCGCTCGTCCCCTTGCAGGTATTCTTCCCCTTGCAGCAATCCTTCGCGGCGGGCGTCGCCGTATCGGCCGCCGGGCTCTTCGCGGGGGCAGCGTCTGCGCCACCACAGCCCGTCATCACGCCGACGAGCATTCCCGAAACCGCCGAAGCCGCCAGAATCTTACCGATCTTCATATTGTAGCTCCTCAATGGCCCGCTTTCATGCGGGCGAACCTGCACAGAGTCACCGCGGACAGCCGAACGCGACCCGTGACCTCCCTGTGCTCCAGATTGTACGCGCGAACTTTACGGAGGTATCGCACGACGTCACCACTTTTCGTCGTCGATGGCACGATCCAGGCCAGGTGTGGTGAACGGGCAACACCCCCCGCCTGGCCGAGCAAGAGCCCTTGCTTCCGAGGGAGCGCATCCATCGGGCGTGCATTCCGGGGGCGTTTCGTGGCAAGAGCCTGCCCATGACCGGGGCACGCAACACAGCCGAGCTCTTGCCGGCCTTGGCGGCGTTAGGGTTTAGCCTGAACGAGTCGCGCGCGTACGCCGCTCTGCTCCGCGAGAGCCCCGCGACCGGATACGAGATCGGCGTCCGCGCTCAGGTTCCGCGGTCGGCGGTGTACGGCGTGCTGCGCCGGCTCGTCGATTCGGGGGCCGCCCGCTCGGTGCCGGGCCCGCCGGAGCGCTTCGTTCCGGTACCCCTGGAAGATCTGCTGGCGTTGCTCCGAACGCGGTTCGAGGCGTCCGCGCTTACCTTGGAGCACGCGGTTCGCGAGCTCGACTTCGCCCCCCAGGTACCGGACGCCTTCAGCGTCCGCGGCTACCAGCGCGTCCTCGAGGAAGCGCGGCGAATTCTCCGGATGGCGCGGGTCCGTGTGGCCATCAGCGGCTGGCCTCGCGAAATCGTGGCACTGGAAGCCGATCTCATCCACGCCGCCAAGCGCGACGTTCATATCGTCGTCTTTTCCCACGGAGCCCTGCCGCCGCTACCCGGGGAGGTCTTCACCTACGGGCTGCCGGAATCCGCACTGGAGGCGTTCTGGAAGCACCGGCTCGTCGTGGTCGCCGACGACTCACGGACCTTGATCGCGGAAGCTGAGCGAAACGACGACGATCACGGCGTCATCAGCGAGACGCGGGTCATCGCGGAGGTCGCCATCAGCCAGGTCGCGCTCGACATCACCTTACTCTCGCAGCGCCGCAACCTCGACGTGTCCGACGCCATGGGAAGAATGCTGGGGCCCATGGTAGGACGTTTGGACACCCTGCTCGCGGACAACGACCCGAAGCCCTGAGGTGTCCAACGCTAGAGCTGTCCCACATCTGCGGGAACGTGCGATCACCGAAGGCTCAAGCCTTTCGACGGCTTACGGACAAAATGCTGAGGGGTGCCTCCGTAAAAACGGGGACACCCCTCGTACAACCGTCGGCTCGAGCTGGAGCCGACGAAGATATCTGGTCACGGCCCTATGGACCGTAGGCCAGAAGCATACGGCTCTATTCCTCGCCGTCGTCGCGACCGCGGCTCGAAGAAGCGCCGCCGAGCATCGACGGTACGCCGGCCGGAGGAGCAGCTTTCGCCGCGCCCGAAGCCTTGCCACGTGCGGCGGGCCGCTTCGCGGCAACTCGCCGAGGTGCTTTTTTTGCGGCCTTTTTTGCTGGCTTCTTGCCAGCCTTGCGCTTGGCGGTCTTCTTGGCCGTCTTGCCGGCCTTCTTCGGCGTCTTGGTCGTCTTCTTCGCGGCCGTGGTCTTCTTCGCAGTCGCCTTCTTCGCAGTCTTCTTAGCAGCCATGGTATGTGCCTCCTGGTGAGGTAATCTCACATGACGTATATGGTCACCTACGTCATGTGTCAACACTAAAAAACGCTTGACTCATTTGTGTCAAATTTCTGTCAAGCGGGCCCTCCACCCGGAGTTGGCGCGACCCCTCAAATCCATACCTTGGTCCGCGCGACGCTCGAGCTATTCCCACCGAAATTGAGGGGCTCCTTGACGCTGACGAGCGGACACAGATAGCGTGCGCTCGCTTAGGCCGAAGCTCGAGACGTCGGCCCCCTAAATCACGCCGGTGCGAGGAGGTTTTCCAAGTGAATCGCGCGAAAGTTTTTCGACTCTGTGGTGTCCCTGCGTTGCTCTTGGCCGCCGCCGCCCAGGCCGGTTGCCATCCCACCGAAATGGAGATGAAGGCGAAGCAGGATCAGGTCGACGCGCTTTCCAAGGATCTCCGCGAGGCGCAGAAGCAGAACGCTGAGGATCTCGCCCGCTTCAAGGAAGCGCAGGACAAGATCAACCTGATGAACCAGCAGCTCGAGGCGGCCCACGTCGACGCCGACAAGATGCAGCAGGCGCTTGCGGAGTATAAGCAGCGCGCCGATCAGCTCGCGGCGATCGAAGATCGCTTTCGCCAGCTAAAGGCGCGACTCGACCAGCTGACGAAGGTCGGTCTCAAGGTCGTCGTGCGGAACAACCGCATGGTCATCCAGCTGCCGGGCGACGTTCTGTTCGACTCGGGTAAGGACCAGCTCAAGGCACAGGGTAAGGAAGTCTTGGGCCAAGTCGCCGAGGTCATTCGCAACGACAACGACCTGAGCAAGCGTAACTTCCAGGTCGCTGGTCACACGGACGACCAGCAGTACCCGACGCACGGCCCGTTCGGTGACAACTGGGGCCTCTCGCTCGCGCGCGCTCGCCAGGTTCTTCTCTTCATGATCGGGAGCAACTCGTCCAAGCGTGCGGTGGGCGGCGGGCTCGACCCGAAGCACTGGGCGGCGTCTGGCTACGGCGACACCGACCCGCAGGCGGGGAGCATCGAGCACCAGACGCCCGACGAGATGCAGCGCAACCGACGCGTCGAGCTGGTTCTCCAGCCGAATGTCGAAGAGATGATCAACCTCAACAACATCAAGTAACGCCCACGCCGCGTGGCGCGAGAAGGTCGACGCCAGCTGGACTCGGTCCCGCTGGCGTCGTCGTTTAAGGAGTTCAAGCCCGCACGCGCCGCTCGCGTGGCCGCGCGTCGGGTCAGTTGTGCAGGAGCAGCTCGCGCTGGATGATGTTGTCGCCGTCGTGGATGAAGCGAAGGTAGCGAGCGTATTCGGCGCCGGGTTGGACGCGCCCCGCGGGGATGTCGACGACGCGATCCAGCGAGAGCGTGCGGCCGCGAACAGCGTCCTTCACGTCGACGGAGCGCTCGCCGTCGCGAACGGCCACGGGCGTCAAGTTGGCGGGGAGATGGAACGGCTCGGGAACGACGATCTCGAAGTGCACTTCGGCGTGGAACGCCAGCTGAAGAAGCAACGGCGTCTGCCGTTCGGCAAGCGGGGCGAGCTCCGTGAGATTCATCGGGAAGATCGACGCGATCGAGAGCCCCGCGGCGGTGCGCCGGGCAAGCTCGGGAATCTCCGCATGGACGTGCAGGAGAAGCGGCGCGCTCGCGTCCTCTTTGTGCTCGACCGAAAAGTCTTTGAGGCGCGCGCCCGGGAGACTGCGCCCGACGAGCGCGGACTCGACGAAGTCGTGGAGCTGCGTACCCGGGATTTTGTCGAGCACATTGCGAATCCCAATGCCGGCCTTCCCCTCGAAGCGTTCGGTCAGCTCGACGCTGGCGCTCCCGTCGGCGTTCAGCATGGCGCGCCCCTCGAAGGAGACTCCGTCGTTGCCGCCGGTGATCGAAGTCGTATCAAGCGGCGTCCCCGGAATGAGACGCACGGCCGGCTGTCCACGGTACTCGGCTGGCACGTACCAGGCGGGGGCGAATTTGTCGCGGACGGTAAGCCAGCGGACGCCGTGCGTAGCATTCGGATCGGTCGCGCCCGTCTCGATGCGAAGAAGGAGCCCGTCGAACGCCTCTACCTCACTCATCTTGCCCAGGGGCGGCGTCGCGAGCCGATTTTTCACGAGCGCGGCCTCGATGGGGATGCCCAGCTCGCGCACGAGATAGTGGAACGCCGACTGCCGCGACCCGCTCTTCCCCATGAGCGCGCGGCGGCCATCGCTTTCCTCCCCCTCCGCGACGTTCTTGGCGACGTACTCGTAGAGCAGCCGCACCTGCTCGTCGACGCGGCCGGGCCGCGCAGACTTCACGATATCGAGCGCACGCGTGTGGAGCCGCGGGTCGAGCGGCGTCTCCGCCGAGGCGACGTCCACAAGCCGCGCAAGCGTGTCGGCGAGCGTGATGCCCCATCCGAGGCGGACACTCGGTAGGAACTCACTCAGCGGGGGACTGTCGGGCTCCTTCGGCGCCGGCGGGCTCAGGTCGACGCGCCAGCGCCGCTCGTCGAAGTCCCCGATCGTGCTCCGCGTCGGGGCCGGCACGTTGCCGCGCGTCTCCACCTCCAGATCGCGATCCTTCGGCGTGACCGCCACGAATTCGCTGCGCCAATACCCCTTGTCGGGCTCGCGGAAGAACCACTCGGGGCCGCGATAGCGCTGCCCCTTCTCGCCGTCGCCCGACTCGTCGCTGATGTGCTCGATCTCGACGTAGTCGCCGACTTCGAGGTGCGGCATGGAGAAGGTCTGCTTGCCGCTGACGGGCTCCGGCTCGAGCACGGATCCGTCCGGCTTGATCACGCGAAGATGCAGAACGAGACCCGTCGGCGGCGGCTGCTCCGCTTGCTCGCCGATGGCCTCCTGCGACTGGATACGGAGGATCTCATGCTCGAGCATTTCGCTCGCGGCGTCGGGGTGAACCCAGAGCGCCGAGTAGTCGAGGACGCGCGCGGCGTTGCCGTCCATGTGATGACCCGCCTTCTCCCACGCCTCGAACTCGCGGATCACGGTGCGGCCGTCGCGGCGGTACGGCTCGAGATTCGTGGCCCCTTCGAGGAGATCGATCGCGGAGCGAAGCTCCGTAGGTTTCGCGCCCACCTGCAGCGCTTCGGCGAGCGCGTGACGGAGCGCTGCGAGATCTCCTCGCGCATAGGCGGCGTCGGCCAGGTGAAAGCGCGCGGTCGCATCGTGCGGGTTCTTGGCGAGCGCGCGCGTCAGCTCCTCGGCCGCGGCCTTCGGATCCCCCGAGCGCGCGAGGACATCGGCCACGCGGACGGCGATGTCTTTCCGCTCCGGGCGGCGCTTCGCAAGTCGACGTAGCTCTGCAATGGCGCCGTTCCAGTCGTGCCGCGCGAACGCGCGATCGAGCGCCGTCTCGCTGTCGGGATCGAGCTTGGCAACCCGTGCCGCGACCTCGTCCGCCGCCGCGACCGACCCGAGCTCGTCGAGCTCTTCGAGGTAGAGCCGAAGCGCTGCCAGGTCTTCGGGGAAGCGCGTCGCGAGGGTCGTCACGGTGTGCATGCGCTCGGAGCGCCAGCCTAGCTCCCCGTAGAGCTGCGCCTGCTTGCCGAGGATCTCTGGGACGTTCGGAAACTCGGTCACGAGCTTCCGGAACGGGACGACCCCTTCGGCGAGACCCGCCTGCTTCGCCTGGTCGAGAACGAGCCACGTGCGAGACGCCCAGAGGCGCGAGTCGGCCGCGACCGCACGCACGCGAAGCTCCTTCTCGTTGCGCTGCTGCACCTCGGCGGAGAGCGCCCCGTCCCCCGCAGCGAACTGCGCGGCGATCTCCAGAGCCACGGCCCCGGCATTGTCCGGCTCGACGAGCGGCCCCATCAAGACGTCCGCGACGTCGTCCAGCCCCTCGAGGTGCGCCACGTAGCCTGCGAGGAGCCCGCGCAGCCAAGGGATCTGGCCCGCTTGCCCGCGGGCCGCGACGCGAACCCACGCGTCGATTGCGTTCGCGTTCCCGACGACCAGCGGCGGCGTCGCCGAATAGCCGAGCCCATCGTCAGCGTCGGTCGTGACGGCGGCGGGTCGGCCGTCCGGCGTCAGCAGGCGCACGCTCGAGCCGTCGGCCATCAAGCGCGCGACCACGCGGTGGCGTCCCGCGTGCACACGAACGACCGTGCCGAACTTCTGCCAGACGCCCCACTCGCGCAGATCGCGCACGAGCACCGGAACGTCGTCGACCCGGACCTCGAGCGCCCCCTGGACCGCCACGAGGATGTCAGCCGCCTCGTTCGTCGTGAAGAACGTCTGGACGTAGAAGACCCCTTCGCCGACGTTCTCGGTGCTCCCGGCGTAACAGCGGTGCTGGTCCGACTTGAGGCGATGGGGGGCGCTCCCACGAACCGCGTCGGCTGGCCACGACGGCGGCCAGGGCCCTGGCTTCTCGGCGCCAAACGATCGGCGGCGGTCCGGCGCGGTGCCACGTCCGAACGGCCCGGCAAGCACGAGGTGCTGCGCGCAACCGAGCCGCTTCGTCTCGGCGGCCTCGTAGGCGTCACCGGTCGATTCGGCCGCGTCGAAGGCCTCGGCGCTCGACCACTCGACAAGCTCGGCGACCGCGCGCCATCCGAGCGCACCTGGCGACGCGATCATCGACTCGATGGCGGCCCTGTGACGCTTGAAGAGCCCCGTGACGGTGCCGCGCAACGCGAGCAGGTGGTGCGTCGCGTACCAGGCGACGAGTAGAGCGTCCGGGTCGTCCTCGGCGGCGCGCGCGGCGGCAAGGGTCGCGATATAGGCGTCGGCCGCCGACTTGGGCTCGCCGTGAACTTCGTCGAAGATGGCGCGGGCAAGGTTGGCGTACACTCCTTTGCCGTCTACCAAGCGGTCGTCGAGACGCCCTCGCGCGGCGACTGCCTCGCGAGCGTTTCCGCCGGGCGAGAGCATCTCGGCGAGCGCCCAGCGCCCCACGACCTCTCCGTTCGTGGAACCACGACCGTCGCCGCGAAGCTCCGAGAGCGACGGCGACGACGGAGAGGCCGCGCCTCGACACGCCGAGACGCTCCCGACGCACCCCACGACCGCGAGAGCGACGACGCCCTGACGCACTCGGCCGAAGAGCGATCTCATTTCGACACGACGATTCGCTGGCCGAGTGCGTGGTCGCCCGCCTCGCAGAACGCGCGAAACGCTGGGTACTGGGCGGCGGGCACGCGGGTTTCGTCCAGGGTTACGGTCGTCACCACGTGCACGACGCTTCCATTGATCTCCGTGGCGACGCGAACGGAGCCGAACGGGCTCTTCACGTCGCCCTGCGAGGGGCTGCTCACAACATGCATGCCTGCGGGCAGACGCACGGTCCAATCGCTCACGTTCGTCGTCTTCGCACGGAGCCGGACGTCGAGATGACGCTCCGACAGCGGCGCCCAGTCGCGTACGAGGTGCTCGTGCGGTCCCGCCGGCATCGAAAGGGTGTCGCGTTCGCGGCGCGCGAGCTGCTCGGCCCTGGCACGGACGTGGAGGTCGACGGGGAGCTCGACGTTGTCCAGATCGCTCGCCTCGACCTGCGTGATGCCGAGCCCCGCAAGCTCACCGCTCAGGTCCTCCGCGAGCCGTTCTTTGCGCGAGCTCTCGACGTGGTACCGCTGGCGGAAGCTCCCGGCCGAAGCGCCCGTCACAGTCAAGTACCAGTCGATCGCCGCCGCCCCCTCGGCCGTCTCCGTCACGTTGATCTTCCGGGTGGTAACGCTCTCGGATGCAGGCGGGTTCGGCAGATGAACGAGCTTCGGATGCCCCTCGTTGACCTGCAACGCGAGCGCGCCGCGGTCCATCGTCGGCAGCTCCATCGACCCCGTGTATTCCGCGGTGCCGTCCAGATACAGGTCGAGCGACGGCACGTACGCGATCGCGTGGTCGAACGGCGCGAGGCTCGCGGGGTAGTTCTCGAAGTCCCCCTTCAGGCCGGTCCGAACGATCACGATCGTCGCCTCGATGCCGAGCTCTTTGAGCATCGACACGATGAGCGTCGCCTTGTCCTTGCAGTCGCCGAAGCCGCGCGCGAAGATCTGCGAGCAGCTGTACGGCTTGAAGCCGTGGATCCCGAACTCGAGCGCGACGTACCGCGTCTTCTCGACGACGTAGTCGTACACGGCGCGCACCTTGGCCCGTTCGTCGGTGAGCCCTTTGGTCGCCGCGGCCGCGCGCAGGCGAATCTCGTCGTCCGCAACGAACTGGTCCTTCACGAGCCCCCAGTACCACTGGGCCATCTCATCCCACGACTTGTAGGTCGACACGTGGACGTGGCCGAGCAGCTCTCCATACGGGGGCTGCGAAGCCTCGGGGAGGATCGGCGGAACGTCGGTAGCGATGAAGTGGTAAGTGCGAACGTCGGCCGTCTCTTCGACCGTACGCGTCAGGTTCGGGACGTGCGGCTCGTTGAAGTAGAACGTGCGGCTCTTCGGCGTCAGGAGCACGTACTCGGACCGGGCAATCGGCTCGCTCGACTGGAGGTAATTCACCTCGCCGAAGTAGTCCGCGAACGCGTTGCGCGGGGCGACGTCTTCCACGCGATAGAGGAGCTCGACGACGTCCTTCGGGTTCAGCCTGGGGAAGTGGACGTAAAACGCGCGGGCGCTCGTGTAGGTGCTCAGGGCGGGGTTGTCGGCGGCGCCTTCGCCCGTCTCGACGGCTTCGTCGATCTTCCCGTCGGCGCGGTACACGCGCGCGCCGCGAAGCTGCACGCTCTCCGTGTCCGCTTCGAAGCCGAACGCATACTCACGCGCCTCGGCGGCCGTGCTCTCGGTCAGCGGCTGGAAGACGATCTGATGAAACCGGCTCGCCAGCCCGTTCGGGAAGACGGTCGTGGCCGTGAGGTCGACGAACGTTCGCCGGTCGTAGCCCTTTGCAGGCAGGTCGCGGAGCTTCAGGAACTCGGCCGCCGGGCGCGCGTAGCTTTCGTCTGGGCGCGGCGCGCTGGGGGAAATCTGCGCGAGGTATTCGCGAACGTCCTTCGACTGCGGAAGGAGCGCGACCACCTGCGTGAGGAGCTTCACCTCCTCGTCGCGCTCGCCCGCGATGCCATAGACCTCGGCGAGCGCTCGCATCGTCTCGGTGTCCTCGGGGGCGAGGTCGAGCGCGCGGCGGTACATCGCAATGGCGCGCGGGCGGTCCCCGAGCGCGAGCATCGCCTTGGCAGCCACACCGAGCGCGGCGGCGCTGTCGGGATTCGTGGCGAGGAGCCGGTCGATCCACCGCGAGGTCTCGGATGCGTCGCGGCGCGCGAGCGACAGCTCGATCCGACCGCGCACGAACGCGGGGTCGTCGAAGCGAACCTCGGAGTAACGCTCCGCCAGCTCGTCGGCCTCGGCCGTGCGGTCCTCCCCCTTCAACGCAGCGACGGTCGCACGGAGCAAGGCAACGCTCCGGGGCCTGCGTGCGAGCGCGGCCTGGAGGAACGTGAGCGCCGTCTCGTGCAGACCGGCGGCGCTGTAGAGCTCGTAATGGGCGAGCGTCGCTTCGATACTGTCCGGGTCGAGCGCCAGCGCACGGTCGTAGTACGGGATCGCATCCCTGCGATTCAGCCCGCGGCGCGTGTGGGCCGCCCGCGCGAGGACCGTGCTCAGCTCGTCCTCGCGCGACGTCGTCTTCGGTGCACGCGCGACGAGCGCCTCGGCGCGATCGATCCACACCGCTTTCTGATTGCGCCCTTCCGCAAGCTCACCCGCGAGCAGGAGGCGCGGGATCGTGGGCGCCTTCTCGGCGGCCTTGCGTGACAGCTCGCGCGCCTTGTGCTGGCTGGAGTCGTCCGACTGGGTCTCGACCAGGTAACGGGCGTACGCCTCGAGGATCTCCGGGTCACCCGACGCAGAGAGCCGTTCGAACGCCTTGACGGGACCTTCGACGTGCCCGACCGTCAGCGGCGCACGCGGCAACGCACTCTTCGCATGGACCGCCTCCGCGCTCTCTGCGAACTTCGGTGCGGCGGCCGGGAGACCCGCTTCAGAATGACCGGGGCGCGTGGGCGCAGGCGGCGGCGCAGCCGGGTCCGCGAGCCGGTCGGGGCTTCGCGTGGACGCCTCGGCCGCCGCGGTCGGGTTGGGCTCGGTCACCAGATGCGGGTCGGGCGCACCGTCCGGCCCAGCCAATCGCATCGACAGCATCGGCGCGGCTTCGTCGCCGCAGACTTTCACCAGAAGGCGATTCCAGCCCGGGAGCAGCCGCACTGTGGTGGCAAAGCGGTCGGTGTCGAGGTCGCGGTACGCCTCGTCCCGGATGACCTCCTCGCCGTTCCAGAACACACGCATCGCGCCGGCGCTCCCGGCCCACAGCGAAATCGGCCGCTCGCGGCCTGTCTTGCCGTCCTTGCCGTCGGCCGCGCGATCGTCGTGCACGTAGGTCGTGGCGTAGCTGCAGACCTTCTCGGTCGGCCGGATGAGTGCCCCCAGGTCGAGCCATCCGAAAGCGGCCACCGCCGGCGCGACCCGCCAGCGGACCGTGCGCTCTTTGCCGTCGTAGGCGCGAAGCACGCTCGGCGGTGCCTGGCGATCCTCCTCCGGTCCGTACGGCAGCAGCAGCCCCGTCTTCCCT
>Ga0302279_10005161_pt1 | contig 14773 bp, 9 predicted proteins | sample III_Bog_N3_3_FD_194541 | JGI IMG/M metagenome (GOLD analysis project Ga0302279, IMG submission 194541) | Peat permafrost microbial communities from Stordalen Mire near Abisko, Sweden - III_Bog_N3_3 | ecosystem: Environmental > Terrestrial > Soil > Wetlands > Peat | place: Sweden: Abisko...
GGTCGCGCGGCGTCGATCTGGCGCTGTTCAAGCCCGAACCGCGCAAGGTCTGGGACCTGCCGCGGCCGATCTTCTTGTATGTCGGGCGCGTGGCGGTGGAGAAGAACATTGGGGCGTTCCTCGATCTGGACCTGCCGGGGTCGAAGGTGGTGGTGGGCGGCGGGCCACAACTGGCGTCCTTGCAGCGGGCCTATCCCGCCGTCACTTTCACCGGTCCGCGTTACGGCGAGGCGCTCGCCAGGGCGTATGCCGGGGCGGATGTGTTCGTGTTCCCGAGTTTGACGGACACGTTCGGGCTGGTGATCCTGGAGGCGCTGGCCTGCGGGACTCCGGTTGCGGCCTTCCCGGTGACCGGTCCCAAGGATGTGCTGGCGGATGCTCGGGGCAAGATCGGGGCGGTGAACGCGGATTTGCGGGTGGCGGCGCTGGAGGCGCTGACGGCGGACCGGGCGGCGTGCCGAGCGCATGCGGAACGATATTCGTGGCGGGCTTGTGCGGAGATGTTTCTGTCGCATCTGGTGCCGTTGATGGGTGAGGTGCCGCCGGCGGCGTAGGGGGGCGAGGTCGCGGCCGGGAGCGCTAAGCTGGGCGGTCGATCACCAGCAATTGTCCAGCGCGGTTCGTCTGGCGGAGGCAAGCTGGATTGGTGATTCTAAAGTAAAACCCTTGTGCTGCCTTGACAGCGGTCGCGGTCTGTGCTACGATACCTCCCCAATACAATCGAAAGTTATCCATATGTGTGATTTACACGAGCGACTGTCCGGGCAACAAACGCAAGACGAATCAACTACATAGTTGCGCTTGGGTTTCGATAAACTGCATGAAAACTCTCGGACTCTTGCATCAAGAATGTCTTTTCTGCGTGGCAGAAAGCCCGACGATGAGCTCGCGCATCGGTTCGAAGGGATGCGGGGAGGTACCATTCCGGTCTCGCCAGAAATGGCGGCGTTGGTCGAACTGTTGATTCGTGAGCGAGACCGGGCCGTAATCGATTCATCCAAGCTGAACTGGTCCGGGCTCGAGTACGGCGGCGCAATTGCTGTCACCAGAGGATTCACCCTCGAAATCAATCGAAATGGCGGCGGATGGCAAATTTCAATACACGAAAATGCGCCGCGCGGTTACTGCCATCCGTGGCCGATTAACCGGTCTAGCTTGGAGGATGCAAAAATATACGCTTTAATCTGGCTGGATGATGCAATTCGTCATCTTCAGCAAATGGCACTTACTGAATCTGCCACAACAACGAAGGATTCTAGGTAACTCTATTCCATTAGAATACCAACACGGCAAGGGCCGTCAAAAGGCTTTGCCGCCTTTTATCAAATTTTACGACAAACCGTGCGCGGTTCCTCCACTAATCCAGGACATCCGAGACGCTGGACGGCGCGCCCGCGCTCCGCCGGAGCCGGCTTCCTTCGAAAGCACCGGCCGTCAGCGCGGTCGGAACGAAATATCGGATGACGGCCGACGGTCCGGGGGGCGCTGCGCGGGCCTATGCGGCGACGTGCCGTCGCACCTGGTGCCGCCAGCGGGCGGGGTCGCGGCGGCCGGCCACATCCCGCTGGCGCGGCCTGTCGCGCCGAGGCCGTACCGCGCCCCGCCACTTGACATCCTTATACTCACCTCTAGCATAACCTCCAAGAATGCTCATATTGAGTATATCACCCGGAGGACTTCCCCCCATGTCCGCTTCCGCCGTCCTCACCCGAACCGCCCCCCTCTACCAGCGGGTCGCGTCCGTCATCCCCGCCATCGAATGGCCGGTCTTCGCCGATGACATCGATGCCATCCTGGCGCTGAAGCGCGAGCGCAACGCCGTGATCCTCGCCCACAACTACATGACCCCCGAGATCTTCCACTGCGTCGCCGACATCGTGGGCGACAGCCTCGCGCTGGCCCGCGAGGCGATGAAAGTGGACGCCGACGTGATCGTGCTGGCCGGCGTCCACTTCATGGCGGAGACCGCCAAAATGCTGAACCCCGCCAAGACCGTCCTGATCCCGGACCTGGAAGCCGGGTGTTCGCTCGCGGCCTCCATCACCGCCGCCGACGTGCGCCTGATGCGCGCGCGCTACCCCGGCGTGCCCGTGGTCACCTACGTCAACTCCTCCGCCGCGGTGAAAGCGGAGTCCGATATCTGCTGCACCTCGGCCAACGCGCAGAAAATCGTGGAATCGCTGGGCTCTGACACCGTCATCATGCTGCCCGACGAATACCTGGCACAGAACGTCGCCGCCAAAACCCACGTGAAGATCATCGCCTGGGCCGGCCATTGCGAGGTGCATGAACGCTTCACCGCCGCCGAGGTCCGAGCCCTGCGCGCCGACCACCCAGGCGTGACAATCCTGGCGCATCCGGAATGCCCGCCCTCGGTGATCGCCGAGGCTGACTACACCGGCTCCACCGCCGACATGTCGAACTATGTCGGCCGCGAGAAGCCCGCCCGCGTGGTGCTGTTGACGGAATGTTCGATGGCCGACAACGTCGCCGTCCACCACCCCGACGTCGACTTCGTCCGCCCCTGCAACCTGTGCCCGCATATGAAGCGCATCACCCTGCCGAAAATCCGCCGCACCCTGGAGACCCTGCGCCACGAGGTGACGATCGATCCCGCTTTGGCGATCCGAGCCCGCCAGGCGGTCGAGCGGATGCTGGCAGTCTGAACCGGAGGTCCAACCATGTCCGTTCCCCCACTGCCCGCGATCATGATCGAACCCTCGGTGCGCGCCGCGCTGCTGGAGGACCTCGGCCGAGCGGGCGACTTGACCACGGATTCGATCGTCCCGGCGGAGGCGCGCACGACCTGTGCGCTGATGGCACGCCAGACCGGTGTGGTCGCCGGGCTGGACTACGCGCTGACCGCGTTTCGCCTGATCGACCCCGCGATCGAAATCCGGGTGGAGCGCCCCGACGGCACGCGGCTGCGGCCGGGGGACCGGATCGCGACCGTCAGCGGGCCGGCCCGCGGCATCCTGACCGCGGAGCGCACCGCGTTGAACTTTCTGTCGCACCTCAGCGGCGTGGCCTCGGCGGCGCGCGGCATCGCGGATGCGATCGCGGGGACGCGCGCGCAGGTCTGTTGCACGCGCAAGACGATGCCGGGGCTGCGGGCGGCACAGAAATACGCCGTGCGGGTGGGCGGCGGATCGAACCACCGTTTCGGCCTGGATGACGCCGTGCTGATCAAGGACAACCACGTCGCCATCGCCGGCGGTGTGCGCGCCGCCGTCGAACGGGCTCGGGCGGGTGTCGGGCACCTGGTGAAGATCGAGCTGGAGGTCGATACCCTGGACCAGCTCGCCGAGGCGATGACCCTGCGCGTCGATGCCGTGCTGCTGGACAACATGGGGCCGGACCTGCTGGCCCGGGCCGTCGCCATGGTGGATGGGCGCGCGGTGACCGAGGCCTCGGGCCGCATTCGCCCCGAAACCGCACCGGCGATCGCGGCCAGTGGCGTGGACCTGCTGTCGGTCGGCTGGCTGACCCATAGCGCGACGGTGCTGGATATCGGGCTCGATCATGTCGGGTGATCCCGCATAATTTCGTTTCCCGGCACGCTGCGGACCTGCACAGGAGCCGACCGGCGGGGTTTGAAAATCCTGGCCGGACGCCTGCCGTAAGAGCGCCAGCATGATCCGCAACGCCCTTCGATCATCGGCTCCAATCAGACCGCGGATCTCGGTGTGGTGCAGGTCAACCCAAACGGGATCCGACCGTTCGCCAGATATGCGGCCGTGTCGCCGGAGCGGTTCTCGCCCGATTGACCAACCATTCGTGTATCAACGTCGCCGCCGCGCTCATGCGGTAATTTCTCGTGCAATCCCATGGCGACGTGATGGTCACAGGAACGGACAGGACAGCGCGGCCCGGGGTCGGCACCCGCAGAGGGATCAGGCCCAGCGCCTCATCGGTACGGCGTCGACATCCGGGTGGTGCAGATGCTGCCCGGTCACGCCAATATCGCCAGCTCGGCCATCTTCACCGACCTCACCGCACATGGCCGGCCTCGACCTGGCACCGCCGCCAAACCACGGAAAAAATTCCCCGCGTCATACCGCTTGCATTCCGCGCCCGGACACCCAAACATCCCGCCCATGACTTTCGCCGACTCCGGCTTCCCCGCCCGCGTCAAGGCCGTCCTCGGCCCGACGAACACCGGCAAGACCCACCTCGCGATCGAGCGCCTGCTCGCGCACGCCTCCGGCATCATCGGCTTCCCCCTGCGGCTGCTCGCGCGCGAGAACTACGACCGCATGGTCGCCGCCAAGGGCGCCCGCCATGTTGCCCTGATCACCGGCGAGGAAAAGATCGTCCCGCCGGACGCCCGCTGGTTCTCCTGCACCGTCGAGGCCATGCCGCTCGACCGCGACGCGGAGTTCGTCGCGGTGGACGAAATCCAGCTCTGCGCCGACCCCGACCGCGGCCATGTCTTCACCGACCGTCTGCTGCATGCGCGCGGGCTGGTGGAAACCATGTTCCTGGGCGCGGAGACCATCCGCCCGCTGCTGCAACGCCTGGTGCCGCAGATCCATGTCGAGACCCGCCCGCGCCTGTCTCAACTCACCTATGCCGGCCCGGCCAAGCTGGTCCGCCTGCCGCCGCGCAGCGCCGTCGTCGCCTTCAGCGCCGCCGAGGTCTATGCGATCGCCGAACTCATCCGCCGCCGCAAGGGCGGCTGCGCCGTGGTGATGGGCCGGCTCAGCCCGCGCACCCGCAACGCCCAGGTGGCGCTGTACCAGGACCGGGAGGTCGATTTCCTGGTCGCCACCGACGCGATCGGCATGGGCCTGAACATGAACGTGGACCATGTCGCCTTCGCCGGGCTCGGCAAGTTCGATGGCCACCGCCCGCGCCGCCTGACTGCCGCGGAGGTCGCCCAGATCGCGGGACGGGCAGGACGGGGCATGCGGGACGGGACGTTCGGCACCACGACCCAGTGCCCGCCGCTGCCCGACGACCTCGTTTCGGCGGTGGAGGACCACAGTTTCGAACCGCTGGAGCAGCTTTGCTGGCGCAACAGCGACCTCGACTTCAGCAACCTCGACGCGCTGCTGGCCAGCCTGGGCGAATCGCCCCCGGGACCCGGGCTGACCAAGGGCAATGACGCCTCGGACCTGGAAACCCTGACCGCGCTGTCGCGGGAGGCGGAGATCCGCCGCCTCGCGCAAGGCCGGTCGCGGATGCGGCTGTTGTGGGAGGCCTGCCAGATCCCCGATTTTCGCAAGTTGACCGACGACACGCATACGCGGCTGTGCGCCCGCATCTTTGGCCATGTGGTGAACGACGGCCGCCTGCCGACCGACTGGCTCGCCGGGCAGATCGATGCGCTGGATCGGGCGGATGGCGACATCGACACGTTGATGCAGCGCCTGTCCGGCGTCCGCGTCTGGTCCTACATTGCCGCCAGGGCGGATTGGGTGCCCGACAGCCTGCACTGGCAGGGGCGGGCCCGGGTGGTGGAGGACAAGCTCTCCGATGTCCTGCACGAACGCCTGATCAGCCGCTTCGTGGACCGCCGCGCGACGCAACTGATGCGCCGGCTGGATGCGGGCGACGCCCAGACCATGCTCTCCGCCGTGACCCGCCGCGGCGAGGTCGTCGTCGAGGGCCATTCGGTCGGCATGGTCGAAGGCTTCACCTTTGCCCCCGACCCCGACGCGGTCGGCGAGGAAAAGAAGCTCGTCCTCCGCGCCGCTCGGCGGGCGTTGCGGGAAGAGATGCCGCGCCGGGTCGCCGTGGTTGAAACCGCGGCGGATGAGGCCTTCACCTGGACCGCCGATCACCGCCTGATGTGGGAAGCGAGCGGGATCGCCCGCCTGGTCCCCGGCGTGTCCACATTGCGCCCCCGCGTGCAGATCCTGGACAGCGAGTTTCTCGATGGCGCCCAGCGCGAGCGGTTGCGGCTTCGGTTGCAGCGCTTCGTGGATGACCAGATTCGCCTCGACCTCGCCCCGCTGTTTGCCGCCGCCGAACAGTCCCGAGCCGTGCCGGCGTTGCGCGGGCTGCTGCACCAGATGACGGAGGCGCTCGGGCTGGCCGAGGGGATCGATTCCGAGACGCTGGCGCCGGCGCTGCGCAGGGCCTTGAAAATGATCGGGGTGCGGGCGGGACGGTTTGCGCTGTTCATGCCGGCGCTGCTGAAGCCGCGGTCGATGGCGATGCGGGCCCGGCTGTGGGCCTTGCGCCAGGATGTGGTCACGCCGGACCTGCCGGGGGCCAGTTCGGTTCTGCTGCCGGCCATGCCGGGCTGGCCATTCGGCTTTGCCGCGGCGATGGGCTGGGTGGAGGCGGGGCCCGTCTGGCTGCGTCTGGACGTGGTGGAGAAGGTCGCCGGCGAACTGGGCTGGGCGACCCGCGGTGGCACGGCCGTTTTGCTGCCGGGTTTGGCCTCCCGCCTGTCGATCCGAACGGAGTTGCTGCCGGTGGTGCTGCGGCGGCTGGGGTTCCGGATCGCGCCGGGCGTCGGGCTCGGCCCCGGGGAGTATGGTCCGCCGGCCCCCGCGATGCTGGTGCCGCTGCGTCGCCGTCGGCCCACGGTAGCCGTCGCGCCGCGGCCGGAGCCGGTGTTTCACGGGCCCTTCGCCGCGCTGGCGGCGCTGAAGCGCTAGATCGGCCGGGCGTGAACCGAGACCGCAAAGAGACTCACGATTCTCCCCCTCCCCTTGTGGGATTGGGCTGGGGGGAGGGGGCTCGGCCCGAAGAAGCGCCACCGCCACAGGCAGCCTCCGACCGCCCCCTCCCCCCAGCCCAATCCCACAAGGGGAGGGGGAGAAGCGCGCGGATCCCGGCCACAGCCTAGATGCCCAGACCCGAGCCCGCCGACCAGGAAGACCGCGACTGGCAGCGGCTGGACAAGTGGCTCTGGTGCGCCCGCTTCCTGCGTGCGCGCAGCGACTGCGCGGCGCTGGTGGCGCAAGGCGCGGTGCGGATCAACCGTCAGCCGACCGAAAAGCCGCATGCGCGCTTACGCGTGGGCGACGTGTTGACCGTCGCGCTGCATCAATCGGTGCGCGTTGTCGCGGTCGTGGCCCTGGCGGTTCGGCGCGGTCCGGCCCCGGAGGCGCGCCTGCTGTATCACGACGTGCCGCCCGCTAACCCCCGCGCGCCAGGGGAGGGGACGTGATCTTGCGCACCACGAGCGAGACCCGTTCCCGCAGCGCCTGCGGCACAGCCTCCCGGAACGGTTCCAGATAGGCGGCGCGCAAGGTCGGGTGCGGCTGCGGCGCGCCGTTCAGCAGGCCGAAGCTGATCGTTTCGCGGCCGCGGGGCACGTACAAGGTGCCGAACATCCAGTCCCACAGCGCGAAATTCCCGCCCATGTTGCGGTTCCAGTGGTGCGGCGCGCTGCTGTGATGGATCTGGTGCTGCGCCGGGCTGATGAACACGTGTTCCAGCACCCGCCCCCAGGAGATCCAGATGTGCGAGTGGTGCAACTGCGAGCCGACCGCCCCGTAGAACGCGGCCATCAGGTTCATGCCCAACAGGGTGACGGGGCTGACCTCGCCCACGCCGAGATACAAGGCCGGCGCCATCACCAGCGCGGTTGCGGCGGCCTTGAAGGGGCCGGTCAGGATGACCTCGACCGGGTGGACCCGCACATTGGCGAACACCTGCAGGGTCTCGGCGGAGTGGTGCACCTTGTGGAAGGCCCACAGCACGGGGATGCGATGGGCGGCGACGTGGAACACGTAATAGCCGAAGTCCTCGGCCAGGCCGAACAGGATGGTGAACAGGATCAGGGTGGGCGTCGTCCAGGTCAGCCAGTGCGGCGCCGAACCGAAGGCTGCGGTCAGGACGGCGAGGAGACCGGTGGTGAAGAAGACGGTGTTCAGCCGCCAGGTGAGATTGATGGCCGGCGTGACGAAATTGTTCGCCAGGATCAGCTTGCAGTCCACCCAGGTGGAATTGTGGATGAACATCCGTTTCGGGAACAGCCAGGCCAGGAACGCGCGCGGACCCTGGCTTGGCAGGCGGTCGCGCAGGGCGAACACCAGCGCGGCGATCAGGATCCCGGCGACCAGTTCCGGCCAATAGGACCGGGTGCGCAGCCCGGTCAGCGGGCTGGTCAGGAAGTCGATGAGCTGCGCGGCCAGCCAGTCGAGCCAGCGGATCTGCCCGATCGCCGACTGGTGCAGCAGCAGCTTGAGTTGATCGACATAGGGCGTGAACATTGCGGGGACACTAGGGCAGGCGTTGGTGAACCGGCAAGCGCCGCGACAGAGACGCCCCCCTAGACCCGCAACATCCCGAGCGATGGCTGCGCTGACCCGCTGCCGGGAAACACCTGCGCCAGCGCCGCATCGCCCAACCCCAGGTGTTGCGCCAGCAAACCCTTGGCCACCGACCGCAGATCGAGGGTCGGGGCCAGGTCGCGATCCTCGAACAGCTTGCCGGCGCCAAGGCCGGGCCAGGTCGCCTGCACCCGTCCGCCGGCGACCGCTCCGCCCAGCACGAAGGCAACCGTGGCCGTGCCGTGGTCGGTGCCCTTGGTGCCGTTGACCCGGACGGTGCGGCCGAACTCGGTCATGGTCAGCACGACCGTCTGCTTCCAGACCGGACCCAACGCCGCTTTCAGCGCCGCCATCCCCGCATCGAGCTGCTTCAGCGGCCCCGTCATCCGGTTGGCCTGGGCGGTGTGGGTGTCCCAGCCGTCGATCTCCAGCGCGGCGATGCGCGGGCCGTCGGGCGCGGCGAGCAATTCCCCGGCCGCCTTGGCGAGAGCCGGAAAGGCGTTGCGGTCCTTCGGCGCCGGGTCGCCGGCGGTCATCACGGATTGGCTGAAGCCGCGCGCCCGCAGCCCCTCGGCGATGGCTGGGCCGGTTAGCGGGTCGGGCTGGTTCAGCGCGGCGATGGCGGCATACAGGTCCGCCGCCGGCGTGCCGAAGCCGTGCGGCGCCCAACTGCCGACCGTGGCCGCCCCGCGCAGCAGCAGCGGCACCGAGACGCCCAGCGCCAGCACATCCCCCTCGGGCCGAACACCGCCCGATCGCGGCATCGCCGCCACCGCCCGGTTCAGCCAGCCACTGGTCATGCGGTGATCGGCGCCGCTTTCCAGGTAGTCCTGGGCCTCGAAATGGCTGCGGACGCGATAGGAGCCGGCGACGGCATGGATCGGGCGCAATTCGCCGGCCTGATACAGGCCATGAAATTCGGCCAGTGCCGGGTGCAGGCCGTAGAACCCGCCCAGGTCCAGCAACCCGTCCGGCTGGTTGGGCGCCGGCGGCACGATTTCGCCGCGCAGGGTGTGCAACGCCGGGTCGCCGTACGGCACCACAGCGCTCAGCCCATCCATCGCGCCGCGCATGATGACCACGACGAAGCGATGGTCGCCGGGCGCCGCCGCGACTGCCAGGGAGGCTCGTCCCAGGGTCACCGCCGCGGTCAACCCCAGCAACGCCGAACGGCGCGACAGAAAAGTGTTCATCGCCTTTGAAACTCCGGTGACGTCAGCAGCAGGGTGAAGGCGTCGCGGCGCGATCCCGCGTGGTGCATCGCGTCCAGGGTGGCCGGCCGCAGCAGCGGGCCGAGGTTTGCCTGCGCCAGCTCGACCGGATCGCTTGTGCCGATGCGGCCGGCGAAGCCCTGGGCCCAGTCGATCCGCCGCATCATCGCCTCGGGACCCGCCCAGTCCGCAGCCTTGTCGGGCCAGCCGTTGGGGGCCGGGGCACTCCACAATGGCTGACCGAGACCGCCCGCGATGCCGGCCAGGTTCGGTATCTGCTCCGCCGGGATATCCAGCATCCGCACGCCGGCCACCACGTACTCCTGCGGCGTGCGCAGCTTCGTGTTCAGCTGCCGGGCTGCGTCCAGGGACACCAGCGCGGCCGCCGCGGCCCCCAGATCGCCGCGCGTGTCGCGCAACACGCCCTCGATCCGGCGCACCGCATCCGGTGGCGGGGTGTCGGCGACGAAATGGCACACCAGCTTGGTGGCGAGGAACCGGCAGGTCGCCGGATGCGCGGCCAGGAAATGCAGCGCGGCGACACCACCCGCTTCCGACGGCGGAAAGCGCTGCTGCATCACGGTCTGCGCGCCGGGTTCATGCGCCTCCGGACGGAAGCGAAACCCGAACGGTTCGGTGCGGCGTTCCACCGACCAGCCGGTCAGCACCTTGGCGAATTCGGTGACGTCGGCCTGGGAATAGCCGGCCAGCGGGCTGACGGTGTGGAGTTCCAGGCACTCGCGCGCCAGGTTCTCGTTCAGGCCGCGATGGCCGCGCGTGCCGGCGGGGCTGTTCGGGCCGACCGACCCGGCATTGTCGAGATACAGCAGCATCGCCGGGTGGCGCATCACCGCCAGCAGCATGTCGTCGAAGCGGCCGGTGACGTGCGGGCGGATGGCGTCCTCGATGAAGGCGGCGACCAGCGGGGTGACCTCGCCGCGGCGGCGGGAGACGGTGAAGTGGTTGGTCCAGAACCAGACCAGCCGTTCGCGGAACGGCGCCGGTGTGGTCAGGGCATTGGCGAGTTCGGCCGCGGACTGCGCCTTGAACAGCGCGCCCGCCAGCGACTGGCCGGGTGGCGGCTTATTGGCCCGGTCGTCGCGCAGCGCAGCCAGGCCCTCCGCGACGGTCGGGCGTGGTTCGATCCGCGCTGGATCGGGGGCGCGCAACTGCGCCAGCAACCAGGCGTGCGGGTCGGCTGGCAAGGGTTCCTCGCCCCGGCGGCCGAGGCCGAAGCGGATCAGGGCCTGTGCGGTGTTGATGTCCATGCGGGCAATCTAGGCCGGGACCGTGTGTCGGACGGTAAGGAAGCGTGAGCCGTTTTCGCCCTTGCAAAACACCCGGTCCTGTCGCATGTGTCCCCCCACATAGCCGGCTGACGTTCAGCCGGTGCTTTCATGCGGGCGCGCGGGGGGTCCTCCAGATCCGAACCCGATGACGCGCCCGTCTTGATATGCCCACAGGCGACACCCCTCTGGCCGGGGGTATGGAGGTTCACAGTGTCAAGCATGTCGCTCGACAAGATTCGCAACATCGGCATTACCGCGCATATCGATGCGGGGAAGACGACGACCACGGAGCGCATCCTGTATTACACCGGGGTGTCGCACAAGATCGGTGAAGTGCACGACGGCAATACAACCACCGATTACATGGAGCAGGAGCGGGAACGGGGGATCACCATCACCTCGGCCGCCGTCACGTGTGAGTGGCAGAACCATCGCATCAACATCATCGACACGCCCGGCCATATCGATTTCAACATCGAGGTGAACCGCAGCCTGCGCGTGCTGGACGGCGCGATCTTCATCATCGAAGGCGTGGCCGGCGTGCAGCCGCAGTCGGAGACGAACTGGCGCCTGGCCGACCGCTACAACGTGCCGCGCATCATCTTCATCAACAAGCTGGACCGCACCGGCGCCGACTTCTATCGCGCTTTCGCCACCTTGAAGGAAAAGCTGGATATCGTCGCGCTGCCCTTGCAGTTGCCGATCGGGATCGAGGACCAGTTCCTGGGTGTCGTCGACCTCGTCGAGATGAAGGCGATCATCTGGGAAGGCGGCGAGCTCGGCGCGAAGTACCACTACGAGGACATCCCCGAGGACCTCAAGGCCGCCGCCGCCGAACACCGGCAGACCTTGCTGGACACCGCCGTCTCCGTCGACGAAAAGGCGATGGAGGAGTATTTCGAGAACGGTGACGTCACGATCGAGACCCTGAAGCGCTGCATCAAGCGCGGCACGATCGATGGCGACTTCCGTCCCGTGCTGTGCGGCACCGCCTTCAAGAACAAGGGCGTGCAGCCGCTGCTGGACGCGGTGATCGATTATCTGCCCTCGCCCATCGACGTGCCCGGCATCGCCGTCGCGCTGGATGAAGGTGTGGACGAATCCGAACATCCGGAACGCCGCCGCATCAAGGCCGATCCGAAGGCACCCTTCGCGGGCCTCGCGTTCAAGATCATCAACGACAAGTTCGGCACCCTGACCTTCGTGCGCGTCTATGCCGGCACCCTGAAGTCGGGCGACACGGTGATGAACACCACCAAGGACCACCGCGAGCGCATCGGCCGGATGTTCCAGATGCACGCCGACAAGCGCGAAGCGATCACGGAAGTCGAGGCTGGTGACATCGCCGCCTTCGTCGGCCTGAAGGACACCGGCACCGGCGATACCCTGGCCTCCGCCGACCGCCCGGTGATCCTGGAGCGCATGGCCTTCCCGGTGCCGGTGATCGACATCTCGGTCGAGCCGCGCACCAAGGAAGCGGTCGAGAAGATGACCCTGGGCTTGCAGAAGCTGGCCGGGGAGGATCCGTCCTTGCGGCTGCGCACCGACCAGGAGACCGGGCAGACCATCCTGTCCGGCATGGGCGAACTGCACCTGGAGATCATCATCGACCGGCTGCGCCGCGAATATGCCGTGGACTGCAACATCGGCGCGCCGCAGGTGGCCTATCGCGAGACGATCAGCAAGTCGCACACCGAGACCTATACCCACAAGAAGCAAACCGGCGGGTCGGGCCAGTACGCCGAGGTGAAGGTCATCTTCGAGCCGATGGAGCGCAACGGCGGCGTCGTGTTCGAAAACAAGGTGGTCGGCGGGTCGGTGCCGCGGGAATACATCCCCGCGGTGGAAAAGGGCATCAAGGTGCAGGCCGATACCGGCGTGCTGGCCGGGTTCCCGACGGTGGACTTCAAGTACACCCTGGTAGACGGCAAGTACCACGACGTCGACTCCTCGGCGCTGGCCTTCGAAATCGCCGCCAAGGCCTGCTTCAGAGCCGGCATGAAGAACGCCGGGCCGATCATCCTGGAGCCGATCATGGACGTGGAGGTCACCACGCCGAACGATCACGTGGGCGACGTGGTGGGCGACCTGAACCGCCGCCGCGGGCAGATCCAGAACCAGGAGAGTTCGGGATCGACCGTCATCGTGCGGGCGCATGTTCCGTTGAAGGAGATGTTCGGCTATATCTCCCACCTTCGCAGCATGACCAAGGGGCGGGCCTCGTTCACCATGCAGTTCCACCATTACGATCCGGTCCCGAGAAATATCGCGGACGAGATCATGGCCAAGAGCGCCTGATGGGCATCGGTTCCCGCCTCAATTGGATGCGGGGACGGCAGGAGGAAGGTGCCGGGGTGACCCCCCGGACCCTGGAGTGGATCGGATTGAACGACGCGGGCGAGCCAATCGCCCGCGTCGTTCGCGTTCAGGGGCCTTTGCTGACGGGCTGGCGGCGGTTTTCCGCGGTGGCGCGGGATGCGGAGGCGAAGGTGGTGGATTTGCGGCCCTCCGAACCGCCGGACGGGGCGGGGTGGCTGGCGTGCCTGGGCGGGCAGGTGGTCGGGCGCGCCGCTCTGCCCCTGCAAGCCGTGCGGGCGGTGGAGGCTCGTTTGGGGCAGCCATGAAAAAGGGGCGGACCTGAACGCTGGACCTTCATAACGTTCCGATCCAGTCATTATTGCCGGCCGGTGACCCGGATTGAGGCGATCCTGGCCAAACGGCGCGGCATTTCAATGCGGCACCGGAACTCTGCTTGACCATGCAGCGGGATTTTGAACTGGATGAGGCCGTGGCGACGGTCGGCTGGCGCGTCAGAGGTCCAACCGCGGGCAGCATGAGATAAACGGCCTGTGTCTTGCCCGGCTGCGGCTGCACCGCATCAATCTGAGATCGCGCGCAGCCGTTTCATTTCTTCAGAAGTATATATTGCCGGAAGCAGGCGGGGGACGATGCCTGCGACGGCAGGTTCAGACCTGACAGGCAACGCCGTCACGGCTGCACCGAGTAACCCGGCGAAAATCGGCTGTCATGAGATTGGAGCGAGCAAGTCTCCATGACGGAGTGCGAAGCATTCGGGGTCACACTTATCCCACCTTGACACTGTCGCAGCCTCGCGCAAGCCCGCCGGAACGTCATGCCGGAGGGTTAAACGATGGCAACCGGGGACACGTTTTCCTGGCTTGGCACGCAATCCGATGACTGGAGCACGCCGTCGAACTGGCAGAATGTCACGACCGGTGCAAATCCGGCGACCGGGGCGCCCGGCCCGAACGATGTCGCCATCTTTGGTTCGGTCGAAACATCGGCGACCATTGCCGGAACCGGCGCCGCCGCCGCCGCAATATTCCAATCAAACGAGGACGTCAGCGGACAGTTTTCCATCGCCACCCTGGATGCCGTCGACCTGGATATCACCGGGGCCATCACCGCTGTCTCGGCCGACTTTGCGCCAATCGCGTCGCTCGTTTCGACCGGCATACCGGAGGCCTATCCCGGCGCGTCGGTTTCCGTCGATGGTCCGAACGCGAGCCTGTCGGTGGCCGGCGATCTTAATTTCGACAGCGCGCGCTATCTCGACTTCGGCTACACCTCGGCGCTGTCGGTGACGAACCAGGGCAACGTCCATGCCGGGTCGGCATCGGTCAGCGGCGTCATCGTGGTCGACGACACGTCGAGCCTGACCATCGGCAACGTCACGACGGCGCTGGCTGGCGGGCTCACGGTCGGCTCAGGCGGGATCCTGAAGACGAGCAACGACGCGACCATTGCCAGCAACGTCAGCATCGCGAGCAATATCCGGGTGCAGGCCGGCGGCCTGCTCGCCGGGCGGGACCTGACCCTGGGCGGACCGGTCGCCTTTGGGCCGGTCGTTGCGCCGATCGGCGGCACCACAACCATCGCCACCTACCCACCGGACGTGGCCGGAAACATCGTCGACGACGGGACCATCGCCGGCAGCGATCTGGTGTTCAACGGCGCGTCCGGCACCTTGAGCGGTGACGGGGTCGTGCAGGCGGCCTCCGGCGTCACCGTGCCTTCC
>Ga0302279_10005162_pt1 | contig 14770 bp, 16 predicted proteins | sample III_Bog_N3_3_FD_194541 | JGI IMG/M metagenome (GOLD analysis project Ga0302279, IMG submission 194541) | Peat permafrost microbial communities from Stordalen Mire near Abisko, Sweden - III_Bog_N3_3 | ecosystem: Environmental > Terrestrial > Soil > Wetlands > Peat | place: Sweden: Abisko...
AAACCGGATGGTTGGACTTTTCGGCCGGCTCCACCTCGAAGAGTCCGACCCTCGTGGCCTACGGGGTGAAGGAGTTGCGCACCGCGGTCGCCGACGGCCCGCGCAACGCCGCCGCTCGTCTCTACTACGGCATCGCCGCCTACTCGACGCCGGGAAATCGCGCGCTCGCGCTCGGTGAGTTCAAGGTCTTCCTCGACCTGCACCCCTCAAGCGTGCAGCGGGGCCTCGCCCATCCCTACCTGGTGAAGTTGGGTCTGGCGAGCTAGTCGTTACGCGGTGACGCGACAGACGTCGTCGCCGAGTGCTTTCGAGGTCAAGGTCACCGTGGTGCGCTCGGCGCCCAGACCCTCGAGCATGCCCGAGATGAGTCCCCGGTCGACGGCACAGAGCACCGGGTGGTGCTGCGCGGCCGAACCGAAAGGGCAGTTGTCCGAGACGACGGAACTGGAGAACTCGCCCTCTTCGACGCGCGCACTGAAACCGTGGGCCGTCAAGAGTCCCGCGATGGAGACCATGGCGGCCTTGACCGAACGGGTGGCGTCGCCCGCGCCGACGGACTCGGTGAGTCCACGACCGTATTCGAGACCCACGTCGTGGGCCATGCGCTCGGACGCGTCGGGCCCGAGGCGCTCGAGGGCCATCTCCAAGAGCGCCACCAAGAGCGCATCGCGTCGGAGCGATCCCTCCATCACGACGGTGTCGTCCAACACGCGGTAGCCCTTCGCCGGACGACCAACGGTGGTCTTGCGCACGCTGTCGTAGGTGACGTAGCCGCCTTCGGTCAGTCGTTCGAGGTGGTGTCGCACGACGTTCGCGTGGACGTCACAGTGTTCGGCCAGTTCGGTGGCGGTGGCGCCGGGGTTCGCGCGCAAGTAGAAGTAGACCTTTCGACGGGTGCTGTCGCCGAAGGAGTGGGTGAGACTGGTGACCGTGGCGGCGAAGAGGGCCGGGTCCAGGCCGTTTTCGTTGATCGTGCTCACGAGCAGAAGTTTATGGGTAGGGCGCCTGGGGACACCGGTAATCTCTTGAGGCCCGATTAAAGGACCCCGTGACGCTCGACCCCCAACTCAACAGCCGTCTGGCCGCGATTCGCGAGCCCCAGTTGGTGCGCACCCTCGCGGAACTGGGTTTTTTGGGCGAAGTACGCGACGACGCCGGTCAGGTCGTCGTCGAACTCGTCCTGCCGGTCACCAACTGGCCCCACCTCGAGACGCTCCGCGAGGCCGTCGGGGCACTCGCGCCGGGCGCGCGGGTGGTGGTGCGCACCATGAACGACGACGAACGGCTCGGCCTTCGTAACTTCCTGCGCGGCGCGATGGCGGCGCCGCCCGGACCCGGTCACCACGACCACGCCGAGAGCTCGCCGAAGTTCCTCGACAAACTCTCCAAGACTCGAGTGCTGGGCATCTCCTCGGGCAAGGGGGGCGTGGGCAAGTCCTCGGTCACCGTGAACCTCGCCATCGCCCTCGCCCAGGCCGGCCACTCGGTGGGCGTACTCGACGCCGACGTCTACGGCTTCTCCCTACCGAAGATGCTGGGTGCGACCAATGACCCGATCGTGCTCGGCGACACGGTGATCCCGACGTTGGTGCACGGCGTGCGGTGCCTCTCCATGGGCTACTTCGTCGACGACGCCCAACCCGTCATTTGGCGCGGTCCCATGCTGCACAAGGCGATTGAACAACTCGTCACCGAGGCGTGGTGGGACGAGCCGGACTTTCTCTTGATCGACATGCCCCCCGGCACGGGCGACGTGGCCCTCACCTTGTCCGAGATCCTCCCGCGCATCGAGATGTACGTCGTCACGACGCCCCAGGCGGCCGCCCAACGCGTCGCCCAGCGCTCCGCCTACGCCGCGCGCAAGTTGAAGTTGTCGGTGCGCGGAGTCATCGAGAACATGAGCTGGTTCACCGGGGACGACGGGACGCGCTACGAGATCTTCGGAGCCGGCGGTGGCGCGCAGTTGGCCCACGAGCTGGGGATCACGCTCTTGGGGCAGATCCCCCTGGAGCCCGCGGTGCGCGAGGGTGGCGACGTCGGCGAGCCGGTTATCGTCACGAACCCCGAGAGCGCGGCCGCGGTCGCCTTTCGCTTACTCGCCGAGCGCGTCGCGCAGCAGGGTCCCTCACGGGTCTATCGTCAAGAACTCAAGCTGGTCTGACCAGAGATCGAGGGGGCGACGTGGAGTTAGAGGGAAAGACTGCGGTCATCACGGGTGGGGCGAGTGGGATCGGCCTCGCCACGGCGAAGCGTTTCGCGGCCGCTAAGGCCAATCTGGTCCTCGGTGACATCGAAGAGGCGCCGTTGGCGAAGGCCGTCGACGAACTGCGTGGCGACGGCGCTCACGTGATCGGTGTCGCCGCCGACGTGACGAAGGAGGACGACGTCATTGGCCTGCGTGAGGCGGCCCTCAAGGAGTTCAGCGGAGCGCACCTCGTCTTTAACAACGCCGGCGTCGCCGCCGGGGCGGCCATTGGCACCCCGACCTCAGTGTGGAAGTGGGTGCTCGACGTCGACCTGCTCGGTGTGATCTACGGCGTCAACGCCTTCGTGCCACTGTTCCTCGAACAAAACGAGGGACACGTCGTCAACACCGCGTCGTTAGCGGGACTCGGCGGCGCGCCGGGCATGGGCCCCTACTGCGCCGCGAAGTTCGCGGTCGTGGGACTCTCGGAGTCGCTCTTTCAAGAGTTGCTGCTCCAGGGCTCTAACGTCGGCGTGTCGGTGCTGTGTCCGGGCTTCGTGAAGACGCGCATCCACGAGTCCGTTCGCAACATGCCCAATGAACTCGTGAGTTACAACGAGGACCCCACCGCGCGCTTCATCGCCGACATGGCCTCGGAGGCGGTGAACGCCGGTATCGACCCCTCCGACGTCGCCGATCAGGTGGCGAATGCCGTCACCACGAAGAAGTTCTGGATCCTGCCCCACGAGCGTTCCGCGCTACGCACCACGGAGCTGCGACTCGAGTGGATGCGCGGCGGCGATCCGATGCGCTTTGACCTCATGGGCGCGACGAAACCCTAACGATCGAGCCCGCTCGGCAGAAGATCCTCGGGCCACTCGAGTAGCGTCACGGCGCTGCGACACGCGAAGCGGTCGGTCATCCCCGCCACGTAGGCGACGGCGTCGTGCAGGGCCCTCGTCGATCCTTCGTCCTCGCCGCCGCGCGCGGCGACGTCGGGGATCAAGAGTGGGTGGGCGCTATAGAACTCGACCAGGGCGCGCAGCATCGACACGACGGCGGAACCTTGGTGCTGCGAGGCGTCCCTTAGGTAGATCGTCTCGTAGTTAAAGGCCCGAAAGGCCGCCAGCGCCTCGGCGTGGCGCGCGTCCATGCCGAGGACCCCGGTCTCGTGCACCGTGTGGATCATGCCGTTGATGAACGCGCCGAGTTGCTCGCGACGCACGAGTCCGCATCGCTCGCGCACGAGTGGTGGCAGCTCGTCGGGCGTGACGATGCCCGCCGAGACGGCGTCTTCGAAGTCGTGACAGACGTAGGCGATACGGTCGGCCCACGAGACGACTTCGCCCTCGGGCGTGGCGGGCGCCGGCCGCGACCAGGAGTGGTTGCGCACGCCGTCGAGCGTCTCTCGACAGAGGTTGAGGGGAGCGAGGGACACGTCCGCCCCCCAGGTCGCGTGGTCGAAGCCGTTCTCTAAGAAGGGGTCGAGGGCCTCTTCGCTCGCGTGGCCCCCGGGTCCGTGCCCACAGTCGTGGCCGAGGGCGATGGCCTCGCAGAGTGCGACATTAAGCCCCAGGGGTCGCGCGATGCCGGTGGCGACCTGGGCGACCTCTAACGCGTGGGTGAGTCGCGTGCGCATGTGGTCGTCGGGGAAGATGAACACCTGCGTCTTGCCCGCGAGACGTCGAAACGCCGATGAGTGCAAGATCCGGTCCCGGTCACGCTCGAAACACGTGCGGAATTCGTCGGGCTCCTCCTCACGTTCGCGCGTCCCTCCACCGGCGCTGCGGGTGGCGCCCGGGGCCAAGAGCTCGTCGAGTAGCTCTTCGCGCGCCGCGAGCGTCCCGGCGAAGGAGGGCACGTGCGATCCGAGGGGCGCGATGGTCGCCGAAGAATCGCGGTGCGCGACGGTGACGTCGTCCTTCGCGCCCTCGTACCCGCTCATGGTCGCCGCCCAGCGCCGAGAACGTTCGGAGATGGGTTCAGCACTCACGTCTTCCATATTGGCCCATGGCCGTAACATGGCAAGGAGTTCAATGTTTTAGGAGTCGTTATGGATATTCGAATCGGCATCGTCCAGTCAATGAAGGAGATCGACGTCGAACTACCCGCAGACGCCGATCGAGATCAGGTCATGAAGGACGTCGAGGCGGCTCTCACGGGCGAGAAGGTTCTCTGGCTCACCGACCGCAAGGGTCGCCGCGTGGGGATTCCCGCCAGCCGGATCGCCTACGTCGAGTTGGGCACGCCGGCGAGCGACCGCGTCGTGGGATTCGGCGCCGCCTAAGGCTTCGTGCTCGACTACCACCTACACCTGTGGCCCCACTCGGAGTCCTCGGTGTGGTTCGACCTGGACCAGATCGCCGCGTACTGCGACGAAGCGGCCACCCACGGGGTCAGTGAGCTCGCCCTCACCGAACACACGCACCGCTTCGTCGACGTCGCCTCGGTCGTCGGCCCCTTCTGGTTGCGTTCGGGTCACGAGCCAACGAACGCCACGATGGCCGAGTACTGGGCTTTCCACGCGCGCAACTCGTTGGAGGACTACGTCACCTTGGCTCAGCGCGCGAAGGACGAGGGGTTGCCCGTAAAGATCGGCCTCGAGGTCGACTACTTCAAGGACCAGATGGACGTGGTGGCCGATCTCTTGGCGCAGTACCCCTTCGACGTCTTGATCGGCTCGGTGCACTGGCTCGGTACCTGGCAGCCCGACGACATCGACAGCGAGGTCAACATGGCGGAGTGGACGAGGCGCGACGTGGACCAGTGTTGGAAGGACTACGCGGCGGCGTTGGATGAACTCTGTGCGCTCGACGTCGTCGACGTGTTGGCGCACCCGGACCTCATCAAGGTCGCGGGGTACGTCGCGACCAACCCCGCCGAGTACTGGGACGAGATGGCCGAGTCGGCCGCGCGCGCCGACGTGTCGGTGGAGCTCTCCTCGGCCGGTTGGCACAAGCCCATCGGCGAGCAGTACCCGGCCGAGGGGTTCCTCGACCGCTTGGTCGAAAAGAACCTCACCTTCACCACGGCGTCTGACGCCCACCGTCTCGAACGCGTCGGACAGCGCGCCGGTGACTTGGCGGCCTTGCTCGAAGCGCGAGGCGTGCACGAACTGGCGTCTTATCGCGCGCGCGAGCGACACATGACGCCGCTGCGGTCTCACTGATGGCGACCCTGGCGGAGTTGGCGTCGGCGAAGACCCGGCTCGGTGATGCGGCCATCGATCACCTGTTGCGCTTGACGGCGTCGTGGTCCCTACTCGCGGACCTCTCGTTCTCGGACCTCTTGTTGATGACGCGGGTCGACGCCCCGTCTGGTGACGACCAGTTGCTGGTGATTGGTCAGATGCGGCCGAACAACCGCACCACGTTGATCAACGACGACCTGCTCGGTACGACGCACCCCGGCGCGAACTGGCCACTGGTGCGCGACGCCTACGAGAGCGGCGCGCGAGTGGAGGGTGAGTTGCGCGTCGCCGACGTGGAGGACCTCGTGCCGACCTGGTGCATCCCGGTGCGCTTTAACGGTGAGGTGATCGCCGCGCTGGTCCGTCTCCAGGGACCTCTACGCGGATCGGCCTCGCTCTATGAGTTCCAGTACCTCTCGGTCTTCGAACGACTCTGCGACATGGTCTCGGAGGCGTCGTTTCCCTATCGCGAAGACGCCGTCGCCGGACCGGGCCTGCCGAGGGTCGGCGACGGCGTGATGTTGCTCGACGCAGTGGGTCACGTCGAATTCGCCACGCCGAACGCCGTGAACGCCCTGCACCGACTCGGGATCTACACCTTGGCCGATGGTCACACCTTCGATGAGTTGGGGTTGAAGGCGCGGGCCATCGAGCGCTCGCTCGAATTCGGCCTGCCGACGCTCGAAGAACTCGACCTCGGTCACGACGTCGCGATCCTCGTGCACGGCGTGCCGCTCCTCGCACAACAGCGCGTCACCGGTGTCCTCATCCTCGTGCGGGACGTGTCGGACATCCGTCAACTCAATCGCGTCGTGTTGAATAAAGAGGCCGCGGTGCGCGAGGTGCACCACCGGGTGAAGAACAACCTACAGACCATCTCTTCACTGCTGCGACTCCAGGCTCGCCGCAGCGAAGAAGTAGAGACGAGAACCGCGCTCTACGAGGCCGAGCGCCGAGTGCGTTCCATCGCCGTCGTGCACGAGGTGCTCTCGCGCGAGCCCGGCGAGGAAGTGGTCTTCGACGACATCGTGCGTTCACTGGTCTTACTGGTGGAAGACACCGTGTTGGCGTTGCACCCGGTCGAAATCGTGGTGAACGGCGAACTCGGGGTGCTCTCGACGGACTTGGCGACACCCCTCGCCGTGGCGCTCGCGGAGTTGCTCACCAACGCCGTGGAACACGCCTTCACCGACTTCGGCGGCGTCGAGAACGACCACGTCGGCGTCGTGACCCTGAACCTCTATCAAGAAGACGGTCAGGCCATCGCCGAGATTCGCGATAACGGTCGAGGGTTGGGTGAGGACTTCTCGCTCGACGTGCCTAAGAGCCTCGGACTGTCGATCGTGCGTGACCTCATCCGCGTGCAGCTCTACGGCGAGATCGAGATGAACAACGTACCCGGTATCGACGGCGGCGGCACCTTCGTGCGCGTGTCGGTACCGCTGAGCGCGAGGCTCTAGCTCTGGCTGGCGGCGCGACGACGAGCGGCGAGCCACTGCTTGCGCAGTTTGCGACGCTCGTCCTCCGTGGTGCCACCCCACACGCCCGACTCCTGATTGGTGGCGAGGGCGAACTCCAGACAGGCCTTCTGCGCGTCACAGTGGTCGCAGACCCGCTTGGCCGACTCGATCTGGTCGGTCGCCATGCCCGTGGTGCCGATCGGGAAAAACAGCTCCGGCTCAGTGTCCCGACACGCCGCGTCGGAGCGCCACTCCGAGTCATCCCAGGCGTGGGTGCGGTTCCAGATCAACGACATGATGAATCCTTTTACTTGGGGGGAGATGACGCGTGCGGGTTCACAACGAACTCGTACGTGGAAGAAAAAGCCTAGTGAAACTGTGCACAAAAAACAAGGGCTACTTGAGGTATTTCGGTCGTTACGCCGTGGATAATGCCTGGTCACGTGCGAGACTTTTCTCGTGACGATGGTCTTCGCCCACCGCGGGGCTCATAGCGCGGAGCGCGAAAACACGCTCGGCGCCTACCGCGACGCCCTCGAGCTCGGGGTCGACGGGGTCGAGCTCGACGTCCGTCGCACGGCCGATGGCGCCCTCGTCGTGCACCACGACCCCGAGGTGAGTGGCCTCGTGATCGCGAGCAGCCGGGCGAAGGACCTGCCGGGGTACGTGCCCCACCTCGCAGCCGCTCTGGAGGTGCTGGAGGGCCTGCGCGTCAACGTCGAGGTGAAGAACCTGCCCGAACCCACCGAGTCCTCCTACGACGAGACCGGCGCCTTCGTGGAGGCCGTTATCGACGTGCTTCACGCCAGCCCGACACCGGAGAGCCTGGAGCTGTCCAGTTTTGACCTGGCGACGTGCGTCAGCGCCCGCGCCTACGATCCGTCGATCCCGATCTCGTACTTGACGTGGCGCACGCCGCTGCTCGAGGCACTCGAGATCGCGGCCGAAGAGCGCCTCAGTGGGGTGAATCCCCACTTCTTGCTGGTGAGTGCCGACGCCCAACATCGCGCCCGTGAACTCGGTCTCGGCCTCAACGTGTGGACCGTCAATGACGCACCAGATCTCACGGCGATGGCTGAACTCGGCGTGCGCAGCGTCATCACCGATCAGCCGGCCCTCGCGCTGAGCCTGCTGGGTCCCGACCGGGACCCGAAGTAGCCCCCTTCGTCTTGGCGTAGATTGTCTGCCATGAACATCGTCGTGTGCGTAAAACAGATACCCGACCCGGCCGCGCCGCAGTCCTTTGACGCGTCGAACAACCTCAATCGGTCGGGCAAACTCATCTTGGACGAGGCCGACACCTACGGGGTCGAGATGGCGCTCCAACTCGTCGACAAGGCCGGCGGCGGTGAGGTCACCGTCGTCTCCATGGGATCGGGCAACGACGTCGCGGGACTACGCAACGCGCTCGCGATGGGCGCGACCAAGGCGGTGATCGTGAGTGACGAGTCGCTGCGCGGCAGCGACGCGCTCTCGACCGCGAAGGTGCTCGCCAAAGTCATCGCGCGCGAACCCTTTGATCTGGTCCTGGCCGCGACGGAGTCCTCCGACGGCTACACCGGCACGACGCCGGTGCAGCTCGCCGAACTACTCGGCCTGCCGTCGATCACCTTCGCCAAGGCCGTCAGCGTCGAGGGCGGTGGCCTCAAGGTCTCTCGCCAGACCGAAGCCGGGTACGACGAGGTGACCGCGCCGCTACCGGCCCTGGTCACCGTCACCGCCGGTGTCGTCGAGCCGCGCTACGCGTCCTTTAAGGGCATCATGGCCGCCAAGTCCAAGCCCCTGGAGGTCCTCACCGTCGCCGACCTCGGTCTCGAAGGACAGGTCGGTGCCGCGGGCGCGCGCGAGGAGATCGTGGCCGTCCAGGCCGCCGAGTCGCGACAGGCGGGCGAGAAGTACGTCGACGAGGGTGACGGCGCCGAAAAGGTCGTCGCGTTCCTCGAATCCATCAAAGTCCTTTAGGAGTTACCCATGACACTGTCCACTCTTTGGGTTCTGGCCGAGCCGGCGGGCGACACCTTCACCACCACCTCCCTCGAGCTCCTCAGCCACGCGCGTACCCTCGCGAACGACGTCGCCGCGATCACCTGGGGTGACGGCTCGAAGTTGGCGGCCGTCGCCGGCGAGTACGGCGCGAACACGCTCTATGACGTCGGCGACCTTAAGGGCGCGTTGCCCGGCGTTCCCGTCGCGGCGGCCATCGCCGCGCTGATCGCGGGCGGGACGACGCCCGACGCCATCGTCATCCCCGCCAGTTACGACGGGCGCGACGTGGCCGGACGGCTGTCGGCGCGCCTCGACCGTCCCGTGTTGACCAACGTCACGGGCCTCGTCGAGGAGGGTGGCCTCGTCACCGAGCACCCCGTCTTCGGTGGTTCCTTGACCGTCAAGGCGAGGTTCACGGCAGAAGGTCCCGGCATCATCGTGGTGCGAGCGAAGTCCTTCGCCGCGGAGCCCTCGAGTGGCGCTCCCGCGAACGTCGTCGCCGCGCCAGCCGGCGACACTGGCGCCACGGGGAGCGCGGTCATCGCCACCTCGCACGTCGAAGAGCGCAGCGGACCGAAACTCGAAGAGGCGGCAGTCGTGGTCTCGGGTGGGCGCGGACTCGGTGAGGCGGGTGCCTACGCGATGATTGAAGAGATCGCCAAACTCCTCAACGGCGCGGCCGGAGCGAGTCGCGCCATCGTCGACGCCGGCTGGGTGCCCTACTCACACCAGGTCGGCCAGACCGGTAAGACCGTCAAGCCTCTCGTCTACGTCGCCTGCGGGATCTCGGGCGCCACGCAACACATGGTGGGGATGAAGGGTTCGAAAAACATCGTCGCGATCAACAAGGACGCCGACGCCCCGATCTTCCAGATCGCCGACCTCGGCATCGTGGGCGACGTCCACAAGGTCTTGCCGGCATTGATCGAAGCGTTGAAAGCGCGGACGTGACCCGGCCGACGGGCGAGTGAGTCCAGGCTCGTTCGTTTCGTTCGTGCGCGCGAGGTTGCGCCACGCGGCATCCACGTGAGTTCCCCGACCATCTCCCCGCGGGCGCACGCGCGCCGCTGGTGGACCATGTCGGTGCTGGCGCTCGCCCAGCTGATGGTCCTTCTCGACGCGACCGTCATCAACATCGCGTTGCCGCGCGCGCAGATGGACCTGCACTTCTCCTCCGGGAATCGCCAGTGGATCGTCACGGCCTACGCGCTCTCCTTCGGCTCGCTCCTGCTCCTCGGCGGGCGCTTGAGTGACCTCTGGGGGCGACGTACCGCGCTCTACGTCGGTCTCGCGGGCTTCGCCCTCGCCTCGGCGTTGGGGGGTGCCGCCCACAGTTTCACGATGTTGGTCACCGCCCGGGCCATCCAGGGCGTCTTCGGCGCCTTGCTCGCCCCCGCGGCCTTAGCGGCCCTGACGGTCACCTTTCACGAGCCCAAGGAACGCGCCAAGGCCTTCGCCATCTACGGCGCCATTGGCGGCTCGGGCGCGGCGATTGGCCTCTTGCTCGGCGGCGCGTTGACCCAGTGGGCGTCGTGGCGCTGGTGCCTCTACATCAACCTCGTCTTCGCGGCCGTGGCCCTGGTCGGTGTGGCGCTGTTCGTCGAAGGCGGTCGCGGCGAGGACCGCTCGCGCCTCGACGCCCTGGGAACGGTGCTCGCCAGTGCGGGACTGTTCTTCGTCGTCTACGCCTTCGGTCACGCCGTGACCTCGAGTTGGACCGATCCCTTGACGTGGGGATCCTTGTTGCTGGGCACCGTGCTGCTGGTCGTCTTCGTCTACTGGCAGGCCCGGTCGAAACACCCGCTCTTGCCACTGCGGGTGGTGACGAATCGAACGCGGGCCGGCTCGTTCCTCGCACTGCTCTTGACGAGTATGAGCGTCTACGCGGTCTTCTTGCTCCTCTCGTACTACCTCGAAGAGACCCTCGGCTACTCGCCGTTGCGTGCGGGCTTCGCCTTCTTGCCGATCGTGATCGCGATCACCCTCTCGGCGTCCTTCGCGAGCGCGCGGCTCTTAGCCGTGACTGGACCACGGCCCCTCGTGCCGACCGGCATGGTGCTCTCGATGATGGGCATGGTGCTCTTCACCCGACTCACCCCACTGCCGGACTACGCGGGTCACGTCCTGCCGGGCCTGGTGGTGTTGGGCCTAGGGCTCGGACTGGTCTTCGCCCCGGCCTTCGCCAGCGCGACGGCCGCCGTCGAACCGCGCGACGCGGGGGCCGCGTCGGCGATGGTCAACACGGCCCAACAGATTGGTGGTTCGCTCGGCACCGCGATCCTCAACACCATTGCGGTCACCGTGACGACGCGGGCGCTCGAGCACCCCGGTACCAACCACGTCACGGTCACCTCGGCCACGATTCACGGGTTCTCCGTGGCGTTCTGGTGGGCCGCGGGATTCTTCGGCGTGGGGGCCCTCGTCTCGTTCCTCCTACTCGAGTCGGGCAATCCCGTCGCCAGCGGGGAACTCGCGCCGGCGACGTAGTTAGATCAACGGCCAGGGGTAGGGCGGCCAGTCCGAGGTCTCGTCGGGCTCGGGGTAGTGGCCGCTCTCGACGAGCCCCTGAGCGCGTAGTTGGGCGAGCGCGACTTCACTCGGCGTCAACCACTTCGTGAGTTCTCCGAGCTCGCCCGCGGCGAAGCGCTCGAGTCGCTCGAGGAGTTCCTCATCAACCGGGGCGCCCGCGTACTCCCAGATGACCGTGCGCAGTTTGTCCTGTTCGTGGAAACACAGTCCGTTGTCGATCGCCCAGAGTCGAGAATCGTCGTAGAGGACGTGGCCCGCCTTTCGATCGGCGTTGTTCGCCACCACGTCAAAGGCCGCCAGGCTCGCGAACCACGGGGCGAACTCCTCGCGCTCGCGCAGGGTGAAGTAGTGGTCCTCGCCGTTGTCCGCCACCCACCACTGCAACGATCCCGGTCCGAAGGGAGCGTCGTCACGCGCCACCGTCGTGGGTACGAGGTCGGTGCCCAGTTGGACGTCGAGCTCGTAGGCGGCGACTTCGCGTCGCCACAGCCCGTCGGGGAAGTCCCACAGTGGTCGTTCGCCAGTTTCGGATTTGTAACACGCCAGCGCGCAGGTGCCCGACAACTCCACACTCACGAGGAGCGCCTGGTTCGAAGAACCCCGCACGCGACCCTCAATGGAGATTGCCCCTTCTCGCAGCAGCGTTGCTTCGTCGGCGCGGTCCACGGGGGCTAACGAATAGGGGCGCGGTGCCCGTTGGTGCGGGGACAGTCGTGGCCCCTCGCGTCGAGCGGCCCGCCACAGAGCGGACAGAGCGGCCGTCCCGCTTCGACGAGACGAACGATGGCGATGGCGAGCCCGGCGGCCCACTCGCGTGACAGACGCAGCTCGAGGGTGGACTCCTCGTCCGCCGAGGTGATGGTGACGTCGATCGCGGCGGCCTCCTGGTCGATCGAGACCGCGATCTCGCCCGCGTCGAAGTCACTCTCGTACTCCGGCTCGAGGCCGAAGTCTTCTGGGAGGTGCCCCGGTCGCCCGAGTTCGTCCAGCACCTGGCGGATCCACTCCGCTAGGGCAGCGAGTTGGATCTTCTCGCACTTGACGATCACCAGTCGTCGACCTTCGCGAACCTGGAGGAGAAACAGTCGACTCCCGACCTCGCCGCGCACGCCGACCATGACCTTGTCGGGGTTGGTGAACTCGTAGTTCACGAGGGGTTGAGATCCCTCAGCGTGCCCGTCGCGTTCACGCACAGCACCAGCGGGGCGCCGCTCGTGAAGGCGATCGCGCTCAGTGAACACGGGGAGATGACGGTGCGCTGGAAGAGGTCGAGGGGCACCCCTTGGGCGAAGGTGACCGCGGCCTTGATGGGGTCGGCGTGACTCACGACGACGATGGTGCGATTGCGGTGTTTCGCGGCCAGACGCTCGAGCGCCGACCAGATGCGCTGTTGCATCTCGGTGAAGGACTCCCCACCGGGAAAGCGAAACGTGCTGGGCGCGTGCTGGACCGCGCGCCACTCGCTGCGTTTGGCCAGCGTGGCGAGGCGCTTACCCGTCCACGTGCCGAAGTCGCACTCGAGCAGTCCGCGATCAGCGCTCGCGCGCAACTTCAACGCGCGGGCGATCGGCGCGGCCGTCTCACGCGCTCGCTCCAGCGGTGAGACGTAGAGCGCGACGGGCTTGCGGGAGAGTTCCTTTAGCCGCGTGGCGAGTTGCTCGGCCTGGGCGACACCGCGATCAGAGAGGTGCAGCCCGGGCGCGCGACCGGGTAACACCGATCCGGTCGTGGCGGTGGTGCCGTGTCGCACCAACAAGACGGTCGTGAAGTTCGGGCGGCTCGCCACGCTCAGCCCGCGGTGACGGGGAGGCGCCGTGGACCGGGCACCGCCGTCTCGGGCCAGCGCCGTCGTGAGACGCGCGCCAACTTCTGGAGCAGCGCCACCGCACCCGGGTCATCGTCGCCCGGGCGCGTCTCGATGAGACCACGTTCTTTCATCTCGCTCACGAGTTGTCGTCCGAGGTCCGTGCGCACCACCACCAACGTCCAGTCGCCGAAGGCGCCGATGCCGCCGGTTGAGAGGTCGGCGTGTTCGGCGGCGAAATCGGGGCACTGCGTGCACCCCTCGCGGGTGTAGGCGTGGGCCTCCTTCAGTGGGACCTCGAAGTATCCACCGTCCTTCGTCCAGAGCTGGAAGACGCCCTTGATGTTCATCTTGGTGATGCTCTCGCGTTTGATGTCGTACTTCGCTTCGAAGAGCTCCTCGAAGATCGAGTCGTCGAACGTCTTAGAGCAGAGCAGGCCAATGGTGAGCGAGAGTCGTCGCGCGACCTTGCCGGCCTTGCGCGCCTGCATCGCCCCCGGCGCCGAGGCCATACAGCCCATGCCGACGAGACCGATGCGCTCGGCGCCGCCCTCGGCGGCCTCCTCGTAGGCGAGGAGGTTGGCCGAGTAGGTGTAACGAGACTTCGCGGTGGCGATCACGTCCTCCTTGGTGCGCGCGACGCTCGGCACCGCACGCCAGGAGGAGCCGTCACCCTCGAGACCGCTCACGAGTGCCGCGTCGATGAGGTCCGCCTCGAGTGCGTAGATGAGTAACGCCGAGACGAAGCCCCCGTCTTGGCCGTTCTCGACGAGGGACTCGTCGGTGGCCTTAGCGAGTACCACGTCCCCGATGCCGTAGACCTCGTCGGCGTCGCGCTCGCGCGCGAAACGCTGCACGTCGATCTCACTCTCCCAGTTGCGAAAGCGCGGACAGGCCCGCGTGCACATGGTGCAGCCCTTCTGGCCGTGCGTGCAGTCATCCGGTCCGCCGTCGATGTCGAGGTGGAAGGGCTTGTAGACGCCGCCCTCGGCGTTGTAGTCGAGCACCGGGTGCGGACAGGCGATCACGCAGGCGGCACAGCCCGTGCACAGACCAGAGGTCACGACCTCACTGAAGAGTTCTCGCCACTGCGGTTTCTCGGGCGCCACGGGACAACCTTAACGAAGAGCGTTGGCTTCTCGACCACGGGTACGCTGCCAGCCGTGCCCGAAATCCTGGAGGTCGAGTCCTACCGACAACTCGCCGACCGCGTGGTTGGGGCCCTCATCACCCGGGGCTGGGCCGACGCGTACCTCGCGAAGAAACTGACCTCGCCCGCGGCCTGGGCCCGCACCGTCAAGGGCCATCGCGTCACCGGCACGGCGCGTCGAGGAAAGTTGATGTTGCTCGAGACCGACGGTCCCACCCTCGCGATGCGCTTCGGAATGACCGGCGTCTTGCTGCTCGACGGCGACGCGGGAATCGAGGGACTCTTCTACGGACCCCACGACTTTGACGCGAAGTGGCTGCGCGGGGGGCTCGAGTTCGACGATGGTCGAAAGCTCGTCGTCCACGACCCGCGTCGACTCGCCCGAGTAGAGATCAATCCCGACCTCAACGAGTTGGGTCCCGACGCGCTCTCGCTGACGAGAAAGCAGTTCGACGATCTAGTGCGC
>Ga0302279_10005163_pt1 | contig 14769 bp, 14 predicted proteins | sample III_Bog_N3_3_FD_194541 | JGI IMG/M metagenome (GOLD analysis project Ga0302279, IMG submission 194541) | Peat permafrost microbial communities from Stordalen Mire near Abisko, Sweden - III_Bog_N3_3 | ecosystem: Environmental > Terrestrial > Soil > Wetlands > Peat | place: Sweden: Abisko...
GTGGGGCGAGGACGTAAAGCCCAGTGACCGACCCGAGTGCGTCGGGACCAGCAATCGTCGTGTTAGGGCTCACATCGCCACTCACGCCCTTGTGAAAGACGTAGACCGCGGGCGAGTCTCCGACATAGATGTTGGTGGCGTCGACCGCGAGGTAGAACAAATTGAAATCAAAGGCGGCGGAAGAGCTAATGGTCGCCAGGGGCCCGAGAGTACCTATGGCATAAGTCGTGACCGTGGCATTGCCGGTATTGAGCACATAGATGGTGGTGGCATCGACCGCCACCGCCGTCGGGGCAGCGAGGCCGGTGATGGTTTTGCTCGGAGCCACGTCGCCGCTGGCGCCCAGGGCGAACATCAGAAGATCATTGCCGACGGCATTGGCGACATAGATGTAATTGGCGTCGACGACGATGCCGGTCGGAATATTAAAAAGGGTGTTGCTCGTGCCGTCGATGGTGCGGTCGGCCGCCAACGGGTTCGAGCTCGACCTGGCCACGAAGGTGCTGAGGGCATAAACATCCACCGCGCCGGGGCTAATTCCCGGACCCTCGGCGCCCCCGTCGAGGACATAGAGATTAGTGCCGTCCACCGCCAAGGCGATGCCATAGGCGAAGGCGGGGAAGGCGGCGGTCGCGCTCGGGGCGATGTAAGTGAGGCTGACCGGCGCGGCATTACCGGCAGTCGGAAGGGCGTACTTGAGGACGAAGGCATTGCCGAAGCCGTCGGTGGACAAAACGTACATGTTGGTCGAATTCGCCACGACGCTCCGGATGCCAAAAGCGATGTCCGTACTCGCCCCGAACAGGGACATATCGGGCAGGGCATCGCCGCTCGCGCCTGGGGCAAAGACCGACACTCCCCCAGTGCCGAGGTTCAAGGCACTGTCGCCGACGAAAATTTGGGCTCGGGCCAACGGCAGCCAGGCTGCAACCCCCAGCAATAAGGCCACGCTGAAGAGCCGACCGGACCGACGTAAAACCATTAAGGCAAAGTAAATACCGGCACCAAATTTAGCATTTGGCTTCCTCTCCGTCGGTTCAGCAGCAGCAAACGGGTACAAGGGTTGAAGCAATTCTGCGTGTTATAACATCGGGAAAAATGCCCGGCAATGTTAAAATGAGCTTAACTTAAATCACAGGGAATGAATGGCTTGTCCAACAATAGTCCCGTCTTTGCCGACGTCTTTTTTAGGGGGTATTCCCTATCCCGACGGGGCCTGGACCTGCAGCTGAAGGGCGTGGTTACCGCCAAGCGCCCGTCCCGGCAGACCCATGGGGAATCGGTTAAGGCATTCCTCCTGCCCGGCCGGTCGCCCAGGCCTCCGCCCTAGCCAAGTCCCGCTCGATGAATTTCCAGTAGCTGGCCAAAAGCCCGAAGCCCGCTAGGCCGCAAATCGCGCTCATCGCAGCAAAGACTCCGCCCAAGCCCAGGCCGGCCTTGAGGATGCCCGCGGCGAAGATCCCGAATCCGCCGCAAATCATCGCGCCCCCGATCAGGAGGCCGACCGCCGTCGACCGATAGGCGGACGGCACGACATCGCAGAGGACGGGCAGCTCATAGACTCCGCCAAAGCCCCGCAGGACCGAGAACACGCCGATCGCCACGGTCACCATGAGGTAGCTGGGATGAATGAGAAAGCACAGGAGACAGGGGGCTGAGATCACGCAGCTCAGGGCGAAAAGGAGATGGCGAAACCGGGGGGTCATTCCCGGGTAGCGGTAGGAAAGCCAAGTCCCAGTCGCGGTGCCGGCGATGGCGGTGAGCTGCTGCATGGCCATGCCGGCAACGCCGGCGGCGGCCATCTTAACGTGGTAGGTTTCGTAGAGGTAATCCGGCAGCCAGAAAAAGAAGATCCAAACCGAGAAACCGGACAACGCCTCATTGAGCACGAGGGAAAGGTAAGTCGGGTCCCGCATCAGATAAGCCAGGGTCTCGCCCACCTTGGCCCGGGGCTGGCGCTTGGTCGTCTTGAGCGGAGCATCGCTCAAGAGGCGCGGGGAACCGAGGGCGAGCACGATGCCGAGCAGGCCCAGACCGGCGAAGGCGCCGCGCCAGCCCCAGCGCACGGCCAGCCACCCCGCCAAGGCCGCCCCTCCCACCGGACCGATATTCTGGGCGAGGCTGTTCAGGCCCAGCGCCAGCGTGCGGGTCTCCGGCCCGTGATGGTCGGCCTGCAGGCCCGTGGCAGACGAAAGGTAGAAACTTTCCGACACGCCAAAAACGATTCGGAGGATAAGGAGCACGGTCCAGCCGGGGGCAAAGCCGGTCAATAATGTGATAGCGCTCCAGGAGCTGACGCTGATCAGCACCAGCGTCCGGCGCGAATAGAGGTCGCCCAAGAAGCCCCCGAAGGGGGCGCAGATCGCGTAGACCCAGAAAAAGAGCGAACCGAGCAGTCCAAGCCGGGCGTCAGAAACGTGAAAGTCCGCCTTGAGCGCCGGCAGCACGACCGGGAGGATGCCGCGCGCAGCGTAGTTGAGCGCAATGGCGCCGGCCAGAAAGGCGTCGGTCCTCCAACGAGGCAGGGTTCGGGCCGGCGCGGCGGGCATGGCCTGCGACTCAGTCCGCAGATCCGTCCCTCCGCAAGCCACAACCTTTTTTGTCCCGGTGAAAGGGACCCCAAAACGGCCGACGAAAGGCGCGGGGGAATCGGGGATGCCTTACGCCGGCCCAGCGCTGAACCTGCGGCCCAACCCAAATTCATTGCCCATGGCCACGACCTTGCCATCCCGAAACTGGACCTCGATGCACTTGGCGCTGCTGACGGGCAGACCGCGTTCATCCCGGAGGGTGGCGACCGTCTTCCTCGTTACCGTATCGATGACGTCGGCCGTGTTGGGCCAGGCGTATCGGCCGTCCAGGCTGAATTTGATCCAGCCATGCCCGCCCTGGGAAAGCGCGACCTGCCCGATCGGCGTCGGCGGGTCCTGGGTGGCATCATAAATCAGCAGACGACGGCCGATCTGATCGCTGACCCACAGTTCCTTCTCATCGGGCGTGAGCCCCACGCCATGCGTCCGATGCGGGATGGGCGTTCCCCCCACATAGACCCGATGCAGCACTTTCCCCGCCTCCAGATCCACCACGTCGAACCCGAGATGGTCGTGGAGGCAGTAGTAGGCCCTGCGGTTGCCGCTATCAACGGTGAAGGGTGCAATCCGATGGTCCCCGACTCCCTTGATCTGCCGGATCACCCGCTCATCGCGGGTGTCGAATACCGTCAGCATGGCTCGCGACTCTAGGTAGAGAAATCGGCCGTCGAGGCTCACAATGGTATTGTGGGCCATGGGGCCCACCACGATCCGCTTGATCAATTCGCCGTTTTCCCCGTTGAAGACGGAAAGGCCGCCGTCCTCCTTCTCATACCATGAACCGGTCGGCACATAGAGTTTCCTCCCATCGAGCGTGACCGACGAGCGGTCCACCCCCATGGCGTAGGCCCGTTCCCAGACGATGCGTTCGGATTCCAAATCAAAGCAGCCCACCCGACCGGTGAAGACATTTTTTTCCGCTCCCTTGAAATCGATGGAGTAATAGGCGCAATGGGTGCGGAGACAGCCGGTGAAGCCGGCGAAGCCGACCAGGCCATGTTTTTCCCGGGGAAGGTCGATGCGCCGGACCAACCGGTGGCCGTCGTCGACGTCGAAAACCAGGACGCCGATTCCAAATTGGTCATCGGCCACCGAGGTGTCGGGCAGGCTGACGTAGAGATACCGCTTGGTCCCGGAGGATGCGGCGGGATCCGCCCCAAAGCCCGCCCAAAGGCTGGGGCGGAGAGCCGCGCCGGCGACCAAAGAACCGCTCACGGCGGCGCCGCGCACGAGAAATTCACGGCGATTGAGATTCATACCGGGTTAGGGGTTCAGATTTGCGCCCACGAATCGCGATCGAGTTGGCGAATACGTCTCAAGCGCGAATGGCGGGACTGTGGGAGAAGGGCGGAGATTGCAATCCAGCCGCACGGGCTGGCTAGCACTGCAACCTTTACAGAGCATAATTTGGATTTAGGCAACATCGCTTGCACTCCGAAGATTAACACTGAGACCGGGCGCGGCGCGCGGGCCTCGGGTCGATAAGAGGCTAGGCGACAAAATTAGGTGCACCTTCGTCAGCTCTCCGCAAAGGCGAGCAGGGCAGCCATGTCGCCCGCGTCGGCCTGCTGGATCGCAGCGATGTAGCGGTTCCGCGCCTGGCCGGCGAAAGCCAAATCCGAACTGGCACCCCAGGTCAGTTCCCGGCCGGCTCGGGACGCCACCACGAGATCAGCCATGAGTCGGGCATGCCGGCCGTTGCCATTGGGCCAGGGATGGATCGCAACCAGGCGATGGTGCAGCCGTACCGCGACCTCGGTCAGCGGGTAGGTGCCGTGCTGCATCGAGCATTGGGTATCGCCGAACGCGTTTCGAATTCCCTCGCTCAGGCGATGAACCTCCCAGCCGAGGTTCCTTTCGCTGGTGCGGTAGCGGCCAGCCCAGCGCCAGATATGGTTAAACATGTTGCGATGAAGTTCGCGCGAGAAAGTGTCGGTGAGGAGGTCCGGCCGCTGCAGAACGCGGGGGCGCATGGCCCACAATCGGGCGGCGTTAATGTTCATCCGCTCGGCCGCGTTCAACTCGGCGCGGGTCGTGAGGCTCGGAATCAGCTGGAGTTGCTCCTCCGGACTCAGATCCGTGTTGTGGTCATCGGTTTGGAAAATATCCGCTGTCATCGGGGTGACTTTGGCTTGGACTCTAGGTCACCTACCGCCTGCCCTTCCAGGCCCATGGAGTGCTCGCTCGCCCTCAGGTGCTTGAACTGGGGATCGTGGATTTGTGCGAGTTCGGTGTAGGTGCGAGCGATTGCTTCTCGGGGCACGAGGAAATAGAAAAGTTCGCATTCGAATGCCTCCGCCGCGCGCTGGAGCGAATGGATGGTGATGGCGCCGCGTTCCTCCGCCGATTCCAGCTGGGCATAGGATTGACGTTTCACTCCGAGCTTCTGGGCGACTTCATTCTGGCCGAGACCGACGGCTACGCGAATCGCACGCAGCCAACCACGAGCCGGCCGCTTGGCGGCGGATCGGGCGTCCTTTAACTGGTCCAGACGTTGATCAAGACCAGTGCGAATAATCTGAGGAATGTTGGGTTCCATACAGGATATAAACTGCTTAGTTTTCAATTAAGCAAGCTAAACACTGCTTATTACAAAAATAAGCAGTCTGTGACCTGCCTGCGCGCGGTAAGGCCCGGCGTTCTCAAAGAGCGAAGGCCCGCATCGGGTCCAAGGAATCTGGCCTCTGTCAACCTAGTCTGGGACTTTCCCTTTTTGACGCGCCTTCTCTCCCCTCGGCGCCCGACCAGCTTTTGCAAATGCTCGGGCTAAGGCGCCCCCTGCACGGCAATCCTCGCGGCAGCTGCGTTGATATCGCGCAGGTCGTCCGGCGTGAGTTCGCCTGACGCACCGCCGAGATTTTCCACGAGGCGAGTTACTCGTTGATGAAAGGGCCATAGACTTCGGCCGCGTCGAAAAACGTGACGCCGCGTTCGTCGGCTTGCCGGATCAGCGAAACCATCTCCGGTTTATCCGCGGGCGGACCAAAGCCAAAGCTCACGCCCAAGCAGCCGAGCCCGAGGGCCGAAACCTCCAGATCACTGTTTCCCAGTTTTCGTTTCTTCATTTTGGATTCCTGTCATGGAATTCGGTCGGCGTGGGAGGGGCGAGGCGCTCGGCGCCATTACCCCTCTTATCACGCTCCGTTTCGAAATGAAACCGCCGGAGGCGAAAGCGTAAACCCACTCGCGAAAAGCCCTCTGACGGCACATGTTGCGGCCGGCTGGCCATCGACCGGAGATTCATGAAAATCAAAGCCATCATCACGGGCGCAACGGGCATGGTGGGGGAAGGCGTCCTGCTGGAATGCTTGCGCCATCCCGACGTCGAACAGATTTTGGTCATCAATCGAAGGCCCGGCGGAAGGGTGCATAAGAAGCTGCGGGAGATCATTCACGCCGACTTCTTTGATTTGACCCCCCTGGCGCCGCAATTGAGCGGCTACAACGCCTGTTTTTTTTGCCTCGGGGTTTCGTCCCTCGGTCGCAGCCAGGCGGAATATCGGCACCTGACCTACGACCTGACGCTCCACGTCGGGCAGCTCTTGGCAAAGCTCAACCCGGCCATGACCTTTTGCTACGTCACGGGTGCCGGCACCGACAGCAGCGAACAGGGCCGGGTGGCCTGGGCCCGCGTTAAGGGCGCGACGGAAAATGCCCTCAGGCGATTGTTCCCCTCCTCCTACATGTTCCGCCCCGCCTTCATGAAGGCCACGCCGGGTCAGAAGAACGTCAACCGGTACTACAAGTTCTTTGCCTGGCTCTACCCGGTGGGCCGGGCGCTTTACCCGTCAGGCTTTTGCACGCTGCAGGAAGTGGGGCGGGCGATGATCAACGCCGCCCGCCAAGGCTATCCGAAGCCCATCCTCGAGGTGAAGGACATCGTGGCGCTGGCCAAAGCTGACACCGAGCCGCCCGCGCCGGCCGCCGCCGATCCCTCCCCCCCGAATGCCAGATCCTAAAATCGAGACCGATGCCCTCCGCAAAAAAAACGTCCCTGCGTCATTGGGTTACGGGCCCTGCTGGACGCCGCCGGAGCCGGCAAGGTCACGTTCGTCTACGGCGCGCGCGATGAGTCGGACGACCAGGCCGTCGTATTGCGCGAGATTCTCCAAGCGATGACGGGCAACTGAACCCCCTCCTACCCTTTCTCCCATGACTCGCCACGACGTCCTCATAGCCGGCGCCGGCCCCACCGGCCTCGTCCTCGCCCTTTGGCTCACGAAGCTGGGCGCCCGGGTGCGGATCATCGACAAGACGTCCGCGCCGGGCACGACCTCGCGCGCGCTGGCGGTGCAGGCCCGCACGCTGGAACTCTATCACCAACTCGACTTGGCCCGGGCGGTCGTCGCTCGCGGGCACAAAGTCCCGGCCGTCAATCTCTGGGCCGAAGGCGAACGGAAGGCTCACCTGGACTTTTCCTCCATCGGCGCGGATCTCACGCCCTATTCCTTTCTGGAAATTTTTCCCCAGGACCAGCATGAGCGCCTGCTGCTGGAGCGCCTGGAAGCCCTGGGCGTCACCGTCGAGCGCCAGACGGAATTGATGGGCTTCCGGGAAGAAGGCGCCCAAATCTCCGCCCACCTGCGCGGACCCGGCGACCGGGAGGAGCAGTGCAGTGCGAGTTTTCTCGCCGGCTGCGACGGCGCGAAATCCCTCGTGCGCCAGACCCTCGGGGCGGGCTTTCCCGGGGGCACCTACCAGCAGCTCTTTTATGTCGCCGACGTCGAAGCCTCCGGGCCGGCGATCAACGGCGAACTGCACGTCGACTTGGACGACGCCGACTTTCTCGCCCTCTTTCCCCTGGCCCCGGCGGTGCACGTGCGCCTGATCGGCACCGTGCGCGACGAGCGCGCCGAACATCCCGAGGCGCTCAGGTTCGGGGATGTCAGCGACCGCGCGATCCAAAACCTCCAGGTCAAGGTCGAGAAAGTGAACTGGTTCTCCACTTACCGGGTTCATCACCGGGTGGCGGAACATTTCCGGAAGGGGCGCGCCTTCCTCTTGGGCGACGCCGCGCATATCCACAGCCCCGTCGGCGGCCAGGGCATGAACACGGGAATCGGCGACGCCATCAATCTCGCCTGGAAATTGGCCGCGGTCCTGGCCGGCCAGGCGCCGGACAGCCTGCTCGATACCTACGAACCCGAGCGGATCGAGTTCGCCCGCAAATTGGTCGCGACCACGGATCGGGCCTTCACCTTGATCACGGCGGAAGGACGGCTGGCCGACATCTTGCGGACGCGGATTGCCCCCACCGTGATGTCCAAATTGGTCGGATTCGAGTTCGCCCGCGACTTCCTCTTTCGGACCGTCTCCCAAATCACCCTCAGCTACCGCAACGGGCCCTTGAGCGAAGGCAAGGTGGGCGATGTCCACGGAGGGGACCGCCTGCCCTGGGCGGAAAAGGCCGGCAATTTCGAATCCTTGAGCCGCATGACGTGGCAGATCCATGTCTACGGCGAAGCCAGGGCGGACCTCGCCCAGTGGTGCCAAGGGCAGCGCCTGGCGCTGCAACAATTCGCCTGGCAGGACGGCTACCGGGAAGCAGGCCTGACCCGCGATGCGCTTTACCTGCTCCGGCCCGATACTTACGTCGCCCTCACTGCCTCCGTCCAAGACCCGAACCTCGTGGCCCAATATCTCGCCCGGCAAGGGATCCGGACGGGGCCGCCGGCGCCCTAGTCACGCCGCCTCAATCAGCCCGGCCGCCTTGCCGAAAGCGGGCGTAATCCTCCGCCGTATCGAGGTCGACCATCTCTTCGAGGCGAACGGTGGCGAGGTCGCCGCGATGCCGCTGCAACAAGGCGCGGGCGCCAGTGTCGCCGGTCAAGGCGGCCAACTCCGGAAAATACTCGGAGCTGAAATAGACCGGGGGCATGACGGTGCCCCCGCATTCCGTGGCGACGATCGCGCGCCCGCTCCGGGCCTGCTCCGCCAGGAGCTGCTGGATCGTGCGCCGGGAGAAATTCGGCTGGTCGGCCAGGGCCACGACCACGCCCGTCGCCTCCGGACTCAAGGTCGCGAGCAGGTTGATTCCAGCCCGCAGGGAAGAGCCCATGCCCTCGGCCCATCCCTCATGGACGGCCACATGCACCGCCGTCCCCTCCAGGCAGGGGCGGAGCGCCTCAGCTCCGGCGCCGAGAACGACGATGAAGGGAGAGGTTTCCGGGGAGACCGCGGCGTCCACGACATGGCGGAGCAAGGGTTTGCCGCCGACCGGCAGGAGCTGCTTGGGCTGCGCCATGCGGCGGGAGGCACCCGCCGCCAGGAGAATGAGTGCCGTTCGCCGCGGCTCAGCCATGGATCGCCGCGTTCCGCTCCCGCAGGGGGATGGGAGCCCGCCCGGTCAGGCGGCATTGCATTTCCGCCAGGATGGAGAGGGCGATCGTCTCCGGCGTCGTCGCTCCCAAGTCGAGCCCGACCGGGGCGCATACCTTGCGGAGCGTGTCCGGATCGATGACCGCACCCTCCGCCTCAAGCTGGGAGAGGATGCGCTCCGTCCGCTTGCGGGGACCGAGGATGCCGAGATAGGCCAGCGACCGCCCGAGCAAGATTCGCAGGACATTCAGGTCCTCCTGGTAGCGATGGCTCATCACCACCGCGAAGGTGCCGGCATCAAGCTCCACGTGCTCATCGACACTCGCCGCCGGAATCGCGAACACCGCGTCGGCCTCGGGAAAGCGTTCCCGGACGGCGAAGGCCGCCCGGGAATCCACCACCGTCACCCGCCATCCGACTTCCTGGGCCATGCGGCCCAACGGCTGGGCGTCGGCACCCGCCCCGAAGATGACCAAGCGCGGCCCCGGCTCGATCCGTTCGGTAAAGACGCCGGCGGCAGGGGGCGACACACTGGCTGTGCCCAAGGCGGTGCCCCACTGCTCGGGTGGCCGGCCGGCGAAAGTGACGGCGAGGTCCGTTCCTCTCCCCTCCCGCAGATTGGCGGCGAGGGCGGCAATCCAACCGGGCCGGGCGGCCGGGACCCGTTCGACTAGAACCTGCACGATCCCCTGGCAGCCGAGGCCCACGCCCCAAACCAGATCGTTTTCGGCCGTCGTGTCGTAGGTCACCAGCTGCGGGACGCCGCTCGCCAGGACACTTCGCAGGCGCAACGTGATGTCCTCCTCCAGGCAGCCGCCGCTGACCGAGCCCACTTTCACGCTCGGCGGTACGAGCAGGGCGCGGGCTCCGGGGCGGCGGTAGGACGAGCCGCGCACGGATACGAGCGTGGCCAGCGCCGCGGGTTGACCCTCGACGCCGCCCAAGGCGGCGAGGATGGATTGGATCTCCGTCATGCCCCGGCAGTCTTCAGGCCAAAAGCTTGGTAAGCGAGACTGGAAGATCGCGCACCCGCACCCCGCAGGCGTTGTAGACGGCGTTGGCCACCGCCGCCACCGTTCCGGTGATGCCGATCTCGCCGATGCCGCGGACCCCGACGGAATTGAACTGCAGATCCGGATAATCGGTGAATTCGACGGTGATGTCGGGAATGTCGGCGTTGACGGGCACAAGATAGTCGGCGAGGTTTCGCGTCACGGGATACCCCCGGCTCGGGTCCCAATCCGTATGCTCGAGCAGCGCCATGCCAATCCCCCAGACAATGCCGCCCTGGATCTGACTCCGGGCGGTCAGGGGATTGAGAATCCGGCCGGCGTCGATGACCGAGACGACCCGGCTGACCCGCACCTGGCGCGTCGCGATGTTCACCCGCGCCTCGACAAACTGGGCGCCGAACGAATGGGTCGAGGGGCCTTTCTTCACGAGCTCGGCCGCCGCCGCCGCCATCCGGCCCGTTTCCGCTTCGGCCTCCACGAAGCCCGTGCCGGAGTCGGCCACAGCCTCGGTGAGGGATGAGAATTTCTCCAGCTTCGCCCGCAGCTTCTGCGCCGCTTCCTGCACCATCGGGGCCACGCTGGCGCTGGTCGAGGAGCCTCCGGATACGCCGGCTTTGGGCAGCAGGGAATCGCCGAGCTCGCAGCTGACCCGCTCCAGCGGGACGCCGAGGGCGTCGGCGGCGACCTGGGCCAGGGTCGTGTAGGTGCCGGTGCCGAGGTCATGGGTCGCGGAGCGCACCACGACCCGGCCGTCGCCATAGATTCGGACGGCGGCCGAGCCGTCGCGTTTGTTGGCGGGATAGGTGGCTGTCGCCATGCCGCAGCCGATCCATTCGCCCTTCTCCTGGCGCGAGCGGGGCTGGGCGTTCCGCCGGTCCCAGCCGAACAGCACCGCACCCCGGCGATAGCATTCGAGCAGATGCTTGGAGCTGAAAGGCTTGTCCTCCTGCGGATCCCGCTCGGCATGATTCCGGATCCGCAGTTCGATGGGATCGAGGGCGAGTTTCACCGCCAGTTCATCCATCGCGCATTCGAGGGCGAAGGTGCCGGGAGCCTCGCCCGGGGCGCGGGTCGGGCAGGGGGTGCCCGTGTTCAGGCGCGCCAGCCGGTGGGTGACGGAGACATTCGGGCAGGCATAGAGCATCGAGGTGGCCAACCCGCAGGTTTCCAAATACTCGTTCTTGATCGAGCCGGCGGTCAGGGTCGCGTGCTTGATCGCCGTCAGGCGCCCCTCTCGGGTCGCCCCCAGCCGCACCGCCTGCCGGGTGGCGGCGCGGTGGCCGACGGAGGTGAACATCATGGCCCGGCTCAGCACGAGCTTGACCGGGCGGCCCGCCGCGCGGGAGGCCATCGCTGCCGCCAGCGTGTGCGGCCAGGAAAATCCCTTCGACCCAAAGCCCCCGCCGACGAACGGTGAGATAACGTGCACCTTTTCCGCCTCGGGGTCGAAGGCCTTGGACACGACCGAGCGCAGGCCCATCACCCATTGCGTCGGCTCATAGATGGTCAAAAGTTCGTCCGTCCAATCGGCGATGGTGGCGTGCGGCTCCATCGCGTTATGATGGTAGACCGGCGTGCGGTAAGTCTCGTCGACTGTCACCTCGGCCGCGCCCAGGCCCTCGGCCAGCCGGCCCCGCTCGATCTGGACTTTTCGGCCCATCGCCTTGGCCGGTTCGATCAGTTCCACGGCATTGCCTTCCATGTCGATCTGGAAGGGGGCGGCGGCGTACTCCACCCGCACCCGGGCGGCGGCATCCTCCGCCCGCTCCAGCGAATCGGCCACCACGACGGCGACGTACTGGCCCCAGAAATGGATCTCCGGCTCCTGGAGCGGAAAAAAGTGTTCGGCGAATTCCCCGCCCGTGGCCATGCTGCCGGGCGACTTCAGCCGCGGGGCATTGAGGTGGGTCACGACGGCCAGGACGCCGGGGGCCCGCAGGGCCGGGTCGACCTCCAGCCGGACAATCTTGCCCGCGGGCACCGTGCTAGAGACGAGCAGGGCGTGGGCGAGCCGGGCCGGTCGAAAATCGGCCGTGTAGGTGGCAGTCCCCGTCACTTTTTTGATGCCGTCCTTGCGGACGACGGCGCGGCCGACAGCGGTCGTGCTCATGACATGTCCGCCAGGCGCTCGAGGGCGGCGACCAGGGTGCGCTTGGCCAGCGGGACCTTGAAGGCGTTGTGCCGCCGGGGGCGGGCCGCGGCCAGTTCGGCGTTGGCCGCCGCGGCAAAGAGCTCGCCCCTGGGGCGCTCGCCCTCGAGCAGCTGCTCCGCCGCCCGACTGCGCCACGGCACAGTGCCGACGCCGCCCAAAGCGATGCGGACCCGGTGCCAGCGGCCGTCGTTCAGCTCGGCCGCCACGGCGGCGGAAGCGAGGGCAAACTCATAGGACTTGCGATCCCGCACCTTGAGATAAAGGGAGCGGCCATGCGCGGAGGCGTGGGGGAGCAATACCGCCGCGATCAGTTCTCCGGGCTGGAGTACCGTTTCTTGCTCGGGGGTGCGGCCGGGCTGCCGATAGAAGTCGGTGATGGGAATGTCCCGCTCGCCGGCGGAGCCCGCCACCCGCACGCGGGCGTCCACGGCGGTGAGCGCGACGGCAAAGTCGGAGGGATGGGTGGCGATGCAGGCCTCGCTCCCGCCCAGGATGGCGTGGCTGCGGTTGATCCCGGCCAAGGCCGCGCAGCCGCTGCCGGGTGCCCGCCGGTTGCAGGGGGCGGTGAGGTCGCGATAATAGGGGCAGCGCGTGCGCTGTAGCAGATTTCCCCCCGTGCTCGCCATATTGCGGATCTGGCCCGACGCGCCGGCCAGGATCGCTTCCGCCACGACCGGAAACATTTTCTTGATCGCGGGATTCCAGGCCACTTCGGAATTGGAAACCATCGCGCCAATCCGGGTGAATTCGCCGTCCACCCGGACTTCCCGCCAGGGCAGCGCCGAGATGTCGACCACGGCCTCGGGCGCGAAGACGCCCTCGCGCAGGAGATCGACCATCGTCGTGCCACCTGCCAGGTACATGGAGCCCGGACTGCGGCTGTAGGCCTCGACAGCGCCAGCCAGGGAGTCGACCGCAGTATAGGCGAAGTCATTCATGGCGCTAGACGGCGGCCGTTCGCACCTGGGTGATGGCGGCCACAATCCCACAGTACGCGCCGCAACGGCAGATATTGCCCGACATGCCTTCGCGGACGTCATTCGGCGACATGCCGCATGGCTCTTTCATGAGCCCGGCCGCAGACATCAGCTGGCCCGGTGTACAGAAGCCGCATTGAAATGCATCGTGCTCAATGAAAGCAGTTTGCAGCGGATGGAGCCGCCCGTTGCGGGCCAGCCCCTCAATCGTTGCGACTTCCTTGCCCTGGACGGTGGCGGCGAGGGTCAGGCAGGACAGTACCCGCCGGCCCCCGACGTGCACGGTGCAGGCTCCGCATTGACCGTGATCGCAGCCTTTCTTCGTGCCGGGGTGGTCGAGGCCTTCCCGGAGCAGATCGAGGAGGGTGGTGCGGGCCTCGATCTCGGCATGGGCCGGCTGCCCATTGAGGGAGAAAGACAAGTCCACGCGATGGCAAGCCGCCCGGGGAAGAGGGCCGGCGGCATCGGCGCCAGACTTTTGCGCTCCGACCAAGAAAGCGCCGCCCAAGAGCAGTCCCCGCTTTAACACGGTCCGCCGGGTCATGCCGGCCCCCGAAGCATTCGGCTCGTCGGGACTTTGAGAGTTCATCGTCGCAAGAAGACTGATTGGGGCAAACCGACCCCACGCTGGCCCATAGACTACGGCGAGCCGGGAAAGTTGCAGGGCGGCCTCGCTCGCGGCGATTATTTCAGCCGCCGACTCTTTGCAAACCAAGCGCCTCAACTGCCGGCCGAATCGACCGCTTCCTCGTCCAGCGAGTGGCGAACGGTCGCGCGGCGGCCGAGCGCGACGGTCGCCCCCACGATCAGCACCGTGACAAGCATGAGCCCGCTGAGGTGCTCGCCGAGCAGCCAAGCCGCCCAGCCAAGGGAGACGAAGGGCTGCAGCAGCTGAAGCTGCCCAACCCGCGCGACGCCGCCCAGGGCCAGCCCATGATACCAGGCGAGGAAAGCGAGAAACATGCTGACGACCCCCGTGTAGGCGAAGGCGACCCAAGCCCGGGTCGATCCGTGCAGTCCGTGAACGGCCACGGCCCGGGCCACCGGTATCGCGACCAAGACCCCGGCCACAACCAAACCCCAACACAGGACACTGACGACGCCCAGCTCGCGGGACAAGTGCCCGCCTTCCGCGTAGCCCCAGCCGCAGAGCGCGACCGCGAGCAAGAGCCAGCCGTCGACGGCATGCAGCCGCCAGTGGCCCTCCACCAGGGCGAACCCGACGACGGCGGCGCTGCCGGCGAGAGCGGCGAGCCAGAAAGCTCCCGAAGGCCGCTCGCGGCCGCGAAGGACGGCGCCGATCGCGGTGGCCAAGGGCAGGAGCCCGACGACCACCGCCCCGTGAGCGGCCGGCACCTGCCGCAACGCCGTCGCCACGATCAGGGGGTAGGCGATCATGGGGCCGAGCGCGATAACGAGAATCCCCGGCCAATGCCGGCGTTGGGGAAACGGCCCCCGCCGCCACGCGAGGAGCGGCACCGCCATCGACAGGCTGATCAGGATCCGGCCCAGGCCGACTACGACAGGATCGAAATCATGCACGGCCATCCGCAGCATCGGCACGGTCAGGCTAAAGCCGAGCATGCCGACGAAGCCGAAAAGAAGTCCTTGGGTTTCCCGGCGGCGGTTCATGGGCCGGGAGGACGGGCGGGGGTGACGGCGTGCGGGGGCACCGCGCCATGAGGAGAGGGCACGGCGGGGGATGCAACTCCGCACAT
>Ga0302279_10005164_pt1 | contig 14768 bp, 12 predicted proteins | sample III_Bog_N3_3_FD_194541 | JGI IMG/M metagenome (GOLD analysis project Ga0302279, IMG submission 194541) | Peat permafrost microbial communities from Stordalen Mire near Abisko, Sweden - III_Bog_N3_3 | ecosystem: Environmental > Terrestrial > Soil > Wetlands > Peat | place: Sweden: Abisko...
CCTCGAAGTCCAGGCGCGCGGCATCCAGGCCGACATCGACCAGATGCTCTTCGAACGGTTCGAAAACGCCGCCGTGTGGAGCCGTTCCGAACTCATGCAGGACCTGCGCTTGGCCGACGTCGACAAGCGTGTGACGAACTACCTCGTGGACCTGCAGGCCGGCTATCCGGGCGTGTACGACTACCTCGATAGCCGCTCCGGGGACGGAAGGATCATCGCGAGTTCGCTGCCATCACGCATCGGCCTGACGGCGCCCTCCAGCGACACCGAAGCTGTTTCCATCCAACGTCGCCTCGGCAACGTCGTCGTGACGCTGGCGCTGCCGTCATCTCCAACCCTGGACGACACGCTGCCATTCGTGATCGAGACGGCCATCGAATCACCCTACGTCAGTCATTCGACGTTCAACGCTCGGCTCGACACCGCATTCGATGCGCGTCAGCTTAGCCGGCTACTGGATGCGGCAGCCATCGGACGGCGCGTGATCGTCGTTGTAGACGATCAAGGGCGATGGGTGGCAGGCTCGCGCCAGTTGCGCGGACGCACCTTGCCGGACGCAGCTGGCCGGCTGGCTGGCCTTGCCCTTGCCGCAGGGCCTTTGGATGGCGAGACCCGAGGGGCGCCCTGGCTGAGCGATGCGGCTCTTTCGGGCAAGAGCCGGTCGACCGCCACCTCCGCATTCGCGGGTTCGGGCTGGACGACGCTGGTGTACGAGCCGGTGGACGACGCGCTGGCGCCGGTCGCCGAAATGGCCACGATCTTTGGCGGCCTGCTGGTCGCCGTGTTCCTGGCGACGATGCTGGCGATGGCGTGGATCGTGCCGGCCATCTCGCGCCCGATCGTCTCGCTGACGGCTCGCACTCGCGGCTACCAGCAAGGGCTTCTCGGCGCCGACGAACCCCCCCTGCGCTCGCGCATCACCGAGATCGACGTGCTCGCTCGCGCCTACCACGACATGGTGCGGGCGGTGGAGAAGTCGCGCGAAGAGCTCGTGCGCACTTCGAAGATGGCCATGCTCGGCGAGCTCGCGGCGGTGCTGGCGCACGAAGTGCGCACGCCGTTGGGCATCCTGCGATCATCGGCACAGATCCTGCGTCGCGATTCGGGTCTGTCACCCGAGGGCATGGAGCTCATGGCGTTCATCGAGTCGGAGACGGAACGCTTGAACGGCCTCGTGTCCACGATGCTGGAAACGGCGCGGCCCCGGTTGCCGGCACTGGCGCCGTGCAACATTCACGACCTGCTCAGACGCTGCGCCCAGATGCACGACCTGCGGCGCGGCGCCCCGGGCGTCTCGCATCCCACGCTGCTTCGACTCGAGGCGGCGCGACACGTGGGACTCGCGGACGCGGAGCTGCTCATGCAACTCGTCTTCAACCTGCTCAACAACGCAAGCCAGGCGGCGGGCCCCGAAGGCGTGGTCGAGCTGTCGACCTTCGACGATCCGGCCGGACTATGCGTCGCCTGTTGCGACGACGGGGCCGGCGTCGCGCCCGAGATCGCCGAGCGCCTGTTCGATCCTTTCGTCTCCGGCCGCCCGGGCGGGATCGGGCTGGGTCTGGCCGTCGTCCGCCAGGTCGTGGCGGCGCACCGGGGCATCATCGAGGTCGGCCGCAGCCAGTGGGGAGGAGCGAGATTTCTCGTGCGCCTGCCTGTGGCGTTTCTCGTACCCCTTCCGCAAGAGGCCTCATGAACAACGTGACCGTCCTGGTCGTCGACGACGAGGCGCACATGCGCCGTGTTCTGGAGATCATGGTTCGCCAGCTTGGACACAAGGTGCTGAGCGCGGCCGAGGGTGCCCAGGCGCTGCAGATCCTCGAGCGCGAGAAAGTCGACTTGGTGCTGACGGACCTGCGCATGTCCGTCCTCGACGGCCTCGGCCTGTTGAGGGGCATGGTCGACCGGGGCATGAACGTTCCAGCCATCGTCATGACGGCGCAGGGCTCCGTGTCCACCGCAGTTGAGGCCATGAAGCTGGGCGCCGAGGACTACCTGCTGCGCCCCTTTGATGTCGAAGTGCTAGAGCTGTCGATCCAACGCGTGCTGGAACGTGGACAACTCAGAATCGAGAACAGCTACCTGCGCGAGCAGGTCGAGCGCCCGGACATCGAGTTCTTCGGAACCAGCGCCGCCATGCAGCACGTGTTCGAACAGGTGCGACAGGTCGGTCCGACGCGCGCCAGCGTGCTGATCACCGGCGAGACGGGGACTGGAAAGGAACTCGCGGCGCGTGCGGTTCACCGCGCGTCGGATCGCCGGGCGAACCTGTTCGTGCCGATCAACTGCGCCGCGATGCCGGCCGACATGGTCGAGGCGGAGCTGTTCGGGCACGAACGTGGCGCCTTCACGGGTGCCGTGAAGGAGCGGATCGGCAAGTTCGAGCTGGCGTCGAAGGGCACGATCTTCCTGGACGAGATTACGGAGATGCCGATCGGCTTGCAATCCAAGCTGCTGAGGGTGCTGCAGGAGTCGCGGATCGAGCGGCTCGGCGGCAATCGAAGCATTGACCTGGACATGCGCGTCGTCGCCGCTTGCAACCAGGATCCGCGCGAGGCGATTCGGGCAGGAACGCTGCGCGAGGACCTGTTCTACCGCCTGAACGTGTTCTCGCTCGCGCTGCCCGCGTTGCGCGATCGTCCCGATGACATCGAAGGGCTGGTCAGCCACCTCGCGGCCAAGCAGGGCCGCAGCGTGGATCTGTCCCCGGAAGCGCTGGCGTGCCTGCGGCGGTACTCGTGGCCTGGGAACGTACGAGAGCTGGAAAACGTCGTCCAGCGCGCGCTCATCCTCAGTCGTGAGCGAACCATCGAGCTGCAGCACTTGCCGGCGGACATCTCGACCGGTGTTACACCGCCGGCGCCGCCCCGCGCGCCTCCCGATGTCGTTGCCGACCTCGCGACGGCGTCAATCTCACTGGATCTTGGCCAGGCAACCGAGGCGCTGGAAGAACGCTTGATCGCCGAAGCGTTGCGTCGCACCGACGACAACAAGCGGCGCGCGGCTGCGCTGCTGGGCATCAGCGAGCGAACGCTCTGGTACAAGCTCGGACGCACGGCCAGATAGATCGGCAGCGCTGCATCGATCGGTCCGTGTGCGGGCGAGCGGGCGACGCCGGTGCGTCAGCCTGGGGCCGCCGTCGCTGCGTCGTCTGGGGACGACCTCGTGACGTCGCCCCGCGCGTCCACCAGGACGTAGGCAGCTGCTTGCCCGCGGAGGAAGGCCGGAGCGTTTTCGCCCTTGAGCATCGCGATGGTGGCGAGCGCGCCCGCAGCCACGCATGCGGGCGCAACGACACTCACCGACTGCCAATCGTGCGCGGGCCAGCCCGTGCGCGGGTCCAGCACATGGCAATAGCGCTTGCCATCATGGTCGATGAAGCGCTCGTAGTCGCCGCTGGTGGCCAGCGCGCCACTTGCCAGTCGCACTTCAGCCACCATTTCGCCCGTTGCACGCGGGTGCGCGATGCCCAGCAGCCACGCGCGGCCGTCGCTCATGGGCCCGAGCAGGCGGATGTCGCCGCCAAGGTTCACATAGCCATTTCCGTATCCGGCATCGCGCAGCAGGGTCGCGGCGCGGTCGGCGGCATATTCCTTGCCGATGCCACCCAGGTCGAGCTGCATTCCCGGAATCGGCAGTTCCACCTGGCAATCGCCTAGTGCGACATGCTGCCAGCCGATCAACGGTAGAACGGACTCGATGGCCTCCGATCGAGGCGGGCAGGCCGCGCGGAAATCCCAGGCGAGACGCAGAACTCCGGAAGTGATGTCGAACAGGCCGTCGCTCGCTGCATACAGTTGTTCGGCAAAGCGGAGCAAGTGGGCTGTCTCCTGATCGATGGCTACCGGCACGCGCGAGCCAGCCGCGGCATTGACGCGTGACAGCACGCTGTCAGGGCGGTAGCGCGAATACTTGGCTTCAATGCGAGCCACTTCAGCGGCTGCGCGTCCTGCGGCGTGCGCAGCGTCGGGATCGTCTTCCGACACGCCATCGATCCGCACCCGGCAGGGCGAGGCCATGGCGCGGAAGTCGTGGATCAAGCCTTCTGCCATGGCCCCATCATCGCTCAGAACGCGCGCTTGACTCCGATCTGCCAGATGAGCGCCGTGAGCGGCGACAGCCCCGGCGAGCCTTGCCCGACCAGGCGAAGGCCGCTCTGCTGCCGGTAGACATCCAGCTTGGCGTCCAGCGACCAGTCCTTGTCGATCGCCCAGTCGTACTTCGCGCCCGCGCCGATCGCGCCGTAGGCCGACAGTCGCTGATCCAGACTGTAGAAGCCGCTCTCATTCGCCGGTGCGGGAAAGGTCGGCGAAGACGGGTCGGGATTGACGTAGAAGGAGGCAGCGCTCTGCGTGTAGTAGCGCAGGCTGGGCGTGAACGTGGTGCGTCCGTCGTCGCTTGCCGGGATCGCCAACGCCAGATCGAAGGTATGAGAGCGGATGCCGAAGGTGTCGCCGTAATATCGGTAGCCGACCTTGAGCGCCGCACCATCCAGCCAGTGGTTCCAGCGCGTCTGCACGATGTTGGCCGATCGACGATCGGGCCGGTTGTCAAAGGACTTGTACGGGTCGTTCAGGTAGCCGTTCTCCACGCTTCGCGTGTAGTTCAACTGCACCAGGTCGAGCGCGCTGAGCGCCTGCGTGACCCCGACCTCGTACTCGTTGGTGTCCTTGTGCGCGTCGTGCACGACCTGGTTGTTCGGATTGTTGATGTCGTGCGTGAGGCCCATCCCGACGTTCAGGGTCGTGTTCTGGCTCGGGGTGGAGACGCGTGCCGACAGCGACACGGCGTTGGACGTGTAGTCCGACTCCTTCGACGAGGCGACGCCCAGGCTCACCGCGGCTCGCTCGAAGTAGCGCGTCAGCTTTGCGTCGCCTCCGGTGCGACGGTCGTGGAAGTGGACGAAGCTGCTCGAGTCCGTGTAGTACGAGGGCGACGCGCCGGAAATCTCGTCCACCGTCACGGAACCCTCGGCCGACCACTGACGCCCCAGCGGAACCATGGCATAGATCGATGGCGACGTCACGACGATCCGATCGAGCAGATTGCTGCCGACGTTGAGGGCCGACCCCACGCCGCCGCCGCCGCCCCCGGCGCCTCCACCTCCGCCTCCGCCGCTCGCCGAGGAGATCGTCGCGTGGGCCTGTGCCGGACTCAAGCCCTGCACTGTCAGCTTGCCGGCGGTAGCAGTGGAGCCGGCGACATTGACGCCTGCGTTCTTGTCCTGGGCATCGCGGTAGCCTGACAGCTTGATCTCGACGACCGCCTGCTCCGGCGCGTCCTCCGCGCGCGCCGTCGCGCACATCACGCCGGGCAACGCACAAGCCGAAAGCACGATGGCGCCGAGCCGGGCCGGGCGGCGTTGGTCAATTGCAGCCACAGCCACCTCCGCCAACGCCGCTGCCGCCCTTGGAGTCTTCCTTGCTGAAGTACACGTGCGAGAAGAACTCCGATTCCAACGGATCGGTGTCCATCCTCATGACGGGCCGGGCGAGCTCGGCCTTTTCCCAGGGTTGCGGCGGCTGCACATGGGCGCAGCCTGCGCATAGCAGGGCTGCGGCCGCGGCGAGGATAGTGATGGGTCTGTGCATGAGATCTCTTCTGATTTGGGGTCGTCGTCGAGCGGGCGGGGAGGGCGCGATGGATCAGTTCTGCATGTGCGTGAGCGCCTGCCGGATGCCGGCCTCGACGTCTGCCGTTTCGTCCGTGCGGAAGCCGTTGTGAACCAGCAGCACCTTGCCGTCCGGACCGATGAGGATCGATGTGGGCATTCCACGGATCGCGTACTGCTTCGGTGTCACGCCCTGCGTGTCGAACGCGACGCGGAAGCCGGGCGCGAGCTCGGCCAGGAAGGCACGCGCATCGTCGCTGTGGACATCGACGTCCACCGCAAGCACCGTCAGTCCCTGCTTGCCGTAGCGCGACTGCATCTCGTTCATCCACGGGAACGACTGTTTGCATGGCCCACACCACGATGCCCAGAAGTCCAGGTAGACGACCTTTCCGCGCAGGTCTGCCAGATGCACGTTCGACGCGCCGGACTGTGGATCCGGGCTGGCGGGCAACTGGAAATTCGGTGCCAGGTCGCCCACAGTCACCGCCAAGGCCGGCTCTGCGGAAAGGAGAAGACCGAGCCCGAGCCCGAATGCAGTCGAAACCTTCGCGCAGGCGGCAAGCAACCGTCGCTCGACCAAGGCGGGCATTCGCGAACTTTCATTTGTTGACATCGACACCTTTCCAGGAAGCTTTGGGAGGACGTCTGGTACGAGCCATCCGTGAAGGAGGCATATCGCAAGCTTCGGGCCATGTGGAACGAGCGCACCGCGCGCACGCATGAACACGGGTTGTGCCCGACGAGGACGCCGTGGAACGTCCATCTCTTCGCGTGCGTGAGACTCACCCGGCCCGGCCCCGGCATTAGCGCGCAAACGCGTGCGCACCGTGCAAGAACTTGCGGGCGCAAGGCGCAGTCGTTGGCCGCTCGCGGGCACCCGCAGTCGCCTGTCGGCCCAGGCTTTCGAATCAAGCGTACGCAGCGAGGAAGCGCGTCGCAGGTCCTCGATCGAAGCGGCGCGTCGCTGGCGCGAAGCTTGCGGCTTGTGCCTTGGCGTGCCGTGCCCCCAGCAATCGAACGTGCACGACCGCGCCATTTCGGCTGCGTCGCTTTCTCCCTCCATTCGAAGAGCCGGTTATGCCATCATTTCTCGCCCGCACCCTGTTCCTGCTGCTCGTGTTCGTGTCAGGAGCACAGGACTCATGCGCCGCGGACAGGTTCCTCGACCCCTCCGAAGCATTCCAGTTGTCCACGCGGGCACTCGAGGGGCAGCGTCTCGAATTGACCTTCAGGATCGCGCCGGGCTACTACCTCTATCGCAGCCGTTTCGCATTCGCATCCTCGGACGCCCGCATCGGGACTCCGGAGATTCCACCCGGTGACCGGCATTACGACGCGGCACTGGCACAGGAGGTCGAGACGTACCACGGTAGCGTGGTCGTCATATTGCCCGTGGCTGCGGCTGGCCGGAGCTTCACGCTGACCGCGACGAACCAGGGTTGCGCTGAAAGAGGGCTGTGCTACCCGCCCCAGAGTCGCTCCATCGCCGTCACGCTGAAGGCGTTTGGCGCCGAGGCCGACGCGGCGCATCTCATCGCGGATCCGGACGGAGCGGCAATCCCGGCGACGGGCGCCCCGGACGCCATCGAGCCGCCTGCACCGGCCGCTTCTGCCGCACTTGCAACGGACGCACTTGCACCAGACGACGGCCGCCTGACGAAGGTGCTGCGTGGGGGGAACCTCGCGATGATCGTGCCGATCTTCTTCGTGGCCGGCCTGCTGTTGTCGCTGACGCCCTGCGTGCTGCCGATGGTGCCGATTCTGTCGTCCATCATCGTCGGCCAAGGCGAGACCGTCACCCGGTGGCGCGGCTTCACGCTCGCGCTCGCCTATGCGCTTGGAATGGCGCTTCTGTATACCGCCCTCGGCGTGGCCGCGGGCCTGCTCGGCGAAGGCCTGGCCGCATGGCTGCAGAGACCGTGGGTACTGGGGTCGTTCGCCGGGTTGCTGGTGCTTCTGTCGCTGTCCATGTTCGGCGTGTTCGAATTGCAGTTGCCATCTGCTCTGCGTGATCGCCTTTCCGGACAGGGCGACCGCATGCGAGGCGGACGGCATGCCGGCGTCTTCGCGATGGGCGGCATCTCGGCCCTTGTCGTGAGTCCCTGCGTGGCCGCCCCGCTCGCCGCTGCGCTGTTGCACATCAGCCAGACTGGCGATGCCGTCCTGGGCGGAGTGGCCCTGTTCGCGTTGGCAATGGGCATGAGCGTACCGTTGCTGCTGGTGGGTGCATCGGCAAGCGCGCTCCTTCCGCGTGCCGGGGCCTGGATGGAGCGAGTCAAGCATGTGTTCGGCCTGCTGCTCATCGCCGTGGCCATCTACACCGTGCAGCCGGTACTGCCCGCGATCGCGGCAATGGCGTGCTGGGGCACGCTGCTGACTGTCGGCGGGGCGACGCTGGGGGCCTTCGATCCAAGCGCTGCGGGTTCGAAAGCCGGCCTTGCGCGCACGTTCAAGGGCCTGGGCCTCGTGTTGGCGCTGATGGGCGCATTGCAGTTCGTCGGCATCGCGAGCGGCGGCCGCGATCCGGCCCAGCCGCTCGCGCGCATCACGCATTCGGGTGCGGGCGCAGACGGCGCCTCGACACGCGGCGCTCGCTCCGGCCCGCTGTTCGAACGCGTCACCAGCATTGCCGATCTCGACCAACGGCTGCAGACGGCCGCCCGCCCGGTGCTGCTCGATTTCTATGCCGACTGGTGTGTGTCCTGCAAGGAAATGGACGGCCAGACCTTGGCCGACCCGGCCTTGCGCGAGCGGTTGGCCAAGGCGTTGCTGCTGCGCGTCGACGTCACAGCCAACTTGCCTGCCGACCGGGCGCTGCTGAAGCAGTTCCAGTTGTTCGGGCCGCCTGCCATGATCTTCTTCGACTCAAGCGGGCGCGAGATCCTGTCGCATCGCGTCGTTGGCTTTGAAGACGTGGCACGGTTCAGCGCGAGCCTCGCCGGCGCGGGTCTATGACGATGGTGTGCAAGTCCTTGCGCGCCCTGCAGGATCGTTCGCGGTTCAGACGACAGCTTGCACGCTTTCTCCCTTGTTTGGGCCACTCGGCCTGGGCCGAATGGCGATCTCACCGTGTCCGGCTGCGCGCCTGCAGTTGACCGAATTGCACTGGGAGAAGGCCGGCAAACGCGCGCCGTACTCTTGATCGGCCTGCGCTTTTCAACGTCGCCGGCGCACTGCGTGTCGCCTCCCTGAAACTTGGGCCCGAACCTTGCAATGACAGGTCACGCGGGCCTGTCGCCTGCGACCGCAGAGAAGGCCGAACGATGGTGGAAGTTCTCGAAGAACTTGGTTTGCCGGCGCTGCGAGGAGGCTTGGCACCGGGTTCAGCGCCGACGCAGCGGACAGCGCCACGAGCGCACTTTGAACTTTCGATCATCGTCCCGACCTTCAACGAGGCGGGCAACGTCGCCGAATTGATTCGCCGCGTCGAGGCATGTCTGGCGGACGTCCGCTGGGAAATCCTGGTTGTCGACGATGACTCGGCCGACGGCACCGCTGATCTCGTCGAGCAGATTGGGCGTGGCGATGAACGTGTCCGCTGCCTGCGCCGGATCGGCCGGCGTGGCCTGTCGAGCGCGTGCATGGAAGGAATGGCGATGGCGCGCGGCAGGTTCCACGCCGTCATCGACGCTGACTTGCAGCACGACGAGCGTCTGCTGCCTGCCATGTTTCGATCCATCGCCGCCGGCCATGTCGACCTGGTGGTCGGCTCTCGCTACGTCGCTGGCGGCTGCGTCGAATCCTGGAAGCCGACGCGGATCGCGATGTCGCGTGCTGCGCGTCGAACTCAGCGATCCGATGAGCGGATTCTTCATGCTCCGTCCGGAGGTGGCGCTCCCTCTGGCCGCACGCTGCTCCGACAAGGGATTCAAGCTCCTGCTCGACATCGTCGTTTCGTCGACGGTGCCGCTTCGCGTGATGGAGCTCCCATACCGCTTCGCGTTGCGTACCTCGGGAAAGAGCAAACTCGGCGCCGGCGTGGTCTGGTGCTTCGCCGTGCTGCTGGCAAGACACATGGCCCATCGCATTCCCCGGCGCTTTGTCAGGTTCTGCTTGATCGGGTGCTCGGGGGTGCTCGTGCACCTGTCAGTTCTTTGGATGGCGCGCCGATGGCTGCAAGCGTCATTTCCCGCGGCCCAGACCGGGGCCGTGCTGGCCAGCATCGCCAGCAACTTCTGGTTGAACAACCGGCTCGCGTTCGGCGACGTGTGCCTGCGCGGCGCGCTCTTTTTTGCGGGGATGTCGCAATTTGCAGCGCTGTGCGCCGTCGGGGCCGTGGTCAACGTCGTGTGCGCCGAGACGTTGTACCGCGCAGGCTTCAGTCAGTTGCTGTCGGCTATGGCCGGCATCCTTGCCGGAGCAGCTTGCAACTACGTCACCGTATCGAGGTTCGTGTGGCGCACCTAGGGATGCTGTCGGGCGCACGGCGGCTTGCCGCAGCCGTGCCGCAGTCGCTATCGGCGGGCTGGCTGATCGCGATCGGGCTGGTCATGCATCTGGTGCTCGCGACCCATGCCGGCATGTCCCCGGACGAGGCCCACTATGCGCTGTACGGCGCGCACCTGGACTGGAGCTACTTCGATCATCCGCCGCTGGCCGGGTGGCTGCAAGCGCCGTTCGTGGCCGCAGGCGGCTTCGATTTGCTGATGCGCGTGGTGCCGATGGCCAGCTGGCTGCTCGCAGTACGCACGATGATCGTGCTGTGCCGCCAGCTTCCGCTCACATCGGGCTCGACGCAAGCGAGTGCCCCCCGCGTGGACGGCTGGGTCGTTGCGATGATGTTGGCAAGCCCGATGCTGAACCTGCTTGGTGTTGCCCTGGTGCCCGACACGCTGTTGATCGTCCTGGTGCCCGCCGTGATGTCCGCGACGTGGCGCCTGCGCAAGGCGGACACGGCAGGGCAGCCTTGGCCCTGGCTTTGCCTGTCGTTGCTGCTGGGGTTGTGCGTTCTGTCGAAGTACACAGGCCTGTTCGTAGTCCTGGGCGCGGGGCTGAGCCTGTTGCGGTTCCACGGCAGCGACATTCTGCGGATGCGCGGTGCCTGGCTCTGTGCCGCAATCGTGGCTGCCAGCGCGAGTCCCGTTCTGGCTTGGAATCTCCAGCACGATTGGGCGTCGATCTCGTACCAGTTCGCCCACGCGATCGGCAATCAGGCGTGGACGATCGGCGCCGCGCTCAGAGCCATGGCGCTTCAATTCGCGCTTTATGGCCTGCTACTGCCCATCGCGGCGAGTCGCCTGCTGCGCCTGAGCGAGGCGGAAGACGCGGGTGTCGCGAACGTACGCGCCATGGGTATCGCATTCGGTGCGCCGCTGCTGCTGGTGTTTGCCGTCATGGCCGGTCGCGGGTGCTCGCTGCCGCATTGGACCGCGTGTGGGTGGGTGGCGCTGGTACCTCTGGCCGTGTCGGGGGTGATTCGCATGGCCGCGCGCGCGGTGGCGGCCCTTCTGATCTGGCAGGGCGCACTGCTCATCGTCATTGTCGGACTGGTTCTGACGGGTGGTCCCGGCTCGGAGACGGGGGCTGCGGCGATCAGTGCGGCCGGCGTGCGCATCGCCGGCTCCCACGCCAATCCCTTAGCGGACTTGAACGGCTGGGAGGCTGCTGCGCTTCACGGCACGGGCCTTGCCGAGCAGCGTGGCTTGCGCGGCCTGGTGGTGATGAACTGGTCGCTGGCAAGCCGTATCGCATGGTATGCGCGACCCATGCCCGTCTTCGTCGCGCCGGAACACGACGATCAGTTCCGCTTATGGTTCGGATCCCTGCGAGTCGGCGAATCGGCCGTGGTGGTGGATTGGTCCGCGATGCCCCTGAAGGTACCTGTCGGGGAGGATGGATTCGCGACCTGCCGGCCGCTCGATCAGTTGCCGGCGATCGTCGAAGGACGCCAGGTCGCGCACTTCAACTATCTCTTGTGTCAGGGGTGGCGAATGCAGCATCGGTGAACAGCCTTGGACAGCCGCGCGTCTGGCACTTGCTGGGCGCAAGAATGACAAGGTACGCTTGCAGGCGTTGGGCCGCCTTTGCATTTCATTAAGACGAAGAACATGATCATGAATTCGAGCCTCGACTCTGCGGCGCCGCGCCGATACGGACACATCTCGCAGGCGCTGCACTGGGCTAGCGCGGCCTTGGTGCTGGCGGCGTTCATCTATGGACTCGGCGGCCCAGAGGCGCGGGTGTATGCAGCGTCGCGCGACTTCGATCGCCACTTGCACGAGACTCTCGGGTGCTGCGTCTTACTGCTCGCGATCGTGCGCGTGATCTGGCGATTCTTCGATCGGCGGCCTCAACCCGTGCCGGTACGCCGCTGGATTGGCGTCGTCGCCACCGTCGTTCAGATTGCGCTCTATTTCCTTCTATTCGCGGTGCCCCTGACGGCCATCCTTGGCGCTTGGCTAGAAGGTCATCCGTTGGCCTGTCTCGGAGGCCTTTCGATCGATGCGCCGTTTGATGCCTCGCATGACCTCGGCGCCACGATGGCGAGCATCCACACTTGGCTTGGCGATGCTGTTGGCGCCGACCGAAAATTGAGCCACTTTTGAGGGTCGTGCCGACCGAAAGCTGAGCCAGGTGTTTCACCTACCCTGCTGTATTTTTGTGCAGCGGGGTTTGAGGAGTGATCACCATGGACATGATTGGAAGAATCCGGCGTCTGCACAGCCGGGACAAGAAGTCGGAGCGCGAGATTGCGCAGATGACGGGGCTGTCGCGCAACACGGTTGCCAAGTGGCTGCGCGAGCCGATCGCGGCAGCGCCGAAGTACCGGCGAAGCGAAGGAACGACAACTCTGACGCCGTTCCACGAGACGCTGAAGTTGTCGCTCAAGGTCGACATGCGTCGGCCGACGCACGCACGCCGAACGGCGAAGGCACTGTTCGCCGAGATCAAGACCGCGGGCTACGACGGCTGCTACTCGCGCGTGACCGACTTCGTCCGAGAATGGCGCGCCGGCGAGGGCCTGTCGGCAGCGAAGAATGCATTCGTGCCGCTGAAATTCGAGCTCGGAGAGGCGTTCCAGTTCGACTGGAGCGAGGAAGGTCTGGTCGTTGGCGGCGTCTACTACCGGATGCAGGTCTCGCACATGAAGCTGTGCGCCTCGCGGGCGTTCTTCCTGGTGGCCTACCCGAGCCAGGGCCACGAGATGTTGTTCGACGCGCACACGCGCAGCTTCGCTGCGCTGGGCGGCATCGCCCGGCGCGGCATCTACGACAACATGAAGACGGCGGTCGACAAGGTCAAGAAGGGCAAGGGCCGCGTCGTCAACGAACGCTTCGCGGTCATGTGCGCGCACTACCTGTTCGACCCCGACTTCTGCAACGTGGCCTCTGGCTGGGAGAAGGGAGTCGTCGAGAAGAACGTGCAGGACAGCCGGCGCCGGATCTGGATCGAAGCGAACAAGCTGCGCTTCGGCTCGTTCGAGGAACTCAACGCATGGCTGGCAGCGCGGTGCCGGGCACTATGGGATGAGATTCGGCACCCCGAGCACGAGCAGTTCAGCGTGGCCGAAATGCTCGAACACGAGCGTGCCGAGATGATGCCGATGACGGTGCCGTTCGACGGTTACGTCGAGAGGCTGGCGAGCGTCTCGAGCACGTGTCTGGTGGCGGTGGCGCGCAACCGGTACTCGGTGCCGTGCGAACTGGTCGGTCGGATGGTCAGCACGCGGCTGTACCCGAACGAGGTCGTCGTGGTGGCCGATGACGCCATTGTGGCCAGACATGCGCGCCTGAACTCGAAGGCCCAGACGCGCTACGACTGGCAGCACTACGTGCCGCTGATCCAGAGGAAGCCGGGCGCCCTGCGCAACGGTGCGCCGTTCGAGGACTTGCCGGCGCCGCTGCAGACGCTGCGGCGATCGTTGCTGCGTAACCCGGGCGGCGACCGGGCCATGGCCCAGGTGCTCGCCATGGTGCCGACGGCGGGCCTGGACGCCGTGCTGATCGCGGTGGAACTCGCCCTCGAAGGAGCGCCGCCATCGGGTCGGGTCAGCACGGAGCACGTGCTCAACGTGCTCGGTCGATTGAACGCGGTGCCAGCCCCGGAAAACGCAGCGACGACGCTGCAGGTCACGACGCCGCCGCTGGCCAACACGGCCCGCTACGACAGCCTGCGGGCCACCGACGCCACCGAGGAGACCCGCCATGCGTGACGTGATGGTGGAACTCAAGCAACTGCGTCTGCACGGCATGGCCGGCGCGTGGGCCGACCTCGCGGAACAAGGCGGCGACGCGGGTCTGGACAACGCGCGCTGGCTCGTCGAGCACCTGCTGCAGGCAGAGGGCGTCGACCGCGGCATGCGCTCGGTCAAGCACCAGATGCACGTGGCCAAGTTCCCGGTGCACCGCGACCTGGCCGGCTTCGACTTCGACGCCTCGCCGGTTGATCGCAAGCTCGTGATGAAGCTGGCCGAGATGGACTTCGTCGACCAGTCGCAGAACGTCGTGCTGGTTGGCGGGCCCGGTACCGGCAAGACTCATCTGGCGACCGCGCTAGGCGTGGCCGGCATCACCAAGCACGGCCGCCGCGTGCGCTTCCACTCGACGGTCGACCTCGTCAACGCACTCGAACGAGAGAAGGCCCAGGGCCGTGCGGGCCGCGTCGCCGACAGCCTGCTGAGAATGGATTTGGTCGTCCTCGACGAGCTCGGCTACCTGCCGTTCAGCCAGGCCGGCGGCTCCTTGCTGTTCCATCTGCTGAGCCGGCTCTATGAGCACACGAGCGTGATGATCACGACCAACCTCGACTTCGCCGAGTGGTCGAGCGTGTTCGGCGACGCGAAGATGACGACGGCCTTGCTCGACCGGCTCACGCATCACTGCCACATCGTCGAGACCGGCAATGAGAGCCATCGCTTCCTCCACAGCAACGCGGTCGCGAAGAAGCGGATCAAGGCGAGAGAGCAGTCGCGCAAGGTCGAAAAGGCAGAACAGCCAGACCAACCGGACGCCGCTGCCTGAGCTGACTCGGCGCGGGGGAACTCGCTACGGGCTCCGCCCTGCGCGACTTCCCCCGCGCCTTCACGGAGACCAGAAAGGAGGTCAACAAGCAGCCGAAGACCTACACTTATCCACAGACGACCGTCCTCTGGACGGCGTCCAGCCCTGGCTCAAATTTGGATCGGCACGGTGGCTCAATTTTGAATCGGCGCCAACAG
>Ga0302279_10005168_pt1 | contig 14754 bp, 11 predicted proteins | sample III_Bog_N3_3_FD_194541 | JGI IMG/M metagenome (GOLD analysis project Ga0302279, IMG submission 194541) | Peat permafrost microbial communities from Stordalen Mire near Abisko, Sweden - III_Bog_N3_3 | ecosystem: Environmental > Terrestrial > Soil > Wetlands > Peat | place: Sweden: Abisko...
GCTGGTGATGGACATCCTGTCAGGACGGGCGAAACCGATGTCCGGAGAGCCAGATCCTTACTGGACGAACGCACAATGAGACTCGTGCGACCTTGGCCGCGCATGCAGTCTGCGCGCCGGATCGGACGACGGCCATGAACGGCACGGTATTCACCAACCTGGGCGGCCACATGGCCGTCAGTGTGGATGGCGTTGACCTCCGCGTTCCGCTCGACGCGCGGCAGGCGGCGCGCTTGCGGGGCGCCTTGCTGGAGAACCTGGTCCTGTGCATCCGCGGCCAATCGATCGGTCCCGGGGCGTTCCTGGCTGCGATCGCCACCTTCGGCACGCCGCAGCTCCGAACGGAGATCCCGCACGTGCCGGGCTTTCCCGCGGTCACGACCCTGTCCAGCGAGGACCGTGATATCAAGGGCGATGGCAAACGGCTGATTGCCGGGGCGCAGTGGCACTCCGACGACAGCTTCATGGCCGAACCCAGCGCGTTGACGGCTTTGTACGGGATTGTGGTGCCGCCAACCGGGGGCGATACGCAATTCGCCAATATGTATGCCGCTTACGAAGCGCTGCCGGCGGCAACCCGGCAGCGCCTGGGCGGGCTCAAGGTTGTCCACATGATGAAGCCGGCGCGTGACGACATCGGCCGGACCCGCAGCATCGCCGCCGACATCCTGGCGCAGCGGCCCCCGTCCATCCATCCGCTGGTGCGCACCCACCCCGAAACCAGGCGCAAGGCGCTGTATATCAGCCGCAACCGGATGGACCACATCGTCGGCATGGAGCGGGCCGAGGGGCACCGGCTGATCGACGAACTGGTCGCGCACGCAACCCAGCCCGCCTTCACCTATCGGCACACATGGCGCCAGGGCGACATCGTGATCTGGGACAACCGCTGCCTCATGCACAAAGCCAACGGCGACTATCCCGAGGGCGATCGGCGGTTTATGCAACGAATTATCGTCGCCGGCTCCGAGCCCGTCTGACCGCCGCCAGCCCGGCCACACCGACACCCAGCACTGCGAGGCTGGCCGGTTCGGGAGCCGCAACGCTGCCGCTGGTGAAGAACTGGGTCGAGCCACCGGGCAAGGTGCCGTCGTAGGGATGACTGTGCAGTTCGCCGTTGCCGGAATAGCTGTTCGCCACCAGGGTTCCGTCGATCGGGGCGTTGTTGGCGACCGCCGCCAGCGGTGCCAGCACGGTGCCACCGAACTCGCCGGAGAAGGTCAGTCCGGTCGCGTTGACGAAGTTCCAGACCACCGCGTCGGCGTAGCTGGTCGGGTTCTGGAAGTTCACACTGCTGGCGAAACTATACGCGCAGGTGCTGCTGATGCAGCTATCGACGTTCACGTTGATGATCACGCTGGTGGCGCCATCCAGAGCGATCGTCACCGTCGAATTGTTGGCGAACAGCGACGTGTTCACGTCGAATACCGCGACGCCGCTGCTGTTGGGGGCGGCAGCGAAGGTGATGGCGTTGCCCGAAACCGCCACGGTGCTGTTGGCGGCAACCCCATTGAGCTGTGTCGAAAGCGCGGTCATCGGCGCCTGAAACGTCGTGGCGAAGCTTCCCAATGGGCTGGCCGGCGCGGACGGCGGGGTGATGCCGACGCTGGAGACCTGTCGCGCCGTGGCGCCGCCGTTCAGGTTCAGGTTGCCGGTGCGGCTGCCGGTATAGGTCAGACTGCCGCCGTTCAGGTTGACGTTGCCGGTGTTGCCGTTGATCGTCGCGGTGCCGCCACCGTTGAGGGTGAGCTGGCCCGTGTTGCCGCCGTTGACCGTGACCGCACCGCTGCCGCTGTTGATCGAGACGGTGCCGCTATTGGCCCCCGTAAACACCGAACCGCCGTTGGCGACGGAGACGGTGGCGCTGTTGCTGCCCAGCACGGACACCGTACCGGCGCCGCTGGTGACGCTGATATTGGCGCTGTTCGATCCGCCGACAAAGACGCTGCCGCTGCTGCCGGTGGTCAGCGTGCCGCTGTTGGCGCCGCCAACCGTGATCGACCCGCCGGCGTTGATGCTGCCGGCATTGGTGGCGCCGACATAGGCGCTGCCGCCGCCGTTCAGGCTGAAACTGCCGACGTTGGAGCCGCCGATCGCGATGCCGCCGCCATTGTTGACATTGAAGGAGCCGCCAGCCGTCTCGTTGCCATAGACCGTCAGCCCGGCGAAGGCCGATGCACTGACACTCGCCGGATTGATGTCGAAGCTTGCCCCGCCGGTCAGGTTGCCGCCGACCACGGTCAGGCCCTCCACGTCGGACGTCGTGGTGAAGTTGCCGAAGACCACGGCGTTGAACTGGCTCAGGATATTGCTCGCGGACAGCGTCGTTGCGCCGGCTTGCGCGGCACATCCCAACGTGATCGGCAAGGCCAGCAGTGGCGCCCATCTGGTCAACACGGTGAAGTCTTTCCCCAAAGGACCTCGGTCGTCGGACAGGGTGTAGCTCAGTTGGTTGAAAATAACCAGCTTTGATTTATTTTTGAGCCAATCGGGGGCGCGGACCAGGATTGCAGGGCCCGCTTGCCTCTTGACCAACGCCTATAGTCGGTTATCTGCCTCCCCCGACGCCCCATCGGCGGGCCCATGGACAGGCATGACCGAGACCCCACGATCCGCTGCGACCGCGCCAACCCTCAGCGTCGTCGTGCCATGCTACAACGAACGGCCAAACGTCGCGCCGCTGATCGCCAAATTGGACGCGGCTCTGGCCGGTGTCCACTGGGAAGTGATCTACGTCGATGACGACAGCCCGGACGGCACAGCCGCCGAGGTCCGTCGGATCGGCATGACCGATGCCCGTGTGCGCTGCATCCGCCGGGTCGGGCGGCGCGGCCTCGCCTCGGCCGTGATCGAGGGCGCGCTGTCGTCGTCCGCCGCCTTCGTCGCGGTGATCGACGGCGACCTGCAGCACGACGAAACCCGGCTGCCGGGGATGCTGAACGCGTTGCAGACCGGGCAGTACGACCTCGCGGTCGCCAGCCGCCACGTCGCGGGGGGTGACAATGCCGGCCTCGCCGGGCGTTGGCGGCATATGCTGTCGGACGGCGGCATCCGGCTGGCGCAGTTGTTCCTGCCGGTGAAGCTCACCGATCCCATGAGCGGTTTCTTCATGATGCCGCGGGCCCTGTTCGAAACCCTGGCGCCCAACCTTGCCGGCCAGGGGTTCAAGATCCTGCTCGACCTCGTCCTCAGCGCGCCGGCGCCGCTGCGCGTGCTGGAAGTGCCCGCACGATTCCGCGAGCGGGTGGCCGGCGAGAGCAAGCTCGATGCGCTGGTGATGATGCAGTTCGGCGGGTTCCTGCTGGACAAGGTGTTCGGCGGTTTGCTGCCGATGCGGTTCTTCTCCTTCGCGTTGGTCGGCCTGCTGGGCGTGGGCGTGCATCTGGCGGTGCTGGCGGGGTTGCGCCAGGCGACCGGCATGACCTTCGAGCCGGAACAGGCCGTGGCAACCGTGGTGGCAATGATGTTCAACTTCCAGTTGAACAATGCGATCACCTACCGCGACCAGCGCCTGCGCGGACCGCGTTTGTGGCGAGGCCTGCTGCTGTTCATGCTGGTCTGCGGCGTCGGCGCCGTCGCCAATATCGGCATCGCTCAGTCTCTGTATGAGCAACACACCGCCTGGACCATCGCCGGCGCGATCGGTGCGGTGATCGGCGTGGTGTGGAATTACGCGGTGTCGGCGACCCTGGTCTGGCGCGCGCGTTGAAGCCGGCCGTCGCCGCGCTGGCGGCCCTGACCCTGCTCCGGCTGGCCGTCGCCGCCGATGTCCCGCTCGCGCCGGACGAGGCCTATTACTGGGTCTGGTCGCGCGCTTTGGCGCCCGGTTACCTGGATCACCCGCCGATGGTGGCGCTGTGGATCCGCCTCGGCACCAGCCTCGCGGGGGATGGCGCGCTGGGCGTCCGGCTGCTCGGGCCGTTGTCGGTGGCGCTGGGCACCTGGCTGCTGGCCGACGCGGCGGAGCATCTGCTGCCAAACCGGCGCGCCGGGCTGATCGCGGGGGCGTTGTTCAATGCGACGCTGTTCGCCGGGGCAGGGTCGGTGATCATGACCCCCGACACGCCGCTGCTGTTTTTCTGGACCGCCACGCTGTGGGCATTGTCTCGGATCGCCAGCGGTGGCGACGGGCGATGGTTCCTGATCGCGGGCGCGGCTGCCGGCCTGGCGCTGAGCAGCAAATACACCGCAATTCTGCTGTGGCCGGGGGTCGGTCTGTGGCTGATTTGGGTGCCAGGCCTGCGGGTCTGGCTCCGCCGGCCGATGCCCTGGCTGGGGGCGGCGGTGGGGTTCGCGCTATTCGTGCCGGTGGTGCTGTGGAACAGCCTGCATCACTGGGCCGGGTTCCTGCGCCAGGGCGGGAGAGTGGCCGACTGGCATGCCAGCCGAGCGGCGGGGTTCCTGGCGGAACTGGTGGCGGGGCAGATCGGGCTGGCCACGCCATTGGTGTTCCTGCTGTGCACCGCCGGGCTGGCGCTGGCGTGGCGCCAGGCGTGGCGGGACCGCGACCCCGTCATGAGCCTGTTGGCGGCGCTGTCGCTGCCAGCCGTGCTGGTCTTCGTGCAGCATGCCCTCGGCGACCGGGTGCAGGGGAACTGGCCGGCGATCATCTACCCCGCCGCTTGCATCGGCGCCGCCGGCCTGTCTGAGCCGCGCTGGCGGCGGCTGCTCCGACCGGCGGTCGCGCTGGGGGGCGCGATGACCGCCGTGGTCTATCTGGTTGCGGCCCTGACGCTTCCGTTGCCGCCCCGCCTGGCCCTGATCGCGCGCCAACTGGCAGGCTGGGACCGGCTGGCCGAACGGGTGGAGGCCGTTCGGCAGCAGGCCGCGGCCACGTTCGTCGTCGCAGAGCCATACGCACTGGCAGCCGCATTGGCGCGCAGCCTGCCGGATGGCACCGAGGTGATTGGGCTGGACCCGCGCTGGCGCCTGACCACCCTGCCCCGAACTTCGATTGCCGGACGCGTCGGCTTGCTGGTGCGCCCGGACCGGCGCGGCGATGCACCCAATGCCGCGGTGTGGTCGGCGGTCACACCGGCGGGGACCGTCAACCGGACCCCTGGCGAGGACTACGCACTGTTCCGCGTGACGGGTGCATTGCCGACGGCGGATGCGGTCGCCCTGCCGCGGCCATAGCGGTTTGGCACGGACCGGGTCCGGCATGAGACCCTCTCCACGATGATGGTACAGGCTCAGGCGACGCCCAACAATAAGCGGTTCGGCGATGATACCGGCGTTGATGCGTCATAGCCTGACACCGGAACAAGCGTTCGGGGCAGGCTGCAACGCGGTATGCGGTGCCGCGCGCAAACCGAGGCCAGTCACGTGTGGCCGGGGTTGGCGGCGCCGGACCTGAAAATAGTCCTTGACATGACCTTATATTAGGTCTCTTATCCGCTCATGTCCGCCGCGTCCACCACCGCCGCGCTACCCGATCCCCCCGATCCCACCCCGGATCCGGCCGCCGCGAACGCGCAGACACAATCCCGCACCGGCCGCCTGCTCGGCTTTATTCGCAAACTTATCGACTACGGCACGGAACTCGCCCATTCCATGCGACATCAGCCGACCCTCGCAGCCCTTGCGACCGTCACGCTGCATTTCGGCACCCGCGATATGGCGCTGATCCTGGCGCGCATCACCCGCGGCCTGCAACTGGCGGGCGGTCTGCAAGCCAAGCTGGCCAGCCGCCCCCTGCCGGAAACCAAAGCCCCGGCCGCGGTCCGCGCGCCGCCCGAGCGTAAACCGCGCACCGCCCGACGGGCGCCTCGGCGCCCCGCGCTGCCCAACATGCCCACCGCCGAGGAAATCGCCGCCGCCGTGCGTCACCGTCCGGCCGGCGCGGTCATCGCCGACATCTGCCGCGATCTCGGCATCGTGCCGGCGCATCCGTTGTGGCGCGAGGCCATGGCGGTCGTCACGGAATTTCGCGGCAACCTGTCACGGTTTTTCCTGGACACCACGCGCCGGGTGTTGGCCTGGTGCATCAGTCCGGCCTTTCGCCAGAAGGATGAGTGGGCGGAACGATGGCTGCCGGCCGTGGCGGCGGGCGCGACCGGGCCGCCCTGAACGGTCTGCCAACTCCATCGAGGGATTGCGCACGGGGCCGGCAACGGCTTGCCCCGGCGTCCTGATTCGCGCCCGGTGGGTGATCGGCAAAACGCCGCGGAGAGGCGGGACGCCATCGGCCCCGTCGTCAAGCGTTGCTTCATCGAGAGGCTGCTCCGGCCCGCACCGCCGTGTCTGCCACCCATGGCTAGAAGGGGACGGACGCTCTGTTTTTCATGCTTCGTCGTTCCATCGGTTGCTTCGTTTCGAGGCATTGTCCCGCTGGGGACGCAAGAAAGAATTTGAACGCAGATGACGCGGATGCACGCGGACTTATTTTTACACCGCTTGCAAGTCAGTCCCATCCATGGAACCGTGACGGTCAGGGACAAAAAGTGTCATCTGCGTGAATCTGCGCCATCTGCTTACATCTGCGTTCAAATTCTTTCTTCTACCAACAGATGCCGGCCCCGCATTCGTATCGATGAATGAGAGTGCCAGCAGACGTCTGTCGACGATTGAGGTTCTTCAAGGTGCCCGGCGCGACCCTGGCCGCTTGCTAACGCCGAGCTGAAAAAAAGCCTGCGTGCCGACCACGCCGCTGCCGCTCGGTCGATCCGCCTCTCCCGCCTGGACTCTCATCAAAGCGACAGCCGCATGAGCCTGACGCGCTTCGTTACCACTGTGCCGATGCGGTAGTTCGTTCAAGGTCCGGCGCGTCACCGGGACACCCGTTCGGTGGCACCGCCATGGCAGGCAAGAACCGAAGCGGCTGTTGTCGGGCGTCGCTTTCGTCGGGAGGCGGCACCGGGATGACGATGGGTTAGAGCATTTTCACCGTGACTGGAAACAGAGCGGCCCAACTTTCAACGTCATGGCCGGTCTTGTCCCGGCCATCTGTCGCGGCACCGTGCTGGCATAGATGGCCGGGACAAGCCCGGCCATGACGGAAGAAGGGTCGGCGCCCAATTCCAGTCACGGTGAAAATGCTCTAGCCGCCTGAACAATAGGTGCAGCCAGCCTCCTGGGCCCGGTTCACACCCCAGACGCCGGATGGGATCAGCGTCACCCCGGTCACCAGGTTCGCGGTCCATTCCCTGGCCGCTTCCTCGGCACTGACCCCGGCCTTGGCCGCGAGCCACTTGCTCAACCCATGCAACGCCATGTCGCACGCCCCGAATACAACGCCGGCCGCGACCAACCGGTCGATTGCCACATCATCCGTCAGCAATACGCCGGGTTGGGGATGCAGCAAGGGGTTCTTGACCGCGATGCTTCGGGTCTCGGGATCGGTGATGTTGAGCGCCTCACCGATCTGGTATTTCTCCCAGATCACGCTGTTCAAACCGATCGGAAGAGCATTGTGCCGCAGCACGACGACAGCCAGCGCGGCACCGGGTTCGGGATCGGAGACCAGAAAATTATGGGCGAAATTCAGCGCCGATCCGTCACTGTAGTGGAAGGCGTCGAACACCTGGCGATGGCGTCCCTTCAATGGACCGAACCAGCTTGTTTCATCGGCGGCCGCTGCGGTGGCGCGTGTGGCTCGCAGACCGGTCAGGCCCAGGGCGGTTGCGCCAGCCAGGCGGGCGAAGAAACCCCTGCGCGGGGCTTCGCCCGTGATGTCGGAACCAGTCATGGGATCCTCCTGTTGGCTGCCTGCCAGTGACCACCTCTGCGACTTTGCGATACGCGGCAGAGTTCGTCCAGCCGCCGCTACTCCATCGCCGCCACAGGCACCGCTGCCGGGGTACGCTTCCACCGCATCAACGGCAGCAGCAACAGCATCGGCAACGAGGTGAGCATCATCAGCATGAAGTCATCCCCATAGGCGATGATCTGCGACTGGTTGTTCACCAGCAGGTTCAGCATCTGCGCCCCGTGCGCGGTCGTCGGCAGCAGGGCCTCGGCTGCCGGCGACGCTGCGAAGGCCCTGTTGAGGCCGGTGGCCGATCCGGCCAGCACACTGTGCTCGATTTGCCCGTTGCGGGTCAGCAGCGCCTCGGTCACCGAGATCCCGACGGCGCTGCCGATATTGCGTGTCAGGTTGATCAGCGCGGTGCCTTCCGTCCGCAACGCGGGCCCCAGGGTAGCAAAGGCGATCACCTGCAGCGGAATGAACACGAAGCCCAGCCCGGCGCCCTGGATCATCGTATTGACGATCATCTGCGTGACCGAAACGGCCGGAGTCCAGCCGGTCATCTGATACAGGCTCCAGGCCAGCACCAGGATGCCCATCGCCATCAGGATGCGAGGATCGACCTTGTTCACCAGCCGTCCCGCCATCAGCATCGCCGCCATGGTGCCGATGCCGCGCGGGGCCATCACCAGGCCTGCGGTTGCCACCGGGTAATTCCCCAGCTCCTGCAGCCACGGCGCCAGCAAGGCCGAGACCGCCAGCAGCACCATGCCGACCGAGAACATCACCACCAGCCCCACCGACAGGTTGCGGTCCTTGAACACCGCGGGCGCGATCAGCGGGCGCTTGCCGGTGCACATGTGCACGACGAACAGATAGAACCCCAGCCCGGCCAGCACCGCTTCCGTGATCACCTCGGTCGAGCCGAACCAGTCCAGCGTCTCGCCGCGGTCGAGCGCGAGTTGCAGCCCGGCCAGCCCCATCGACAGGGCGCCGAAGCCGAACCAGTCGAAGCGCAGGCCTTCGCGCGGTTCGGTGCGGGGCAGGAACAACGCCAGTCCGGCGATCGCCCCCAGGCCGAAGGGCAGATTGACGAAAAACACCCAGCGCCAGTTGTAGAGTTCGGTCAGGTAGCCGCCGAGGGTCGGGCCCAGGATCGGCCCGACCATGACCCCCATGCCCCAGACCGCCATCGCCGTCCCGCGCTGTTCGGCCGAATAGAGGTTCAGCATCGTCGTTTGCGACAGCGGCACCAGTGCCGCCCCGAACATGCCTTGCAGGATGCGGAACAGCACCATCTCGGACAACGAACCGGCGATCCCGCACAGCATCGAGGTGATCGTGAACCCGGCCAGCGACACCAGGAACAGCCGCTTCAGGCCGAAGCGGCTCGCCAGCCAGCCCACCGGTGCGGTCATGATCGCCGCGGCGGTGATGTAGGACGTGAGCACCCAGGTGATCTGATCGTAGCTCGCCGAGAGGCTGCCCTGCATGTACGGCAACGCCACATTGGCGATGGTCGAGTCCAGCGCCTGCATCAAGGTTGCGACCATGGCGCAAATGGTGATCAGGGTGCGGTGCGGCACCGGTGTTGTGGTCTCGATGGCCATGGCCAGCCGCCCTAGAAGAGGTCGCTCAGGTGGCGGACATGGCCGGTGTCGATGTCGATATCGGCGCTCATGCCGGCCCGCAGCGGCGGGTCGCCAGGCTGGCGGTCGAGCCGCACCCGCACCGGCAGCCGCTGCACCACCTGAACCCAGTTGCCCGAGGAATTCTGTGCCGGCAGCAGCGAGAATTCCTGGTCGGTGGCAGGCGCGATGCTCTCGATGGTGCCGGACCAGATGCGGCCGGGATAGGTGGCGAAGCTGACCTCGACCGGGTCGCCTGGCTTGGCGTAGGTGAGCTGGGTCTCCTTCGGCTCTGCCGCCACCCACATGTGATCGGTCGAAACCAGACCGAAGGCCGGGGTGCTCGCGGTCAGGTCCATGCCCACTTGCAGCTTGTTGACCTCGGTCACAATGCCGTCATAGGGCGCGCGCACGACCGAATGGTCCATTTCCCGCTGCGCTTCGTTCAACTTTGCCAGGGCTTGCCGGTAGGCAGGCATCTGTTCGACAGCGACCGCGGGATCGCCCGCCAGGCGCGCCAGGTCGGCTCGTCCCTGCTGCTGGGTGGCAGCCAGCGCCTGCTGGTCGGCGGCCAGCTTATAGCGCGCGTCATCGGTCTGCTGCTGGGTCACGGCGCGCTGCTTCACCAGGGCGGCGAGACGGTCGTAGGTTGCCTGGTCGGCATTCACCTGCTGCTGCTTCGCCGCGGCATCGCGCAAAGCGCTCTGGTAGTCGGCCTTCATCCCCTCGATCGTCAGCCGCGACTGCGCCAGATTGGCGCTGGCTTCGTCAAGCGCATACTGGAACTTCTGGGGATCGAGGCGGAACAGCATTTGGCCCCTTGTGACGGCCTCGCCCTCCTGCACGCCGATCGCCGCGACGATGCCGGAGACATCGGTGGACACGGTGATCGTGTCGGCCTGCACATAGGCGTCGTCGGTGTCCTGCCAGCGTCCGCCGCTCAGCCAGTAGGCCAGGGCACCGATCGCCACGACCAGGACGCCGCCGCTGATCAGCAGCCAGCGGAGCACCAGGGGGTGGAGTTTGCCGCGGGTTCGGTGACGCCGGGCGAGTTCGTCGCGCGCGACAGTGCTGATGGTGTCGGACATGCTGACCGCCTGGTCTCGGAACATAAGGAAGCTTATGATAAGCTGGCTTCCGGCCGGTCGGTTGCAACCCACGTCGCCATGCGGCACCGGCGGGACGGGCGTGCCGATAGGTCAGGACTGCTGACGCAATCGTGACGTCGCGCCACCCTACCCCGGCCGGACCAAAGCCAGCGCATGACGGGCGATCACAACCTCCTCATTGGTCGGGATGACATAAGCGTGCACCCGCGAGGTGGGGCGGGTCAGCAGTGGTCCGCCGGCCTGGTTCGCTGCCTCGTCGATCTGAAATCCCAGCCAGACCAGCCGGCGCAGCACACGCCCTCGGATTTCGGCGCTGCGTTCGCCGATGCCCGCGGTGAAGACCATGCCATCCATGCCGCCCATGCTCGCGGCCAGGGCGCCGGCCATGCGCACGACGTGATAGACGAAGTAATCCACCGCGAGTTTCGCCAGCGGGACGTCGCTCGCCAGCAGCACGCGCATGTCGTTCGACACGCCCGACAGCCCCTTCAAACCGCAATCCTGATACAGGAACCGCTCCACCTGATCGACGGTCCAACCCTTCTGCTGCTGCAGCCACAGGATCACCCCGGCATCGAGCGATCCGGACCGGGTGCCCATCGGCAACCCGTCCAGCGCGGTGAAACCCATCGACGAATCGACGCTGCGTCCGCCCGCCAGCGCGCACATCGACGCCCCCGACCCGAGATGTGCCACAACCACCCGCCCGAGCGCGATCTCCGGTGCCTGGTCGGCCATGGCGCCGGCGATGTACTCGTAGGACAGGCCGTGGAAACCGTAGCGCCGCACGCCCTCGCGGTACAGGCTGTCGGGGATGGCGAAGCGGTCCGCCACCGCGGGATGGCCGCGATGGAAGGCGGTATCGAAGCAGGCCACCTGCGGCACCGACGGATACAGGTGCATCAAGGTCTTCAGCACCGCCACGGCGGGCGGATTATGCAGGGGCGCGAGCGGCGACAGCGCTTCGATGCGGAGCAGCGTCTCGGCATCGACCAGCACCGGCTGGTCATGGTCGGGGCCGCCATGCACCACGCGGTGGCCGAAGGCGACCATGCGGCAGCCGGACAGCGGCCCCTCGCGCACCGCGGCAATCGCGGCCAGGGCGGCGGCGTGGTCCGGGACGTGGGCCCCGGCTTTGTGCACCTCGCGGCCGTCCGCGGCGGTGACGACGACCCGGCCCATGCCGCCGATGCCCTCGACCTCGCCGCTCTGCCAGGGATGCAGGCCGTTCTCGACGGTATAGACGCCGAACTTCAGGCTGGAGGACCCTGCGTTCAGAACACACAATCGTTGATCGGTCATACCCCTTGGCCTTCCACTGGCGGAGCGCGCATGCTCCACTTGATAACACCGACATGCCGCGGAGACAGGATGCCATGACCACGACCAAGTTCGGCCTTGCCCAGCCCGTCCGCCGGGTGGAGGACCCGCGTCTGCTCAAAGGCGCCGGCCGCTACACCGACGATATCGTCCTGCCCGGCATGCTGTTCGGCGTGGTGCTGCGCAGCCCGCACGCCGCGGCCCGCCTGACCCGGATCGAGACCGCGGCGGCAGTATCGCTGCCGGGGGTTAAGGGAGTCTTTACGGCAGCCGATTTAGCCGCGGATGGTCTGGGGGGTCTGCCCTGCGCGGCGCCGGTGCAGAACAAGGACGGTTCGGCCATGGCAAGCCCAGGCCACCCCGTGCTGGCCACGGACGCGGTGCGCCATGTCGGCGATCCCGTCGCCTTCATCGTGGCCGAGACCGCGAAGCAGGCCCGCGACGCCGCGGAGTTGATCGAGGTTGACTACGATCTGCTGCCGTCGGCCACCGATCTGGCCTCCGCGATGGAACCTGGCGTGCCGCAGGTCTGGCCGGAGGCGGCGAACAATATCGTGTTCGACTGGGAAATCGGCGACAAGGCCGCCACGGAGGCGCAGTTCGCCAAGGCCGCGCACGTCACCCGGTTGACCGTCGTGAACAATCGGATCGTTGTTTCGTCGATCGAAGCTCGGGCGTCGGTCGCCGATTACGACCCGGCAACGGGACGCTGGACGCTGTACGCGAACACGCAAGGCGGCTGGCTGGTGAAGAACCTGATCGGCCCGCTGTTCGGGGTCGATCCGGAGAAGTTCCGCGTGGTCACGCCCGATGTCGGCGGCGGGTTCGGCATGAAGCTGTTCCTGTATGCCGAACACGTGCTGACCTGCTACGCGTCACGCAAGCTGGGGCAGCCGGTGAAGTGGGCGTCCGAACGCGCCGAGGCCTTCCTGTGCGACACCCAGGGCCGCGACAACATCACGCTGGGCGAACTGGCGATCGATGCGGACGGGAAATTCCTGGCGCTGCGGACACGCAACATATCCAATATGGGAGCGTATCTTTCCACCTTCGCGCCGTACATCCCGACCTATGCCGGCACCAGCGTGCTGTCCAGCGTCTATGGTTTCCAGGCGATCTATGCCAACGTACTGGGCGTGTTCACCAACACCGTGCCGGTCGATGCCTATCGCGGCGCCGGACGTCCCGAGAGCAACTACCTGGTGGAACGCCTGGTCGATGCGGCGGCACGCGAGCTCGGTGTCGATCGGGTGGCGTTGCGGCGGCGCAACATGGTGCTGCCCGACGCGATGCCGCATGCCACGCCGGTGGGCAAGACCTATGACAGCGGCGATTTCCGCATCGTGCTGGATACGGCGCTGGCAAAGATGGATTACGCGGGGTTCGCTGCCCGCCGAGCGGCCGCGGCGGCGCGGGGGACGCGGCGGGGGATCGGGCTGGCTTATTACCTGGAGGCAACGGGCGGCGATCCGACCGAACGCGCCGAGATCCGGTTTGCCGAGGACGGTTTCGTCGACGTCTATGTCGGCACCCAATCGACCGGCCAGGGACACGAAACCGCCTATGTGCAATTGACCGCGACCCAGTTGGGGATCGATGGCGAGAAGATCCGGATCCGCCAGGGCGATACCGATACGATCCCGGTCGGCGGCGGCACCGGCGGCGCGCGCAGCCTGTACTCGGAAGGGCAGGCAATCCTACTGACCGCGGACTCCGTCATCACCAAGGGCAAGCAGGCGGCGGCCGAGGAACTGGAAGCCGCAGTCGCCGACATCAGCTTCGCCGAGGGCCGCTTTTCCATCGTCGGCACCGATCGCGGCCTGGACATCATCGCCTTGGCAGCGTCGCAGCGGCGCAAGGCGGCGGCCGGGCAGCCGGCGGTGACGTTGGATGCGGCGGAGATTGCGGCGATCGACAACCACACCTTTCCCAATGGCTGCCACATGGCGGAGGTGGAAGTCGATCCCGAGACCGGCTCGATCGAGCTGATGCGCTACACCGTCTGCGACGACTTCGGCAAGACGGTGAACCCGCTGATCGTGCGCGGCCAGGTGGCGGGCGGGGTCGCACAGGGATACGGGCAGGCGGTGCTGGAGCACACGGTGTATGATCCGGAGTCCGGGCAGTTGCTGTCGGGCAGCTTCATGGACTACGCGCTGCCGCATGCGGATCAGTTCCCGGATATCGAAGTGGAATTGCTGGAGATCCCGTGTGCGACCAATCCGTTGGGTGTGAAAGGCGCGGGTGAGGCGGGGGCGGTCGGCAGTCCGCCGGCGCTGATCAACGCGATCATCGATGCGCTGAGCCCGGACGGTGTGACGCATATCGATATGCCAGCGACACCGGAACGCGTTTGGCGGGCGCTGGAACTGGCGAAGGCGGCATAAGGCGGAGACGGATAACCGTGCATCGGCTACCTCTCGGGCCTGAAACGCGAGCAGGCCACGCGCGACGTATGTCACACGCAACGCGATGATATGGTATCCTAACATGATAAAATAAGGATAAAGGGTGCCCTGCGACGAGCACACGCTGGAATTTCTGCTGGCCTTCGACGGCCGGATCCACCACTTCGACCAAGGCTACTGGGTGAAATTCGAGATCAGGCGCTCTGACCCGGTGCCGGAGCGGCCGCACGGTCTGCGGCACGCGCTGCCCTTGCACGACCCCCGTAACAGGGGCAAAACCCTGGACATGTGCCTGTTTCAGGCCGGCTGACCGCGGCAACGGACGCGCTCCGGCAGTGGCGGAATGAGGACGTGACCGGGCACGTTGAGCCGGCTCTTGGTTGAGCGGGTGCCGAACCAGGTGAAAGGCCGGTTGCCGATCTGCGTGCAGAAGCCGTTCTTGGCTTTATGTCGTGCACCGGTGTCATCGACCGATACCAGCCGCCCGAAAGATTGACCCTTGAAGGGCCTTCCCCCGCGTCATCGCGGGCGAAGGCCCGCCATCCACGACTTGCTTGCTGGCAACGGCAAAGTCGCGGATGCCGACCCTCGTCGGCATGACG
>Ga0302279_10005170_pt1 | contig 14752 bp, 10 predicted proteins | sample III_Bog_N3_3_FD_194541 | JGI IMG/M metagenome (GOLD analysis project Ga0302279, IMG submission 194541) | Peat permafrost microbial communities from Stordalen Mire near Abisko, Sweden - III_Bog_N3_3 | ecosystem: Environmental > Terrestrial > Soil > Wetlands > Peat | place: Sweden: Abisko...
GGACTGGGACCAGGCCGGGCCGGCGGAGGCAGGACGCGCCCGGCGACGGTATGCGGCGGCGCTGCTCTGGTTCACCGCGGCGCTGCTGTCCAAGGGTTCGGTCGTCATGACGCCGGTCATCCTCCTGCTCTATTGCTGGTGGCGACGGGGCCGCCTGTCGTCGGGCGATTTCCGGGCCGCAGCCCCCTTCCTCGCGCTCTCCCTGGCCGCCGGCATCGTGACGATCCGCTTCCAGTTGCACCGGGCGATGGCCGGCGAGGCCATCGCGATCGGGGGCGCGGCCTCGCGGATGGCCGGGGCGGGGCTTGCGGCCGTGTTCTACCTCTGGAAATCGACGATTCCATCCGGGCTCATGCCGATCTACCCGCGCTGGGTGATCGACCCGCCCTCCGTCTGGCAATTCTGGCCTTGGTTGGGGCTCGCCGCCGTGGTGACGCTGCTCGCGGCCTGGGGACGCTCGTCCCCCGCGCGTGCGCGGCCGGCGCGCGCCGTCGCCTTCGGCTTCGGCTTCTTCCTGGTGAACCTTCTGCCCATCCTCGGCTTTGTCCCGATGTCGATCCTTCGGCTGACCCTGGTGGCCGATCACCTGGCGTACCTGCCCCTCGTCGGGCTGGTCGGGCTCGCGGCCGCCGGCATTGGATCCGGTGAGACCTGGCTCCGCGGGCGCGGTGCCGCGGGGAACGCCGCGATTCCCTCGCTTGGGATCATCCTCGTTGCGGCAATCGCCACATTCGCCGCCGGGGCCAGGGCGTACGCCGCGGTTTACGCGGACGCGGCGCGGCTGTGGACCTACGAAGTGTCGCGCTATCCCGCGGCGTGGGCCGCGCACAACAACCTGGGGAACGCGTTCATGGACGCGGGCCGGGTGGCCGAGGCGCAGGCCCAGTATGAGACGGCGCTCAGGATCCGGCCCGACTACGTCGAAGCCTGCAACAACCTGGCGAACATCTACAGCAAGACCGGCCGGCTTGCTGAGGCCACCGCCCTCTACCACAAGGCCCTGCAGCTGAAGCCGGACTACCCCCAGGCCCGCAACGGGCTGGGGAACCTCCTGTCCCAGGAGGGCGACCTGCGGGGCTCGATGGAGCAGCTTTCCCTGGCGATCCGTTACAACCCGGATCTGGCGGCCGCCTACAACAACATGGGAAACACGTACTGCCTGATGGGCCGTTATGCCGAGGCGGAAGGCTACATCAGGAAGGCCCTGGAAATCAGCCCGAACGAACCGGAGGCGCACAACAACCTGGGGAACGTCTATGTTCGCACGGGCCGCGCCGACATCGCCATGGGCGAGTACAGGGCGGCGCTGCGGCTGAAGCCGGATTTTGTCGAGGCGGTCAACAATATCGGCAACGTCCAGATGATGGCCGGCCGGCTGCAGGAGGCCTTCGACACGTTCAGCCTGGCCCTCCGGATCCGGCCGGGCTACGCCGAGGCGCTGTTCAACCGGGGACTGGTGCTCCTGGCGGCCGGCCGGCGGGATGACGCAGTCTCCCAGTTCAGACAGGCGTTGCAATCGCGCCCCGACTTCGCGCAGGCTCGCGCCAAGTTGGAACTTTTGGAGAAAAAATAGGGTGGCCAAGGCGAGCCCAGCATCCCGGAACCCAGAGGCGGCGCGCCTTGCGGAGGACGCGCGGCGCGTCAGCAACTGGAAGCGCTGGGGCCCCTACCTTCCGGAGCGCCAGTGGGGCACCGTCCGCGAGGACTATTCGGCCGACGGCGAGAGCTGGAACTACCTCACGCACGACCAGTCGCGCTCGCGCGCCTACCGCTGGGGGGAGGATGGGCTGCTCGGTTTCACGGACCGTGAGTGCCGGCTCTGCTTTGCGCTCGCGCTTTGGAACGGACGCGATCCCTTCCTGAAGGAACGGCTCTACGGGCTGAGCGGATTCGAGGGAAACCACGGCGAGGACGTGAAGGAGTGCTATTTCTACGTGGACGGGACGCCGACCCATTCCTGGCAGCGCGCCCTCTACAAGTACCCCCAGGCGGCCTTTCCCTACGAGCGCCTGCGCGAGGAGAACCGCCGCCGCGGAAGGAACGAGCCGGAATTTGAGATCCTCGACACGGGCGTCTTCGACGAGGGCCGGTATTTCGACGTGCGGGTCGACTATGCGAAGGCCGGCCCGAACGACCTGTGCATCGAGATCAGGGTCGCCAATCGCGGGCCGGATCCGGCCCCCCTTCACGTCCTGCCGACCCTCTGGTACCGCAACTCCTGGTCGTGGGGCTGCCGCCACGAGGGCTGCGAGGTCAAGCCGAGGATGGCGGCCCTATCGGACACGCGGGTGCAGTGCGACCATGTCTCCCTCGGGCGCTTCTTCCTTGAGGTCGAGGCGCCCGGCGGGGCCGCCGCCCCGCTCCTGTTCACGGAGAACGAGACCAACGCGACCCGGCTCTTTGGCGCGCCGGCCGGCCCGGGGTATTTCAAGGACGGTTTCCACGATGCGGTGGTCAACGGGCGGGCCGGCGCCGTGAATCCGCGGCGGACGGGGACGAAGTGCGCCGCCCACCACGCCCTCGAGCTCGCGCCGGGGGAGGAGCGGGTGATTCGCCTGCGGCTTTACGCCGAGGATGAGAAGCCGGCGGCGTCCTTCGGCAGCGCGTTTGCGGCCGTCCTCCTGAAGCGCGAGGCGGAGGCCGACGTCTTCTACCAGGGCCTGGCGGACGGGCGCGGGCGCGGCACGTCCGTGGATTGCGGGCAGGCGCTGCTGGTGGCGCGCCAGGCGTACGCGGGGCTCCTCTGGTCGAAGCAGTTTTACCACTACGTGGTGGAGGATTGGCTGGAAGGCGACCCAGAGCAGCCGCCCCCGCCGGCTACCCGGGCGGCCACGGCCCGGAACCGCGACTGGCCGCATTTCTTCGCCCGCGACGTGCTCTCCATGCCCGACAAGTGGGAGTATCCCTGGTTTGCCGCCTGGGACCTGGCCTTCCACATGATCCCCTTCGCGCGCCTCGACCCGGAGTTCACGAAGGGCCAGCTCAACCTGCTCCTGCGGGAGTGGTACATGCACCCCAATGGCGAGATTCCCGCCTACGAGTGGAATTTCTCGGACGTGAACCCGCCGGTGCACGCCTGGGCGTCCTGGCGCGTCTACAAGATGACCGGGGCCCGCGGGGCCCGCGACCGCGATTTCCTCGCGCGGGTTTTCCAGAAGCTGCTCCTCAATTTCACCTGGTGGGTGAACCGGAAGGACCCGGGCGGGCGCCACCTGTTCAGCGGGGGCTTCCTGGGCCTGGACAATGTCGGGGTCTTCGATCGCTCCAAGCCCCTTCCCGGGGGCGGATCGCTTGAGCAGGCCGACGGGACGGCGTGGATGGCCTTCTACTGCGGGACCATGCTGTCCATGGCCCTTGAGCTCGCGGAGACCGACCCGATCTACGAGGACATCGCCTCCAAGTTCTTCGAGCACTTCGTGGCGATCGCCGACGCGATGAACACCCTCGGGGGCACCGGGCTCTGGCACGAGGAGGACGGCTTCTACTACGACCAGCTCCTGTGCGGCGGCGAGAGCCGGCCCCTGCGGATCCGCTCGATCGTGGGGATCATCCCGCTCTTCGCGGTGGAGTTCATCGAGGAGGAGACGCTGCGCAAGCTGCCCGGCTTCGCGAAGCGCACGCGCTGGTTCCTGAAGCACCGCGGCGACCTGGCCGCCCAGATCTCCTACATGGCCGGGGACGGGCAGGAGACCGGCCGGCGGCTGCTGGCGATCCCCTCCCGCGCGAGGCTTGAGCGCGTGCTCCGGTATGTCTTTGACGAGAACGAATTCCTGTCCCCGCACGGGATCCGTTCGCTGTCGGCCGCCTACCGGGACCATCCCTTCGTCCTGGACGTCGACGGCGGGCAGCAGCGGGTGAGTTACGAGCCGGGGGAGTCGCAGACGCCTCTCTTCGGCGGGAACTCGAACTGGCGGGGCCCGGTCTGGTTTCCGGTCAACTACCTCCTGATCGAGGCCCTCGAGCGCTACCACCACTTCTACGGCGACGACTTCACGATGGAGTTCCCGACCGGAAGCGGAATTCGGATGAACCTCCAGCAGATTGCCCGCGAGCTGTCGCGCCGCCTCACCTCGCTTTTCCTGCCCAACGGCGGCGGCCGTCGGCCGTCGCTGGGGATGGAGGCCCGCTTCGTGAACGACCCGCACTGGAAGGACCTGGTGCTCTTCCACGAGTACTTCCACGGGGACACCGGCGCGGGCCTGGGCGCCAGCCACCAGACCGGGTGGACCGCGCTGGTCACCCGGCTGATCGAGGCTTACGTTTAGCTTGCGGGCCGGCGAGGGCCGGGGCTAATACGCTCGCGCCATGCGAATCCTTGTGGTCGAAGACGAGCGCGAGCTGGCGCGCCATATCGCGCGCGCGCTCACCCGCCACGGCCACATCGCCGGCCAGCAGCACGACGGCGCGGAAGCCCTGCGCTGCGCTGCGGCGGAGCCGCCGGACCTCATCGTCCTCGACCTGAATCTTCCGGGGCTTGACGGCTTCTCGGTGCTCGCGCGCCTCAAGCAGGCCGGCTGCCCGGCCCGGGTGCTTATCCTCACCGCGCGCGGCGCGGTGGAGGACCGGGTGAAGGGGCTGAAGGCCGGCGCGGACGACTACCTGGCAAAGCCATTCTCGATGGACGAGCTCGTCGCGCGGATCGAGGCGCTTGGGCGGCGCGGGGCGACGCCGACTGCGGTCGACCTGCTCGCGGTGGGCGACCTGCACCTGGATGTCCACCGCCGCCGGGTGACCCGGGGCGACCGGGTGATCGAGCTTTCGCCCCGGGAATTCGACCTTCTCCAGGTGCTGATGCAGGAGCCGGGGAGGTTTTTTTCCCGGACGGAGCTCTGCGAGCTGATCTGGCGGCGCGACCACCTTTACGGGACGCGGACCGTCGAGATTTTCGTCACCCGCCTGCGGAAGAAGGTGGACTCCGGCTTCGCCGTTCCGCTTATCCAGACCCTGCGGACGGTCGGCTACACGATCCGCCCCCCCTCATGAATCCCCTGCGCCCGTCCGCCGCCCTGCTGCTTTTCGCCCTGCTGGCCGCGGCCTGCGGCGCCCAGACGATCGTGGAGGGCCGGGTGGCGCTCCCCAAGCCCCGGGCCGCCCCCGTGATGAACAAGCGCTACGGCATCGTGACGGAGGGAGGGATCCTCTCGACCTATCCGCCGACCGCCGTCGTTTACCTCGCCGGGGTGTTCCCGCGGCCGGCCAGCCTGCCGGTCAGGCAGATGGCGCAGAAGGACCTGGCCTTCTTCCCGATGCTGCTCCCCGTCCAGGTCGGAACGCGGGTGGAGTTCCCGAATTTCGACGACACCTACCACAACATCTTCTCCTATTCGCCGGCGAAGCGATTCGACCTGGGGCGCTACCTTTCCGACGAGCGGCCCATCCCCTCGGAGGTCTTCGACGTGCCCGGACTGGTTACGCTGCACTGCGAGATCCACGAGCACATGCGCGCCCTCATTCTGGTGCTCGACACGCCCTACTTCGTGATGACCGACACCGACGGCCGCTACCTGCTGAGCGGGCTGCCCGCGGGAAAATACGTGCTCAAGGCGTGGCTGGACAGCCGGACGACGCTTGAGCGCCCCGTGGAGCTGATCGGCAACTCCACGCTGGAAGCGGACTTCCCGTGAGCCTGCCGCCGGAGCCGATGCCCCCGGGGTTTGCGCGGTTTCGCGCCCGGCTCCTGGTCGCCATGATGCTGGTTGTGACGGCGGTGACGGGAGCCGGCCTTTGGTTTGCACAGCGCAGCGCCGCGCAGGACGCCGCGCGGGAGTTCCAGCGCGAATTCCAGGACGAGCTGGCCTCGCTGCACGCGGTCCACGAGGAGAGGGACGCGCTGCTCGCCGAGCGCGGTCGATCGCTCGCCCGCAGGCCGCGCCTGGTGGCCGCGCTGGAGGACAACGCGCTGGACCTCCTCTATCCGAGCGCCGCCGACGAGCTGGCCGATGTCATGGAGCGCCGCCCCGGTTCGGCCCAGGAATCGGCGGCCTATGGACTGAACGCGCGGTTCTACCGCTTCCTCGACGGCAAGGGGGCGGTGATCCCGCCCGTGGAGGCGAAGAACGTCGGGGAACTGGGCCCGGCCGACGAGGCGCGGCTGGCCCTGCGGGCCGTGCCCGACGAACCCCAGACCGGTTATCTCTGGAGGCGCCTCAGGTCGGGCGCGGAGACGGTGGACGAGGTCATCGCCATGCCGATCGTCTCGACGGAGGCAAACGAGGCGATCGCCGCGATTGTGCTTGGGCTGAAGCCGGTCGAGCCCGGGGGAGGACGCGCGGCCGCGATCCGGAGCGGGATCTGGACGGGTGGCCGGCTCTTCCTCCCGTCCCTGGGAACGCCTCCCCCGGCCGCCCTGGCGGAAGCCGTGGCCCGGGCCGTTGGCGCGCCCGAGGCCGGGGAGGGCGGTTTCGAGACGCGGGTCGCCGGGACGCCCCACCTGCTGTTCTGGAAAAGGCTGAACCCCGGATCGCTCTACCCGGCCGCCTACGAGGTGAGCCTCTATCCGCTCGCCGGTCTGACGGCACGGCGGATCCAGCTCGCCTGGCAGTTTGCCGGGGCGGGTGCTCTCCTGCTCCTGGCGGCCTTCGGCGCGAGCCGGATCATCGCCGTCCGGCTATCCGAGCCCGTCGAAAAGCTGGCGGTGGACTCCGAGGAGGACCGGGCGCGGAGGCGCCGCGCGGAGGCGTCGCTCGAGCTCACCAGCCAGGAGTTGCAGAAGTCGGCGCGGTTTTCCGCCGACGCCTCGCACCAGCTCAAGACCCCGCTGGCGGTCCTTCGCGCCGGCCTCGAGGAACTGCTCGCCCGCGAGGCCCTTTCGGCCGAGGCGAGGGAGGAGGTCTCGGCGCTCATGCACCAGACCTTCCGCCTCACCTGCATCATCGAGGACCTGCTTCTGCTCTCCCGGATGGACGCCGGGCGGCTGCAGATCGAATTTGGCCCCGTGAACCTCACGCCGCTGGTCGAGGCCTGGCTGGACGACCTGAGCGCGCGGCCGGATGCGGCCGGGGTTGCCGTCGAGTCGGACCTGCCCCCGGTCGTTTCAGTCGAGGGCGAGGAACGCTACACGAGGATCATCCTGGAGAACCTGCTGGAGAACGCGCTGAAGTACAACCGGCCCGGCGGCCGGATCCGCATCGCGGCCGCCGGGGACGGCGGGTGGACGGTGCTATCCGTCGGAAACACGGGGAGCCCGATTCCGACCTCCTCGCAGGAGCACATCTTCGAGCGCTTTCACCGCGGCGCCGTCGGCGAGAACATACCCGGATACGGGCTCGGGCTGAACCTCGCCCGCGAACTCGCCCGGCTCCACCGGGGCGAGCTGCGCCTCGCCCGCTCGGGGGGCGACTGGACGGAATTCGAGCTGCGCTTCCGCTCCGACCCAGCCGGGGTGGCGCGCTGATCGCGATGAAGGCAATCCGCGCCGCCGCCGTCCTGCTGGCACTCCTCGCAGCGACCCTGCGCGGCGCCGACGACTTCATCGACACGGTTGACGACGCCCTGTCGGTCAGCGCGTGGCAGGACAACCTCCGGGCGCGGCTCAGCGGCTCGGTGGACGTGGAGGGCTACCGCTTCCAGCAGCCCGCTCCCAGCCTCTATCTTTCGGGCGGGGACAGCCTCTTCAACCCCCGGCTGAGCCTTTTTCTGGACGCGCAGGCCGGGGCGCACGTTTACGTGTTCGCTCAGGCGCGGGCGGACCGGCGATTCGACCCGGCCAATTCGGGCGCGGAATTCCGCCTCGACGAGTACGCCCTTCGCCTCACGCCCTGGGACGACGGGCGCTTCAACCTGCAGATTGGCCAGTTCGCAACGGTCGTCGGAAATTGGACGCTGCGCCACGACTCGTGGGACAATCCGCTGGTCACCGCCCCGCTCCTCTACGAGAACCTCACGGGGATCTGGGACATCGAGGCCGTCCATTCGGGCGGCACGCTTCTCCTTTGGGCCAACGTGGGGCCGAGGCCGTCGGCGGCCTTCCCGAACAAGACCCGGGGCGTCCCGATCATCTGGGGCCCGAGCTACGGCACGGGCGCGTCCGCCTCGGGAGTGGTCGGGAAGTTCGCGTACGCCGCGGAGATCAAGAACACGTCGCTGTCCTCGCGGCCGGAAACCTGGAGCGTGGCCGAAACCCAGTGGAGCAATCCGACCTTCAGCGGCCGGGTCGGCTTCATGCCCGACGGCCGCTGGAACCTCGGGTTCTCCGCCAGCACCGGCGCCTACCTCCAGCCGGCGGCCCAGCCCTCGGTTGCGCCGGGATCGCGGCTGGGCGCCTACCGGGAAACCCTCTTCGGCCAGGATGCGAGCTTCGCCTGGCACCACCTCCAGCTCTGGAGCGAGGTCTATGCGGCGCGCTTTGCGATCCCGCGGGTGGGGGACGCCGACACCCTCGGCTACTATGTCGAGGGGAAGTTCAAATTCACCCCCCAGCTTTTCGGCGCGCTGCGCTGGAACCAGCAGCGATTCTCGACCGTCCTTCTTGCGGCGGGAGGCTCGGGAAGGTGGGGGAGCGACATCTGGCGCATCGACGCGGGGCCCGGTTTCCGCTTCACCCCGCACACGCAACTCAAGCTGCAGTACAGCATCCAGGACCAGGATTCGACCCTGCGAAACCGCAGCGGCATCCTGGCGGTCCAGTTCACCGCGAGGTTCTGACCTGTAACAGGGCTGTTACGGTAAGCTTCTTTCTCCGGCGGCCCGGAGGGCCAACCTTGTGCAACGCATGAATGCGATGCACTGATGACCCGAGTTCCGACCCATCCCAAGAGCCCGGCCGCACTGGCGGCCCTGGTGGCGCTTTTGCTTTTTCGGATACCGGCGCGGGCCGAGGACTCGCTCGCCTACAAGTTTGAAAATTACCGCGAGGCCGACGGCCGGATCACGGTGCAGACCCAGAGTTCGGCGGCGGACCAGGACCTCGGGCAGGACATGCACCTCCACCTGACCGGCACGATCGATGCGATCACGGGCGCAACGCCGACGGGTGCACCGGCCCCGGCCGGAAGCGACCAGGTTCCGCTCACCCACATGGTCGACCGGCGCAAGGCATGGGCCGGCGACCTCTCCCGCCAGTTTGGCAGGGTCGGCGTGGACGCGGGCTTTGCGGACAGCCGCGAGAGCGACTACGTCTCCAACGGCTGGTCGGTCAATACCCAGACCGACTTCAACCAGAAGAATACGACGCTCCTCCTCGGGGTGGCGGGAACCTCGGACCGGGTCGAGGCCTACTTCGAGCCGGGCAATCTTCCGAAGCACTCGGCGAGCGCAATTGCGGGGGTCACCCAGCTGATCAACCCGCTCACGTTTGTCACCGTCGACCTGTCGTGGGACCAGAGCAAGGGGTTCCTGAACGACCAGCACAAGTTGGTTGAGAAGACCGTGCAGATTATTCCCGGGGTCTCCCTCGCGGAGGCCTTTGCGGAGAACCGCCCGGCCGAGCGGAAGAAGGAAACGGGTTTTGTCTCGGTCAACCGGGCGTTTCCGGGAGCGCACGGCGCCATGGAGGCGGGCTACCGCTATTACCAGGACACCTTTGGGGTGACCGCGCATACGCTCGAGGTGGCGTGGATCCAGCACCTGGGCACCCGTTTCCGCCTGGAGCCTTCCGTTCGCGCCTACCGGCAGGGCGCGGCCGACTTTTATTTCTACGACCTCGACCAGACGGCGATCAAGCCGGTCAGGATCCCCCACGGCGTCGCGCCCTATTATTCCTCGGACTATCGCCTCTCCGAGATGGACAGCCTGGCACTTGGGCTGAAGGCGACCTGGGTGGCGGGCGATCACGTCCAGTTCGAGGTCGCCTACCAGGACTACCACATGCGGGGACGCGACGGTGTCACCCCGGAAAGCGCCTATCCCCGCGCCGGCATCACGACCGCCGGCGCCAAGATCATCTGGTAGCCATGGCGCACCCCATCCAATCCCCTCGATTCGGAGCCCTGGCAGCCCTGGCACTGGCCTTGGCCTTGTCGCCGTCCGCGAGGGCGGAGGTAAGGCCCGGCGACCCGTTTCCCCAGCTTCCGGCCGGCGCGGGTCGCCCGGCTGCAAGGGTCCTGCTCGTCGACTTCTGGGCCTCCTGGTGCGCGCCGTGCAAATCGTCCTTTTTCTCCTACGACCGGCTCCAGGCCGATTTCGGCTCCCGCGGGCTGGCCATTGTGGCGGTGAGCGTCGACGAGGACCCGGCGGCCTACGCGGCCTTCGTCGCGCGGATGAAGCCGACCTTTACGACCGTCATGGACCCGGGGCAGGGTCTCGTGGAGGCGGTCGGGGTGCCGGCGATGCCGACGAGCTTCCTCCTGGACCGGTCCGGAAAGGTGCGCTTCATGCACGCCGGCTTCCGGGGCGCGGAGACCGCCGGGGAGATACGCCGCGAGGTGGAGGGGCTGCTGGAGGAACCCGCGCGATGACGACCTCCGCTACCCGCCGAATTCCCGCCGTCCTCGCCTGCGGCCTGCTGGTCGCGCTCCTGGGCGGATGCGCCGGCGCGGTCGCCGTGCGCGTGAAGCCGTGGCAGAGGGCGGCCCTCGCCGATGTTTCCATGAACCCGAACCGGGACCCGCTCGGTGCGGCGATGGCCGATCACGTCTATTTTTCCCGCGAGACCGCCAACGGCGGTCGCGGCGTCGGGGGCGCCGGCTGCGGATGCAATTGAACCGTCACAATCACCATGAAAACGCTCGCACGATTCCACCACCGGTTTTCCCGGTTTAACATCCCAGCGGCGACCCTGATCGCCCTCCTGCAACGCACGCCCGTCGTTCGCATCGCTGCAATCGCCGACGAGTACGTGGCCTCCTCCCCGCTCGGCGCGATCCTGAAGTCGGCGGTCGCTGCGATTGGGGCCCTGGGCGCCATCGACTCCCTCGCCGGGGCCACGACGCTCTCGGCCTCGCAGAACAGCCCGGTCAGCGCCACGGCGGGCACGCCGATCACGTCGATTGCGTTCACGGTCACCAACACGATCAACATCGGTTCCTGGGCGATTGGCGGCTCGCTGCCCCCCGGCTTGAGCTTCATGGCGGCGGAGGGCGGCGCCGCGCTGTCCGCCCCGGGCACGCTCGATGCCACGACACCCGGGACGGACGACGGCTACGGGAATACGTCCGGGGGAATTTCAACGACGACCCCGGTCCTGCAGGGGACTCCGACCACGCCGGGCAACTACACGATCACGCTGCGGGCCTACGAGTACGGCTCCGGCGATGGGGGAGCCCTGAGCGGCCTGGCCTCAAACACCTTCTCCTATACCGTGAACGTCGTGGCCAACACCAGTGCGGCTCCGTCCTTCACGACGCAGCCCTCGAGCCAGACCGTGACCACCGGCTCCAGCGTGACGTTCACGGTTGTCGCGGCGGGGAGCCCGACGCCGACCTACCAGTGGAAATTCAATGCAAACGTGATTTCCGGTGCCACCTCAGCGTCGTACACGATAGCCTCGGCCACCTCCGCCAACGCCGGCACCTACACCTGCGTGGCCACCAATTCAATTGGGAACCTCACCAGCGCCGGTGCCACGCTGACGGTGAACGCGGCGCCGGTGGCGCCCACCTTCACGCTCACGGCAAGCCCGGCCACGACCACGGTGGCGAGCGGCCGGACGGTCGTCTTCAATGCGATCGCGACCGGGAGCCCCGCGCCCACCTACCAGTGGACCTTCAACGGAAGTCCGACGATCCCCGGCGCATCCGTCACGAACGATCCCATCCTGATGGTGACCGGAACGACCTCGGGCAGCGCGGGAACCTACACGTGCACAGCGACCAATATCGGCGGCACGGCCACCACATCGGCCACACTCAGCATCGTCACCTCGTCCAACCCTGGGTACCTCAACAACGTCTCCGCGCTCGGCTACGTGGGGGCGGGGGCGGGGATCCTGATCGGCGGCTTCAATATCGTCGGCACGGGGGGCAAGGAGATCCTCGTGCGCGGGATCGGCCCGGGGCTCAACACGACGTTCGGGCTCAGCGGGTACGTGGTTAATCCCTATGCGGAGCTGTTCTCGGGCAACAGCCCCGTTCAGATCGGGGGCAGCCCCGTGCAAAACGATGACTGGGGCACTCCTGACTACCCGGGCGCGCCGGTTCTCGCGACGGTCACGACGGCGATGGCCACGCTGGGCGCCTATTCCCTGCCGCCCGCGTCCACCGACGCGGCGATACTGGTCAACCTGCCGAACACCGGCGGCTACACGGTTCAGGTTTCCGGGGTCGGCGGCGGGACGGGGACCGGCGTGGTCGAGATCTACGACGCGGACTCCGGAGCCCCGGGCGTCCGGCTGAACAATCTCTCGGCCCGCGACCTGGTCGAGACCGGGCAGAACATCCTGATCGGCGGCTTCTCGATCGCCGGCGGCACGGACGAGACGGTGCTCATCCGCGCGGTGGGCCCCGGGCTCAATTCGACCTTTGGGTTGACGGGGATCCTGGCGCAGCCGGTCCTGACCCTGTTCCACGGTCCCACGCAGATCTACGCGAACACGGCCTGGGGCGGAGACCCGATCCTGACGGCGGCCCAGGCAACCGTCGGCGCCTACCCCCTCGTTCCGTCCTCCGCGGATTCGCTCCTGCTGGTGACGCTTCCCCCGGGAGGCTACACTGCGCAGGTCACAGGCCTGAACAGCACGATCGGCATCGCCGTGGTCGAGGTCTACGAGGTGCAGTAGCCCTCCCGAGTCGAACGCTCCCCCCCTGCCGCTAGTCCAGGAACGACGCCTGCTTGGGCGGGGGAGGGGCGGCGGCGGCGACGCCCGGCTCGGTATTCAGGTGGCGGGGCGGCCGGGTCGAGCGCTGGGCGACGGCCAACTCCCGGTCGGCCACGATCCGGTCGGCAATCGACTGGATCTGCAGCTTGAGCCAATTGGAGGTGTTGCTGGCTGGCGAGTAGTCGGCCGGCCCGTAGTGGTCGATCCGCCCGGACTGCCTCAGCAGGTCGTTCTGGGCAAATTCGTCGGCGCGATCGGCGTTGTAAACCGCGTAGGCCTTGCCGCCGTTGCCCTTGACGACCGCGAAGCTGGGCACGTCGCTCGGGCCGTCCGCGATGTAGATCATGTTCTGGAAGGGGACGCGCCGGTCCTCCGGCTTCACGGTCGCATTCACATCGATCGCCGCGTTCTTGTTTGTGCCCTTGTTGATCTCGAAAAGGGCGCGGGTCTTTGTCGTGTTGTCGATCATCATGCCGATCTGCGCGATCTCGGCCTCCGCGGATATCGCCAGCTCCTTCTGGAGGAGGAACCCGGGCTGGAGGGGGTTCTCGATGAATTCGCAGCCCCAGACCCCGTCGACGTGGGGGGCGATCGCGCTGCCGCGGATCATTTCGGCCAGGCCGGTGCTGACAATGTAGTGCTCGAGCTGGATCTCGTGCTTGCGGTAGTCGGGCTTCTCCGCAACCCACGCCCGGGAGTGGTTGAAGAATTCCGGCAGCCCGGGATAGAACCGGATGTCGGCGCCGGAGGCGAAGAGCGCCTTGTTGTTGAGCCCGGCCATCGGCCCGGCGAGCACGTAGGTGAGAAGGTGATTGAGGTAGCCGAGCTCCCCGGAGAGCCGGTATCCGCGCTTGCGGTACTGCTCGACCAGGGCGTTGGTCTCCGCCCAGAACACGGGCTCGTTCACGCCGTATTTCCGGAAAAGCGGCGACTGCATGTAGTCGGGGATCAGCGTCTTGTCGAAGTCCCAGATGCAGGCGATGATTCGCTGGGTGAACAGGGGGGCGGGCATTCTGTGGCGCAGCATGGGCGGGGCCGGCCGGAATCTCCAGTCTCTTTTCGGGCCGTCGATCTTCCTGTTCAAGCTCGCGGGGACGTTGCTAGTGTCGACGGACTTTGGACGAACTTCCCGAAATAACACCCTTCAGGCGACGCCTCGAGGAGCTCGACGCGCGGATTTCGGAGCCGTCGTTCTACGGCAACCAGCGCGCGGCGGCCGAGGTTGTCCGCGAGCACCAGAAGCTCCAGAGGCTCGTCGCCGACCACGAGGCCCACGAGCGCGTGGCCCTTGAGATCCGGCAGGCCGCGGCCATGGCCCGGGACGCGGCCGGAGACCCGGCGATGCGCGAGATGGCCGAGGCCGAGCTCGGCGACCTTGAGCGCCGGGAGGCCGCGCTCAGGCAGTCGGTGCTCCTCTGCATGATCCCGCCGGAGCCGACCGACTCCCGCAATACGGTCATGGAGATTCGCGCCGGCACCGGGGGAGAGGAGGCCGCCCTTTTCGCCGCGGAACTGGCGCGCGCCTACCAGAAGTACGCCGACGCGCGGGGCTGGAAGGTCCAGCCGATGAGCAGCAGCGTCTCCGAGCGCGGCGGCTTCAAGGAAGTCATCTCGCTGATCACAGGGACGGAGGTCTACCGGCAGCTCAAGTTTGAGAGCGGCGTCCACCGCGTGCAGCGGATCCCGGTCACGGAGGCGAACGGCCGGGTCCACACCTCCACGGTCACGGTTGCCGTCCTGCCGGAGGCGGAGGAGGTTGACGTCCATGTCGACCCGGCCGACCTCGAGATCACGGTGAGCCGGGCGAGCGGCCCGGGCGGGCAGGGCGTGAACACGACCGACTCGGCGGTCCAGATCCTCCACAAGCCCACGGGGCTCATCGTCTCCTGCGCCGACGAGCGCTCGCAGATCAAGAACAAGGCCCGAGCGATGACCGTCCTTCGTTCCCGGCTGCTCAAGCTGAAGGAGGACGAGGAGCGTGCCCGCTACGCGGCCCAGCGAAAGGGCCAGATCGGTTCCGGCGACCGCAGCGAGCGGATCCGCACCTACAGTTTCCCCCAA
>Ga0302279_10005180_pt1 | contig 14736 bp, 14 predicted proteins | sample III_Bog_N3_3_FD_194541 | JGI IMG/M metagenome (GOLD analysis project Ga0302279, IMG submission 194541) | Peat permafrost microbial communities from Stordalen Mire near Abisko, Sweden - III_Bog_N3_3 | ecosystem: Environmental > Terrestrial > Soil > Wetlands > Peat | place: Sweden: Abisko...
CCGGTTCGTTCCATCTCCGGCTGGGCGGCGAAAATGCCATCCACGACCTGGAAGTACTTCGCGGCGCCGGCGCAGCGGGCGGTTAGAAAGCCCATCATGGCCAGAGGGCCGTCGCCGAATAGCATTTCACGCAGGACGTAGCGCACCCGGCCGGTGTCCACATATTTCGCCTTGAAGGCCGGAAAGACATCCCGCGCCCAGGCTCCGCAGTGGGAACAGCCCACCGAGGCGTATTCGATCACCGTGAGCGGAGCCTTTGGACTTCCCAGGCCCATGTCCGCTGGAACAGACGGAGCGGCCGGCGCCGACGCGGCCGTCAGGGCCGCAGCCGCCGCAATTGCGATAAGACGAAGCGCGCCCGTCACGACGCCGGCTTCGCGCCCGCCTGGGCCTCGGCCACCGCCGCGTCCAGCTCAGCCAGAGACATCTCGCCCTTGTCGTAGACCTTGCCATTGATGACGAAGGTCGGCGTGCCGGTAATTCCGTCGTCCTTCGTGTAGCGATCCCAACGGTCCTGAAGAGCCTTGAGGGCCGTCTCGTCCTTGATGCAGGCGTCGAACTGCGCGTCGGTCATGCCGGCCGACCTGGCGATGTTGAGCAGAACGGTATGCGGATCGCCGGTGCTGACGATCTCACCCTGGCCGCGATAGATCGCGTCCACCACCTGGAAATACTTGTCCTTGCCGGCGCAGCGGGCGGTCAGGAAGCCTGCCGCGGCGATGGCCGGATCGCCGGTGAGCGCTTCCCGGGCGATGTAGTGAACCTTGCCGGTGTCGATATACTTGGACTTGAAAGCCGGAAAGACGTCGTTGTTGAATCGCGCGCAGTGCGGGCAGGCCACAGACGCATATTCGATCATGGTGACCTTCGCCGCGGGATTGCCCATGGACATGTCGTCGCTGGTCACCGCCGAGGTGTTCGAGGACTTCTGGCACGCGGCCAGGGCCAGGGCGATGGCAATGCCTGCAATGAAGGTTGTGAGCGTGCGCATGGCGTCCTTCGTGTGAAATTGACTAGAGCGCGATTCCCTCGCGCGACTAAGTGGCGCCGTTTTGGCGCGGCGTGCCTGCCCTAGGCAAGCTCAACCTCCGTCGGATCGCAGAACTTCACGCCCCAGCCGGGTGAGCGCCGCCTTCAGATCGCCGTCGGGAAAGGCCGAAAGACTGTCGACGAGGGCCTGTTCGGCGGCGGCGTCGAGCGGACCCTTTGCCCGGCGGCGTGACAAGGTCGAGGCCACGCGCGGCGGAAGACCTCGCAAGGGACCCTGGACAATGCGCAAACGCGCCACGGCATCCGCCCCCAAGAACAGATTAACCCGCGCCAGAATCTCCGACGCCTGATGCTGGATGAGGGTGGCCGAAGGGCCGTCCACGCGGATTTCCAGAGAGGCGCCCCCACCGACCCTGGGTTTGACAAGCTTGGTCGGCTCGGTCCGACGGGCGAGGTTCGCGCCGATAATTTCGGTCCAGCGCGCCTTCAAACCTTCCACGCCGTGCCCGTACTTCGTCTCCAGCACCTTCAAGGTCTTGGTCAGGGCCCGCCCCGCCGCTGGCGGAGGGCGCCCGGCCGGCCGGGTTCTGCGCGCAGCCAGAATGCGCAGCGCCTCCTGCGCCGAGGGGAGCGGACGAGCCATGATCGTTATAATAGGGGTTCCGATGACCACCGTCGCCAAAATCCGCGTCCGCCTCCTCGCCTGGTACGAAAGCCATCGCCGCGCCCTGCCCTGGCGCGCGACCGACGGGCGGCGACCCGACCCTTACGCGGTCTGGCTCTCCGAGATCATGCTGCAACAGACCACAGTCCCCCATGCCACGCCCTATTTTCTGACCTTCACGCGGCGGTGGCCCACGGTGGAGGACCTTGCAGCGGCGCAGGACGGCGAGGTCATGGCCGCCTGGGCCGGCCTTGGCTACTACGCCCGCGCCCGCAATCTGCTCGCCTGCGCCCGCGCCATCGCCGCCGATCACGCCGGCGTCTTTCCGGACGACGAGGAGGCTCTGCGCCGGTTACCAGGGATCGGCGCCTACACCGCTGCGGCCGTGGCCGCCATCGCCTTCGGTCGAGCCGCCAACGTCGTGGACGGGAATGTAGAGCGGGTGATCTCGCGGCTCCTGGCCGTGGAGACGCCCCTGCCCGCCGCCAAGCCTGAGCTGAGCCGCCTTGCGGGGGCGCTGGTGCGGGACGACCGGGCCGGCGACTGGGCCCAGGCTCTCATGGACTTGGGCGCCACCGTCTGCCGTCCGACGAACCCACTCTGCGACCGCTGTCCGGTGTCGGTCCACTGCGCCGCTCTGGGCATGGGAACTCCGGCCGCGTTTCCCCGCCGGACCGCCCGGGCCGATCGTCCGCACCGCTACGGAGCCGCCTTTCGCCTGGTGAGGGCGGGCGACGTCGGCCTTGTGCGCCGTCCCGCCAGAGGGCTTCTGGGAGGAATGCTGGGCCTGCCCACCACCGACTGGCGCGCCGCGCCCTGGACTAGCAACGAGGCCCTCACCGTCGCGCCGCGCCTGGTCACGAACGGGGTGTGGCGATCAGTCGGATCGGTGGAGCATGTCTTCACCCACTTTTCCCTGACGCTCGGCGTGTATGAGTCCGGCCACGCTGCGCACGATCCAGCGCTCGTCTGGACGGCGGCCGCCCAGGCCGCCTCACAGACGCCCTCGCTCTTTCGCAAGGCTTTGGGCGTGGAAATGTCACCGATCTCGGCTACTGCGCTGCACGCGCCTCCGGGGAAATGAACATGGACGAGCCTCCCGTCACGCCAACGCTGCATCGCTGGCACGAGGGCCTTCTGGAGCGCTGCAGGCGGCTTGCGCCGGTGAGCACCGCTGTGGCCCACCCCTGCGATCCCGATTCCCTGGCCGGGGCCATCGAGGCGGCTGCGCTTGGCCTGATCGCGCCCGTGCTCATCGGCCCCAGGACGAAAATCGAGGCGGCCGCCGCCGCGGCAAAGGTCGACGTCGCCGGCTTCCGCCTGGAGCATACGCCCCACAGCCATGCCGCGGCCGCCCGCGCCGTTGAACTGATTCGCGCCGGCGAAGCGGAGGTCCTGATGAAAGGGTCTCTGCATACGGACGAACTCATGAGCGCGGTCATGTCCGCCCAGACCGGACTTCGCACAGCCCGGCGCATCAGCCACGCCTACCTGATGGACGTCCCCCGCTATCCAAAGCCCCTTCTGATCAGCGACGCCGCGGTGAACATCGCTCCCAACCTGGAAGACAAACGCGACATTGTTCAGAACGCGATCGACCTTGCTCACATCCTCGGGATCGAAACGCCTCTGGTGGCCATTCTGTCCGCGGTGGAGACCATCAATTCCAAACTGCAATCCACCCTCGACGCCGCCGCCCTTTGCAAGATGGCCGATCGCGGCCAGATTACCGGCGGCCTGCTGGACGGTCCGCTCGCCTTCGACAACGCCATCGATATGGAGGCGGCCCTCGATAAGGGCATTATCTCGCAGGTGGCGGGCCAGGCCGATATCCTCATCGTGCCCGATCTGGTCTCCGGCAACATCCTCGCCAAACAGCTTATCTACCTCGCCGGGGCGGACGCGGCCGGGGTCGTCCTAGGCGCGCGGGTTCCGATCATTCTCACCAGCCGCGCCGACTCTCCTCGCACCCGCATCGCTTCATGCGCCGTCGCCGTGATGATGACCCGGCGCGACCGGGTCGGCGTTGTCCCTCTGAGCGCCTGAGCCATGGCGGGCGCCATCCTGACCGTCAACGCCGGCTCCTCAAGCCTGAAGTTCGCCCTCTACGCTGTTGCGGGCGAGACGCTATCCCCGCGGTTTCGCGGTCTGATCGAACGGCTGGGCGAAGCGCCTCGCCTCGTCGTTCGCGATCACGCTGGAACCGTGGTCGAAGAGACTGACTGGAGGGCCGGAGACGGCCCGGACCAGGACGCGTTCGCCGCGCGCCTACTGGGCTGGGTCGACGCGCACCTGCCCGTTGATCGTTTGGAGGTCGTCGGCCATCGCGTGGTTCACGGCGGCCGCGACCTCGTGGCGCCCGTGCGCGTGGATGGCCGGATTCTCGCCCAGATCGACGCGCTTTCGCCCCTCGCGCCCCTCCACCAGCCGCACAACGCCGCGGCGATCCGGGCCATCGCCGCCGAGCGCCCGGAACTGGCGCAAATCGCCTGCTTCGACTCGGCGTTCCATCACGCGATGCCCCCCGTCGCCACACGCTTCGGCCTGCCCCGCTCCCTGGAGGCGGAGGGCGTGCGCCGGTACGGATTTCATGGCTTGTCCTATGAGTTCATTGCGGGTCGGCTGACCACCCTAGCGCCGGACCTGGCCGCCGGACGGGTCATCGCCGCCCACCTGGGCAACGGCGCCAGTCTCTGCGCCATGACGGCCGGGCGAAGCGTCGACACCACCATGGGGTTTACCGCGCTGGACGGCCTTGTCATGGGAACCCGGTGCGGATCGCTGGACCCGGGAGTCATCCTCTACCTGCTACAGGCGAACGGCATGGACGCTGCCTCCATCGAGGACCTGCTCTACAAGCGCTCGGGCCTGCTCGGCGTGTCCGGGATAGCCAGCGACATGCGAACGCTCATTGCCAGCGACGCGGAGAGCGCGCGCGAGGCCATTGACCTCTTTGTCTACCGTATCGCGCGGGAGGCCGGCGGCCTGACCAGCGCCCTGGGCGGTCTCGACGGCATAGTGTTCACCGCCGGCATCGGCGAGAATGTCCCCCTTGTCCGCTCCGAGGTCTGCACGCGTCTCGCGTGGTTGGGCGTGAACCTGGATGAGGCGCAGAACCGGGGCGGCCAGGGCCGGATAAGCGCGGCGGACAGCAAAGTTCAGGTCTGGGTGATCCCCACCGACGAGGAATGGATGATCGCCACGCACGCCCGCGCGTTCATCTAGGCGCTCCCGGCCGTCCTAGACCACCATCTCCGCACGGATCTTGGCTCGCAGCACGTCGATCGGCGCGAGGCCCTTGTCGCTCTTGAAGTGCCAGTAAGTCCAACCGTTGCACGCAGGCTGGGACTGCAGGATTGCGCCCATCTTGTGGATGGATCCCACAAGATCGCCGACCGCCAAACTTCCATCCGCCCGAACGCGGGCGGCGCGCTCTCCCTTGGGACACCAGATCAGATCGCCGGGCCGAAGCAGCCCTGCCTCGACGATCTGGCCGAAGGGGACGCGCGGCTCCGACTTCTTCGATCCCATCACATCGAGTTCAGCGGCGGTGGCGGGGTTTACCGAGGCGATCCGCTTCTTGGCGGCATCGGCATATTCACTCTCCCGTTCTATGCCGATGAAATGACGGCCAAGCCGTTTCGCCACGGCCCCAGTCGTGCCCACCCCGAAGAACGGATCAAGGATTACATCGCCCGGCCGTGTCGACGAGAGGATGACCCGGTGCAGGAGGGCCTCGGGCTTCTGCGTGGGGTGGGCCTTGGTTCCGGCGGCGTTCTTCACCCGCTCTTCGCCAGTGGCCAGCGGCAGGGTCCAGTCGGAGCGCATCTGGACCTCGTCATTCGCCATCTTCATGGCGTCGTAATTGAAGGTATAGCGCCTGGCGCCGCGGGATTTGGACGCCCAGATCAGGGTCTCATGGGCGTTTGTGAAACGGGTGCCTTTGAAGTTCGGCATAGGGTTCGATTTGCGCCAAACCACGTCGTTCAGAATCCAGAAGCCCAGGTCCTGAACAGCTCGCCCAACACGGAAGATGTTGTGATAGCTCCCGATCACCCAAAGGGCGCCGTCGTCCTTGAGAACCCGGCGACAGGCCGTCAGCCAGGCGATGGTGAAGGCGTCATAGGCTTCGAAGCTGGCGAACTGGTCCCAGTGATCGTCCACAGCGTCCACCCGGGAATTGTCCGGTCGCAGCAGGTCGCCGCCCAGCTGAAGATTGTATGGCGGGTCGGCGAAGACGAGGTCCACCGACCGCTCCGGCAATCCCGCCATCGCTTCGATGCAGTCGCCGACGATGATCCGGTCTTTCGAGAGACCCATGAGGCAGCCCTTGCCGTGGATGACTCCCCGCTATGGCCGGTCGAGGTGAAGGGGGGGTTAAGGGGCTCCGCCGAACGCTTCAGCTTCGATTGATATCCTCGCCTTCCGACAGGAATCTTTGCATCAGGCGCTGCGCGTCAGGGTCGTTCTTCAGAAGAGTGAGGAAGCGTCCACGTGAGCGCGCGCCGGCAGCGTCAAGGGTGTGATCCTCCCGATTCTTGACCAGAGCCTTGGCAGCGGCCAGGGCGCCGGGCGGTTTGCGGGCGAGATCGCGGGCGATGGCGGTCGCACGCGCCAGCGCGCCCTCCTGCGCCACCTCGTGCACGAGGCCCAGACGCAGCGCCTCCTCAGGTCCCACCGTGCGGCCGCGCAGAATGAGCTCCAGCGCGCGGGCCTCGCCCACCAGCCGGGGCAGGCGATCCGTCCCGCCCGCTCCAGGAAAGATGCCGATGTTCACTTCCGGTAGGCCGATCTTGAAATCGCCAGGCTGGGTGATGCGAAGATCGCAGCACAGGGCGAACTCGAAGCCGCCGCCCTGGCAGTAGCCGTTGATCGCCGCGATCGTCGGCTTGGGCAATGAATCCACAAGATCGAACACGTGCGTCACGGCGTTGCCGGCGCGCGCGCTGTGCATCAGGTGCTCATCATCCGCGCCCGAGTCGCGCAGGCGCGGGCCGATTTCAAGCAGCTCGCCGACGTCGTAATGGCGGATGAAGACGCCTGGCACGGCGCCGGTGAACACGATCACCCGAACCGTGTCATCTTTGGCCAGAGCCTCCACCGCCTCCGCCAGCTCCCTTGTCTGGGCGCCGTTGAGGTAGCCGCGGGGCGGGTTGGCGAAACAGACCTCCGCGACACCGGCCTCGTGGCCGACCAGGATGAGGGGCGCCATCTTCGCTTCAGGCCGCGCAGGCCTCGAAGCCGGCGCGCAAGGCGGGCTCGTCGAGGTTTCGGCCGATGAACACCATGCGGCTCTCTCGGGTGTCCGCGGGGGTCCAGGCGCGCTGCAGGTCGCCCTCCAGGATCATGTGCACCGCCTGAAAGACCAGACGCTTGTCTTCGCCGGCCACGTCCAGAATGCCCTTGGCGCGCAGGATATCCGGTCCCTGGGCCGCCAGAAGCTCGTTCAGCCATCGCGTCACCTTGACCCCGTCGAGGGGGCGGTCAAGGCGCAGGGAAACGCCCTTGATGTCGTCATCGTGGACGTGGTCGTGCGCCTCATGCCCATGATCGTGGTGATCATGATCGCAGTGTTCATCATGCACATGGCCAGGCTCGCCGTGGGCGGGACCCAGAAATTCCGGCTCGAGGGCGACAATGCGGTCGAGGTCGAAACCACCCTGACCGAGAATCGACGTGAGAGGCACGTTGGATCGTTCGGCGCGGTGAATCTTCGCCAGCGGGTTGAGACGGCGAAGCCGGCCCTCGATCATGGCCAGGTCCGCCGAGGTGACGAGGTCGGTCTTGTTGAGCACGATCTGGTCGGCGAAGGCGATCTGTTCGCGCGCCTCGCGGCTTTCCGACAGACTGAGGAGGATGTGTTTGGCGTCCACCACCGTGGTCACTGAGTCCAGACGTGTTCGGGCCTTCACATCGTCATCGACGAAGAATGTCTGAGCGACGGGTCCCGGATCGGCCAGCCCCGTCGTCTCGATGATGATGGCGTCGAAGCCGCGTGTGGCCGTGGCCTGGCGGCGCATCAGACCCTGGAGCACCCGGATGAGATCGCCCCGCACGGTGCAGCAGACGCAGCCGTTGTTCATTTCGAACACTTCCTCGTCCGCCCCGACCACAAGATCGTTGTCGATGCCGATTTCGCCGAACTCATTGACGATCACGGCGTAGCGCTTGCCATGGTCCTCGCTAAGGATGCGGTTGAGAAGGGTGGTCTTGCCGGCGCCGAGGTAGCCGGTGAGGACGGTGACGGGAACCTGGGTCATGTCCCACTATTAGGGGATGGCGACGCCTTCGTCCAAGGACCAGCGCGCCAGGCGGACCGCCTCCCCCGGCGTTGACTTGGCGCCGCCCGCCGGTATATGTCGCCTCCCTCGCCCGTGGGTCCGCTCGCGGGCGCATTCGTTATTGCACCACCCCTACGTTCATTTCTCTTTCGAAGGCGCCAACCGATGTACGCTGTGATCAAGACCGGCGGCAAACAGTACCGGGTCCAGGCCGGCGATCTGCTGGTCGTCGAAAAGCTCGACGGCGAGCCCGGCGCGAAGCTGGCGTTCGACCAAGTTCTGATGATCGGCGAGGGCGAAGCTGTCACGGTCGGTGCACCCCTTATCGAAGGCGCGTCAGTGAGCGCCACCCTGGTCGAGACCCGCAAGGGCGAGAAGATCAAGGTGTTCAAGAAGATCCGCAGGCAGGGCTACCGGCGCACGCGCGGCCATCGCCAGTTCCAATCGGTTCTGCGCGTCACCGGCATCGACGGCGACGGCAAGAGCGCCGCCTGGGACGGCGCCATCGATCTGACGCCCCTGGCCGTTCTCAACGCCCGCGCCCGAAACCTCGCTCGCGGCATGGAAATCGCCGAGGCCCGCACGGCGGAGCGTCAGGCGGCCAAGGCCGTCGTAGCCGAACCCAAGGCGCCCAAGGCCAAACCCGCGGTGGCCAAGAAGGCCGTGACCAAGGAAGCGGACGCCGAGCCGGTAAAGGCCGCCGCGCCCGTGAAGAAGGCCGCAGCCGCGAAAACGACGACCGCCAAAGCGGCCGCCACGAAGGCCGCAGCCCCGAAGGCCGCCACCGCTAAGGCAAAAGCGTCCAAGGCCAAGGCCTCGGACGACAAAGCCTGAACCGCACGATCCAGGGAGACTAGACCATGGCCCACAAGAAATCCGGCGGCTCTTCGCGCAATGGGCGCGACTCGGCCGGCCAGCGCCTCGGCGTGAAAAAGTTCGGCGGCGAGGCCGCTCTCGCCGGCAATATTCTTATCCGTCAGCGCGGCACGAAATATTGGCCGGGCGAGAACGTGGGCATGGGCAAGGACCATACGCTCTTCGCCAAGGCTACAGGCGCGGTGAAGTTCATCACCAAGCGAAATGACCGAACCTATGTGAACATCGTGCCGGCCGCGCCGGCGGTTACCGACTAAGCGATCCGAAAGATACCTCTGGATCGCCACATATCAGCGATCCGGACCAGCCAAGGTGAGCGGGGCCTCCGGAGATCGGAGTCTCCGCTCTTTTCATTTGGCTGATGAGGCAAGACGATCATGACGGGCACGATCGCGCCGCCGATCCTGACGACGGACCGGCTGACCCTGCGGCCGCTGAGCCGCCTGGACGCCCCGATCATGACCCGCCTGGCGGACGACCCGGGCGTGGCGCGAATGACGACCTCCATCCCCCATCCTTTCAGCCAGGACATGGCCGAAGGCTTCATCGCACGCATGGAGGAAGCGGACGCGGCGCGGGAAATCGTGCTGGCCGTCGAGCACTATCGGCAAGGCTTCGCCGGTGTGATCGGATTTCATCCAAAGGAGGGCATTTCGCCGGAGCTCGGTTACTGGATCGGACGGCCCTTCTGGGGCGCCGGTCTGATGACAGAGGCCGTGACTGCGGTGTTGGGCTGGGTCGCCGGCGAATGGCGCAAACGGGCCCTGTCCTCCGGCCATTTCGCCGACAACGAGGCCTCCGGCCGCGTGCTGGTCAAGGCGGGCTTCCTCTACACCGGCGAACTTGAATACCGCTACTCCGTCGCCCGCGGCGAAGAGGCGGCGACGCGCATGATGATATGGCTCCCTTAGATCCTTGCGAAAGCAGGCTGACAAACCCCGCGCGCCTCGCTATATAGGTTCCACTATCGTCCGTTAGCGCTGGATGGCGTTTACGAGCGGCGGCCTCCTGAAAAGGGCCTGCCGCTTTTTCTTTGCCCGTCCACAGCGCCGTTTGGGAAGGCTGTCCGTGCGCGGCAAAACCGCTGAAGACAACAGACTGCTGGAGTTGCTCGATCCGGTCGCCGACGCGGCAGGGTTCGCTATTGTGCGCCTGCGGCTGATGGGCGGGGACCGCGCGCGGCGGCTGCAGATCATGGCCGAACGGGCGGACGGCACCATGCTGGTGGAAGACTGCGCCCGTTTGGCGCGCGCGATCTCTCAGATCATGGATGCCGCCGACCCGATCAGCGGCGAATATCTGCTGGAGGTCTCCAGCCCCGGGGTCGACCGACCGCTGACCCGCCTGGAGGACTTCACGACCTATGAAGGTCACGAAGTGCGCCTTGAGCTCGATCGCCTGGCCGAGGGCCGGAAGCGTTTCAAGGGCGAACTGGCCGGCGTCGACGGCGATCACATCGCCATTAACATCGAGGGCGAGGAAGAGACCGCGCTGCTGCCCTATGCCTGGATTGTCGAGGCCCGCCTGGTCATCGATGACGCCCTGATGAAACGCGGCGCGGCGGCCAGAGCCGCCCGCCTGCTGCAAGACAACCAGACCAACTCCGAAAATGAGGATTCCATCCCATGAGCGCCACAGGCATTTCCGCCAACCGCCTCGAACTGCTGCAGATCGCCGACGCGGTCGCGCGCGAGAAGTCGATTGAAAAAGAGATCGTCATCGACGCCATCGAGGAAGCCATTCAGAAGGCGGCCCGCACCCGGTACGGCGCGGAGCACGACATTCGCGTCCACATCGACCCGAAGACCGGCGAGACCACCATCACCCGGGTCGTGACCGTCATAGACGACGACGCGCCGGCCATCGCCGAAGCCGATGGCGAGGAGCCGGTGAACGAATATGCGTTCAAGCGCCTGACCGAAGCGCTGCGCGACGACAAGGACGCCTTTGTCGGCAAGACCTACGAGGAGGTGTTGCCGCCTTTCGAGTTTGGCCGTGTGCAGACCCAGATGGCTCGCCAGGTGGTTACCGGAAAGGTGCGTGAGGCCGAGCGCGAGCGGCAGTTCGAAGAGTTCAAGGATCGCGTGGGCGAGATCGTCAACGGCGTCGCCAAGCGCGTGGAATACGGCAATGTGATCGTTGATCTGGGTCGTGGCGAGGGCATCATGCGCCGCGACCAGTCAATCCCCCGCGAAGCTTTCCAGATCGGTGACCGCGTGCGCGCCTACATCTACGACGTGCGGCGCGAGACCAAAGGTCCGCAGATCATGCTCTCCCGCGCCCACGGCGGCTTCATGGCGAAGCTCTTCGCTCAGGAGGTCCCGGAGGTCTACGACGGCGTCATCGAAATCCGTGCGGTGGCCCGTGATCCAGGCAGCCGGGCGAAAATGGCCGTGGTTTCCAACGACTCATCCATCGACCCGGTCGGCGCCTGCGTGGGCATGCGCGGATCTCGCGTCCAGGCGGTGGTCGCCGAACTGCAAGGCGAGAAGATCGACATCATCCAGTGGAACCCGGATGAAGCCACCTTCCTGGTGAACGCCCTGGCCCCGGCCGAGGTGACCAAGGTGGTCATGGACGAGGATGACGAGCGGGTGGAGGTCGTGGTGCCCGACGAACAGCTTTCGCTGGCGATCGGACGCCGCGGACAGAATGTTCGCCTGGCCAGCCAGCTGACCGGTTGGCAGATCGACATCATGACCGAGAGCCAGGAGAGTGAGCGGCGCCAGCGCGAGTTCGCCGAGCGCACCGTGCTGTTCCAGGAGGCTTTGGACGTCGATGAGGTCATTGCGCAGCTGCTGGTCACCGAGGGCTTCGCTACTGTGGAGGACGTCGCCTACGTCGAGCTTGGCGAAATCGCAGCCATCGAAGGCTTCGATGAGGACACCGCCGACGAAATCCAGGCGCGGGCCCGTGATTTCCTGGATCGCGAGGCAGCCGAGTACGACGCCAAACGCCGGGAACTGGGCGTTGAGGACGGCCTTCTTGAGGTTGACGGCGTGACCCTGCCCATGGCGGTTGCGCTAGGCGCCGGAGAGGTCAAATCCGTGGAGGATCTAGCAGGTCTGGTGCCCGACGATCTGCGCGGCTGGTACGAGACCAAGGGCGCCGAGCGGGTGCGCGAACTGGGCATCCTGGAAACCTTTGGTCTTACCCCCGAGGACGCAGAGGCCCTGATCATGCGGGCTCGCGTTGCGGCGGGCTGGATTGAACCCGAGGCGGTGATGGAGGAGGAGTTTGTCGAAGAGGCTCCCGTGGATGAGGCGACCGCCGTATTCGGCGACAGCGGCCGCCAGGCGCACTAGAGCCGGACCGCAACTTGGCTCCAACCCTAGCCGAGATTTCCAGGCAACGCCGAGACTTGGTCTCCGGCGAGGTGATGCCCGAGGGCCGCTTGATCCGATTCGTGGCGGGCCCGGACGGCGCCGTCACCCCGGACCTGGCCCGCAAACTGCCCGGCCGAGGACTCTGGGTCGTGGCCGACAGACCTTCGGTGGAAACCGCGGCGCGTAAGGGGCTGTTCGCCCGCGCGGCCAAAGCCAGGCTGGTCGCGACGGCCGATCTCGCGGATCAGGTGCAATTCCTGCTTCTGCGCCGGCTTCTTTCGGGGCTGGGCCTTGCGCGCAAGGCAGGCGATCTTACTTCGGGATTCGAGAAGGTGCTGTCCAGCGTAGCCGCCGGAAAGGCGGCGTTTATCGTCGAAGCGACGGACGGCGCTGCGGACGGTCGCCGCAAGATTTTAGGAGCGGCGCGAAAGTGCGCCGAGCCGCCTCGCCTGGTCGGCCTGTTCAGTTCAGATGAATTGGGTTTGGCCTTGGGCGGGGAGAATGTGATACACACCGCCTTCCTTGCAGGGCGAGGCGCTGATCGCTGGGCATCCGATGTCGAGCGGCTATCGGGCTTTCACCCGCTCTTTCCCGAGAGCTGGCGCGAGGATTTCTAGGCCGAGATCCGGCTTGGGCGAGGGACGGCGCAAGTGACGCTCCGGCCCTCTCGAACTTTTGGATGATGTGATCGGACGAAGTTCTGGCGTCCGACGGATAGTATCAAGCGAGCGCATGACGGACGAAAACGACAACGGTCGACCATCTTCAACGCCAGGAGGGCGCGCGCCGCTCACCCTGAAGCCACGCCTCGGCGGAGCTGTGAGCGCCGGAATGGTCAAGCAAAGCTTCAGCCATGGCCGCACCAAGACGGTTGTGGTGGAGACCAAACGACGACGCATGGACGCGCCTAGCGCAACGCCGGCAACGCCTTCGGAACGCCGGGCTGTCTTCGACGTGCGTCCGCCGGCGGCGCCAGCTCCGACGCCGGCGCCTGGCCCGACCCCGACGCCGTCGAGCTCCGCGGGGGGCTTGTCGGAGGACGAGCGCCGCGCCCGGCAGCGCGTCATCGAGGAAGCGCGCCGGGTCCAGGAACAACAGGCCGCCGAGCGCGAAGAGCGCGCCCGCGCAGCTGACGCCGCCAAACAGCAGGAACAGGCGGCCGCGCTCGCCGCGACGCCGGCCGTGGCGTCAGCGCCGGAACCGGTCGCCAGCGAGGCGCCCGTTGCGATGCCGGTTGAAGCGGCCGTAACGGCTGCGCCGGAGCCGACGCCCGCGCCCGAACCGGCGAAGCCGGTCCGAACCCTCGAGCAAGCGCGCGCCGCGGCCCAGCAGCGCGCTCCCGATGCGCCCCGCGCCGCCGCGCCGGCCCAGACTCGCACCTATGAACCTGGCCGGGAACGCAGGGACGAGCGCCCCAGCACCACCACCTATCGCCCCGAACGCCCCACCACGAGCGTCGCCTACAACCAGCGTGTGGCCAGGCCTGACGCCGGCTATGCGGCGCAGTCTACCCGGGAAGCCGCAGCCAGCGAGGCGTCGACAGGCGCCCAGCGCGAGCGGCCGACCAGACCCGGAGAAACGGTTCGATTTTCCGCCCTGGCGCCCCGCCCGGCCCGTGACAACGCGCGCCCGGGCGCGCCGCGACCCGGCGCTGGTCGCCCTGGCGCCGCGCCGGCGGAGCCTGAAATCCAGCGCGCCGCGCGCCAGACACCCAGACCGGGCAGCCTGAACCTCGACCGCCGACCCGATTTCGACGACGAGGACAGCCGCAAGAGCAAGGCCGGCGCCGGAAAGGCGGTGTCCCGCACGCGCGGCGAGCCAAAACGCCGGGAAGGCCGCCTGACTATCCAGGCCGTCGCGGGGGACGACGAGGGCGCCGTCGAGCGCATGCGGTCTCTCGCCTCGGTTCGCCGGGCGCGCGAGCGGGAGCGCGAAAAGCGCAAAGGCGGCGGCCAGGAAGCCGCCAAGGCGGCCCGTGAAGTCGTCATCCCCGATGTGATTACGGTCCAGGAACTCGCCGGACGCATGGCGATCCGCGCCGTGGAGATCCTGAAGTTCCTCGCGCGCGAGGGCGTTATGTTGAAGGGCTCTGACGTCATCGACACAGACACAGCGGAGCTCGTGGCGACCGAGTTCGGCCATACGGTGCGACGGGTTTCCGAGAGTGACGTTGAGACGGGCTTCCTTGCCGAAGAGGATGTGGACGATCACCTGCTGCCGCGTCCTCCCGTCGTCGCCGTCATGGGTCACGTGGATCACGGCAAGACGTCGCTGCTGGACGCCCTTCGCGCTACGGATGTCGCGGCCGGCGAGCACGGCGGCATCACACAACACATCGGCGCCTACCAGGTCCGCCTGGCCGACGGCGAACGCATCACCTTCCTCGACACGCCGGGCCACGCCGCCTTCAGCGCCATGCGCGCTCGCGGGGCCAATGTCACCGATATCGTCATCCTGGTGGTGGCGGCCGACGACGGCGTAATGCCCCAGACGATTGAGGCCATCCAGCACGCCAAGGCGTCCGGAGCGCCGATCATCGTCGCCATCAATAAGGTCGACAAGGCGGGCGCCGATCCGAACCGGGTGATCAACGAGTTGC
>Ga0302279_10005181_pt1 | contig 14734 bp, 8 predicted proteins | sample III_Bog_N3_3_FD_194541 | JGI IMG/M metagenome (GOLD analysis project Ga0302279, IMG submission 194541) | Peat permafrost microbial communities from Stordalen Mire near Abisko, Sweden - III_Bog_N3_3 | ecosystem: Environmental > Terrestrial > Soil > Wetlands > Peat | place: Sweden: Abisko...
TGCTGCGAGACGACGCCGAGCGCGGTGAGTACGGGCCGGCGCTCCCCGAGCACATAATGCTGCCGGGGGCCCTGTTGCTCATGTCGCTCGGGCTCTGCTTCGGCCTCGCGCTCGGCATCAAGAGCTCGGCAGCTCGTCTGGCCGTCCGAGTCGTCGGCTTCGTGCCTCCGGTGGTCGCGTACGTCATGCTCAGGCCGCCCAGCTTCGGGAGCAGCGTCACGATCATGCTCTCGACGAGCCAGTGGATCGGTCTCGTGTCGGCCCTGCTCGTCTCGTATTTCTACGCGCAGTTCTGGGCCGTCGCACGGAAGCAGCCCGCGGCAGCGATGGGGGTGGCCTCACTCGGACCCGGCGCAGAGCGCATCGCGGCAGATGCGCGGCGGCAGTCCGAAGAAGAGGCCGACGAGGAAGACGAAGGCGACGAGGATCACGCTGCGGACGAGTCGCACGCGCTGTCCTCGGAAAGCAAATGACGCGTCGCGGTCGCTCCGTCCTCGCCGCCTGGGTCTTCGCTGCGGCGTTCGCAGCGACCCCCGCGTTCGCGGACAAGGTCGCCGTCCTCCCCTTTCTGAACACGTCGGCGGCGACTAGCCTCGATCTCGATTCGGCGCGGAACGCGACGCGCCTCGCGGTTACGGCCCTCTCGCACTCGCTCCCGACCGACGGAGAGATGCTGACGGCGCAGATGTCGTCGAAGGATGGCGTCGCCGACACGGGCGAGGAATACCGGGCGGCCGGCCGGGCCTCCACGTCCGACTGGACCATCGTCGGACACGTCGAAGGGCACGGCCCGACGTACCGCCTCGAGCTCGATGTTTGCCAAGTCTCGAGCGGCCGTATCGAGTCGCTCGCGCGCGAGGTGAGCCCGGCCCAGGCGAGTAGTCAGATAGGTGAGATGCTCGGGCTTCTGCTTCGCCCGGAAGGTATCGCGAGCTCTGCGATCCCCTGGGAGCGTGGTGTACCTCCGGTCCCCGTCGCGCCGCCTCCGCCTCCGCCCGCGGTGGCCACGCCGGACGCGCCTACCTCGCCTCCGCAAGCCCCCGCACCGCCCGACGTGCAGCACCGTTACGCGGATGAGCATCCGCTTGGCCTGGGCGTATCGACCAGTGTGCTCACGGCGTTCTCGCGCCCGGCCAATGCAACCGGGTCTGCGGCGTCTGCGCTCGCGGGCATCACGGGTGCCTATGCGCTCCGTGGGGTCCCGGGGCTCGAGGTGCGAGCGGACGTCGATTGGTCATTCGCCGGTCCCGGCTCGGTGACAGTGGATGCCGGTGCGCGCTACGCGATTCCGATCGCCCCCTCGCTGCGGCTCTTCGCCGGACCGGAGGCGACTCTCGGCGCATTCTTCGCCTCGGGCGCCGACAAGACGGCGCGCGCGCTCTTGCAGGGAGCGGCGTTCGTCGCTCTCGGTCTTGGTACGCGGTTCCAGCTCGAGCTTGCGGGGAGTCTGGCCTACGCGGCGGGCTCCCCGTCGCTCTCGCTGGGAGGGGGCACCCTCCGCGGACTCGTGCGATTCTAGAGCCCGGATGCTCCTCCGGTCGCGTCGGGACACCGTGAGGCTGGGAAAAGCAATCGGCCGCGCGCTCGAGCCACGCGACCTCGTGATCCTCTCGGGCGGCCTCGGTGCGGGAAAGACGTTCCTCGCGCGAAGCATCGTGCGAGCGCTCGGAGTCACCGAGCGGGTTCGCGTCGGGAGCCCCACGTTCTCGCTCGTGCACGAATATGAGTCCCCGTTCGGGCTCCTCCTCCACGTCGACCTCTATCGACTGCGTGACGGCGCCGTCCCTCTCGCGGACGAGGTCGCGCGCCTCGGTCTGCGCGAACAGCGCGCGGATGGGGCCGTGCTGCTGGTCGAGTGGGGCGACGACGCGGAGGAAGCCTTGGGCGGAGCAGTCGCGCTCGGGGTCCACATCGAGCCCGGGAGCTCGCCGAACGAGCGCGACGTCAGGCTCGACGGATTCCGAGCTTCGGCGGTGAGGGGATGAGCCGCATCGCGCCCGTCGGTCGTCGGGGCGTCACGCTGACCGTGCTCGGTCTGCTGGTTCTCGCGGTCGCTGGGCTCGTGGCGCTGCGCGAGTGGCGCCATCGCCGTCTGCCTCCCCCTTCGCACGATCTGGTCACGCACGACGCCGTCATCAGCCTCGACCCCAAGACCGGAGCGCTCACGCTCCATGACACGGCGCACACGTGGGTGCGAGAGCTCGCTCTCTCGATTGTCGTCGACGGAGAGGCGAGGCCGATCGACTTCGGCGACGCCCCTCTGCCGGCCGTCGCGGGCGTTACGCTTCAAGCCCGCGTGCAATTCGCGCTGGATGGCGCACCAAAAGACGCCACGCTCTTCCTCTCAGTCCAGCCGGACGCCGACGAGCTTGTCATGATGCTCTCCGTTCCTGCGCTGGGCGCGGGGGTCACCCACACCGTCGCATTGCGTGCCGAGGTTTCCACCGCGGGGCGGAGCGCGTTTCTGTCAGGCGTGGGGGAAATTGCCGACCTCGGCACGAACAAAGGACGCGTGCTCTTGGTCGACGCCGAGCGCGTGACGATCGGGTTCGTCTCTCTGCGTGGAACGCTCGAGGTCTCCGCGGTCATCGACGATGGCGACGAGGTCGGGAGCCCGATGCGCCTCGCCATCACGGGCCCTACTGAGCAGGCCGGGTCAGGAGGGGGCGCGGACGCCGACTTGCGTGTTGCGCTCGGGTCATCGTCGCGCGTCGTGGGGGCCCTCTATCGCCTCGCGGGCGAGCACACCGTGCACGTTCGTGGGGAGGTCACGGGCGCGTCGAAGGGGGCACGCGTGTACGGGCTCGATGCGGCCGCCACGCCCGTCGTGCGCATCGACACCGACCCGAACGGTCACTTCGCGTTCAGCGTCCCGAAGACCGTGGTCGAATGGTACGCGACCCTCGGGTCGTCGCTGACGAGCACCCCGGTCCGGTTCATCCCCGGGAGCGGGCCCGATCTCCACTTGCAGGTCGCGCCCGGCGGCACGTTGCGCATTCGCGTGACCGACCCCGACACCCAGAAGCCCCTCACGGCGCGCATCATCGTGCGCGGTGAAGGCGCGTCGCTCGATCCGAGCTTCGGGCCGGACTACCGCGCCACCGGCGCCGGCCCCCTCATCGATGCGCTACGCGGCGACGTCGAGACGCCGGTTCCCGATGGGCACTACCGGGTGTCCGCCACGAAAGGGCTCGAATGGAGCATCGATGCGAAGCAGGTCGTCGTGCTCCCCGGGCACACGGTCGACGTCGAGCTCTCGCCGCGCCATGTGGTCCCGAGCGATGGTGTCATCGGCTGCGATCTTCACGTTCACGCGCGACCGAGCTTCGACTCGCCGGTGTCACCCGAGGACCGCGTCCTGTCGCTCGTCGCGGCCGGGATCGACTTCGCCGTCCCCTCCGAGCACAACACGGTCGGAGACTACGCCCCGATGCTGGCCACGCTCGACCTCTCCCGTCAGCTCTCGACGGTCACGGGGGTCGAGGTCACGACCTACTCGCCGCGCTTCGGCCACTTCGGTGTGTTTCCGTACCCAAAGGGACCGGTGCCTCCCTACCGGGGCACGACGGCCGCCCAGGTTTTTGCCGCCGCACACCGCGACCCGGCTCGCGTGCTGCAGGTGAACCACCCGCGCCTCTCCAAGGGCATCGGCTACTTCGACGTCGTGCACTTCGACCCGAAGGCGGCGCACTTGCCGTACAACATGCGGACCGACTTCGACACGATCGAGGTCTACAACGGCTTCGACGGCAACGAGCCGGAGCGTGTCGACGCCGTCCTTCGCGATTGGTTCGCGCTCCTGAACGATGGGTTTCGTTACGTCGCGACGGGGAGCAGCGACGCCCATCGCATCCAGTATCAGTGGGCGGGCTACCCGCGGACGATGGTCTCGGTGCCCATCACGGCGCCGGTCGACGAAGCGCTCGGTGTCGACCCGCTCGCGGTCATCGCAGCGCTCAAGAAGGGGCACGCGTCCGTGACGACCGGCCCCATCGTCGATCTCGACGTCGACGGCGCGCATGTGGGGGACGAAGCCTCGGCGATGGATGGCCGTGTGCGCGCGCACATCACGGTGAGGGCCGCGCCGTGGGTCGACGTGACGTCGGTCGATATCGTGGTCGCCGGCCGCGTGGTGCGCACGATTCCCATCGTCTCCCGCCCCACCGTCACCGGGCCCGAAGCTGGCTCGCTCGCGGAAGCTCAGCTCCGCACGCTGCGACTCGAAGAGACGGTCGACATCGATGTCGGCGCGAGCGACAACTGGATGCTCCTGGTCGCGCGAGGAACGCGCAAGCTCGACGACGTGCTCCCGTTCATGCCCGTCCCCCCGATCGGCTTCACGAACCCCATCTGGCTCCTTCACGACCCGGCGAGCTTCTTCGGGCCCCCGCGCCCTCGCCTGAAGCGCTGACGCCGCCGCTCTGCTCGGCCAGCCCTACTTCGCCAGCCGCATCACCGTGCCGCTCGCGTAGCTCGCCCAGTAGACGCTCTTGGCGTCGACCGCGATCGTGAGCGGGCTCACCTGCTGCTGCGCCAGGGTGGTCACAGCTCCACCGACGAGCGGGACCTCCATGACCGTGCCGTCGCCCCAGTCGGTCCAGTACACGTTCGTCGCGTCCACCGTGATGCCCCACGGGTGCGTGCGTCCACCGGCGAGCGTGACGGGGGCGCCTCCGGAGAGCGGTGCCGCGACGACGGCGCCGTCCGTCCAGTCGGTCCAGTACACGTTGTTCGTGTCGATCGCGATGTAGAGGGGAAGATCCGGCTCTGCGGCGAGCGTTGCGGAGGCGCCGCCATCCTTGGCCGCGACCGGAACGGCGAAGACGGTGCCGCCGTCCTCCCCAGGATCGAGCTGGTTGGACCAGTAAAGAGTCGTCGCGTTCAGTGCGAGGCCGGTCGGCACGGTCAGCCCAGAGGCGGCGATCTGCGGAGTGCTCGCATCGGTGGCCTCGGTCATGATGACCCCCGCTCCGGGCTCGTCGCCGTTCCATACCGTCCAGAACGCCTGTCCGTCGCGCACGACGATCGAGTCGGGCTCGTTGAGGCCGAAGGCCATGGTGGTCAGCGCCCCGCCGCCCAGCGGAACTCGCACCACGGTGCCAATGTCGGTCGTGCCGTTCGACTCGGTAGTCCAGTATGCGTTGTTCGAGTCGACCGCGATGTGGAGCGGCTGGACCTGGCCGGTCGCGAGGGTGGTGATGTTGCCACCGAGAATCGGAGTCTTGAGGACCGTGCCGTCCGTCTCCTTGTTCGTCCAGTAGATGAACTCGGAGTCGACCGCGAGCGCGAACGGGGCGCTCTGCTGCGACGCGACCATGACGGGCTGGCACATCCCGCCGACGCAGGTGCCGCCGAGGCAATCGTGCCCGCAGGCGCCGCAGTTGTGGCTGTCGGTCTTCGGGTCGACGCACGCGCTGCTGCAGAGGCTCTCGAGGCATCCGCAGGTCCCCTGAGGTTGCCACACACCGTTCTCGTCGCACGTCTGCGGCATGCCGTCGGTGCACTGCATCGCGAAGGGGGTGCACGCGACGCACGCGCCGTGGAGGCACACGGGATCGGGGGTCCCGCACGCTGAGGGTGCGACCACCCAGCGACCGGCCACGCACGTCTCGGGCGTGTCGCCAACGCATGCTTCCTGACCCGTGTCGCAGGCGAGGCCGGGCGGGACGGCGTCCGCTTCGTGCCCCGCATCGACGGGGCATCCCATGCACGCGCCATAGCCGCTGCCGTTCGGGCTGCAGGTCTGTTCGCCTGTCGCGCCGCCCGGGCATGCGCACGGGATCACGTGCTCCGGGACGCACGCCGTAGGCCCTACGGTGACGTCCATTCGCGCGACGTCGTGCCGAGCGTCGACCCCCGCGTCCTCGTGCGGCGTGGCTCCAACGGTGCCGCCACAGGCTGTCGCGCTCGCCGCGAGCGTCGCCAGCGCCGGGAGGCTGAGCCCGACCCGCAGCAAAGGCCCCACACGCCACTGGCTCTCGCTCATTCGGGTCGCCCTCACTTCGCCACCGCCAGGATTGTCCCCGTTTGGGGAGGATTGTCGCCAAGCGCAGACCAGTACGCACGCAGGCTGTCCACGGCGACCCCCGTGATGAAAGTCTGGTCAAGGGCGACGGCCAGCGGTGTGGTCGTGCCGAGCGCCAGCCGCGTCACGCTGTTGTCGGGGGACGCCGAGCCGAAGTCGTTGTTGACCCAGAACGCGCTGAGCCCGTCGTACGCGATGGTGCCGATGTCGCTCTCGCCGGACACGAGGACGAGCGGTGCACCGCCTGTCGACGCGACCGAGTTGATGGTGGAGTTCAGCGGAAGCTCGAACGCGAGGTCCTGACTCGTCCAGAACACGGTGCCGCCGCCGACCGTGATCCCCGTCGGGAACAGCGTGGGCTCGGTGGCCAGCGTGGTGATGGCTCCGCCTGCGCGCGGGATGCTGAGGACCGCGCCCCCTGCGGCGGTTGCCTGCACCGTCCAGTAGACGTTGATCCCGTCCGCCGCGATACCGGAAGGGGGGAGCGGCGAGCTCGCGAGGCTCGTCGTGAGGCCCCCGGCGATCGGCACCGATTGGACCAGGTCGGCTTCGTCGAGCCAGTAGACGTTCGACGCGTCGATCGCGAGGGCTACCGGCGACCTCCGATCCGTCGCGAGCGTCGTCACGGCGCCCCCCGCGAGAGGCACCTTCGACACGGTGCCGGCGTTGCTGTCCACCCAGTAGACGTTCGACGCGTCGATGGCTATCCCGTCGGGCGACGACCCGCCCGACGCGAGGATCGTCGTGGCGCCCCCCGTGACCGGGACCTTGGCCACGTTGCCCAACGTGCGGTCGACCCAGTAGACGAACGCCCCGTCCGACCGGAGCGCCCACGGCTCGCCGAGCCCGGAGACCAGCGTGATTGGCTGGCAGAAGCCCTCCGCGCACGTTCCACCGAGACAGTCGTGGCCGCACACGCCGCAGTTCGCGCTGTCGGTCTTGAGGCTGACGCATCCGCTCGCGCACGCCGTCTCGAGGCACGTGCACGCGCCTTCGCTGCAGTCGGGGCGTGGCTGGCTGCACGTCGTCGTCGGTTGCCACTCGCCGGCTGCGCTGCAGACCTCGACGGTACCGCTCCCGCTCCCGCCCTCGGCGGCGCCGCACGTGGTCGTCCCGGGGGAGCACGCGACGCATTGCCCCTCGAGGCAGAACGGGACGCCGTCGCCGCAGTTGGCCTCGAGCATCCACTGCCCCGCCTCAGCGCAAATCTCGGGGGTCGTGCCCACACAGTCGAGCGTCCCGCGAGTACACGCCACGTCGCTCCCGGAGTCCTTCGGCGGTGGGGCGGCGTCGAAGTCGGGGCAACCGTGGCACGTCCCGAAGCCACCACCGTCCGCCACGCAATCCTTCACGCCCAATCCGCCGCCAACACACGTGCATGCCACCTGCTCGCCGGGCACGCACGGTGCAAGAGGACGCGACGTGTCGACCTGCGGGGCGCTGTCGTGCACGTCGGGCACGGCCGCATCGACGATCGGGAGAGGGCTGCTGACCTCGAGGTCGCTCCGCCCGCAGGCGACCAGCGCGGTGCCAAGGAAAGCTGCCAGCAGCACCCTCGGAGGTACCCATCCCAGCTTCGGGCCACCCCGCATCATCGCTTCAAGGTAGCGGACTCGGACGTGCGAGCCAATGGCTGGGCATCGCGTCCGGCTGAAAAGCTACCGCCCTAGCGGCCGCGGCTCGCCTCTGACCTCCCGTAACTCGCGGTGCCTCGGGTTAGGTGGTACCCTCGAGTACGCGTTTGAGGCGAAAACCGGGGGCTCGTCGGTCGGCGAAGCGGATTCCAAGTGAACGAAGCGTTCGGTCGATACCGGTTGCTAGAGCGGCTGGGCCAAGGCGGTATGGCGGAGGTCTTCAAGGCGAAGAGCTTCGGCGTCGAAGGCTTCGAGAAGATCCTCGTCATCAAGCGGATCCTCCCCGAGCTCGCGCGGAGCCCCGAGTTCGCGGAGATGTTCATCCACGAGGCCAAGCTCGCGGTGCGCCTCTCGCACGCCAACATCGTGCAGGTCTTTGATCTCGGCCTCGCGCCCGCCACGGACCTCCTCGGGACCAAGCAGCCCGCCGCCTACTTCATGGCGATGGAGTTCGTGAACGGGCTCGACCTCGCGTCCCTCCTCGCGCGCTCCAGGCGCCAGCAGATTCCTCTCCCCATCGACCTCTGCGTGTACGTCGCGGCCGAGGTCGCCAAGGGGCTCGATCACGCGCACCGCCGCCGCGACGACCAGATGAGACCCCTCGGCATCGTCCACCGCGACGTGTCGCCTCAGAACGTTCTTCTGTCGCTCGAAGGGGAGGTGAAGGTCACCGACTTCGGCATCGCCAAGGCCCGCGGCGCGCTCGACTCGAAGGCGCAGGACGAGACGCAGCGGCGTCAGCTCCACGGCAAGTTCGCGTACATGAGCCCCGAGCAGACGAAGGGGGACTCGGTCGATGCCCGAAGCGATCTCTTCTCGCTCGGCGTCGTTCTTTACGAGTGCCTCGCTGGGGTCAACCCGTTCAGCGCACCCACGACGTTCGAGACGATGCGTCGTGTGCAGGCGTGCGAGTACCCGCCTATCGAGATCCTCCGCAGCGATACGCCGGCTGATCTCATCGCGCTGCTGAAGCAGGCGCTGTCGAAGGACCCGGACGCTCGGTTCGCCGACGCGGGGCGCATGTACGAGTCCCTCCTCGCGTTTCTGTACGCGCACGGACGCCGCTACAGCGGGCACGACCTCGCGACGTTCCTCGCGGGGTTTCGCACGGTCGAAGAAGCGGCCACGACGGCCCACATCGCCGACCCGATGCTCGATGGCGATGGCAGCACCGCGATGCCGACTCCGGCCGAGTCGCCCCTGGCCCGCATCGGAGCGCGGAGCAACAAGAGCGAATCCGGCGTCAAACAAGTCCCCCTCGAGCGCGCGGCCGGCGTAGGCGAACGGCGCGAGGTCACCGTCGTCGAGCTCCCCACGCGCGAGATCCCTGCTCTCGGCGACAAGGCCGCCGCCCTCATGCTCCGCTACGGTGGTCGCATCCACAAGCGCGAGCCCGAGCAGATCACGGCGCTCTTCGGCCTCGGTGAGCCGGACGGACGTGACACCGAGCTCGCCACGCGCTGCGCCCTCGTGGCCCTTCGTGCGCTCGACGGCCCGCGGCAGCCGAGCGCCGGCGTGCACACGGGGCGTATCCACGTGTCGGCCCAGGGGGACGCCACGGAGGACGACCGCCTCGAGTCGCTCGTGACGACGGCGCGTGAGCTCGCGCGGGCCCGCGAAGGGCGAGTGGCGATTTCGTCGGTGGCCCTTCGCCAGGTGAAGCGACTCTTCGGCGTCGAGCCCCTCGAGGGCGATAAGACACAGACGGCCGCATCTCTCGTGCTCGACGTGCGCGGCGGACACGAGGCGTTCGGTCGCTTCGTCGGTCGCAAGGACGAGCTCCGCACCATCGGCGAGGTGCTCGCGGCGGCGACCAAGCGCAAGGCCCGCATGCTCACCATCCGGGGGGACCACGGCGTCGGCAAGACGCGGCTGCTCCTGGAGGTCGCGCGGCGCCTCCGGAAGGGGAACTACAACGTCGGCTGGCACGTCGCGACCTGTCCGCCACGCGGCCGTGAGTTTCCGCTCTCGGGCATCGTCGCGATGCTTCAGGTGCTCTGCGGCATCGCGGAGGGGGACTCGCCCGAGCGCGTGATGACCGTCGAGCCGCGCCTCCGTGCGCTGGGTCTCCACGACGAAGAGGTCGCCGCCATCTTGACGGCTCTCGGCGGCAACGTGCCCAACTTCACTGGCAACGCAAAGAGTGTCATGCGTCTCGCGTTCGCCCGCACGGTCGCCAGCCTCTGCGAGGACCGCCCTCACACGTTCGCGTGGGACTCTGCGCACTGCATGGACGAGGACAGCTTCGCCATCCTTGAGGACGGCTGGAAGCGCCTCCCGAACGTGCGCGTCGTCTTCGTCTTCGCCGCGCGGGCCGGGTTCTCCCATCCCCTCGAGAGGGTCGGCTCGCATACGTCGTTCGATCTGCTCGATCTTCGCCCCGAGGACGCCGAGAAGCTCATCGCCGTGCAGCTCGGCGTCGAGAAGGCGCCGGAGGAGCTCGTTCGCTTCGTACGCGATCGCGCGGGCGGTCACCCGCAGTTCATCGAGGAGGTGCTCAAGGCGCTCGTCGAGGCGCGCGCCGTGACGGTCGCCGAAGGCAAGGTCGTCGGGATGAGGCTCGTGGGGCAAGACCTCGCGCTCCCGAAGACGCTCCGTGGGCTCGTTGCCTCTCGCGTGGCTCGCCTCGCGTCGGGTGAGCGCGCGACGCTGCAGGCCGCGGCCGTTCTCGGAGATCCCATCGACGTCGCCGTGCTCGCGCAGATGCTCGACCAGCCGATGGGGGCCCTCGAGGCTTCGCTCTCCGAGCTCAAGGTCCACGAGTTCCTCGCCGACACGGGCCCGTCGGCGCTTCGCTTCACGTCCCCCGTCGTGCGCGAGGTCGTCGTCGACGCGCTCCCGCACGATGCGGCCCGCGAGCTCCACGCCGCGGCGGGCCACGCCCTCGAGCTCGTCGGTGGCCCTGTCGCATCCGAGCAATCTGCGCGCATCGCGAGCCACCTGTACGAGGCGGGTGATCGCGAGCGGGCCGCGGGCTACTTCGCGAAGAGCGGCGAGCGAAGGCTCGAGAGCCGTCAGCTGGAGGGGGCCGCGCAGGATCTCGCACGCGCCCTCGAGCTCGCCGACCCCGCGGCGCACGAGCCGAAGGAGCTGGCGGGATGGCTCTCGCAGCTCGCTGCTGCCGTCCGCCTGGTGCGATCTGCCCCCGAGGCGGTCGAAATGTGCGAGGCGGTCATCGCCCGCGTCGACGAGACCACCGACGTCGCCCTCCGCGTACGCACCCGCGTCGACGCGAGCGTCATCCTGACGGCGCTCCACCGCATGGACCTCTCGAGCCAGTACCTCGCCGCTGCCGAGCCGATCGCCGCGGGGGACCCGATGCTCACCAAGCTCGTCTTGAGCGCGCACGCCGGGCAGGCCATCCGCCAGGGGGACTTCAAGCGCTCCCTCGACCTGCTCGACCGCCTCGGCGGCATCGCGACCCAAGCCGGCGACAAGACAGAGGAGCACACCATCCTCGTGCACCGAGCGCAGGCCTACGGTGGGCTGTCGGACCGCAAGATGGCGCTCCTCGAGCTCGAACGCGCCGAGCTGATCCTCCCGAACGACGCGATGGCCTCGTGCGAGCGGCAGAAGGTTCGGTCGCTCATCGAGTACTTCGCGCGCGACTTCCGGGCCGCGGCCGTTGCCGCCGAGCGAGCCATCGATCACGCGCGCGGTCTCGGCCTCTCGTACGAGGTCGCCGTGAACCTCCACAATCTCGGCGAGTTCCTGATTCGCCTGGCGGACTTCCCGCGTGCCTACGGCGCCATCCGTCAGTCGGTGGCGCTGTGCGACGAGTTCGGCTTCGACCGCCTCGCGAGCCAGAACCGCATGTTCCTCGCGTTCCTCGACGGCGTCGCCGGCGATGCGGCCGCCGAGGGGACGCTCCGGCAGGGGATCCGTTACGCCGAGGCGAACGACTTCACGTGGGACACCATCAACGGCCGGCTCCTCTTGGCCTGGCTCTTCCAGCGACGCGGCGCGTCAGCATCGGCGAGAACCGAGCTCGATGCGCTGCTCATTCTGGCGCGCGCCATGGGCAACCACCTGGTCGTCGACGACTGCGAGTTCGCGCTACGCGACCTCAATGGACGAGAGTCCGTGCCCGCGCCGACGAGCGTCGCATCCTCCCGCTGAACGTGTCTCGTCTCGAGGGTGGACGGGTCTTGTGTCGAGGGAGGACGGGTCTTGTGTCGAGGGAGGACGGGTCTTGTGTCGAGGGAGGACGGGTCTTGTGTCGAGGGAGGACGGGTCTTGTGTCGAGGGTGGACGAGTCATGTGTCGAGACAAGACGGGTCATGTGTCGAGACAAGACGAGTCATGTGTCGAGACAAGACGAGTCATGTGTCGAGACAAGACGGGTCATGTGTCGAGACAAGACGGGTCATGTGTCGAGACAAGACGGGTCATGTGTCGAGACAAGACAGGTCATGTGTCGAGACAAGACAGGTCATGTGTCGAGACAAGACAGGTCATGTGTCGAGACAAGACAGGTCATGTGTCGAGACAAGACGGGTCCACCCTCGATAGGAGACACGTCAGTGCTGCGGCGGAGCCGGCGGCATCCCGGGCGGCGGCATCGGACGTCCCATGGGGCCTGCTCCCGGCGGACGACCGTGCATCCCTCCCATGCCCCCCATACCCGGCATGCCTCCGCCCATTCCACCCATTCCGCCCATGCCCCCCATCCCGTGCGGGCCTCGCCCACGCCCCGGCGGCTCGGTGCTTATCTTGAGGAGCTCGATCTCGAAGACCAGCATCCCCTGCGGCGCCTGCGGCTGCCCCTTGTACGCGAGCTGCTCGGGGATCCACACGCGGCGCTTCTCCCCCTCGACCATCAGCTGGATGGCCTCGGACCACCCCGGGATGACCCCGCCCACCCCGAACGTCGACGGCTCGCCGCGCGTGAACGACGAGTCGAAGAGCTTCCCGTCCGTCGTCCAGCCTGCGTAGTTCACCGTGACGCTGTTCGACTTGGCCGGATGCACCGTCCCCGTCCCCTTCGTGAGGACCTTGCTCGCGAGCCCGTCCTTCTCGACCACGGCGTCCTTCGGCGGCGCCTTCACGTCGGCCGGTGTCTTCGGCCCGGGAAGAATGTCGAGCAGCTCCACGACCACCGTGAGATCCGGCGACGGCGGGGCACCCGGACGCGCCTTCGGGCCCAGCGCTGCCGGCACCCAGAGCATGCGCTTCTCGCCCACGACCATCTGGCCGACCCCTTCGCTCCAGCCGTCGAAGAAGCCGAACATCGGACGAACGGCCGGCTTGTCCTTCGACGAGTCGATCTGCTTTCCGTCGCGTTCCCACGTGCTGAAGTTCACCTTCACCCCGTCGTTCGGCTGAGGATGCGCCTTCCCTGTTCCTTTCGTCAGCACCTTGGACGCGAGCCCGTCCTTCATCTTCTCGGCGTCGTCCGGTGCAGCCGCCACGCCTTCGGGGGCCTTCGGGCCCGGGGTGATGTCGAGCAGCTCTATGTCGAACACGAGCATGCCTGCGGGGGCGCCCGGCTTCCCCTTGTACGCGAGGTCCTCGGGGATCCAGAGGCGACGCTTCTCGCCCACCACCATGAGCTGAACCCCCTTCGTCCAGCCCGGGATGACGTGCGAGAGCTGCATCGTGATGGGCTCCGCCTTGCGCCCCTTCTGGAGCGGCGCGACGGAGCTGTCGAACATCTTTCCGTCGGTCGTCCAGCCCGAGTAGTTCACCTTCACCGAGTCGTTGATCGAGGGGTGTTCTGTCCCCGTCCCGGGCGACAGCACCTTGCTCGCGAGACCGCTCTCGGCCTTGTCCGCGTCCGCAGGCGGAGCCGCCACGTCGTCGGGTGCCGGAAGTCCCGTGGCTACCGGGGCCGGGGCTGCCGCTGCATCATGAGCCGCGCCGGCGTCGCTCGAGCCCGCCGTCTTGGGCTTGCAGGCAGGCGCAGACAGAACCGAAATGACCGAGAACGCGAACGCGGTCGAGCGAAAGAAGGCAAAGGAGCGAGTCATCGTGGGCGGGACCGGAGCACGCGCCGCGACGCATTACAAGCGTCGATATGGGATGAGTCGCCCCTACCTGGAGCGTGGCTCCTAGAACCTAACGTCCATGTGCGCGCCCACTGCGATCCAGTCGGGCGTCGCCGGATTCGCCTGAACCGTCACGTACTCGGCGTGAAGACCGAAGCCGACGTGCCGGATGAAGTGGAAGTCGAGACCGATGCCACCGTCGCCCGTGAGGCCGCTCGCCCCGGGGACCGCAGACCCGGCGCCTATCGTGTCGTTCGTACCGGTCGTTCGCCAGCCGTAGCCGATGTGCCCGTAGATGATCGGGACGATGACCTCGCCGAAGCCGATGCGGACGCCGACGAAGAGGCGCTCCATATTCCAGCCGACGTTGTCGCCAGCGTTGTCGCTCACGAACAGGTGGGTGTAGCCGAAACCCCCTTCCGGAATGATGCGGAGGTACGGGCGTCGAATCTCGGCGCCGATGCGGAGCTTGAAGCCGCCGCCGCCTTCGCCGGACGTGTTCTGCGGAGGGGTGGCGTCGGAGGCGCCTTCGAGGTCGAGCCCAAGGTTCAGCCCGGTGCCCATCTGCTCAGGTGCGCGGCGCACGTAATAATCGGCCTTCGCGTCGGGCGCGTACGAAAGCAGGACCACGGCACCAACGACGACGGGGGCTACCGCACTGGCAAGGGAAGAAACAGAGAATCGCATCGAAAACCTCCTCGGCGACGATATCAGTCGCGAAAGTGAACTGGCAATCTACGGTCCGACGTCTGCCGAACGGTACTACGTGCCCCGCACGCGCCCGCTCGCCCTATCCACGCAGCAGCAGGGCCCGTGACCTATGGACGAGGCCCCCACGCGACGTATTCAAAGCAACGATCTTGCCAGGAGGCGCCGCGCGTTCTCGAAGTAGACCTTGCGGAGGACGCTCGCAGGGAGCCCGATGCCGCTGATGGTCCAGCGCCCCTGAATCGGCGTCATGTGCGGAAAGTGCTCGTCGCGCGTCTCGAGCCAGCGCCAGTGCTTGCGGAAGAACTCGACGGCGTCCGCGTCGGTCGGGGGTGGGCCGCTCCCTCCCGACCCGAGGACCAGCTCGTCGCCGATGCTGA
>Ga0302279_10005185_pt1 | contig 14729 bp, 13 predicted proteins | sample III_Bog_N3_3_FD_194541 | JGI IMG/M metagenome (GOLD analysis project Ga0302279, IMG submission 194541) | Peat permafrost microbial communities from Stordalen Mire near Abisko, Sweden - III_Bog_N3_3 | ecosystem: Environmental > Terrestrial > Soil > Wetlands > Peat | place: Sweden: Abisko...
GCAGCAACGCCAGCACCGGTGCCAGGCTTCGCCTCACTCGGCGTGCCAGTTTTCCGCCCAGAGCGGGCTGGAATCGCCGTGGCCGGTGGGCGTGAAGCCCTTCAGCCATTTCGGCACCACGTAGGGTTCGGCGCGGAAGAACAGCGGCAGCACGCGCACTTCGTCGGCGTAGATCTTTTGCATATCCGCCCACAGCGCGCGACGCTTGGCGGGATCGAGCTCCTGGTCGGCGGCGTTGATGTCGGCGTCGATCTGCTTGTTGTCCAGCGCGATGAAGTTCGCGCCGCCGAAGTTGTTGGCAGCCGTCGGGGTCTGGTCGCTGTAGAGGGTTTTGCGCGGGCTTTCGTTGACCGCACTCGACCAGCCGTACATCGTCATGCCGGTGTAGGTGCGCTTCTTCATGGTTTCACCGAACAATGTGCGGGCCGGCTCGTTCTTGATCACCACGTCGATGCACGACGCCTTCCACTGGCTTTGCAGCACCTGCTCGGTGAGTTCGCGCAGCTTGTTGCCGGAGGTGGTGTCGATCTCCAGGGACAGCTTCTCACCGGCGGGATTGCGGCAGATGCCATCGGAGCCGGGCTTGAAGCCGGCTTCGGCCAGCAGCTTCTTTGCCTCGGCGGGGTTGTAGGGGTAGGTGGCGGTGTCCTTGGTGTAGTTGGAATCCAGCGGGTTCACCCAGGTGTCCGCCACCGGCTGGCGGCCTTCGAACAGCTTTTGCACCAGGGTCTGGCGATCGATCGCCAGCAGCAGGGCACGGCGCACGCGAACATCCTGCAGCAGCGGATTGCCGATCTGCAGGTCGATGTGCTCGTAGGTCAGGCTGGCCTTGAAGATGTAGTCGAACTGGTCGGGCGCCTGCTTCTGCAGGGCGATCACCTGGTCGATGGTCAGCGCCGGGGCGTCGCCGGGGGCCATGTCGATATCGCCGGATTTCAGATTGGCGCTGAGGGCGGCGGTGTTCTCGATGGTCTTGATGATGATGCGCTTGAAGCCGGGTTTCGGGCCGGCCCAGTACGGGTTCTGCTCCAGCACGATCTGCGAGCCCGATTCGTAGGACGCGATCACGAAGGGACCGTTGTAGAGCCCCTTGGTGGTGGGGGCGCGGTTATACAGCGTGGCCTTCAGATAATCGCCGGGCTCTTGGCCCTCGGCGGCCTTGGCTTCGAGATGGGCGGGCAGCAACTGGTCCCACTGGTTGTAGGCGACAATCACGTGGTCGAGATGCAGCACGGCGGTATGGTCGTCGATCACGTCGATCGATTTGGCGCGGTCCCAGGGGTTGTTGTTGCTGAAGCCGGATTTCGGATCGATGCCGAGCTTCCAGGTGAACAGCAAATCCTTGGTGGTAACAGGGGTGCCGTCCGACCATTTCAGGTCGGGCTTGAGCGTGAAGGTGACGGCGAGGCCCTTCTTGCCGTCCGGCAGATCCTCGAACTTCGCCCCGCCGTTCTCGATGGTGGGAAGCGTGGTGCACAGCATGCACGCGAGCTTCCAGTCCGGATCGTAGGCGGTCATCGGCCGCGTGGCGAATTCGAGCACGTAGCCCTTGATCACCACGGGGTCGATGTTCGGGTTCAGGCTGGGGGCGAACTGCGCGACACCGATCACCAGATCGTCTTTCGCCCAAGCTGGCGCGGCCAATCCGGCCCAGAGCCCCAGGGCTGCGAGGGCGACACGAAGCTTCATGGCAAGGACATCCTGTGCTTGAGCGGGAGGTCCCATGAAACGGGGAGTTGCCGGGCGCTGTCAACGACCGCCATGCTGCGGGAACTGGGATCAGGAGACGACAATGGGTTTCAACGAAAGACGCGCGACGTTCCGCCGGCTGCTGGCGGGCGATAAAGTGGTGCATCCGGCATCGGTGTTCGACCCGGCTTCGGCGCGGATTGCCGAGGATCTCGGCTTCGAATGCGCGATCCTCGCCGGCTCGACCGCCGCATTGGCGGTGCTGGGATCACCTGACAACGTGACGCTGACGTTGAGCGAATTCGAGGGGCTGATCACCCGGATTACCCGGGCCGCTCCGATTCCGCTGCTGGTGGACGCCGATCATGGCTACGGCAACGCGCTCAGCGTGATGCGCACCGTGGTGGAACTGGAGCGCGCCGGCGTGTCGGCGATGACCATCGAGGACACCGATCTGCCGCAGCCCTACGGCGTGCGCGAGCCGCGGCTGCTGAGCGCCGAGGAAGGCTTGGGCAAGATGCGCGCGGCGCTCGCGGCACGGAGCGATCCTGCGCTGGTGGTGGTCGGGCGCACCTCGGCGGTGGGGATCGCAGGGCTGGATGAGGCGGTGGCGCGGGCGCGACTTTATTCTGAAGCCGGGGTGGATGCGTTGTTCTTCACCGGGGTTTCCACGCTGGAACAGGTGAAGGCGCTGCATGCGGCGTCTCCGCTGCCGATCATCCTTGGGGGCAGCACGTTGTCCGACGTGGCGGGGATGCGCGCGCATGGGGTGCGAGTGGCGTTGACCGGGCATCAGCCGATCCAGGCGGCGTTCCAGGCGGTGTACGCGACGATGATAGCGGTGCGCGACGGTACCGCGTTGCCGCCGTTGGCGGATGCACGGCTGGTCAAGGTGGTGACGAAGGCGGCGGATTACGACGCCGCGGCGAAGGATTTCCTGGGGATATAGGCGGCCCAGGCCAGCAGCCTCGCCCAAATCAGCGACAGCCCGCCGGTCGCCTTCCTGGTGGCCGGTTTGGCCGGCACTGTGCGGGTCATCGGCTTGCCGACCACCGCGTCCAGCGCCTCACGCACCCGGCTGCGGGCGCGGTGCAGCAGCACGCGCTGGTTTTCCGCGGACACCCCGAGCAGGTCGCACGCCTCCTCGGAGGTGCGGTTTTCGATGTCGCGCAGGATGATGGTGGCCTTCTGGCCGGCCGGCAGGCGGTCGATCGCCTCCTGCGCCAGTTCCCACAACTGGCGGCCGCCGATGACGCGTTCGGGGTCCAGCACATCCCATAGCGCAGGGAGTTCTACCCAGTGGCCATCGGGCTTGAACTGGCCGGGGTCCACCGCGCGTTCCACGCCGTCCAGGCCCGGCAGGGCGACCGTGCGGCCCTCGGACGTGATGCGGGTGCGCGCGCGGTTGGTGACGATGGTGAAGATCCAGCCGGCCAGGCTGGAGCGCCCCTCGAAGCGGCCGATGCCGCGAAAGACCGCGAGCCAGCCGTCCTGCACCACTTCCTCCGCCTGGGCCCTGCTGCCGATGATGCCCTGGGCGACGCCGACGAGGGAGGCGTGGTAGCGGCGGATCAGCCGGCGAAACGCCCGCTCGTCACCGGCACGCAGCGATGCCAGGAATTCCGGGGTATCGAACTCAGACTCATCGCGCGTCATCGGCCGACTTCCCCACGCATCAGTGATTTTTCGACTGGCCGGCTGTAACAGGATGGCACATGACGAGTCTGACGATATAGCCCCGCATCAACGGGTGCCAAGGAGCACGCTTTGCTGGTTTGCCGCGATGTCAGCGAGATGACCACCGACTATCTCGAACACGCGCTGCCGTGGCGGTCGCGGCTGGCGATGAAATGGCACCTGGCGATCTGCAGCTTCTGCCGGCGGCATTTGCGTCAGTTGCGGCAGACCACCAGGTTGCTTCGGGTGATGCCGCATCCACAGGTGCCGATTGGGCTGGAGGACCGCCTGGTAGCTCAGGCGGGGATCGACCGACGGGCCGATCCGCCGCCGTCGTGAGACTCAGTCAGCCAAGGTGAAGCACGGCACCGGGGGGCCGGCTTCGGTTGGGGTCCAGGCCAGTTTTACTTTCTGGCCGATGCGGATGGTGTTGAGGTCCACGCCGACGATGTTGGTCAGCATGGTTGGGCCTTCCGCCAAAGTGACGTAGGCGATGGCGTAGGGTTCGGGCACGCGGCGCATGATGCTGAAGGTGTAGATCTCGCCGGTTCCGGCCGCTTCGAACCACTCGGTGGCGTCACCGAAGCAGTGCGGGCAGACCGGGCGGGGGTACCAGTGGGTTTTCTGGCAGGCGCTGCAGCGGCGCAGCATCAGCTTGCCCTGTTCGGCGGCTTTCCAGAATTCAATGGTGTCGGGGGTTGGCGTGGGTGCGGTGATCTTGCGCTGGGCGGCTTTGGTTTCGGACATCACAGGCGCTCCAGAATAAGGGTGGCGCTGCCGTGCTTGGTGCCGAGCAGGCCGCCGGTGCCGTGGGCGAGGGCGAGGTCGCAGTTCGGCACCTGGACCTTGGGGTGCGCTTCGCCGCGGAGCTGGCGGACGGCTTCGATCACCTTGGTGATGCCGCCGCGATTGGCCGGGTGGTTGTTGCACAGCCCGCCGCCATCGGTGTTGAACGGCAGCTTGCCGACGCCGGAGATCAGGTTGCCGTCAGAGACGAACTTGCCGCCCTGGCCCTTTTCGCAAAAGCCGATGTCTTCCAGCTGCATCACCACGGTGATGGTGAAGCTGTCGTAGATCGAGGCGTATTTGATGTCCTTGGGCGTGATACCGGCCTCGGCGAAGGCGATCGGGCCGGAGACGCGGCCGCCGGAATAGGTGAGATCGATATTCCCTGCCATGCCGTGCTTTACGGTCTCGCCGGCGCCGCGGACGGCGACGAGCGGGCGTTTCAACGAGCGGGCGATTTCTGGCGAGACGACGATGAGCGCGCCGCCGCCGTCGGAGACGACGCAGCAATCGAGGCGGTGCAGCGGGTCGGTGACCATCGGCGAGTTCACCACGTCCTCGACGGTGACGACGTCCCTGAGCATGGCGTGCTCGTTCCACTGCGCGTGGTGGGAGGCGGCGACCTTTACCCAGGCGAGTTGTTCGGCGGTGGTGCCGAATTCGTGCATGTGGCGCATGGCGCACATGGCGTAGGCGTTGGCGGTGACCAGGCCGAACGGCGCCTCGAACTGGATTTCCGGCTGGTTCGGGTTGAAGCCGCGCAGGCCGAGCCCTTGGGCGCCTTCGCTGCGCGGACGGCCCGCCAGGGTGATCAGCGCCACCGAGCACTTGCCGGCGGCGATCGCCTGGGCGGCGTGGCTGACCAGCATGAGGTAGGAGCTGCCACCGATATCGGTGGCGTCGATGTGCTTCACCTTGAGGTTCATGTACTCGACCATCGAGAACGGCCCCATTCCTGGGGCGTCACCGGCGCAGAAATAGCCGTCGACGTCGTCTTTGGTCAGGCCGGCGTCGGCCAAGGCACCGCGGGCACATTCGGCGTGAAGCTGGGCGACGGATTTATCCGGCGCCTTGCGCGTTGGGTGTTCGTAGGCGCCGGCGATGAACGCCTTGTTTTTGATGGTCATGAAGCCCCCCTGTTCAGCGTTAAGATGCCGGGGATTCTTGCGTTCGGAAAGGGGGGTTCAGCGCGTGGCGTGCGGGGCGAGCCATCCCATGGTGGCGGAGGGCTCGGAATCGGTGGTGGGCAGGTAGGGCTTGATGTCGAGCAACTGGGTGCCATCGACGCAATCGAGATTGCGCACGCGCAGCCGGCCCGGGCCATCGAAGCCTTCGAAGGCGACCACGGAGAGCGAAATCGGGTTGGGCCGCCAGGGGGCGCGGGTGGCGAACAGGCCGCGGGGTTCGGGATCGAACGGTGGGGTGAAGACGAGTTCAGTTGGTTTCGCCTGATCCATCCAATAGAGCAGGATCAAATGGGAGAAGCCTTCCAGCCCGGCAAGGCCGGGCTGGAATTCGGGGGCCACCACCGCGTGGCACAGCGGGATCGGCTGGAACTGCCGGCCGTTGCGCGGGCAGTCGGCGGTGGTGGCGTAGGGGGTTTCGAGGTAGCCGATCGGACGGAGGATCAGGTTCCGCGTCACAGTTCGCCTTCGGCGCGCAGCATGGCGATGGAGTTGCGGAACGCCTCGGCGGTTTCGGCGATGTCGTCGTCGGTGTGGGTGGCGGAGGTGAAGCCCCCGATGCGGCCGTTGGTGTCGACACCGTGCAGCAGCAGCGCCACCCGCAGACGAGACGCGAGCCGGGCCGGTTGGGTTTTCAGCTCGGTCAGGCTGCATTGCATCGGGTCGAACGCCAGCGGGTCGATGGTGCGGCCCTCGGGGTTGAGGAACAGATGAAAGCCGGAGAAGGTGCCGTAGATCGCCCAGTTCACCCCGGCGCGGGCGAGTTCCTCGTTCAGCGCCAGGCGCAGGCGGCCGGCGGTTGCGGTGGCACGCTCGACGGCGTCGGTCTCAGCGAGAATGCCGAGGCAGGCGATGCCGGCGGCGGCCGACAGCGGATTGGCGTTGAAGGTGCCGGGATGGCCGATCTTCTCGCGCCCGGCGGCGGCCATGGCGGCGAAATCGAGCAGGTCGAGAATGTCCTTGCGTCCCGCGACCGCCGCACCCGGCAGGCCACCGGCGACGATCTTGGCGAAGCTCGACAGGTCCGGCTTGATGCCGAAGGCCGCCTGGGCGCCGCCGGAGGTGACGCGAAAGCCGGTGATCACCTCGTCGAACACCAGCAGCACGCCGTGGGCGTCGCACAGGCGGCGCAGGCCGTGCAGGAATTCCGGATCGATCGGCACCTGGCCGAAGCTGGAGCCGGTCGGCTCCAGGATCACGGCGGCAATGTCGTTATGGGCGGCAAAGCAGGCGGTGGCGGCGGCGAGGTCGCCGGGTTCCAGCAGGGTGGTGGCGCTGGCGATGCCGTTGATGACGCCCGGGGTGGGGGAGCCGTCGAAATGGTTGGAGTAGCCGCTGGTCATATGGTCGTGCCAGCCATGGAAATGGCCCTTGAAGCGCACGATCCGCTCGCGGCCGGTGAAGGCGCGGGCGAGGCGCAGCGCCATCAGCGTGGCCTCGGTGCCCGATGAGGTGAAGCGCACCCGCTCGGCCGAGGGCACCAGGCGCTGGATGGCGAGTGCCCAGGCGATCTCGTCGGCGTGGCTGGCGCCGAACTGGGTGCCGCGCGACAGCGCAGCACTGACCGCCGCTGTGACGACGGGGTTGCCGTGGCCGAGGATCAGCGCGCCGTGGCCGCCGAAGAAATCGACGTAGCGATGACCATCGACGTCCCACTTGTGCGGGCCGGCGGCGCGATCGATGTAGACGCCGTAGGGATCAACATTGCGTGAGTCGTGGGCGATGCCGCTGGGCAGCAGCGTTCTGGCCTCTGTCGCCAGCGCCTCGGAACGGGGCGTGCGAGCCCGGTAAGACGCCACGATTCCGGAGTTTGTGGCCGGTCGGCGTTCGGGCAAAGCATCCATCACAAGCAGGCTCCCTGATTGGCATCGAGATCGTAAACAACTGTGGCTGTTGTCCATCCGCGCATGATAGACGACATGACCGTGCCTCGTCATGCTTCGACAGCCCGGATCGCCCAACATTGACGCATGTCCGGGAAGGAGCTTCGTCGATTGACTGTTGATTCGGGCCCTCCCTCAGGCTCAGCCGCAGGTGTGATGTCCCCGACCGGTGCCGCCAGCAGATTGCTGCCATCGATCAGCCGTTCGCTGCAGTTCATGGCTGTGTTGGTGTTTGTGGCGACGCTGTCGATCGTCGCCCAGCAACTCTATGAATTGCGCCGCACCACTTGCGATGACGCCGCCCGCCAGATGGCGCAGCTAGACATGGTGCTCGGCGAGCAGACTGGCCGTGCTGTGGAGACCATCGATTTTATCTTGCGTCTGGCCAGTGAGCCGTCGGCTGAGGGGGGGGCGGACCCGCAGGCCGCCCGCGAAACGCTGCGCCGGCTGATCATGGGGGTTCGCCAGGTGCTGGCGATCGATGTCGCCGATCCCTCCGGCACCATCGTGCGCAGTTCGCGCGTGGGGATGGATGCCACCTTGCCGCCGGCCGCCCAGAAGCTGTTGGTGACCGCCGCCGCCGACCCGAAGGCCGGGTTGTTGTTCAGTGAGCCGCTGCGCACCGCCGATGGCAACTGGACGGTGGTTGTGGTGCGCCGTGTCGATGGGCCCAACCAGCGTTTCGAGGGCGTCGCGGTGGCCTGGCTCAACCTTCAGTATTTCGAGGATTTCTACAAATCCGTCGAACTCGGTGACAACGGCTCCATCAGCCTGCATCGGCGTGACGGCGTTCTGCTGGTGCGCTTTCCGCATGCCGAGGCGCTGGTGGGCAAAAGCTTTGCCGAACTGCCGCCGTTCCGCGATGTGCTGTCGCACGCCATCGCCGGCACAGTGCGGATGGAGAGCCCGCAGGACGGCAGCATGCGGATTGTGGGCACCAGGGCGCTGCGCTCGGTGCCGTTGGTGGTGAACGTCTCGCTCGATGAGTATGAGCTGCTGGCGGGGTGGCGGCGGCAGGCCTGGACCTTGGCGCTGGCCGGGATTGGCGTCGGCATGGCGCTGGCGGCGCTGCTGCTGCAGGTGGCGCGGCGGTCTCGCCAGTCTGAGCGTCTGCTGTTCGAGCAGCAGGCGGCCCGGGCGGATGCGGAGGCCGCGCATCGCGACCTTTTGGAGCAGATGCGAAAACGCGAAAACGCCGAGGCGGCGCTGCATCAGGCGCAGCGGGTGGAGGCTGTGGGTCAGCTGACCAGCGGCGTTGCCCATGATTTCAACAATCTGCTGACCGTGATGCTCGGCAATATCGATCTGCTGCAGTCGCTGCCGGAGGCTGCCGCCGTGGCGCCGCGGCTGGCCACCATGCGATCGGCGGCCGAACGGGGGGCAACGTTGATTGGCCAGTTGCTGGCCTTCGCCCGCCGGCAGCCGGTGATGGCGCGCGCCGTCGATCTCGGCGGGCTGCTGCGTGATCTGCAACCGCTGCTGCAAAGTGCGGTGGGTTCGCAGGTGGTGCTCACCTTGGATATCGATCCTCGCACGCCGCTGGCCTGGGTGGACCCCACGCAGATCGAGCTGGTGGTGCTCAACCTCGCCATCAATGCGCGCGACGCCATGCCGCTCGGCGGCGCGCTGTCGCTGGACACCCGCAAGGTGACGCTGCAGCGGGGCCGGCGGACCGATGATCCGGTGGCCGGTGACTATGTGTGCCTGCGCGCGATCGACACCGGCACCGGCATGACGCCGGACGTGCTGGCGCAGGCGTTCGAGCCGTATTTCACCACCAAGCCGAGCGGCTCCGGGTCTGGCCTGGGGCTGAGCCAGGTGGCCGCCGTCGCCCGGCAGTATGGCGGGCTGGCGCGCATCGAGAGCAGCCCGGCATCAGGCACCTCGGTTGAGGTTCTGCTGCCGTGCGCGCAAATTTCCGACGATCAGATCGACGCTCCCACAGGGATCACCAGCATGATGACGACAGCAGCACCGACCGGCCGCGCCAATGTTCTGGTGGTCGATGACGATGTGGACGTGCGGTCCACCACCGCACTGCTGTTGCGCCGGATGGGCTATGCGGTGACCACCGCAGGGAACGCCGCCGAAGCCCTGCACGTGCTCGACAGCCGCGACGATATCGAGCTGTTGCTCAGCGATGTCGTGATGCCGCAGGTAACCGGGCCGGATCTGGCCCGCCAGGCCCAGGCGCGGCGCCCGGATCTGCCGGTGGTGTTCTTCTCCGGCTACGCCGACCCCGAGGCGATCGCTGGCGCAATTCCGCTGGCACGGCTGCTGCGCAAGCCGTTCCGGCCGACCGAGCTGGCCAAGCTGATCGAAACCGCTTTGGCGGAAGCCCGCTCCGGCGGGACAGTGGCGGTGCCGATCAACTGATCGCCGACAGGCGTCAGTTGCGGCCGTAGGTGTCTTCGTAGCGAACGATATCGTCCTCGCCGAGGTAGCTGCCGGATTGCACCTCGATCAGCGTCAATGGGATGCGGCCGGGGTTCTCCAGGCGGTGCACGCAGCCGAGCGGCAGATAGACGCTCTCGTTCTCGCGCAGCAGGATGGTTTCGGAGTCGCGGGTGACGATCGCGCTGCCGGCGACCACCACCCAATGCTCGGCACGGTGGAAATGCTTTTGCAGCGACAGCTTTTGCCCGGGCGTGACCACGATGCGCTTGACCTGGAAGCGATCGCCCTGGATCAGGCTCTCGTAGAAGCCCCAGGGGCGATAGACGCGGGCGTGGGTTGAGGCTTCGAGGCGGCCCTTGCGGCGCAGTTCGTCCACCACTTTCTTGACGTCCTGCGCGCAGTCCCGATGCATCGCCAGCACGGCGTCTTCGGTGACCACGACAACAGCGTCTTGCAGGCCGACGACGGCGGTGAGAATGCCGTCGCTGCGGGCGTAGCAATTGGTGGCGCCCTCCATCAGCACGTCGCCGACGCTGACGTTGCCGGCGGTGTCTTTGGCGCCAAGCTCCCACAGCGCACTCCAGCTGCCGACGTCGGACCAGCCGATATCGGCGGGCACCACGCAGGCGACATCGGTGCGCTCGGCCACCGCGTAGTCGAGGCTGATGTTCGGGCAGGCCTTGAAGCTGTCGACTTCGAGGCGGATGAAATCGAGATCCTGGTGCCGGCCGGCGACCGATTGCTTGACCGCGCTGAGCACGTCCGGCGCGTGGCGGGCGAGCTCGGCCAGCAGGGTTGCGGCGGTGAAGACGAACATGCCGGAGTTCCACAGATGCGTGCCGGCCGCGAGCATGTTCTCGGCGGCGGCGGCATCGGGCTTCTCCACGAAGGCGGCCAGTTCGAACACGCCGGGCAGCCCGGGCAGCGCCGCACCCATTTCGATATAGCCGTAGCCGATTTCGGCCGCCGTCGGGCGCATGCCGAAGGTGACGATCCGTCCGGCCCGGGCGGCTGCCACAGCGCTTTCAAGAGCTTGCGACAAGGCATCGGTGTCGCCGATCGAGGCGTCTGCCGCCATCATCCACAGCACCGCGTCCGGATCGGTTTCGGCCACCAGCACGGCTGCGGCGGCGATGGCGGGGGCGGAATTGCGGCCAACCGGCTCCAGCATGATGCGCGCCTCGTTCTGCCCCATCAGCCGCATCTGCTCGGCCACCACGAAGCGGTGCGCCTCGTTGCAGACCACGATGGGGGCGGCGAAAGCGTCGCCCATGGCGCGGCCGGCGGTTTCCTGGATCAGGGTACGATCGGAGATCAGCGGCCAGAACTGCTTGGGGAAACTCTCCCGCGAAACCGGCCACAGCCTTGTGCCGGAACCGCCGGACAGGATCACCGGAACGATCTTGCCGTGCGAGACGGGAGCGGGGGCGATGATGTTCATGGTGGCTCCTGGCGGCGATCGGATGGTCGGCTATAGGCATTCGCACGCTGGTCTGTCCAGCCGACGCTGTCGGGTTGCGGGCGGATGCGGCAGATCCCATCATCTGCAGCATAGTGTCCAAAGGTTGCACCTTCATGTTTGAATCCGTCTCCGGCGCCACGCCCATCCTGCCCAACGACACCACCGAAGCCATCCGCGCCATCACCGAGCGGATCGAAGCGGGGCTGATCGAGGTGCGGCGCGATCTGCATGCGCATCCCGAACTCGCCTTCGAGGAAGTCCGCACCGCCGGTGTTGTGGCGCGCGAGTTGACCCGGCTGGGGATTGAGCATGAGACCGGCATCGCCAAGACCGGCGTGGTCGGGCTGATCCACGGCGGCAGGCCTGGCCCGGTGCTGGCGATCCGGGCCGATATGGACGCGCTGCCGATCGAGGAGCGCACCGGGTTGTCGTTCGCAAGCACTGTGCACGGCCTGATGCACGCCTGCGGCCACGACATCCACACCACCACGCTGCTGGGGGTGGCGGCTGTGCTGAAGGAGTTGGCGCCGTCGCTCGCCGGCACGGTAAAGCTGATCTTCCAGCCGGCCGAGGAAGACATCGGCGGCGCCGAGCGGATGATCGCCGAGGGCGTGCTGGACGCGCCGAAAGTGGACATGGCGATCGGATTTCACAACTATCCGCATCTGCCGGTCGGTCAGTTCGGCTTCTGCCGGGGCCCGGCGCTGGCGGCTGCCGATACCTTCGAGGTGGTGGTGAACGGCAAGTCCGGCCACGCGGCCCATCCTTATGCGGCGATCGATCCGATTGTGGCGGCCGCCCAGTTGATCTGCCAATTGCAGACCGTGGTGTCGCGCGAAGTGCGGCCGCTGCATCCGGCGGTGGTGACGGTGGGCGCCATTCACGGCGGCGTGGCCCCTAACATTATCCCCGACAGTGTCACGTTCATCGGCACCGTGCGCACGCTGCACGCGGAGGCGCAGGATATTGCGGAGGCAGCGATCATCCGGCTGTGCGCGGGGATGCTGGAGGGCATGCGGGTGAAGTGCGACGTTACCTACACCCGCGGCGTGCCGGCGATGCTGAACAATGATCGCGTGCTGGAGCCGGTGGTGGCAGCCGTTCGCCGCCAGCTTGGCGATGTGATTTTCCGCACCGAGCCGAGCATGGGGGCGGAGGATTTCGCGCTGATGTCGCAGGTGGTGCCGGCGTTCCAGCTCGGCATCGGCTCGGGTTCGCCAGGTCGTGCCGACCGGTTGCACAATTCCGGCTATCAGCCGGATGAGGCCTGCATCGGGCTCGGCGTGCAGGCGCTGTCACGCGCGGCGTTGGACATCCTGTCATGACGCTGAAAGTCTGCGTCTACGGCGCCGGCGCCATCGGCGGGCATCTCGCGGCCCGACTGGCGAAGGGTGGCGTCGATGTTTCGGTGATCGCGCGCGGGCCGCATTTGAAGGCGATCCAGGCGGAAGGGCTGCGCATCCAGGCGCCGGACGGCAATTTCACCGCAGCCGTGCGGGCCACCGACGATCCCGCCGAAATCGGCCCGGTGGATGTTGTGCTGGTGACGGTTAAATCCCCGGCGCTGCCGTCGGTTGCCTCAGCCATCGCGCCGCTGCTGGGGCCGGACACCGCTGTGGTGTTCGTGATGAACGGCATTCCCTGGTGGTATTTCGACCGGCACGGCGGGCCGTTGGAAGGCACGCGGTTGCCCGGGCTCGATCCTGATGACGCCGTGCGCCGCGCCGTCGGGCCGCAGCGGGCGATCGGCGGGGTGGTGTATTCCGCCTGCACGGTGATCGCCCCCGGCGTTATTCATGTTGAGCACGCCCGCAACCGGCTGGTGCTCGGTGAGATCGATGGCCAGATCTCCGAACGCGCCCAGGCTATCGCGGCCGCGTTGATCGCCGGCGGCTTCGGGGCCGAGGTGACGGGCGATATCCGAAGTGCCGTGTGGTCGAAGTTGCTGCTCAACCTCGCCACCGGGCCGATCGCCGTGTTGACCGGGGCTGGCGGCGAACTGACGCTGACCGAGCCCGCGTTGGAGGATGCGATGCGCGCGATCTTCCGCGAAGGCGAGGCGGTTGCCCGCGCGCTCGGCCGCACGCCGGTGACGGACCCGGAGTCCACGATCAAGAACCTGCGCAAAAGCGCGCACAAATCCAGCATCTTGCAGGATCTGGAGCTGCACCGCCCGATGGAGGTGGCGACGCTGTACGACGCGCCGCTGTGCCTGGCCCGGCTTGCCGGGGTGCCGACACCAACGCTCGATCTGCTGGTGGCACTGACGCGGCTGCGGGCAAAATCAGCTGGATTGTTCGCCGATTGAAGACTGCGACACCTTGATCCGGATCAACGCGGCCGAAACGAATGAGGCAGACAGTGCGTTCCTAAAAGACAGGGAGTGCAGGTCATGGCAACAAGCAAACAGCCCCGCGTCTGGGTTCTCATCGCCGATGGAGAGCATGCCAGGGTGGTGACGCCGCAGGAATCCCATGGGCATTTCGAAACGGTGATCGCCTTTGATTCGGCGAGCGCGCATTTGCGGTCCGCCGATCTCGGCACCGACAAACCAGGTCGCACGTTCGAGAGTGCGTCGATCACGCGCCACGCCATCGCCCCCCGCTCGGACCCGCACCGCAACGCCAAGCATCACTTCATTCAGGACGTCGCGGCCCTGGTGGATCAGCACGACCAGAAACACGAATTCGACCGTCTGGTTCTGGTCGCACCGGCCCACGCGCTGAGCGATCTGCGCGAGGCGCTGGGCAAGAGTGCGGCGGCGAAGGTGGTGGGCACGGTGGCCAAGGACCTCGTCAAGGTGAATGACCACGACCTGACCGCCCATCTGGCGGATTGGTGGCTGGCGCCGCCTGCCAACGCCGAATGACCGGCGGAGGACGCTAAATCCGGCGGGAGGGCAGCTCGGTCTGGCCGAGCACCCAGCCCTCCCAGCGGCGGATCCACGGATCATCAGGCACGAAATCCGGCTGGCGTCCGTCGAGAACAGCCAGCAGGCCGAGCAGACCGAGAAGACTGTCGAAACGGTCCTCGCCGGACGCGTCGGCGCCGAAGCCGTCGGTGATGGCGGCGGACATCAAATCGTCCGGCACAGCCCCCGCTTCACCCAGCGCCCGCAGCAGGGCCGGCGCCAGTGCGGCACGGTCGCTTTGCCGGCGCTTGCTGCCGGCCATCCGCAGGCCGCGCTGGCGCATCGCCTCGGCCGGATAGGTTTCGGCGACCACCATCTCCCCCGGTGCCAGCAGGGCGTGCAGCCCACCGTCGAACGGCCACAGCCTTGGCGGCCTTGGCCCTGACAGCGCCGGCAGCAGCCAGCCGCGCCAGGCTGAGATCGCGGCCTTGCCGGTCTGGTTGGCGCCGAGCGTCCAGAACAGCGGCGCCCCCGCTGGTCGAGTCGCGGTGGCGCGGTCGCAGGCGCGTGACAGCGCCTCCGGCCCGCCCAGTCCCAAGGCCGCCGCGTGCGATGCCCGGGTCATGCCGCGCACGCCGCGCGCCGGATAGAACGGACGGTTGGGCCGGAGTTCTGCGACGTCGGCGCACACATCGAAAAACGCCGATTTGTCAGCGAGACCGCGCAGGAACGCCGGAAAATCCGTGGCCTCGCAATGCGTTGCGGCATAGGCGCGCGGCAGCCCCAGCGGCAGATCGACG
>Ga0302279_10005189_pt1 | contig 14726 bp, 15 predicted proteins | sample III_Bog_N3_3_FD_194541 | JGI IMG/M metagenome (GOLD analysis project Ga0302279, IMG submission 194541) | Peat permafrost microbial communities from Stordalen Mire near Abisko, Sweden - III_Bog_N3_3 | ecosystem: Environmental > Terrestrial > Soil > Wetlands > Peat | place: Sweden: Abisko...
GGCCGGGGCCGTCGTGGTCAACGACGTGTCGGGCTCGTTGATCGATGTTGCCGGCGAACTGAGCGTGGGCTACGTCGCCATGCACTCACAGGGGACGCCCGCCACGATGCAGCTCGGTCCGCATTACGACGACGTGGTCGGCGAGGTCCACGACGCGCTCGCCGACATGGCCAAACGCGCGCGGGCCGCGGGCGTGGCCCAACTCTGGCTGGACCCGGGTATTGGATTTGGCAAGACGTTGGAGCACAACCTCGCCTTAGTGGCGCACTGCGACGACCTCGTCGATCTGGCGAGGCGTTACGACGCTGGTGTGTTGATCGGGACCAGCCGCAAGCGATTCCTGGGCGCACTCGGACCCCACACGCTGGAGGTGGATGATCGCCTCGAAGGGTCGATCGCCACCGAGGCCTGGTCCTTGATGAGCGGCGTGGCGATGATCCGGGTGCACGACGCGTCTGCCGCGTTGCAACTTCGCGAACTGGTGTCACGCCCTTTGACCGAGGTCGGCTCGTGAGGGGTAAGTGGGCGGCCGGCATCGAGCCACGAGGCTTCACCTGGGTCTACAAGGGTATTCTCGCGGTGTCGGAGCGTCCCGGTGGTTCGACGGCGGTGCACCGTCGGGTGCGCCGTGACGAAGAACTGCTCTGGCTCAAGCACCAGGGTTTTGGCCGGGTCGTGTCGATCCTGCCGGTGATGCAGAATCTTGACGCCTATCTCGAGCACGGTCTGAGTGCGAGTCACTACGCGTTGCGCGGAGGACCCCAGCAACGCGAGGTCCTCGAAGCCTGCTACCTGGACCTGGCGAACTCGATGAGGCTCAACGTGGCGGTGCTGCTGCACAGTGACGACGTGTCGGATCGACTACTGGGCGTGATCGCCGGCTACCTCGTCTGGTCCAACAAGGTCGAGACCGCGCCGGCGGCGATTGCTCTCATTGAGCGACTCTTTCGCCGCTCACTCGGCCCCGACGGACGCGAGATCTTGATGAGCCTGCCCGACTCTGAGGCCGACGTGGAGCCGTGAGCGACGTGATCGAACTACGTGGTCTGCGCGTGTGCGCGATCGTGGGTGTGCTGGCGGAGGAGCGCGAGCGCGAGCAACCGTTGCTGATCGACATCGATTTCGAACGACCCTTTCGTGATGCTGCCGTCAGTGACGACTTGGCGGCCACCACGAACTACGCCGACGTGATCGTCGTGGCCGAGCGCATCATCGTCGAAGGTCGTTTCTTGCTCCTGGAAACGTTGGTGCATCGCGTCGCCGCGGCGGTTCTCGAATTCGACCGGGCCATCGAGTCGGTGCACGTGCGCGCACACAAGTTACGCCCACCGGTGCCCCACGACATCGCCACGGTCGGTGTCTCGTGCACCGTGCGTCGCGAGTCGTGACTCTCGCTTATTTCTCGCTGGGATCCAATCTGGGCGACCGCGGTGGATACCTGCGACGCGGTGTCGCGATGATGGTCAAGAACGAAGAGTCGCGGGTCTCGCGGGTGTACCAGAGCGAGCCGGTCGGCGGCGTCGTCCAAGATGACTTCTGGAATCTCGTGCTCGAGGTGTCGACCGAGGCGTCCGCGTACGAACTACTCGCGAGAGCGCACGCCGCCGAGGACGCTGCCGAGCGCACTCGTGAGGTCCGTTGGGGCCCGCGCACGCTCGACGTCGATATTGTCTGGATCGACGGCGTCACGTGCGACGACGAGGAGTTGACGGTGCCACACCCTCGACTCTTCGAGCGCAACTTCGTGCTCGTTCCCCTGCGTGAGTTACGCGAGGACCTCGTCAGCGATGCGCAATTGGACAGCGCTGACGGCGTCGTCGCCGTGGTGGGTACACTCGAGACGTTGCACTAAACCGAACGGCACCCTCGGGGCTGGAACGGATGGCCATCATGAGAATATTGATCGTCGGCGCGGGACGGGCCGGGCGCTCCTTCGCCGCGGCCCTGCGCGAGAGCCATGACGTCACACTGAGGCACCACGATGAGTTGCCCGTCGACACCGACGCCGATCTCGTACTGCTGTGCGTGCCCGACGACGCCATCGAAGCGACCGCGTCACGCGTCAGCACTGCCTCAAGCACCGTGGTGGCGCACGTCGCGGGCTCGCGCGGACTCGAGGTGCTGGGCGCGCACTCGAGAATCGGTTCGCTGCACCCATTGTTGGCGATGCCCGACGCAGCGATCGGAGCTCGTCGTCTGCGCGGCGGTGTCTTCACGGTGGAGGGTGACGAGCTGTTGGGCGACGTCGTCGCCTCCTTGGGCGGACGCACCATCACGGTGGCTCCGGAGCGACGCACCCTCTATCACGCGACGGCGGTCTCCGCGGCGAACCACCTGGTGGCGTTGATGGGTTCGGTGCAGTCGCTGGCCCACGCCGCTGGCCTCGAGTTGGCCGATTTCTTGCCGTTGGCCCGCCAGTCCCTCGACGACGTCGAGGCCCTCGATCCGGCGCGCGCCCTGACCGGTCCGGCGTCCAGGGGCGACGTCGCTACCATCGCGGCCCACCTCGCGGTCGTGCCCGAGGAGGAACGCGCCACCTACGCGGCGTTGGCCGACCGTGCACGGCGTCTTGGCGCGACAGCGAAGGCGCCCGCGTGCACCGCCTGAGCACGCTGCACGAGTGGCGAGAGTTCGCCCAGGCGGTGCGAGATGACGGACGCCGCGTGGGGCTGGTACCGACGATGGGTGCGCTGCACGAAGGTCACCTCTCACTGGTGCGTCGAGCCCGTGACAATGGTGACGTCGTGCTCCTCACCTCCTTCGTGAATCCTCGCCAGTTCTCCGATGCCGACGACCTGGCGGCCTATCCCCACACCCCCGACGCCGATGCCGCACTCGCTAGCGCGTCGGGAGTCGACGCCTTCATCACACCCACCCTGGTCGAAATGTGGCCCGACTATCCGTCGCCCACCCTCACGACCGTTTCGGTCAAGGTGCTCGGCGAGCAGCTCGAGGGTGAGGGTCGTCCCGGACATTTCGACGGTGTGGCCAGCGTCGTGGCCAAACTCTTCACCATCACGGGACCTTGTCGGGCCTATTTTGGCGAGAAGGACTATCAACAACTGGTCGTCGTGCGCCGAATGGTGCGCGACATGGCCTTTGACGTCGAAGTCGTCGGGTGCACCACGTGGCGCGGCGAGGACGGACTCGCCCTGTCGAGTCGCAACGCCCGACTGAGCACCGAGGGACTTCGCCGGGCCAGCGCGCTGTCGCGTGCCCTGCGCGCGGCGCGCGACTCACACGACACGCCCAGTGCTCGACGATCGTTGATGGCTGAGGTGATGACGTCGGCCGGAGTGCACGTGGCGTACGCCGACATCGTCGACGAGACGACGCTCTCTCCCGTGGCTGACGGTGACCAAGTGCTCGCCCGGGCGCTGGTGGCGGGCATCGTCGAGGGTGTGCGGCTCATTGACAACGACGAGATCGACTTGCGAGCGAGGGGAGACTGACGTGCTCTTGGCCATCGACGTGGGAAACACCGAGACGGTGATCGGGCTGTTCGGACCGGACCGGCCCGAACAGCCCGACGCCATGGGCTTCGCCCGTGCGACGGGCGAGCACGGTCTGGCGTATCACTGGCGCATCTCGACCTTGACCGAGCGCACGCCCGACGAGCACGCCATGATGCTCACCCAGTTGCTCGACCTCGAGGGGCTCGACCTGCGCACGGCGGTCAGCGCCATCGCCATCTCTTCGTCGGCACCGACGGTCACCACACAATTGCGGCGCATGGCCAACCGCTGGTTCTCCGACCTTGAGGTGACGGTGCTGGGCCCCGGCACCAAGTCGGGCATGCCCATTCTCTACGACAACCCCCGCGAAGTGGGTGCCGATCGCATCGCCGACGCGGTCGGCGCCTACGACCTCTACCCGGGCGCGCTGATCATTGTGGACATGGGCACCGCCACGGTCTTCGACGTCGTCTCGGCCAAGGGCGAGTACCTGGGCGGCGCCATCGCCCCCGGGGTGGCGATCTCGCTCGAGGCGCTCTACACGCAGGCGTCCGCGCTGCGTTCGGTGGAACTGGTGCGCCCGCGCTCGGTCATTGGCCGCTCCACGGTCGAATCCATCCAATCCGGCGTGCTCTACGGCTTCGCCGGCCAGGTCGACGGCGTCGTCGCGCGCATCTTGGGCGAGCTCGGCGAGGCCACGGTCATCGCCACCGGCGGCCTCGCTGGACTGATCGCACCGCACACCACCTCGGTCCAGCACGTCGAACCGTGGCTGACCCTCCACGGATTGCGTATCGTTCATGAACGGAATCATTCAGGAGCCACTACGTGAACACGCCCTACACCTTCGAGCACACCGCCTACGCCGGCGACCTGCAAATCGCGTACACCCATCTGGTGGACGGCGAGGAGTCGGGCGACGTCGTCAAGGTCGCCGGACGCGTCATGCTCATGCGCACCCAGGGCAAGTTGGCCTTCGCCACCTTGAGGGATTCAAGCGGTGAGATCCAACTCTTCGCACTGTCGGCGCTGACCGAAGGATTCGAGGAACTCACCAAGCTTCATCTGGGCGACTGGGTGGGTGTCAGCGGTGAGGTCGTGCGCACCAAGCGCGGCGAGCTCTCGGTCAAGGTCACGTCCTGGGTGCAACTGGCCGAGGCATTGCACAACTTCGGCGACAAGTGGGCGGGCATCAGTGACTTCGACCTGCGCTACCGGCATCGCGAGGCGGATCTGTGGGCCAATCCCACCTCGCGCCTGTCACTGGTGCGACGCAGCCAGGTGGTGCGCTCACTGCGCGAACGGTGCTGGGCGGCGAACTTCACCGAAGTCGAGACGCCGATGCTCAACGCCATCGCGACGGGGGCGGCGGCACGACCTTTCCGGACCTTTCACCACGCACTCGACTCCGAGTTGTTCTTGCGTATCGCGCCCGAACTATGGCTCAAGCGTCTGGTGGTCGGGGGATTCGAACGGGTATTCGAACTCGGACGGGTTTTTCGCAACGAGGGGCTGAGCCCGCGCCACAACCCCGAGTTCACCATGCTCGAGCTCTACGCGGCCTACTGGAACTACAACGACATGATGGCCTTCACCGAGGAGCTCGTCGCCGGTGTCGCCCTCGACGTGCGGGGCACGACCGAGGTCGAGTACCAGGGTCGGCCGTTTTCCTTCGCGACCCCGTGGCCGCGGCGCACGATGGCGGAACTGGCGTCGGAAGCCGTGGGCGAGGACGTGTCGGTGCACACGGCGCGCGAACGGCTCGTGACGTTGCTGGACGAGCGTGACGTGACGGTGCACGACTCGTGGGGTCCGGGACGCTGCTTGGCCGAACTCTTCGAGGTGACCTGCGAGGAGTCGTTGTGGAACCCGATCTTCGTTACCGACTTCCCCGTGGAGGTCTCGCCGCTGGCGCGGCGCCACCAGCACGACCCTGACCTGACCGAGCGCTTCGAGTCCTACGCGGCCGGGCGTGAACTCTCGAACGGATTCTCGGAACTCAACGATCCCGTGGACCAGCGTTCGCGCTTCGAGGAGCAGGCACGCCTGGCCGCCGCCGGCGACGACGAGGCCATGTCCATCGACGAGGATTACATCAAAGCGCTGGAGTGGGGGCTCCCCCCGACGGCGGGCCTGGGAATCGGCGTGGACCGTCTGTCGATGTTGATCGCCGACGAATCCAATATTCGCGAGGTCATCGCGTTCCCGACGCTCAAGCCACTTCGCGACTAGCCCTCGCGCCGTCGACTAGTAGGTCGGGAAATCGTCCAGCATCGAGGCGAGGAACGAGGAAAGTCCCGTGCGTAGACCCTCACTGGGTACCACCGCCAGGGCGTCGTCGGCGGTACTGAGGAAACTCTGGGCCGCGACGATGGTGGCTTCCACCCCACCGCTGGCCACAACGAGTTTGCGCGCGCGTTCGCGGTCGTCGTCGTCCAGAGGAGTGCCGAGCAGGGCGCGCAACTCTTCACCCACGGTCTCGTCGCGCAGCGCCACCAGGGTGGGCAGGTTGTAGATGCCCTCGGCCAGGTCCTGTCCGGCGGGTTTGCCCAATTGGTTGTCCACCGCGATGACGTCGAGAACGTCGTCGCGCAGTTGGTAGATCATCCCAAAGCAACGACCGAATTCTGTCAACGCGTCACGCACTTCGAGACTGTGTCCGGCGGTGAGCGCGCCAATGCGACAACTCGCCGACATGAGGGCGGCGGTCTTTCCCTCGATGGCCTCGTAGTAGTCGGCCCGGGTGCGGTCCACTGAGAAGATTGTGCGCACCTCGGCGACTTGACCGCGGGTCAACCACGCCAGGGTGTGGGCCATGAGGCCAGCCACTTCGACCCCGAGGTCGGCGGCGATGCCGGCCGAGCGCGCCATCAGGTAATCACCGCCCACAATGGCAATCAAATTGCCGTAGCGGGCGTTGACCGAATCGACGTTGCGGCGGATCTCCGCCTCGTCCATCACGTCATCGTGGTAGAGCGAGGCGAGGTGCATGAGTTCGACCGAGACACCGCCCAGCAGGTCCTCACGCGTCGCGACGCGTTCACCCATGGTCGCGGACGCGATCGCAAGGATTGGTCGCAGGCGTTTGCCACCCGCGTAGATCAGGTGCGTTGTCACTTGATCGAGGTAGTCGTCGCCGAAAATAACCGACTCAGCCAGGAGTGATTCCAGGCGTTGGAGATCAGCTTCGACCAGTTCCAGTCGTAGATGCTCGTGGGGGTTCACCCCACCACCTTAGATGAGCGTCTTAAGGCCCTATTAGGTGCAGAATGAAGGTACGCGTAGCACCGGTACACTTCAATTACGAGAACGAAAAAGGAATCAAATTGTTCGAACGATTTACAGACCGGGCCCGGCGAGTCCTAGTACTTGCTCAAGAGGAAGCGCGTGACCTCAACCACGCTTTCATCGGGACCGAACACATCTTGTTGGGCCTTATCCGTGAAGGTGAAGGGGTGGCCGCCAAGGCACTCGACGCTCTCGGGGTGACGTTCGACGTGGTGCGCGAAAAGGTCGAGGAAGCCATCGGCCCTAACTCCAACCCGAGTCCCGGATCGCCCCCCTTCACGCCGCGCGCCAAGAAGGTGCTGGAACTGAGTTTGCGCGAAGCGTTGCAACTCGGTCACTCCTACATCGGCACTGAGCACATGCTGCTCGGATTGGTGCGCGAGGGCGACGGCGTTGCCGCCCAGGTACTCAACGACCTCGGCGCCGATATGGCGCGCGTGCGCACCCAGGTCATCCAGATGATGTCGGGTCAAGCGGGCAAGGAGGCTGGCCCCAGCTCGAGTCCCAGTTCCAAGTCCGACTCCGAGTCCTCGGGCGGCTCGGCCGTCCTCGACCAGTTCGGCCGTAACCTCACGCAGTTCGCCCGCGAGGGCAAGCTCGACCCGCTAGTGGGTCGCGACAAGGAAGTCGAGCGCGTCATGCAGGTGCTGTCGCGTCGAACCAAGAACAACCCGGTGCTGATCGGTGAGCCCGGCGTCGGCAAGACGGCGATCGTCGAGGGTCTCGCCCAGAAGATCGTCGCTAATCAGGTTCCGGTGACCCTCGCGGACAAACAGCTCTACACGCTCGACCTCGGAGCCCTCGTCGCGGGTAGCCGCTATCGCGGTGACTTCGAAGAGCGTCTCAAGAAGGTCTTGAAGGAGATTCGCACCCGCGGCGACATCATCTTGTTCATCGACGAGATTCACACCTTGGTCGGTGCGGGCGCTGCCGAAGGGGCCATCGACGCCGCGTCGATCCTCAAGCCGATGCTGGCGCGCGGCGAGCTCCAGACCGTGGGCGCCACGACCATCGACGAGTACCGCAAGCACATTGAGAAGGACGCCGCTCTCGAACGCCGTTTCCAGCCCGTCAAGGTGGAGCAGCCCTCGATCGCGATGACCATCGAGATTCTGAAGGGTCTTCGCGAGGTCTACGAGGAGTTCCACGCGGTCAAGATCACCGACCAGGCGCTCATCGCCGCGGCGAACCTGGCCGACCGCTACATCTCGGACCGCTTCTTGCCCGACAAGGCGATCGACCTCATCGACGAGGCCGGTAGCCGTCTGCGCATCCGTCGCATGTCCGCGCCCCCCGCGGCCAAGCGTTTCGACGAGGACATCGCACGCGTGCGCGCCGACAAGGAATCGGCCATGGAGAAGGGTGCCCTCGAGCAGGCCAAGGCCCTCGAGGAGCAAGAACGCGATCTCATGGCCAAGAAGGATGAGCTCGACGCGACGGTCAAGTCCTCAGGTGGCGACACGTTCGACATGGTCGACGAGGAGACCATCGCCGAAGTGTTGGCCAACTGGACCGGCATCCCGGTCTACCGCCTCACCGAGGAGGAGACCTCCAAGTTGCTGCGCATGGAAGACGAACTCCACAAGCGCATCATCGGTCAAGATGAGGCAATCATTGCCTTGAGTCGCGCTATTCGTCGCACCCGCGCGGGGTTGAAGGACCCCAAGCGTCCCGGCGGCTCGTTCATCTTCCTCGGCCCGACCGGCGTCGGAAAGACTGAACTCGCCAAGACATTGGCCGAGTTCCTCTTCGACGACCAGGACGCGCTGATCCAACTCGACATGAGCGAGTACATGGAGAAGCACTCGGTCTCTCGTCTGGTGGGTTCGCCCCCTGGCTACGTGGGCTACGACGAGGGCGGCCAGCTCACCGAGGCAGTGCGTCGCAAGCCGTTCTCCGTGGTGCTCTTCGACGAGGTCGAAAAGGCTCACCCCGACGTTTTCAACACGTTGCTGCAGATCCTTGAGGATGGTCGCCTGACCGATTCCCAAGGTCGCGTGGTCGACTTCAAGAACACGATTCTCATCATGACCTCCAACCTCGGCACGGCCGACCTGCGAAAGACCATCGGTTTCTCCAAGGGCAGCGACCTGGCGAGCCACGAACGTATGAAGGAGAAGGTGCACCAGGCGCTGAAGGCGCACTTCCGTCCCGAATTCCTCAACCGCATCGACGACACCATCGTCTTCCACGAGTTGACCAAGGACGAGGTCATCGCCATCGCGGACTTGTTCATCTCGCGACTGCGCGAGCAGTTGGCGGTGCAGGGTCTCGGACTCGAGTTGTCGGCCGCGGCCCAGGCCTACCTGGCCGACAAGGGCTACGACCCCGAGTTGGGTGCGCGTCCACTGCGTCGTGCGATCCAGACCTACGTCGAGGACGTCTTGAGCGAGAAGATTCTCTTCAAGGAGTTCCACGCTCCCCAGACCATCGTCGTTGACGTGGTGCAGGGACCCGAGGGCCCGTCGTTGAGCTTCGAAGGCGTCGAAGGACTGCCGCCCTCGGTCGACTTCGAAGACCTCTCGCCTAACGCGTAGTCGTCACACCTCGTCTCTAGAGTTGGACGGATGAAGACCCACTCGGTGCACGTCTGTCGCGAATGCGGCACGACGTCGCCACGTTGGGTGGGTCGTTGTCCGGGTTGCTCCGCCTGGAACACGCTCGACGAGGAGAAGGCCACCACTCGTTCGAGCCCCACTGGCGCGCGAGCGAGCACCATAGCGCTGCACACCATTGACGGCGACCACGAGAAGCGTCTCTCCACCGGAGTGGCCGAACTCGATCGGGTGCTCGGAGGCGGGCTGCTGTCGGGTTCGACCACCCTGCTCTTCGGCGAACCCGGGGTCGGAAAGTCCACTCTGGCATTGATGAGTCTGCGCGCGCTGGCGCTGCGCAGTGCCTCAGTGCTGTTGATCGGAGCCGAGGAGTCCGCTGGTCAGGTCGCCCAGCGAGCGAGGCGCCTGGGGCCAGTGCCCGAAGGGCTTGAAGTCGCCACTACCACCTCGGTCGCCACGGCGATGGAGCTGATTGAGGAGCGTCGACCCCAGGTCTGTGTCATTGATTCGATCTCGGCGATGAACGACGAAGACTTGTCCAGTGTCGCCGGGTCCGTTCCCCAGGTGCGCAACGCCGCCGAGCGCCTGTGCACGTTGGCCAAGGCGACGGGCACGGCGCTGATCTTGGTGGGACACGTCACGAAGGACGGCGAACTCGCGGGACCTCGTGCGCTCGAGCATCTCGTCGACACCGTGGTGCGCATTGAGGGCGACCGCTACGGCACTCTGCGCGTCGTGCGCGCGCTCAAGCACCGCTTCGGGCCGACGGGTGAGGTCGGCCTGCTCGAGATGGTCAATGAGGGTCTGCGCGACCTACCCGACAGGGCGATGGCCCTCGGCAGCGACGGGCCCGACGTGCCCGGCGTCGTCTTCACCGTCACCAATGATGGATCGCGTTCGTTCCTCGTCGAAGTGCAGGCGCTCGTCGCGTCGAGTTCTGGTTCACCGCGACGTGTCGCGCACCAAGTGTCCTCTCAGCGTTTGTCCCTGATGTTGGCGGTGCTCGAAGCGCGCTGTGATATCGACGTCAGCGTTTGCGACGTCTTCTCGGCGACGGCCGGGGGGATCGCCGCCACTGAACCAGGTGTGGACCTCGCCCTCGCCCTCGCGGTCGCCTCGGCGGCGGCCGATTTCTCGATTTCACGTTCGCTCGTGGCGGTGGGCGAGGTGGGTCTCGCGGGCGAACTGCGTGCCGTGAGCGGGCTCACGCGACGGGTGCGCGAAGCGCAGCGCCTCGGTGCCACCACGGTCATCGTCCCCACGGCGGGCGAGCTCGACGCAGTCGCGGGGGTCACCGTCGTGCGCTGTCCCACGCTGGTCGAGGCGATTGCGGTGGCGCGCGCGTCGACGTCGTGACCAATTGCGCTCTCGCCGGGATGTTCACCCGGCCAGACGATGCCAACTGAAATTCGAGAAGTGCGGACAAGTTGCGGCAGTGGGCCACCCAACTCGTGCCAGTGATGTGAACGCCGCGACGCAGTAGGCGGTGACCCGTACGTGGGTTGAAGCCGGTCACGAGAAGATAGTGGCGACAACTGCCCGCCTCCACCACCATGGGTTCGTCGGACCAGACCATCGTCCCGGCCGCCCTCCGATCGGGGCCATTTGGTAACAAGAAAACAGGCACCGATGCCGCGATCCCTTATCCAACCTCACGTTGCTGGCTCGGCCAACAAGGGCAGAAACCTAGAACGCCGTGGTGTACGCGTTGAGAGCGGGCTGGCCGCCCAAGTGCGCGTAGAGGATCCTCGAGCCAGGTTCGAAGGCACCCTCGCGCACCAGGTCAATGAGTCCCGCCATGGACTTGCCCTCGTAGACGGGGTCGATGATCATCCCTTCGGTACGGGCCGCCAGTTTGATGGCCTCGATGGTCTTGTCATCGGCGACGCCGTAAACGCCGGCGTGCCAACGGTCCAGCAAGATGATCTCATCGTCGAGGAGGTCGCGGCCCAGTTCGATGGACGCGGCGGTTCGCTGGGCGATGCGCTTGATCTGCTCCCAGGTCTGAGGAACAGTCGCCGACGCGTCGATGCCCCAGACGTCCTGGGCGCGTCCGGAATGCGCGAAGCCGGCGATCATGCCCGCCTGGGTCGAACCGGTCACCGAGCACACGATGATCGTCTCGAAGCGCAATCCCAATTCCGCCTCCTGGTCCTCGACCTCAAAGGCCCAGCCGGCGAAGCCGTGCCCGCCCAGGGGGTGGTCCGACGCACCGGCCGGGATGGCGTAGGGCTTGCCACCGCGGGCCTCGACGTCGGCCAGGGCCTGCTCCCAGGACGGGCGAAAACCAATGTCGAACGTGGCAGCGTCGAGACGGACATCGGCGCCCATGAGGCGCGAAAGCAGAATGTTGCCGGTGGTCTCGTAGTGTGGTTCGTCCCAGTCGACCCAATGTTCCTGGACCAGCACGCACGAGAGTCCTAGGTGAGCGGCGACGGCGGCCACTTGGCGGGTGTGGTTCGACTGCACGCCACCGATGGACACCAGGGTGTCGCAGCCCTGGGCGAGCGCGTCGGCGGCGAGGTATTCGAGCTTGCGGGTCTTATTGCCGCCGAAGGCCAAACCGGAGTTGACGTCCTCTCGCTTGGCCCAGATCTCGACGGCGCCCCCGAGGTGGGCGCTGAGTCGGTCCAAACGCTGCAGGGGCGAACGCCCGAAAGTGAGGGGGACGCGGGCGAAGGATTCCAGGGCGGCGCGAGACATAACACTCCTTTGTTGGGCGTGGACCTCGCCATGTTCGCACCTGTGGACCCGGTCGGGGGGCACATCTGACACGTTTGGTGAAAAATTTGGTAGAATAACTAATCCCCTAACGCGCATTCGCGCACCTTTTCTTTGAGGAGAACCCGAGTCATGGCCACTCACAAGTACAAAAAGGGTGATCGTCTCGTTTACCCTCATCACGGGGCGTGCACGGTCGAAAAGATCGAGAAGATGACCGCTTTCGACGTCAAGCAGGACTACCTGAAACTAAAGGTCGCCTACACCGACCTGATCTTGATGGTGCCCGTCGCCAACGCCGAGTCCGTGGGACTGCGTGAGGTCATCAACGACGAGGAGGTCGAAGAGGTCTTCGCCGTGTTGCGCAAGAAGGAAGCGCGCATGCCGACCAACTGGTCGCGTCGTTTCAAGAACCACTCCGAGAAGTTGCGCTCGGGCGACATCTACCAAGTTGCCGAAGTCGTGCGCAACCTCTCGATCCGTGACAAGGACAAGGGCCTGTCGGCGGGTGAGAAGCGCATGTTGACCCGCGCGCGCCAGATCCTGGTCTCGGAGCTGACCTTCGCTCTCAACGTGGACACTGACGCGGCAGAAGAAAAGCTCGCCTCGGTGCTGCCGTAACCGTGACGGTGGCCGCCGTCGTCGTGGCTGGCGGCCGCGGGGCTCGCTTCGGCGGACCCAAGCAGTTCTCACTTCTTGGTGACGAGACCGTTGCCGCCCGATCAGTGCGTGCCGCGCGCAGCGTCGCGCATTTCGTGGTCCTGGTCGTCCCCGAAGACCGCACGCAGTCGACCGAGGGTGCTGATGTTGTCGTACCCGGTGGCGAGACTCGCGCCGCCTCGGTGCGTGCCGGCTTGCGAGCTCTGCCCCCTTGCGACGTGGTCGTAGTGCACGACGCCGCGCGCCCGTTGGCCTCTGTCGACCTTTTCGTCGCCGTCGTGGCGGCTGTCGAGTCGGGAGCCGATGCTGCGATTCCGGGTCTCGGTGTCACCGACACGGTCAAACGGGTCGAGTCGCGCGATGGACTTTGCGTCGTGGTCGGCACGGTTGAGCGCAGCGAGCTCGTCACGGTGCAGACACCACAGGCATTTCGTCGTGATGTCCTCGAGCGCGCTCACGCGGGTTTGAATGACGCGACTGATGACGCCGCTCTGGTGGAAGCCGCCGGTGGCACGGTCGTCGTTGTCCCCGGAGAAGTCCGCAACATCAAGATCACCGATCCGATGGACCTGGATCGAATCGCCGCCGCCCTGGAGGCCGACGTATGAGGATCGGACACGGCCTGGACGTGCACCGCTTCAGTGACGACGCCAGCCGCGAATTGCGACTGGGACTCGTGCGCATCGACGGCGCCATGGGTCTTCAAGGACACTCCGACGCCGACGTCGCCACTCATGCGCTGATCGACGCTTTGCTGGGCGCTGCCAATCTGGGCGACATTGGACGCCACTTTCCCGACGACGACCCCCAGTTCGCAGGGGTCGCCTCTCGCACGATGCTTTTCGAGGTCGTGCGCCGGGTGACGGCGGCAGGTTTCCGTCCGGTCTCGGCGGATGTCACGATCGTCGCGGAGCGCCCGAAATTGGCGCTCTACATGCCGGCGATGTCCGAAGAACTGTCGGGGGAAGTAGGTTGCGTCGTTTCGGTCAAGGCCACGACGGCCGAGGGCCTGGGAGCATTGGGCCGCGCAGAAGGAATCGCCGCGACTGCCATTGCATTATTGGAGGAATTCTCATGAGCCCGCGCCCCGCGCCCCGCCGTAGTCCCCAGGGCCGGCCCTCTCGCCAGGGTGGCCGCCCCATGTCCGGAGGTCAAGTCGGCGGTCCGCGCCGCGCGCCGAGTCGTGAGAAGGAGGGCCTTGGCGGCGAGCAGGTTGAAGGGCGCCACGCAGTTCTCGAACTCTTGAAGGCACGGCGGAGATCGATTCAAAAGATTTACGTGGCTGACGCCCAGGACCCGTCCGACATTCTTGACGCCATCGAGCGCGAGGCGCAGCGTCAACGGGTGCCGGTGCAAGTGGTGTCGATGGCTCGACTCGACCGTGAAGCGCGCACCGAGGGACACCAGGGCGTGATGGCGATTGCCTCACGTCTGGAGACCGTGACTCTTGAGGACCTGCTGGAGAACCCCCACTCGTTCTTGCTGGTGTGTGATGGGGTGACGGACCCGCGCAATCTCGGCGCCATGTTGCGTAGCGCCGATGGCGCGGGCGTGACCGGCGTCGTCGTACCGCGCCACCGTTCGGCTCGGATCTCTCCGACGGTGACGAAGACCGCGGCCGGTGCGGTCGAGTACCTGACGTTTTGCGATGTGGGAGGAATCCCGACTGCCATTGACCAACTCAATAAGGCGGGTGTGCTGACTGTCGGATTGGCTGGCGAATCCAAGGCATCTCTTTATGACCTTGACTTGGCCTCGACGCCGGTCGCCCTGGTCGTGGGTAGCGAAGAGAAGGGGCTTGCTCCGCTTACTCGCAAGCGCTGCGAGGCCGTCGTGTCGATTCCACAATTGGGCAAGATCAGCTCGCTGAACGCAGGAGTCGCCGTGTCAGTAGCCGCCTTTGAAGTTGCGCGCCAACGAAGTCTCCTGAAGAAGTAGGACTTCCGCCTCTGCCTTTTGCAGACCGTTGTAATTAGGCTTCCACTCGATAGACCACAAATTTTTAGTGGTTCGGCGATCCAAATGCGAGGGAAGTTTGCCGACTCTG